>Ga0233432_10000206_pt1 | contig 55633 bp, 89 predicted proteins | sample SI_122_August201_6_FD_179870 | JGI IMG/M metagenome (GOLD analysis project Ga0233432, IMG submission 179870) | Seawater microbial communities from Saanich Inlet, British Columbia, Canada - SI_122_August2016_10_MG | ecosystem: Environmental > Aquatic > Marine > Inlet | place: Canada: British... | reverse complement strand
GTAACTGCACCAGTCATTTTGTTTGTCATTTGATACATCTGATTATGAGAACTACCGGTGTTATGACCACCTGTTCCAAAGTCGCCTTGATCACCAATAGGTTTAATAGTGTTATCTACGGGATCAAGACACGTGCCATTAACGCTACTATTCAACGGATTAGTAGTGCCATCTGTTGAGCATATTGGAGTGGTGGTTGAGACCTGAGCGTTAGAGTAAGAGTAAGAGCAAAGCAAGGCCGCCAATACCAGCGCCAATCTTTGCATTTCTTTCTTGAACATCATCAGCTCCTTTTATTTTCTCTGACGGTGGAATCCTACCTTGATTCTTTTTCCACTCATCCGCAGCCTGTTCGCCAATTTTGCCTAAGAAAGGACAAGGTGTTCCTGCCATTTCCATTGCGTCATATACTCTAAAGTCTTGACAAAGAACTGATACTGCAGCAACTTTCATGCCCATATCGTATAGTGTTTTAGATATTTTTAATCTTTCGCAATTTTCATCGCGGACCATTTCCCCAGTAGATACACCAAGGATTTGAGTCTGAACAGCACCTGAGACTCCAGATAAACAGAGATCAGATGATGATGAGCCAACGCCAGGACTAATAGCCGAAGGCGGTGGTGATATTACAATGGTTTTAGAATTCGCATCTGTGTTTACAGTGGAATTTGACTTTGAGTCAGTATTAACATTGCTTGTCGTTTGTGCAATTGCCGAGCTCGCAAGGACCATAATAAATAAACCGGCAATCATAAAAGCTTTTTGCATAGGCGTTTGTCCTCTAAATAAGAAGTTTTCTTCTATATCTGCCACTATTTATAAAAAAAAGCCTTTACATGTAGCTTTACTTGTGGTATAATATAAATAAAGTTGAAGATGTTTAGAAGATATACAGGACCCGGGGGCAGTACCCGGCGCCTCCACCATAAGGACATTGAACGATGGAAATAATTTGGCATATACTATTAACAGTTTGTTCAGGCTCGACCTGCTTAGAACAAGATGTACAATGGTTTGAAACAAAAGCAAAGTGTGAAACTATGCTTGTAGAATACGTAGAAGTGCCAGCTGATGGATCTTGGGACACAGTTGAATATATCTGTAAACCAGTGAATTCAGTGTCTTTATGATGGGGGCGAAATAGGATCGACTGGTGTTGGAGTCTTCAATAGAGTAAATGCAAACGATAACTTTGCTCCTGTAGATTACGCCATCGCGGCATAAACTACTGGGCCCGCCGAGAGCCTCGAAACAGAATCTCGGCAACTTAATTTGAGAAAGGGGTTTATCCCGTGAGAACATTTATAGTAAATAGCTGGACTTCAGTAATGGACGATAGTAGAAATCCATTAAGAAATATTCCAGATCTTCAGACAAGACACCTCGTCATGCAAATATTGGCTTGGATGTGGTGTATTATTTTTTCAATGAGTGTTGGTAGTGTTACTGTGTTTGCATTAAGTGCAGTAGCACACATTTTGTTTATTGCTGGAATCGTAGTTACTGTTGGTACATTTGCTGCGGCAACGCATAGACCACAATACTTTGGTGGCCTTGGTCGTGGTAACGGCGGTGAGCATGAATGATAGCATTGCAGCCAGAAAATAACACGTTCAAAACTATTTCTGTACAAACAACGTATAAGTGTCAAATGAAATGCGCTAATTGTTACTTAGGCGATATGCTTAATAATGATAAGTACATTGACGTTGATCCTAATAGATTGAAAGTGGCTCTAAAAAAATTACCAAATAGATGTGATATAAGATTTATAGGAGCTGAGCCTACTATGAATCCTCATCTATTTGAGTTAGTTAAGATTGCAAGGGAGTCTGGACATCGTCCGTCTCTTTTGACTAATGGTCTTAAACTAAGAAAAGAAGAATACGTCAAGCAATTAAAAGAAGCCGGTATCAACATGTTAGGCTTAAGCATGAACGGTGGACTTGATGATGAGATGTATAAACTACTTGATAACGGTAAATACGCGAAGCAAAAGATTGCTGCGCTGGAAAACTGTTTTAAGAATAGAATCATTCCCCATGTTAACTTTATATTGATTCCAGATAATGCACACGCATTAGTTCCTTTAGCTAACTATATGATAGAGCTAGCTGAAAAGTATAGAATGACAAAATATCCTATTATGCTTAGAGTTAAATCTGTAGGTGAAGTAGGTAATTATCTTGACACATATACATATAGAATAGACGAAATGATTGGACTTTTACGACATTCATTTGGTTGGTTTGATGTTAACTTTGAGGTAAATGGTTATAACGAAAAAAATACGTGTATATTCAAATTGCCTAATGGTCTACTCGGTAAGATAACTGATTGGACTTTGGACGATGATGGCATCCCTGATTCTGGTAGTAAGCGTAGAGGAATACTAACAGACGAATATGAGATAGCACCGTTCTTTGAATACTACTCACAAAATGAGGATACAAAATGGAAATAGTAAACCACGACATAATGTTGAAAGATATGTCGAGCGAAGAAATTACTCGCTGGGCTAAATGTCTTCATCAAGATAATGTTGTTTTGCTGAAAAAGCAGAACTGCGATAAATCAGATCTAGTAAGAATTTACGATGCAATTGGACGAGTTTGTATGCCAGTTGATCGTAAAACAGGTAAAGCTGAATTCTTTGCAGATGAATCCTATCCACAACTTATGAGAGTTACTAATGAAAGAGATGAATCAGGAGAAAAAACTGGCATCTTTGCAGACTTAGAACTTGATTGGCATTCTAATGGAAATGGTAGAGACCAAGGTAAAGAAAGCTGTGTAGCACTTTATTGTGTACATGAAGGCACTGATAGTGTAACTAGCTTTTGCGATGTGAGACAAGCTTATAGAGATCTACCTCTTGAAATTAAAGAAGAGGTTGACTACATAGAAGCCATGTATAAGTTTGAACGCGGAACCTTTTACGATTTACAAGAAGATGATAAAGAATTAGAAATGTTTGAAAATCGTGGTGTCTATAAAGATGGCATTAAGCGAAACATTATCTACAGGCATCCTTTCGATGGAGATCCTGGAATCTATTGGTCTCATCATTATATCAAAGAAGTGTTTGGTAATACTACACCTTGGGAAACAATGTATGAATACTTAATGAAACATGTGTTTCAAGAAAAATATATTGCACATCACCATTGGGAGCCAGAAGATTTATTGTTTATGGACCAATGGCATAGCCTACATAAACGTAACGCTGTAAAAGGTCATAGACTTCTTTACAGAACAGCAATGGATTATAGACATGTCTTCCGTCTCGCCCGCAAAGCCGTTTGATTTCGACTTTAATCGTGAAGGTTTACTAGAAGATTACGATAAAAGAATTAGCAAAAAGCTAGGTCATCGTTATCTTGCAGGAACTCATTATTACGATTTAGTTGAAAACGAATCATATGCTAGATATTCTAAGAACACAGTCGTTCGTCTTAAATCTGGTATTGCCCATAAAGAAGTTCTTAAATTCTTAGCAGCATATGATTTGTCCGATTACGAATATGAATGTTGGTACGTAGGTTATGATGAAAGTGATTACTGCGAATGGCATATTGATACTAGACCTGAAAAGTTTTGTGTAAACGCTTCAAGAGTTAATATATTTTTGACAGGAAAGTCTTACACTGATTTTGAATCAGGTAGAGTTGAATATGAACAAGCCGTAGTGCCAGTAATGCATGAAAAGCATAGGTATGATAATCGTAAAAAATCAAAAAGAGTTTTATTACAACTCGCAATTAAAGGGTTAAGTCACGATGAATTATGTGACATCATCTTTTTCACACACTACAAATAGTGATTTAGACTATCTGTTCAAAAAAGCAGTAGAACATTCTTCTAATCGCTTAAAAAGTAATTATGAAAAAATACCTGAGCATCTTGCTTATAGCATAATTTATAAAGATGATAAGCCAGTTGGTTGTAGTTTATTACAGGAAAGAAAAGTTTTTAACGGAATGGGTAGAGTTCTATCTAGACTGTATTTCCCAGCTCCTCAAAGCAAAGGCCTAGGTCATGAGAACTATAATCATTCTCAAGGACTTAGGCCGGAAATATACGAAATGCTTGATCAGCAAATAGATCTTGGTATTAAGTTTGGAATCCACGATTTCTTCATGTCAAGAGAAGATAAGACTCCTGTCATTATGAAAAAAATTCATAGAGGAATTCGTAATCATGGAAAAGGTTGGCAGATAGATTCTAAGAATCGTTATAATGTTATTGATGAACACTACCAATGGGTGGTCTGGACTGGACATAACCTTTTAAGTCAAAAAGATTCTTGACTTCGGTGTAAGGCATATCAAAAATAGAAACCTTAAAAAGAATCCTATCCATTGGACCATTGTGTACCATGTGTGGAATTTGAGTATTAAGTAGCGCTTGTTTGTAGTGGTATTCTATACCATTGAATATGACAGGCGCTTGTTTGTATCCATCGCCTGACAATAGAAAATTAATAGCACATTGTGTATCTGAATCTGTATGTTCAGGTAAGCTAGTGTTTGCTTTCAAAAAAATAAATCTAGAACTAACTTTGCCGGGTAGACTAAACATGTGTTTTATCATGTCAGCAAACGCATTAGCATGTTCAGATTTATTATCTTTATCGCGTATCATGCGAAGATTAGAAATTGATTTGCCTCCACGAGCATAATCTCTTTCATATTCTTTTAAGTTCCAGTATTCTTTTAGAAATAATTCATAATCAAAATCAAATTTAGTATGACATAACATTGTTTAGTGCAAACCTCAATAGTTTTTTTGTTCCAGTTACTGTACCATCTCTACGATGACACGTTCTCAAATTGTCATAGATGATTAAATCACCTGTTTCATATTCGTGTGTAGTTATATATTTGTCTTGATAGCAATGCTTTATAAGTGCTTCTCTTTGAGCAGACTCGGTATAAGCTTCACTGAAGAAAAAGTACTCATTGTTTTGAATTAAGTTATGCCAAGCATGAGATCTCTTGTAAAGTCTTTCTGTAGCAGCAGATTCAAAATTACACGGATGATCTGGGTGTTGTTCAAAAAACAATTTAACACTATTCTTACATAGCTCTTGTATTTTCAAATGCTCGGGTGCATCTGCATATGCTGCAGCCATATCACAAAACTGGATTGCTCCAGCATTTTTAGCTTCAACGCAATAGATTGCAACATGACTATGCGGGTCTGTAAGATACCCTTTATCATGGTGCCAAGGTAGATCGTTTTTGGCGCTAAGTGTTTCTCTTCTTGTAGGGTTTTCTGTTGTCACTTCAACAACCAATGAGCCATAATAGTCTTGTGGTTGTGGATCACCGAACTTTTTAATCCAGTCTTCTGGATTGCCTTCTGGATAAAAATCTTTAATTACTTCTATCATAGAAATCTGCCCTCATCTCAAGTAAATCATCATTGCTAAAAAAAGTGTGATAGTCTAAATCCCATTTCATTTCTGTATTGTCGAAAATATGTGTATCTTCTAAGTATATAACTTTGCCTTCAACTTTATCTATACACTCCTTATAGTAAAAAAACTTGTCCATTAGCATCTTGTCATAATAGAACTTATAGTTCTTGCTTTTGAATATAAAGTTTTCTTCATCTTCTTGGCTATATTTTTGCCATTTACTATGTCCTTGGTAATGTACTGTCATAGAAAGAAATGCTCTCCAAAGATCTTTTCTCTTAAGAACTATGATTTCATCATTCTTATAGAACTCCTTAAACCAATCATATAGCCAATCGTTCTGAAACAAATGGAAAGCATGCAGCTTATATAAGACATCAATTCCATCTTTTTTCTTATCCTCGATAAACTTTATCTTTTCTTCAATAGACCATTTACCAATGTCACGTTCATATGCGTGTCGTCGCCAGAGAGGAGGATCTAATAGTAACTCCTTACTTCCTTTGAATTCGTGCACACGGCAGTGAGTTCTTAGTTTACTATGGACATGTTCGGTTATATGGGTTGATCCATACCGTGGATTTGAAACTATTAATTGCATTTAATTTGAACTTTTTTGCTAAGCCATTGTTATCTATAGGTTTATAATTGCATTAAATTGCATTTTTTCCTTTACTTTTGACAAGAACTGTGGTATAATAGTACTATAAAATAAAAAAGGAAGGAAATTTTATGATAAAAAAAATAAAAAATATAAATGTCCCGGAAACTTGCGGTTGGGTTGGAATGATTCTAATCCACGGTGCAACGGCTCCGACATCAATCTCATACATTATGGGATTGTCAACTAATCTCCCGCCATTGAACTTCATACTTCTAATATGGCTTGGATTAGTACTCTTCTTGATAAGAGCGATATATGCTAAAGATACCCTTTACATTGTATCTAATGCGATCGGATTCGCACTAAACAGTCTCTTATTAAGTTTAATTGCATTTAATTAAAAAAAAGTGAAAAAAACTGCATTTTTTCCTTTACAATTGAAAAGAAATGTGGTATAATATATCTATAAAATGGAAAAGGAAGGAAAAACTATGACCATTACAGTATATCAAATGTCGAAAGAAATCATGAAAAAGACTGGAGCATTACCTATGTTCTATGGTTCTGATCTATTTGACATTCAAAAAAATATCGAGCATTATGAGCCTGTTGCTGAACTTGCTGTCAATACTTTGGATGAAGCTTTCGAAGTTGGAAACATTGGACCTGAGTCTAAATATAAAAGACTTGCTAGAATGCATTCAATTTCAGTAGGAGACATCCTTTGTACTGAAGATTGTCAAGCTTATGTTGTAGCCGACTTCGGTTTTGACGAACTTGATTCTGACATTCACTATTCTTATGGAGCTTAAATATGATTTTATCTCAAGTAAATAAGCGTTTTGACGCTACAGGTTCTTCAAAGATGGGAACTCTTGAAATTGACTTTGATCAAATCATTAAGTCATTCGGTTATCCTACAATCGTAGATCGTTGTGATAAAACACAAGTTGAATGGAATATCACCTTTGAATTAGAAGATGGTAGAAAAGTTCAATCTACAATTTATGACTATACAATTGAAGGACCGGCTGAACTTAACAAAGTATGGCAAATTGGTGGATACGATCCGGCTGCAGCAGCATGCATTAACGCAGTGGTTGCTTTAGATAAAATTGGTCTTGGATGGAAAAATGCTAGCTGAATATAAAATTTACGATATTCCTTCCGGCGCTGGTCAACGAGCAATCGCAGATATGATTGAAAACGATATCGTTGACCAGATCGTTGAGAAAGGTGGCATTCGTCCTAAGTCTGTAAGAACGATCGAGGATGTGTCATTAAACGATGTATTGATTGATGTTAAAACTAGAGATCTTTCTAGAGAATTTTCTATGCCGAATTTAATTTCGGTAGATCGATTAAAGAAAAATAAAGATAAAGAAATCGCTTATTTGTTTGTAGATTACATAATTAATCCTGTAGACAGAATGTCTGCACAACCGGTCAATATGGAATATCGTCTTATTGAAAGTATTTCATGGGATCACTTAAAGATACAAAATCTTGGTCTTGGTCAACTTCAGTTGTCTAATTACAAAGATGGAATATCAAAATTCAAAGGTACTCGCGATGAATGGTTCGATGAACTAGAAAATCAGATGAGTGCTTTCTACACTAAGCAAATTGCTAAATTTGAAAAACTGAGGAGTATGTTATGAGCAAAATGTCACAAGCTGTCTATGCAGGACAGGAATTCGCACAACAGAATTACAACCTTTCTAAGGCTGAATTCGTAACCTTGTCAAAAGACCTAGGTCCTGTGGTGAAAGACTCTGCACTAGAGGAATATAACCTAATCAATTCTGAGATGCACGAATATTTCGGTCATCCAGAATTTGGATAAAAAAAAGTGAAAAAAAATGCATTTAATTGCATTTAATGGTTTACAATTGACAAGAACTATGGTATAATAGATCTATAAAATGGAAAAGGAAGTAAAAACTATGTTGAATAAATCTGAAATGTCTAAAGTACAAGCGTTCTTAGTCGAAGCATCTGATGAACAAATGCAAGAAATTGCTCAAATGTTTAACGATGCACGTAACCTAAAAGTTGCTCGTGCTGCTAGGTCCTTTACTGTAGGACAAAGCGTTAAATGGAATGGTAAGCGCGGCTCAATGAGTGGTACGGTTATCAAAGTTCTTAAAAAGAACATTCGTGTAAAAACTAAGGCAGATGGCATATGGAATGTCACTGCATCACTATTGAAATCTGCTTAATAAGGGAGAATTATATTATGGCACATCAAGTTGAAACAATGGCGTACGCTGGCAAACTACCTTGGCATGGTCTAGGGGTTCCAGTATCGAACGATCTTACACCTGCTCAAATGCAGCAAAAAGCTGGATTGGACTGGAAAGTTCGTGAACTGGATTCATATGTTGAATTCAATGGCAAGAAAATGTCAACCGGTCAAAAATCTTTGGTCCGCGAATCAGACGGTCGTATTCTTACTAATGTCGGTGAGAATTGGCATCCGGTTCAAAATGACACAGCGTTTGAATTCTTTTCTGAATTCGTACAATCAGGCGATATGGAAATGCATACTGCCGGATCTCTTAGAGATGGTCAAATGGTTTGGGCTTTGGCTAAAATCAAAGAATCATTTGATGTCTTTGGTGATGACAAGGTTGACTCATACTTGTTATTCTCTAATCCGCACCAATATGGTAAGTCAATTGACGTTAGGTTTACTCCTATTCGTGTAGTGTGTAACAACACATTGACTATGTCATTAAATGCTAATGCTGAAAAGTCAGTAAGGCTTGGTCATCGTACAGAATTCAATGCAGATTCTGTAAAAGAAACTCTTGGTCTTGCACACGAAAAGTTTGCTAAGTACAAAGAAATGGCTCAGTTCTTAGGTAGTAAGCGCTTCAATGTTGATTCTTATATCGACTATTTGAATGAAGTGTTTCCAAGAACTTCTGGTGTAGTGGACACAAAGTACAATACTTTGGACACTATTTCACGTGCAGCAAAAGCAGCTTACGATATTGTTGAAACTCAGCCGGGTTCTCAGTATGCTGAAGGCTCATGGTGGCAGGCACTAAACAGTGTTACCTATATCACTGACCATGTTCAAGGTCGTGGTGATGATACTCGCCTTTACTCACAGTGGTTTGGTGGTAATCAGCTTCGTAAAGTTAAAGCAGCAGAAAAAGCTGTAGAATATGCGATGTCTTCATAATGGGTATCATGGTTAAAAACGACAGAGAGTCAACCTCCTTCATTGGGAGGTTCGACTTCAAATCACCGGGTGATATGGCTGAACTTGCAATGGTTAAGAACATGGTCAAAACATTCAACAATTTTAACAAAGAACGCGGTGATGACTACCGATGGAGAGTTTGCTTAAGAGGTCGTAAGCCTTTTAAGAAAATGAGAACTCCTCGTGGTTATTACACCAAAGCATCCGTGGGTGAAGTTTCTTTTAATAACCACGGAAATATAGTAGGCGGTATTAAAAATGCATCATGTGCAGACGTCTACATCTATCGTCGGGGGTAATTTCCTTCCTTCCTTCCGACCTTCCGACGAGGCATAAGGGCGCGCAAGCGCCCTTATGTTTTTATATAAATAGAGAAATAGGGAGATACTAATGGCATATGATTTTTTTCCGAAGACTTCTAAGGAAATACAAGACAAATTAGGTAAAGAATGGCCAGCTGACTACGTTAGTCAAGCCATGAATTTACATCAAATGTTAGCTAGTAAAATCGACACACCAATTAACATTGACATTGGTACTAAATCAGTGGTTAATGTTTCGCGTGCATTGCAAGGCGATATCGACCTAAAATCTATTAAATCTAAAGTAGGCCTTACAACTTTCAATCTAAAGTTTGGTAATGGCTCATCTGGAAACCGCGGTGCTAATAATCGTGGTAATGCTTTTGAAACGCAATTCGCAACCGCTCTCGAAGATTGGTATGCTGGTCGCGAAGTAAGTGATCCAAAAGTTTTACGTGCTATTCTAGATTTAGATAAAACATACGACTTATCATCAAGTAGAAAATTTGATGCAAAGGTTGTAGGTGGAGAAAATACTAGGAGACCAGTTCAATATTCAGGTAAAATAGAATTGGCTAATCCTAAAGGCAGTGGCATGAATGTAGGAAAGAGTGTTACTGATATTACATTAGAAAATGACAAAGATGACGTTTACCTTTCGTTGAAACTAGGTGGAACTACTACTTTTTTCAATGTTGGTACTACAAAGGTTCTTAGTAAACAAGAAATTAAAGATGGTGACATCAAAAACAAAGACGGCTTACGCCTTCTTGGCTTGTTTGGAATAGATCCTATTAGATTTTCTGCAATTTTCAACGGTGATTTCAAGCAAAGCGGAAAGATAAATGTATCGAAATACGACAAAGCTGGATTGACACACCTTCTAATGTCTGGCATTGGCTTCGGCTATCATGTCATTCACAAATTACCCGCAGGAATTATTTCAAAGAGAATAGAAAAAGGTAACCTTAAAGCTTTAGCCGCTCCAAAAGGTGCACTTACTCTTGAATACGGCGGTAAAAATGGAAGAGCTAGAAGAGTTAATGTACAATTCGCATCAAAAGAATATATCTTTTCTCTGAACTTTAGAGATACTCAGGGCAAAGATGGATACCCAAATCGTTTGATGTGTGACTTCAAATACAGAAAGCCTAAGACGGTATGACACATATTATAGAATACAATAAGTTTCCAATTGATGTTTTAAGATTAGAAGCAGATTACGATAATTTCTTAAAGACTAATGAACACGTTACAGACGATAAAACTAAAATAGATTTCAATGCAATTTGCATTAATAGAAAACCCGGCGACTCATTATCAGTCACTGGTGGTAATGTTAGAGGCAAGTATTGGACTTATCCAGAGAATGATATTGATGAGGAAGAAAGACTTCCCTTTGTAGATGAAGAAGCTTACACTGAAATTTGTCCAGAATTTTCTGGGACTTATACAGAGTGGGTTTATAACGAAATGAAAAAACACTGGAAAATCGGTAGAGTTCGTTTTTTAATGAAACCACCTCGTTCATGTTTATCATGGCATAGAGATCCAGAAAAAAGACTACATATTCCTATTGTAACTAATAGAGGCAATAAGATGATTGTAGAAGATAGTGCATATTATATGCCAGCTGATGGAACTGCTTACGTGGTAGACAATACGTTATACCACAATTTCTTCAATGGTAGTGAAAAGAACAGAATACACTTAGTAGCGACTGTTCTTAAATAAATACGCAATAATGCATTTAATGGTTTACTTTTCATAAAGAATGTGGTATAATTAAAACAATGGAAAATTTTAAGAATTTTATTACTGAACAGAAAAATACTCACATGACTCACATCGAGGACAAAGTTCTTTATGGCGGAGTGAATGGAACACGCCAAGCTATTATGGCGCTACGTTCTCTCAGAGACATGTTAGGAGGCTCACATGCTGGAAAAGTGTCTGTTAAGTGGGATGGTGCTCCTGCCATTTTTGCTGGCATCGACCCACGTGATAATAAATTCTTTGTTGCCAAAAAAGGTATATTTAACGTCAATCCTAAAGTGTATAAATCAGACGCTGATGTGGATGCTGATACTTCAGGGGATCTTGCTGATAAGCTTAAAGCTGCTTTAGGACTATTACCCGGTTTAGGGATTAAAGGAGTCATTCAAGGTGACTTTCTTTATGGCCCTGGCGACGTCACTACTAAAAAAATAGAGGGAGAAAAATATGTTACTTTCCACCCTAATACGATCGTTTATGCTATTCCGGCTAGCTCGGACATGGCCAAGCAAGTCAAGAAAGCAAAAATTGGAATTGTATGGCACACCACGTATAAAGGCAAAACATTTGAATCTATGAAAGCTTCTTATGGTGTAGATACAAGCAAATTCAAAAAAATATCTTCGGTATGGTCACAGGATGCAATGTTACGTGATATGACAAAAGCAACAATGTCCAAGAAAGAAACGGAGGAAGTCAATGAATTACTTACGCAAGCTGGGAAACTTTTTAACTCAATCAGTGGTAATACTTTACGACAGCTTGAAAAGAATGGTGATCTGGCTCAAAAGATTGAAACCTTTAATAACACGTATGTACGAAAAGGCCAAGTCATTGGCAATACGTCTAGTCACGTGGATAAGCTCATTGGTTTCATCAATGATAAATTTCAGAAAGAAATAGACAAACGTAAAACTGATAAAGGCAAATCTGCTCAAAAAGCAGTTAGAGATGATTTGCTATTATTCTTTTCAAAAAAGAATAAAAAATCTTTAGTTCAAATGTTCGAATTACAAAAAGTCATCGTTCTTGCTAAACTAAAACTTATAAATAGACTTAATAAATTAAAAAATATTGACACTTTTGTCAAGACAAAGCAAGGTTATAAGGTTACTGGCGAAGAAGGCTATGTGGCCATTGACCAACTTGGTGGTGATGCGGTGAAAATTGTTGATCGTATGGAATTTTCATATAACAACTTTTCACCAGATATATTAAAAGGATGGGATAAGCCGGGACGATGATTGGTTTTAAGGAATTCTTTATTGAAGCGCTAACTGCCGTAGGTCGCAAATCTTTAGCTCGTTCAATGAAAAGAAATAAGCACAAACTTGCAAGAGCTCGTAAGATGCAAGGGCGAAGGCGCGCAGGTGCTAGTCGTATTAAATCAAGAGCTAGCCGTCAAGCTAGATCTGATCTTTATAAAAAATTATTAAAAGGAAAAAGTAAATCCAGTGTAGGATTTGCTAAACGTAAGTCTGTTGAGCGCCAAGCTAAACAGAGGCAAGGTATGCTTAAGGTTCACACAAGAATGAATCTGGCACCGAAGAGGAGAGCTGATAGACGATGAATATAAATTCATTTAGTCAATTTTTGGTAGAAGAAGAAAAGACAGTTTATTTTACGTTTGGTAGAATGAATCCGCCTACTACTGGCCATGAAAAGCTTTTGACTACTTTAGCTAAAAAGGCTGGAAAAAATCCATATCGTATATTCTTGTCTCAATCTCAAGATAAAGAAAAGAATCCCTTAGCATATAAAGCAAAAGTAAAGTTTGCAAGAAAAGCATTTCCAAAGCATGCTCGCTCAATTGTTATGAGTGGTCCTACTGTTCGTAATGTTATGGAAGTTGCTAGTGCAATATACGACGAAGGATTCAAGAGCTGCGTAATGGTAGTTGGCTCCGATAGAATAAAAGAATTTGATCTTCGCTTAAATGCAGTAAACGGCAAAAAAGGCCGTCATGGTTTCTTTAACTTTGAAAAAATTATAGTTACAAGTGCAGGTGACCGAGATCCTGACGCTGAAGGCACGTCTGGAATGTCAGCATCAAAGATGAGAGCTGCAGCAAGCGATAATGACTTTACTACATTCTCTCAAGGTTTACCTAAAGCAGTTAAAAATGCTGATGCTAAAAATATTTACAATGCTGTTCGTAAAGGCATGGGTCTTAAAGAAGAAAAACAATTTAAGCACCACGTTCAACTCGAACCCGTTTCTGCTGTAAGAGAAGCATTTATTAATGAAGATCTTTTTTCTGTAGGTGATACAGTTGCTATTAAAGAATCTGGACTTGTTGCTACAATTAAACACTTAGGCGCCAATTACCTTATCGTTGAAGCTAACGGTGAGGTTTATCGTAAATGGTTAGATGCAGTTGAAAAGATTGAAGAGATTTCTAAGTCCACAAAGGATAAAAGAGATGCTCATTTCGATAAGAATGCAGATAAAGCAGATGACGATCCATCTGCATATAAGCCAGCTCCGGGTGATGCTAAAGCAAAAACAAAGACAAGTAAACATACTAAAAAATTCAAAGCAATGTTTGGAGATGACTAATGGTCAACTTTAGAGATTATATCACTGAATCAGATGAAGGACTAAAGAATAAGGCTGAAAAGTCTGGTATGCCTCTAGGAATTCTAAAGAAAGTTTATAATCGTGGAATGGCAGCTTGGAAGACAAGTCATCGTCCAGGGACAACACCTCAACAATGGGCCTTTGCTCGTGTTAACTCATTCGTAACTAAATCTAAAGGCACATGGGGTGGTGCTGATAAAGATTTAGCAGCAAAGGTAAAATAAATGAAAACGTTCCAAGAAATAAGAGAAAGTGCACACGTTAATTGCGGAACAGCTGAATGTTGTCAACAGTGCGATACAGCTGTACCAGTTGAAGAAGTCAAAGAAGGTTTCTCACCAAAAGAAATCAAAATGGCTATTGGTATCGCATCTGATCCACGTTACAAAGGTGGCAATATGACTGGTGCTGTAAAAGCTATTGATAAGATTAGCAAAGGTCTATCTGGTCATAAACAAGTTATGGCAGTTCTTAAACGTCAAAACGAAGATATTGAAGAAGCTATGTCACCAAAAGAAAAGGCTGCTCACGATAAAGCCATTGCTGACTTTAAGAAAAAAGGTGGAAAGATTAAAAAGCTTAAGCCGGGTAAAGCTCAAGGCTATCACGGTAAAGATGATCCCGGCGATGACGTTGCTGGTATGCTTGATAGAGGTGACTCTTCTAAATTTAAGAAGGGTAAAAAGGTAAAATCTATGAGAGCTGGATATGAGTCATTCAAAACTCATGAAGCACGAGAAATTGACTCAAAGAAAATGTCAGTATATATGAAATTTGTAAAAGATAAAAAGGTAGACGATGACAGTATTCGGATGGCTCATGATAATCCTAATCATCCTGAATCAAAGCGGATGATGAAAGATAAGAACTTTGTAAAAGCTCTTAAGATGTATAAGGACGCAGAGAAATAATGTTAGGTTTCAAGTCTTTTACCGAAAAAAAATCTGAGACTTGGGAAGCTGGTTACAAGCGCAGAGTCGTAAAGACTACTGATGCTGACCACAAAAAAGACGGATATAAGTGGAGAATCAAAGGTAAAGAAAGACCTGAGATTTCTATTAAACTTTACAAAAGTAAGCCAGATCAATCTGAATTTGATAAGCAGATGAAGAGAGTAGCGGGGCATGAGTTCGGTGGATAAATTTAAGACTTTTATAGAAGAAAAAGATCCTAGACTCAAGAAGGCTGGAGTTGAAGGTTTCAATAAACCTAAAAGAACTCCTTCACACGCGACTAAATCTCACATAGTTGTGGCTAAAGAAGGTGACAAAATTAAAACTATTCGCTTTGGTGAGCAAGGTGCTTCTACAGCAGGAGATCCTAAAAAAGGAGAGTCTGATAACATGAAAGCTAAACGTAAATCGTTCAAAGCTCGTCATCGGAAAAATATTGCTAAAGGTAAAATGTCTGGTGCATACTGGGCTGATAAAGAGAAATGGTAATAAAATGAGCGTAGAAAATAGACTCGATAAAATTGAAAAGAAACTTGATAAACTTGTCGATGCAATGATAGCTATGGCGCGTGCAGAAGAAAAGATTAACGCTTTGAACGATGACCACAACAAAATGTATCAACGTCTTAATAAATTGTCTAGTAAACTCGACGATATTGAGAAAAAAGTCGATGATAACTCACGAACAGTGAGCCTTATAAATAAAATTGTATATGCAGCAGTGGTTGCTGCAGTAGGCACGTATGTAGCACATATGTGGATGTAAAAAGGAGAAGGCCAATGATGAATACCGAAGATCTAAAAAACATCAGTGCTGCATACTTAGAAGTTGTCACTGAAAAAAATAAAGAGTCAAACGAAAAGCATAAAGAATTAATGAAAAAAGCTGACGAAGATGCGTCTAATGACAAATCTGATGACGGCGATGGCATGGATAAAGTAGATCCAAAGGCTGCTAAAAAGAAATTTGCTGATCGTAAAGATAAGGATGTAGATAATGACGGTGACGTCGATGCATCCGATAAGTTCTTGCATAAGCGTCGTAAAGCTATTGGTAAAGCAATGGCTAAAGACGATGAAAAAGAAGAGTCAAAGACTGAAGCAAAAGAAATTACTTATCGTGTTGGTGATAAAAAGCAGCATGGTAATATGGGTGCAAAAGATCTTAAAGATCTGATGGCTAAACTAAAAGCAGCTAAGTTTGATATGAAGTCTTTAGAAATTTACGATAAAGATGCTCGAAAGCAAATCATGCAAAAAGGTCAAATGGTAGAAGACACAGAAGAAGTCTGTGAAGCTTGTGGCAAGGTCCATGAAGGTGATTGTGATCCAGCTGATGTCAAAGAATTTAAGCTAAAAAAAGAAATGAAAAAGAAGAAGCTTAAAGCTGACGATGAAAATCCAGCTGATGCAGATTCTAAAGATTCTGACGAAGATGAAGTAGAAGAAGGAAAGCGCGGATTTATTGCTGCAGCAAAAGCAGCTAAAGATGCCGGTGAAAAGTCATTCGTATTTGCAGGTAAGAAATACAACTGCGAAGATATGAAAGAAATCACAAAAGAATCACTAAAGAAAGAAGCAACATTCGACACCGATTATTTTACAGGATATAAACACGCAAAAAAAGCTGGTATGAAAGTTAAGACAACCGCTAAAGGTGCAGATGGAGATAACGTAACTCTAACTCATCCAGATCCTAAAAAATTACAAAAGTATGTTGACGATCATTTAGGTGGTGGTAAAATAAAAGAATCATATTCCTCATATTCCTTTGATGAGCTTGTAGACATGTCTGATGAAGATTTTGACAATCTTGCTGAGCGTATCGAGCGAAAAGAAATGGATGAGATTGTTGGTACAATCGCAAGAGGCATTGGCAGAATGGGTAAGAAGGTTGTCAATAGATTCTCCACTTCTGGTAGAGCAGATGCTGCACAAAAGAAGCTTGGTAAAATGAAGAAAAAAGCTGCTGATAAAGATCGTTTGGCAACAGCTAAAGCTGATATTGCTGCATTTAAGAATAAAGATAAAAAACCAGCGCCAAAGCCAGTGTCAGCAGAAAAAGAGCCTGAAAAGAAAATGAAGAAGTTTAACGAAGTCCGTGAAGATGCAACTAAAGGTGCAACAAAGCCTGAAGGAATCATGGACAAAGAGTCACCTAAGTCTAAAGAATTTGCTGCTAAGCATAAAAAAGAAGTTAATGACACTGAAGAAAAAAGTCATAAAGATGCAGCAGATGCAGGTAGAAAAGGACCAGCGGGTAAAAAGCGCCCAGGTGATAATCCTAAAGGTGATAAGGCAATCGTAAATAAGCCGACTCAAAAAGAAGGCGTACAAAATGGAATGCGTCGAGCATTAATGCAAATGAAAGGTGAATAATCATGGCAATTAGTCCTCCAAATTGGGCCAAAGGAGCCACTCCAACTTCTAAAGGTTGGGTACAAAATGGTGAGTTATTGGTAGCAAGAAAACTTAGTGAAGCAGACATTGCTGAATATCTTGGTGAAGGTATTCCAGCAGCAAAGCCTACAATGCTAAGAGAATCGCCAGTAACTGAAGTTGAATTTGTAGAAGAAGTTATGGAAACAGAAGAAGTTCTTCTGGAAAGCATGACAAAGCGTGAGCTTGAAAATCTCGGTCGTGAACACGGTATCGAGTTAGACCGCCGTCATTCAAAAACAGATTTGATTGATGAATTAAAAGGTCATATTGAAGAATAATATATAAGTTAAAGAGACTTATTATATTAGGAACATTATGAAAGAGCTTACTGAAAAGAACGTTTACCTCTTCGCAGCTCATCACTACTATAATCCAACAGGTGCTAGTACTGATGAGTTCGAAGAGGACTTAAAGCGTTTCAAGTATATTAAAAGGTTAGTCAATAAGTATTTGGAATCTGGCTACTTACCTGAAAGATTAATTATGAATCACCTTATAGTGATCTGTAATGTATTTGGAATTGAGCCTGGGATTAAAATTCTTGGCTTAAAAATGGAAGGTAGACATTGGCCTGTATTGAAACCATTTTTGCTATACTTGAAATACTTAAAAGAAGATGAATTTACGAATATTGCGATGGACCATAATGTCGTAGATAGGTTAAGGAAAATTTAATGGGTTTGTTGTCAAGAGCAGGTGATTTAGTCTATACCTTCAGATTTTTGAAGTTACTAATTACACCGTTTAACAAAACAAAAGCATTCGAACTAGGTATTATCGATGAAGATGGCGTACGTCAAAAGTCTGTTAAAATGGACTCGACAGAAAAAAAATCTGCCTTCACAACCTTCCACAGACTCGTCTTTAACATTAAAAAGATTATGGCTAAAGCTCCGGGCGGAGGTTCGCGGTTAGCTTCGTATGCAGCTGCACTTTTTCTTATCAAAGAGAAACTAGAACTATCCGACGATTCAATAACTAAAATTGTAGAAAAATCTGAAATCAATACTCTTGATTTTATGCTTGAACAAAGCGATTGGTTCTTACTTGATAATCGTCAATTAGGCCCAGGCATATACAGAATCAAAGAAAACAAAGTAGTAAACTCAACAGTTGAAGAATTGGTGAGAGCTAAAGACCAAATTATTGTGAGCCCGGATTGTTTTCCGGCCGGCGAAATCTATGGTATTGACATTTATGAAGTCACTCATAAAAACACAAATCAAAAACTATACGTTACCGTCAATGAGGTTTACAAATGAGTCTATGGGACAATATACGAAAGCGTAGAGAGTCAGGAAAAAAAATGCGTAAAAAAGGCGAAAAAGGTGCACCTACACCAGCAGCTATGGCGTCAGCTCAAGCAGCAAGCGAAGAAGCTCCGGCTACAAATACCGGTTCTGTTGTTGGCGCTGGAGACGATTCATCTACAGTAGTAGTCAGAAAAAAGAAGAATAAAAGTGGAATAGAAGAGATAATCGTGGTAGATCGTAGATTGAAAGATCAGTCTTCACCTCGACTATTAAAAAGATTTCGCAATCATATAGAGGATTAAATTATGTTATCAATCATTGGGTCATTGTTAGGCTTTGCTAGTTCTACAGCACCTGCAATTATGGACCACTTTGCATCAAAAGAGGATCGAAAGCACGAGCTCAATAAAATGAGAGCTATGGCTGATATGAGAAAAGAAGGCGCTGAACTGGACATGCAGTTCTATGAAAGAATGGGCGCCGATAAAGAACACGAACGGCTGATCCAACACGATGTAAGTATTAACCAAGGTGTAGGTATTATTTCGGGTCTGCAAAAATCAGTACGGCCAGTAATTACTTATGCTTTCTTTGGACTATTTGCTACAATTGAGATTGTACTCTTAATGGAAGCACTTGAAAAAGGAACAGAATTTGCTGAAGCAATTCAGTTACTGTGGGATGAAGATACGAAAGCAATCTTTGCAGCAATTATTTCATTTTGGTTTGGTAGTCGGGCGGTAGAAAAAGCTCGAAAACGTGCTTAAAAGAAACGTTCAATACAATCGCTATACTGACTATATTCCTCCTCAATCGTTAATTGATGAGATACTATCTACTGCTTATGATTTAGTTCCTTCAAAGCAATCTTCAGTGCCTTATTGTATTCATATTCTTGGGCCTAAAAGTAAGAATAAAGACTTTTTGTATGAAGCAACTAAAGACGATTGTTATCACAATCAACAGGTATTAGCCCCTTATGTTCTTCTATTTTATAAACGAATAGAAGATCTACAACCTAGAGGTGATGGTAAAATTAAGCCTGCGTGGGATAGTACTATATCGATTGAAATTGGAATGATGTCTACTATTATAACTCAACTATGCTTATCAAAAGAATTAGATGTATCATATACAGCCTGTTGGCTTCCAAAGACTGATAAGATTTGGAAAAATGCACCAGTGAAACGACCTCTTTTTTCAATGTCAATTGGATTAGGAGAAGCTAAGGCCATACGAGAGCCAAAGCCAAGACCGGAAAATAAAAATATTTTTTTGTTAAAATAAGTCTGAAATAACCGCATTTAATGGTTTACAAAAGCCGTAAACTGATATATAATACTACATATAAATCAATAATATAAAACTGCGATCGCAATTCTGCGGTGGCGTGAAAGGTCTATACGCTTATGCAAATCAAAATAAATAAAGCATTAGATAGCAAGCTAGAAAGCTATGCTGTTGGAATGCTTAAAGACTTCTACATGAAAGATCATGAGAAATCGCCACAAGAAGCATATGCTCGTGCAGCAGAAGCGTGGTCAACATTCGAAGGTAAATTTGATAAAGATTTAGCTCAAAGATTATATGACTACGTGTCAAACAAGTGGTTTATGTTTGCATCTCCAGTTCTATCAAATGCACCTAATGGTACTAAGTCTGACAAAGGTTTGCCTATTTCGTGTTTCTTAACTTATGTTCCAGACACACTCGAAGGGCTAATTAGCCATAGTTCTGAGTTACGTTGGTTGTCTGTATTTGGTGGTGGCGTTGGTGGCCATTGGTCTGATGTGAGAACAGTGTCAGATAAAGCACCGGGTCCTTTGCCGTTTCTACATACAGTTGATGCTGACATGATTGCATATAGACAAGGTAAAACTCGTAAAGGGTCTTATGCTGCATATATGGATATATCACATCCGGATATCGTAGAATTTCTTAACATGCGTATTCCTACAGGTGATGTCCAAAGAAAAGCACTTAATTTACATAATGCCATTAATATCAGCGATGCATTTATGCAGGCTGTAGTAAAAGGCGAAGAGTGGAATTTAGTAGATCCGGGAGATGACCGGATTACCGATACAACTAACGCAAGAAAGCTGTGGCAAAGAATTCTTGAAGTTCGCTTTAGAACTGGTGAACCATACCTGAACTTTATTGACACGGCTAATGCAGGTTTGCCTGCCGCGCTTAAAGAAAAAGGATTAAAAATAAATGGATCTAATTTATGTAACGAAATTCATCTTCCTACATCTGCTGACCGCACTGCTGTCTGTTGTTTGTCGTCTCTTAATTTGGAGTATTTCGATGAGTGGAAGAATACCACTATTGTCGAAGATCTTGTCACGATGCTTGATAATGTTCTCGAATATTTCATTGAGCATGCACCGGATGCTATTTCCAGAGCTAAGTATTCTGCAGAAAGAGAAAGGTCAATCGGACTTGGCGCAATGGGGTTCCACTCACTTCTCCACAAACATGGAGTTGCTTGGGAATCAGAAAAAGCACAAGAAATAAATGATGTAGTATTTTCAACAATTAAAACAAGAGCACTAAGTCAAACTCGTGTTTTAGCAAATGAAAGAGGAGAATACCTAGATGGCAATTCTACCGGCGTACGGAATGCGCACCTTTTGGCAATCGCTCCCAACGCAAGTTCAGGAGTCATACTCTCGACATCACCGTCAATCGAGCCTCTTAAAGCAAACGCCTACACTCACAGAACAAGAGCAGGAAGCTTCCTTGTCAAAAACAAATACTTAACGGAAGTATTAGAAAGATATGGTATTAATAATGACAGTACATGGACTTCAATCATTACGAAAAAAGGTTCTGTTCAGCATTTACCGGAGCTTACCGAAGGAGAAAAGGCAATCTTTAAGACAGCTGACGAGCTCGATCAAAACTGGGTCGTGCAACATGCAGCAGACAGACAGAAGTACATTTGTCAAGGACAAAGTGTCAACCTGTTTTTCCCGTCTGGAGCACAGAAATCATATGTCAATAAGGTCCATGTTAAAGCATGGAAAGAAGGACTTAAAGGACTTTATTATCTTCGGACAGAAGCTAAACAAAGAGCTGAAACGGTCTCTGATAAAGTAGAAAGAATAGCGCTTCAAGATGATGATCGCACCATCGTCTATGGTAAGCCGGGTTGCCCGTATTGTGCAGCAGCAACCGAAGAATTAGAAATGCGCGGTATTCCTTTTGATTATATTAATCTTGAGGATATTGGAAAGACAGCAGCTGAAGTCACTGGAAGGAAGGTACGCACTGTTCCTCAGATTTACGTCAGCGGCACTTATGTAGGTGGCCATAATGAACTTATGGAGTTCTTTAATAAACCTATGAATTTTGAATCAGACGAATGTGTAGCTTGCGAGGGATAAAAATGCTATTAGAAACATCAAAAACATATAAGCCGTTTAACTATCCATGGGCAGTGGATTTAACAAAGAAGCATGAAGAAATTCATTGGGTAGAAGACGAAGCTGAATTATCAGAAGATGTTCAGGATTGGCGTATAAAGCTAACGGATAGCGAAAAAGAATTTGTTACACATGTTCTTAGATTGTTTACTCAATCAGATGTCCAAGTTGGTGAAAACTATTTTGAGTTATTAATTCCAAAATTTAAGAATAATGAAGTCCGTAATATGCTATCATCTTTTGCGACAAGAGAAGGTGTACACCAAAGAGCATATGCACTGTTAAACGATACACTTGGTTTGCCAGATGAAGAGTTCCATTCCTTTTTAGAATATAAAGAAATGGCTGACAAAATCGAGTTTATGTCGCAGGGCAATCCAAACACTCATACTGGCTTAGCTTTGGCATTAGCTCAATCTGTATTTAACGAAGGTATGTCACTGTTTGCATCCTTTGTAATGTTATTGAACTTTCAACGGTTCGGTAAGATGAAAGGTATGGGTACAATTGTCGAGTGGTCAATCCGTGATGAGACAATGCATGTACAAGGTAATGCTAAGTTGTTTAGAACATTCTGTGAAGAACGCGGTAGAGTTGTAAACGATGAACTTAAGTCTAAAATCTATAATATGGCAAAGCAAGCTGTAAACCTTGAAGACAAATTTATTGATCTTGCGTATTCAAGTGGAGTAGAAATCGAAGGCTTGTCAAAAGACGAAGTAAAGCAATACATTCGACATATTGCAGATCGTAGATTACTACAGCTTGGTATGAAGCCAAAGTTTGGTGTAAAGGATAATCCACTACCTTGGTTAGATTGGGTACTTAATGGTGCCTCTCATGATAACTTCTTCGAAAAGCGTGTAACTGAATATTCCGTAAATGGAATGGAAGGCGACGATTGGGGATGGGATGAGGAATCATTAGTAGCATGAGCTTTAAGGAATGGCGAGTTGAGTGCGACGAATGCGAAGAAGAATCAGTCGTAAGGGCAGATGACGATGTACTCTTTTGTCCATGTTGTGGAAGAAGAGCTACGCCTACTATGCTTGAAGAAGAACTAGACTTTGGTGACGAAGAGGATTAGTTATGATTAAGTGGATCCGAGAATACTTTAGAAAATTAGTTGAAAAGATTGAGACAAAGAACAAACCTCCTAAATATCTCGGTGGTCACAAAGACTAGTAATATATAATTGTATGACATGGTTATACAAAGATAAAATATACGACGAAACTCCAGAGCAATTCCAGGGTTTCGTCTACATAATTACAGAACTAGACACTGGTAAAAAATACATTGGCAAAAAGTTTTTCTGGAAACCCAAAACTCTACCTCTCACGAAAACTCGTAAAAGGAGGGTCAAGACTCGTGTTGAGTCCGATTGGCGAAAATACTACGGCTCCTCCATTACAGTTAAAAACCTCGTCGAAGAAAAAGGTCTTGACAATTACAAACGAGAAATCTTAAAGTTTTGTGAAACTAAAGGTGAATGCTCCTATTACGAAGCAAAGTTACAGTTTGAATATGATGTCTTATTGTCAGATGAATACTATAATGAGTTTATTGGTTGTAAAATACATTCAAAACATATTAAAAAATAATGCAATTAAATGCATTTAGTTGTTTACTTTTCATAAAAACTGTGGTATAATAGTACTATAAAATGGAAAAGGAAACAAATGTATAAAATCGAAACTGACATCAATTACAATTCAACTAAACCGGAAATCAAACTTTTCGCAACAACCCACGGATGCGTTTTATCAAAATTCAAAACAAACGGACCGGGCGGTGGAAACCACCTCTGCGAATTCGCATCACATAACAAACATTTCATTATGGAATTATGTGACCAACTTGATATTTCACACACAAAAATAACATATAAACGAGTTATATAATGATTTTAATTGACTATAATGGTATTGCTATTGGCAATATAGTGACACAAAAGATTGGTGCTGACGAGAACATGATTCGTCACATGATTCTTAATACTATTCGTATGTACAAACAAAAGTTTAATGAATATGGTGATGTAGTAGTTGTTGCTGATGCTGGTGGTAATTGGCGTAAAGATGTCTATCCTCAATACAAAGCTAGCCGTAAGAAATCACGTGATAGTTCTAGTATTGATTGGAATGAAGTGTTTCGTATCACTAATCTAGTTCGCGAAGAAATTAAAGAAAACTTTCCATATAAAGTAATGCACGTCTGGGGCTGTGAGGCTGACGATGTAATTGCTCACCTTGTAGAAAATACTCAAGAATTTGGTAAGCATGAAGAAGTTATGATAGTGTCTGCAGATCATGATTTCAAGCAGCTTCAAAGGTATGATAACGTTAAACAGTTCTCACCTTTAGTCAAAAAACCTGTAAAAGAAGACAACCCTCGTGTTAATCTTTTCCATAAGATTTTAACTGGCGATGCAGGTGATGGCGTACCAAATGTTCTTTCAGACGATAATGTATTTGTCGAAGGCCGCAGGCAAACCCCTCTTTCAGCTAAAAAGAAAGCTATCCTTATGGAGGATGAAAAAGCTCTTGGCGAAGAGGTTTACAGAAATATTCAGCGTAACAGAAAACTTATAGATTTGCGTGAAACACCGGCTCCTGTGATCGAAGAAATTATAAATATCTTTGAGGACCAAGATCCTTGGAACAATAAAGGTAAGGTCTTTCCTTACTTGGTTGAAAAACGGTGCAAACGTTTGATTGAAGTTGTACAGGAGTTTTTATAGAATGGCTTTAGCTATACATGAAGTGCTCGAAAAAACATCTGCTAAAAGACATAAAGCAGATAAAATCGAGTTTTTACAATCCAACGAGTCATGGGCTTTGAAGGACATCCTTCGAGGAACCTATGATGAAAAAATTAGATGGAACTTGCCAGTTGGCTCTCCGCCATATCAAGCTTCTCAAGAGCATAATCATCCAGCCTCTCTTCAAAGAGAACATCAGAAGTTCAAATACTTCATTGTAAATGGACCTGACATGCCAAAATTCAAAAGAGAAAAATTGTATATCGGATTGCTAGAAGGTGTCCATCCAAAGGACGCGGAGATCGTGGTTAATATGACAAATAAAAAACCAATAGATGGAATTTCAAAACCTATCGTACAGGAGGCTTTCCCTGGTTTAATTGAAGATCAAGATTAATGCAAAATCAATTCCAACTTTAACTCGAGACCGGCGTGCGGCAATTGCTGCATAAGCCGGTTTTTACTTTCGAAGGGACTAAATATGCCACAAATTCAGGTTGAACGACTTAGAAGAGATATTAAAGAGCTCGAACATTACGCAAAGAAACTAACTCGTAATGGAAGCACAGAGAAAGCTCAAAAGATACTTAAAAAGAAGGCGTATATCGAGGAGGCAATTGACAACGCATTAACTGCATAAAGCTGAAAAAAACGGTGTACAAAGCTCCCATAAAGTGGTATAATAATACTATAAATTATGGGAGCTTATTACTATGAATCTTTTTATCCTTGACACTTGTCCGGTCAAAGCAGCACAACTACAGTGTGACAAACATGTTCCAAAAATGATTGTCGAATCTGGCCAAATGTTATCAACAGCACATCGTATGCTTGATGGTATTATGGAAAAACGTCCATCTAAATCTGGTAAAACTATGGTCAAATACTGGCGTATGGAAAACAGGCATTACGAAACCACACTCTATAATGCAGTACATACTGCTCATCCTTGTACTGTATGGTCTATGGAATCTTCAGAAAACTACAAATGGCACTACGAACACTTTCTTGCACTATGCGACGAGTATACGTATCGCTATGATAAAACACACAAAACCGATAGAGTTCTACGTGACATCCTTAGTATTATGCCAGTGAACATGCCATATAAAAATGAGTTGACAGAATTCAAACTTGCAATGAAAGCTAATCCAGAATGTATTGCTCTTGGCGATCCAGTTAAAGCGTATCAAGCATTCTATCAAACTAAACAGACACGATTCAATATGGTATGGACTAAACGTGATGTACCAGATTGGTTTCAAAGGGTTTCAGCATGAACTACATATTTGACGTAGATGGAACACTTACACCTAGTCGTCAGCGAATGGATAAGTATTTTGCTGGATTTTTCTACAATTGGATGCAAGATAAGAAAGTTTATTTAGCTACTGGTTCAGACTATCCTAAAACGGCTGAACAAGTCCCAGGAAACATCTTACATTCAGCTGAACAGGTTTATTGTTGTGCAGGTAATAGTGTATGGCATAAAGGACAGGTTGTAAGGGAATCTGATTGGAAACTCCCTGCTGTGTGCATCGAGTTCCTTGAGCCATATATTCACCTATCACCTTTCCCAGATCGCACAGGACAGCATATTGAGATCAGACCTGGGCTTACTAACTTTTCAGTGGTTGGTCGTGGGGCAAATATGGAACAAAGAAAAGCATATGAAGACTTTGATGAAGTTAATCAGGAAAGACGATCAATTGCAATGCTGTTTAACCAAAAATTTGTTAGCTCAGGCATCAGAGCTCAGGTTGCAGGTGCTACGGGTATAGATATTATGAGAGTAACTGACGACAAAGCTCAAATTGCGTCTTTTTTAGAAGGCCCAATCACATTTTATGGTGATATGATGCAACCCGGCGGCAATGATTTTCCGCTTGCACAGGCCATTAAAGATAGAGTTGGTTCAGATTCTATTATAGTTAAGGATTGGAAAGACACATATGCCAAACTACACGGTTCGTAAAGAAGACGGCGAAGAAGAATGGGAAGTAACTTGTTCTTGGAATGAATTGCAAGAAATGTGCGAAGAGTATAAGCTCACTCGCGTATTAAAGCCAATCGGTTTTATTAGTGGCACAGGTAGCAATTTGCGTAGTGCTGGAGAAGAATGGCAAAATCATTTGAAAAATATGAAGAAGAATAGTGGACTTGGAAACAACATCAAAGTATAATAGCATGAAAGATCGTGCAGGTAGAGGAACTAACGCTGGTGCGACAGTCAAGCTCAGCGATATGTTTGAAATTGAAGCTATCACCGAAAATCAAGAAAAAGTTATGAAAGCTTGGGACGATGGCGATCACTTAGTTTTAAGTGGATCAGCCGGTACAGGTAAAACATTTTTAGCCTGTTATCTTGCTCTTGAAGCGGTCCTTGAAAAAGAATTCCATCAGGTCGTTATTGTTAGATCTGTTGTACCAGTAAGAGACATGGGATTCTTACCCGGATCAGCCGAAGAAAAGAAAGATGCTTTTGCAGCGCCATATAAATCTATTATGGCAGAGGTGTTAGGTGATAATGCAGCGTTCAATAAGTTAGTCAATAGCAAAACTCTTAAGTTTGAATCTACCTCATTTATTCGAGGTATGACATACGACAACTCAGTCATTATTGTAGATGAAATGCAAAACTTAAACTTTCACGAGCTTGACTCTATCATTACTCGTGTAGGTAACAATTGTCGTATCATTTTCTGTGGTGATTATAGACAAACCGATTTTAAGTACGACGATGAAAAGATCGGTATTACTAAGTTTTTGAACATCACAGATCAATTAAAAGACTTTACAACAGTTAATTTCGGCTGGGAAGATATTGTACGATCGGACTTCGTTAGAGATTACATAATGACAAAAGAAATGTTAGGAATAGAATAATGGCAGAACAGAATTGGGAAAAATGCTTAGAGCTAATTCTCCATCATGAAGGTGGTTATGTTAATCACCCTAAAGACCCAGGTGGTGAAACAAACCTAGGTGTAACACAAAGAGTTTATCAGGAATGGTGCATGAAAGGCGACCTTCATCAAAAAAATATGAAAGATTTGACCGTTGATGACGTAGCACCTATTTACAAGAAAAACTATTGGGATAGAGTTAAAGGTGATGATCTACCAAGCGGTTTAGATCTATGTGTATTTGACTTTGGAGTTAATGCTGGTACAGGTCGTGCAGCAAAGGCTTTACAACAAATAATTGGTACTACTCCTGACGGTGGTATTGGTCCAAACACACTAGCAGCACTTGACAAGTTTATTGATAGTGAAGGTCTTATCGGTACAATTGAATGCTACCAATCGGGTAGACAAAGCTATTACGAAAGTCTTGAGATTTTCGAAACATTTGGTAAAGGTTGGACCAGACGCGTTAACGAAACAACAGAAGAGGCTAAGTTGCTATGAAATTTATCTTCGCCACATTATTATTTTATACTCTCGCAATGTGTACGCCAGTACACGCTGAGATGCCAACTAATTTCTTTGGTAAGCCGGTTCTTTGTGCGCCGGCTGAAGGTAATATGCGAGCGTGGCAGGAATTAAAAAACGACAATATGCTACCTTTAATGGGATTCCCAGGCAATTCTTTTTTGCAAGACGGAACAAAGTTTGAAGTAAATTATTATGTTATGTTTGACCAAGCAGAACAACAAGTTGCAATTGTAGAAGTTCAAAAGTCTGGCTTTACTTGTATTATTGCGGGTGGAACAGGTGTTGTTATATTTGACACCGAAGAATTAAAAGATCGTATTGGATGGGAAGCACTTGACTAAACAATTTATTCATGAACACGTTGACTTAGGATATTCTGATCTTGTTGCTGATACTAAGAAAACTGGAAGAACGTATATCACACCAACCGGAGATCGTTACCCTAGCATCACGACAGTACTTTCTATCCTCTCAGAAGAAGCAATACGCAAATGGCGAGCTAGAGTTGGTGAGGATGTCGCGAATCAAGTTAGCACTAGAGCTTCTAATCGCGGCTCTGCTGTACATAGTGCTGTAGAGAAATATTTACTTAATGAAGACACTACCGAATATCTTCCACATATTCAACAATCGCTTTCAAATCTAAAGCCGCATTTAGATGATAATGTAGGTACGATCTTTGGACTTGAAGTTCCATTGTATTCTGCTCATTTAGGCTTAGCTGGTCGAGTTGATTGTGTAGCAGAATGGAAAGGTGTTCCTTCTATCATCGACTTTAAGACATCTAAACGAATTAAGAAGAAAGAACATATTTCAAACTACTTTGCTCAAATGGCTGCTTATGCAATCATGTGGGAAGAACGAACTGGTATGCCTATTGTTAATACTGTAGTCGTAATGGATGTAGACTTTGAGCAACCTCTTATCTTTGAAGAACACCGCGATAATTACGTGCCACTTTTACTTAATACTATTGAAGAATATAGAAAGAGAAAAGTTTTTCCATGAACGAAAGCGACTTCTTGCCCACCAAAACAAGATCAGAACAACTTAAAATCAAATACGACATTAAAAGAATGTTGCCTGAATGCACTGATGAATACATTAAAATTCCAGTAGACTTACCTTGGAATGAGCTTAAGAGTGACGTAGAGCAAGTATGGAGTACTTTTGGTTGGTATGGTAAGATTCAAAGGTCTAAAACTTCATGGGATAGAAGCCCGTTATATGTAGGACAAGGCCTTAATTGGAATCCTGATTATAGACTAAAAGTAACTGCAGGAGCTCAAGCATTTGGTGCTCCTCGTGGCTCAAAGGATATGACACCTGAAGAGTGGAAAGAATTAGTATGGAATCGTGATTATACAGAGACTAAAGGTGAAGTCAAAGGATTCAATACATACGACGATTATTTTGGAATGAGAGTTCCAACAGATGTAGCAAAGTTTAGATCTATTGCTACAGCCTTAGGTATAATCAAAAGGCCTATGTTTCAAGGTAGATTAGCTATGATACGAGGTCGAGATGCAGGCCATCTTTTGAAAGAAAACGATAAAGAGTTTATATGGCATACAGATGAGCCTAATGAAATGCTCGCAAGATTGCTTATTCCTATTACATTTGACAATGATTATTTTATTGAGTTTGAATCTGGCAATAAACTGTACTTTGAGCAAGGTTTTGCATACCACTTTAATACGTACAGACCTCACAGATGGAATTTTAATTCTAATCCTTCCAAAAACAGATCAGCACTTGTTGTAGGTTGGTCCCCTTGGCTTGACTTTGATGGCCATAAATGGACCACAAACCAATGGACTAATAAGGTTCATCCTATGGATATGGTAAAACAAGGTCTAGTTCTCTAAAATTAATTTGAACTTTTTTGCTAAGTGTTTGTTTTCATTACAAACTTTTTTGCACTTTTTCCTTTACTTTTGATAAAAAATAGTGTATAATAGATCTATAAAATGGAAAAGGAAGGAAACCCAATGTTTTATTATAAAGAAAAATTCACAAACGACTCAGAATATCTAAGATATGATGGTGAAATTGTGGCTCGATTTAAGTACTCAAAAGGTCCATTTACTAAAGCCAAGTTCAAGAAATTCTTGATCCAAAATAAGGTTACTGTAAATTACTATAAAGAGTTACGTCAGCAAGGTCTGGCACCATTGGATGTATGGGAAAAGCTTTCACCGTCATCTTATGAATCAACAATTCAAGCTTGGAGAAACAAATAGTGGCTAACATTTATCTCGACATGGACGGCGTTATCGCAGACTTCTTCGGCTTTTGGGCCGACAGCTGCGGCGCTGGCCATTGGAAATCAATCGTTCAAAAAGAAAAATCCTTAATGGATTTACATAACACTGACTTCTTTAATCAGTTGCCAGAGTTTATGGACGGTGAAAAGTCTATCTCAGATACGATTGTTTCAGAAACTAAACTTATCGCTCAACAAGCCGGTATGGGTTGGGGTATTTGTTCATCTCCTCTTCGTAACGATACAATGAACTCGGCTTATTGGAAAAGAGTATGGTTGCAAGATCGTGGCTGGATGCCAAAAGATATGGAAAATCTTATCTTTACTAGTAACAAACATAAGTATGCTAGGTGTAAAATTAAAGGTACACCAAACATCCTTATCGACGATAAGCCTGATAATATTAAAAGATGGATTGACAATGGTGGCATCGGTATCAGATTCCAGTCTGATAAAGATGACTATATTGAATATCTTCTTGCTGGTGCTTTACCTGAAGCAGTTGAGGTCTACAAACAGTATACATAGTATATCAAGCCAAGGAGGAGAATATGGTTTCTAAGAAACTCCAAGCTGGCTCTAAGTATAATGAGTATGATTTAGATGGTGATGGTATAGTGAGTGATGACGAATTAACAAAGTCAAAAGAAATGCTTGAGCTAGAATTAAGAGAAGAAAAAGCAGAAGCACAAAAAAAGATGGCATGGATCGCAATGGTCTCTATGCTTATTTTTACTGTTGTGCTATTTACACCACTAATGAGTGACAGCAGAGTCGCAGGACTTGCTGATCTTCTAGGTCTATTTTATATTGCACAGGCTGGTATAGTCGGTGCTTATTTCGGTGCTGCGGCATGGATGAGTTCTACCACGAAGAAGTAATTATGAAAACTATGATTTATCAAGTGAACGTTGGAAAAGGTTCACAACTATATAATGGCTGTATCGAATCAGTAAGTAAATACTGTAAAAAATATGACATTGATCATATTGTACAGACAGTACCTAAATTAATGATAAGGCCTGACCCGTTCTCAACTAACCGTTCTAAGGAAGCTGTGGACAGGTTAGGCTATCTTCCTATTTACGAAAAAGAAAATGCATTTAGCTACTTAGATCAATACGATAAAATAGCTATTGTAGACAGTGACATTTGGATTAGACCAGATGCTCCTAATATTTTCGAATCATTTAGCGATGAGTATGACTTTGGTGGAGTGGCAGAAAGAGAAATGCCAATCACTGAAGCGTATAAACAAAAGATTCGCAATTACTCTGCAATGCAGTATAGAGATCTTCAACAGTTCGTTGATTTCAAACCTAATAACCTTGGATTTGAATTTTACAATATGGGCTTAATGCTTATGAATAGTAGCATTAGCAAATATCTAAAGGGTATGACTCCGAAGCAGTTTATTGAGCAAAATAAGTTCAAAGACTTTGTTGATGGTAAAGGAGCTTGGAAGTGGTCGACAGATCAAACTCTTCTAAACTTCTGGGTGAAAGAGCAGCACATGAAAGTCCAAAATATGGACTGGCGATGGAATGGCCTATATACGGCTAATACCAAAGTTAAAGAATGCCACTTTGTACATTTTTTCTTAAAAGATAAACTACCTCAGAAAGGCGAGAATTTTAATGAGCTTATCAAACTTGTCACGTAAAATATTTGTTCACATTCCTAAGAACGCTGGTATGACTATCCGTCATGGACTAGGCGATCGCATTCACGTAAATACACCTGATAAGCATATTAATGAAAAATATGTAGGTGGACTAAAGCAGAAAATGAGAGAAACTAATGATCATTTGGGTGCAGAACATGCAAGATGGCGTGACCTCAATGTCAATTACAGACAGCAATTTGATGCCTTTGCTGTTGTTCGTAATCCTTGGGATAGGGTGGTTAGTCGTTACTTTTTTGCAAAGAAAGTAATTGAAGTAGAGCGAAAGGTTGATCCATCATATGCTGATGTTAGTTCGTTCGAAGCATTTCTTGAGGAAAGATTCAAATGGGGAAACGAAGACTATATGTGGCATAGAGCTGTAAGAGGTTGGTATCCTGCTCTTGATCATGTTGTAGACGATAATGGCAAAGTTAGGTGTGATATTCTACGTACAGAAAATCTAAATGAAGACTTAGAAAAATACTTTGGCTTTCCTAGAATGAGTAGAGCTCGTAATGTAACAGCTCTAAATAAGGGTTCTTATCAGGACCTATATAATAAACAGACAATCGATATAGTAGCAGACTGGTATAAACCAGATATTGACTACTGGGGATTTGATTTTGATACCGGCGCACAGAAAAATTATTGGAGTAAATCATGAAAACACTACTTATCACAACAGCACTTATTCTGTTGTCAACATCAGCGAATGCACAAAATATTACAGACCACTATAAAGAAGTGATCATGAAGCAGCCATACACAGTTGAAGTGTGTACTAAAGGTGGCCACCCAGGCAATAATAAATCAGATATTAGTAACTTTCTAGAAGGTGCTATTGTAGGTGGTGCTATTGGTAATAACATCCCAGGCGAAAAGAACGGAGGAGCAATTGGAGCTTTTCTAGGCGGTGTGTTAAATACCGAAAGAAATAAGAATACAGGCCCAAGCTGTAGAACAGAAACTCGTTATGAAGAAGAAGCTTCAACAATTTATTCTCATAGCACAATAACATTTGAATACGATGGAAGACAACATACATTGTCTTTTAAGAAGTAGGAGCTATTATGCTAGGTAAACTATTTGACAAGTATGGTGCAGACAAATCTTCAAAGCACAAGTACGATACAGTATATGAAAAGTTCTTTGAGCCTATTCGTGAAGATGCACTAAAGCTTTTAGAAGTAGGTGTATGGAAAGGCCACAGTATGCTAGCACATTTGGATTACTTTCCAAATGCAGACATATATGGATTAGATATTTTTACTCGTACTCGTATGAATGAAATTGAACCGTATGGTCATGAACGTGCACATTTAATGAAAGCAGATTCTACTAATGCTGCCGTAGCTCCACAAATGCATGAAAAATTTGGTGGTACTAAGTTTGATATTATTATCGACGATGGTAAACATACGCCAGAGGCTAACATGCTTACCTTTAATAATCTAAAGCCATTTCTTGCCGAAGGTGGACAATATATTATTGAAGACGTATTTCCATTAGAAAAAATGACACTAGCTGAATTAGGTCATCCATGGATTCAAAGAAACCTGAAAGACTATAATGCTTTTAAGAACGAACAATTTCTACAAGCACTTGATCGGTCAGGTATGACTATAGAGCGATTTGACTTGCGCGCAAAGACAGGTCAACCAGACAGTTACATTATTAGGTTATCATGAAAGCGAAAATTATTACACTAATTGGAAATGATACTTCTGTTAAAGCTTCGGAGATCTGTCAAGAATCTTCTAAGACTATAGGAAATACATTTACCGTTGAACAATTTGAAGCAGTAACACCTGACGAAGTACCAAGCATTATGAATAAGAACATGCTGCAATGGACATATCCTCTTGAAGGTGGAAGAATTGATTTTGCCACAGGGTTAAAGTTAACTGCATATCCAACTATGGATCCGAATAAACGTATTGCATGCTTTCTTTCTCATTGGAAGTTATGGAAAGAAGTCGCTAGCACTAATGAGCCAATGCTTATTATGGAGCATGATGCGATATTTGATTTAACTAAAAAATTTGATCCAGAATACATCCTTGAATCCGGCTTTAACTTAGTTGGAATCAACGATCCACGAGGTGCAACTCGTAAATCTCAAGTTTATCACGCTATTGTGCAAGATTTCAAATACGATATTGGTAATGTACCTAAAGTTGATGCTTATGACATTCCTCAAGGATTAGCAGGAAATAGTGCATATATAATTAAACCAGATCTTGCTAAGGAAGCTTTGGAGTTAATTAGTAACATCGGTATTTGGCCAAACGATGCTCTTTTATGTTATCAAAACTTTAAGGGTATTGGTCAGACTAAAACATACCATACGAAGGTGCAGGGCACGCGCTCTACAACAACACTATGAGATCTTTTGTAATTACAATAATGGATAATGAGAAATCAGTTGAAGCTGCAAATAGGTGCATTGCTTCAGGTGAAAAGCATGGCGAAATCATTGAAAAGTTTCATGCCTTTACTCCTAAAGACAATCCAGTAGAACTATTAAAAGAACAGAAGGTTATACAAACTGAAGCTCTTACTGATGAAAAGTATTCTCGTAACCTAAATTGTGCAGCAGCTTTTCTTTCTCACTTTTCTTTGTGGCAAAAATGTCTTGAATTAAATCAGCCTATTATGATATATGAACATGATGCTGTACAAACAGATCCTATTCCTGAATCTATTAGAGCAGGGTGGGGATTCAAACAAATGATGTCTATGGGCAAGCCAAGTTATGGCCGCTTTAGAATACCACAAGTCTTAGGGTCTGGTCCACTTACTTCTAAAAGATATTTCCCAGGTGCTCATGCATATGCAATTAAGCCTGCTGGTGCAAGACAAATAATTAATCATGCTCAGGTACGAGGAGCTGCTCCGACTGATGTATACTTAAACCTTGATAACTTTCCGTTTTTAGAAGAACTATATCCGTGGACGCATGAAGCTAAAGATTACTTTACTACGATTCAAAACGAATTAGGTTGTCAGGCTAAACACAACTATAATGAGGGATATACAATTGAGCAACTTTGATAGAGCCTTTTTGACAGGGTGTGATGAAAAGACTGAGTGGATGTTACCGTGGTTTGTCGAAACATTTCGCAAGCATAATCCAGACGTAAAAATATCTCTTGCTGACTTTGGTATGACTGACAGTATGATGGAATGGGCAGTTGACTCAAAAGAATTCCATTCTATAGGGCAGATGCAAAAAGACATGGGTGAAGGCTGGTTTCTTAAACCCGGCGCAATGTTAGCAACTCCATATAAAGAAGTATGTTGGATTGATACTGACTTTGAAGTTAGAGGTGATATGACTGAAATCTTTAACTATATCGAGCCTCAAAAACTTACTATGGTAGAGGATAGACCTTGGTCAAAAAGAACTGGACAACTATGGCATAATTCAGGTATTGTAGCATTCAGAGATAAACCTCCTATCTTACGAGAATGGGCTCAAATGTGTATTGAAAAGCCAGTAAGAGGAGATCAAGAAGTTCTTCATGGTATGCTTGACTCATTACGAAAGGCAATATATATTACAGATGCGCCACAAAAGTTTAATTTTATGAGGCTTATGTTTTTAGATGGAATTAAATTGCCAAAAGATATTAGAGGCGTTCATTGGACTGGTGCAAAAGGTAAAGATAAAATTAGGGAATTGATGAGTTAATGAAAGTTCATATTATTGGTAACGGTGATTCGCATAGATTTTACGAACCAACTAAAGGTATCAAGTTAACGTGTAATCTACCACCAAGAGAAATTGCTAACGTATATGCGACGTGTATTGTAGACTTCAAAATGTGTAGAGCTATTCAAGAAGGTAGTGTAAATCTATCCAATCTTGAATGGGTTATGGGTGCACGACCTAAAAAGTACATGGAAGGTAATCCAACCTTTTATATGCAACACTCACCGAAAGTAAAAGAATTCTATTTAGATCTTCCTAAATACGCTAAAAATTATACAGACTTTAACTGTGGTCATATGGCTACTCATTATGCATGTAATAGATTAAACGCCGATGAGATTCATCTTTACGGATTTGATTCTATTTTTGATTTTAACTTAATCAGTACTACTGACTTTGTACTCTCTTCAAATCGTAATGCGGAAAATACATTCCGCTTGGCCAACAACTGGCGGCCTATTACGGAGGGCATATTCAATGAGTTTAAGAAAACACAATTCTTTGTCTACCATAAACACAAAGAAGCAAAGATTAATCTTCCAGACAATGTGGAAGTTATTACCCCAAAATAAGGGGTTTACATTTCCGTCTAACTATGGTATAATAGTACTATGATTTGGATGGATATAGAAGGTGGCACACATATTGAGCGAGCTCGTATAGAGTTAGCTTTTTGGTTCGGACTAAAAGAACTCATGCCACGCAAACAAAACCTTGACGTTACTATATCATTATGTGACACAGACGAAGACGTCTGCGGTAACTGGTATGGTACAAAAGGTGACTCTCATTTCATCGAACTTCAAACCGGACAAGAGACTTCAGATCTCATCACTGCGCTATTTCACGAAATGGTACACTTGCGTCAGTGTGAGAGAAGCGAGTTAATGGAAGACACGTTACCTTATTATGATCGTCCATATGAAGTAGAGGCATATAAATTACAGGAGGAACTATGGAACAGGTACTTAGAAAAGAACAGTCAGAAAGATATTACGACTATATGCTAAGAAAATCCAGAGAAGCTGATGAGGCAGCAGGAATAGATCACCGCAGCAATAGAGCTCTTATTAAAGAATTGCAAGAAAAAGTAAAAACATTAGAAATTGATATGGCACATATGTTGAGTCAAAAATGAGGAAACCAAACACTGATTTCCACCTAACAGTAAAAGAACTAGCTTTAATAGAAATGTCTCTTATTGCCTACTCTGCAACTACAGAGGAGAGGCAAAAAGAAATACAAGAGCTATTAGCTAAGTTCTACCATCAAAAATTATGGTATAGACCAAAAGATGAGATATATGTAAGCGGATGAAGAACCCTATTGCAAAATACTTAATGTGTGCATATGCTTATTATGTAGAAGATGATGCTCTTATTTCAGACGCAGAGTTTGATGAGCTTGGTAAATGGCTCCTTCAAAACTATGACAGTGTTGAGCATATGCATAAACATTTAGTCACAAAAGATGATCTTAGAGCAGGTACATACTTAGGAAAATATCCTACACTGGTTAAGGGTGCTGTGAAAGATTATCGAAAAAAATCATAAGTGGTTGATTTTGTTGAAAATAAAAATGCACTTTTTCCTTTACTTTTGACAAGAACTATGGTATAATAGTACTATAAAATGGAAAAGGAAGTAAATATTATGACATAGCGAAGGTAAAGATTGAGAGGCTGAATAAGGGAGATCACTAATAAGATCGACAGTCTCAGAGGTTTACAAGTCTGGTACGACTCAGGGAACCGTAATCTTAAATAGAATGTACCCTATCCTTCTCAAGGGGCGGGCCAACAGGTCGAGAGGGATAGATGATGTGACCGCCGCCCCACTCTTTTGAAGGAAGTATATTATGTTTAATTTTTTGATAGGTATCACAATTACTATAGTTGTGTTTTATTGTTTTCCAGAGTTCATTCCTGCAGTTGCGGAATGTACACAATCTGCCCTTAGCTCAGCTGGATAGAGCAACAGCCTTCTAAGCTGTGGGTCGCAAGTTCGAATCTTGCAGGGCAGGCCAATTAACGGAGATTAGCGCAGGCTGGTAGCGCATCTGCTTTGGGAGCAGAGGGTCGTTGGTTCGAATCCAGCATCTCCGACCAATCACTAGGTGGCAGAATGGTTATGCCCTGGACTGCAACTCCAGTCACGCCGGTTCGATTCCGGCCCTAGTGTCCAAAAGGTTACGAGTATAAACGTGGTTAGGCCTAACACCTATATATAAGTTAGGCGGGAAATAAAGGTGCCCTCAAGAAAGACCTTACTTTTTTGAAAGAACACTATATGAAATTATTTTTTAGACTCAGGCGTTGGTGGAAGCTACGGAAAGCATTAAAGAAAATCCGTAAAAACGACCCTTTTATTTACGAGGATTAGAATGAGTAAATTATGGATTTTTGGTGACAGCTATGCTGAGTTACCACACGAAGGCTATAGAGATCACCCGGATTATAAACCGCCTTATCAGCAACAATTAGCAGAAATGTTAAATGTTGACGAGTTAGAAGTACACGGTAATCCGGGCACTGCTGCAAGTTGGACTTATTTGAAAGTAAAAGAAAAATTCCAAGAGATGAAGCCATCAGATTATGTTTTTATTGTTTGGACATCTCGTAGTAGAAAATGGTTTATTAAAGATAAGCCTGAACATGCAAACATTCATTTAAGAGATATGGACAAAGTTCTACACCGTGATGAAGCCGATGCAATTAAAAGCTATATTGCATTTCTAAAAAACGATGATGTAGACGCACTCGAACTAAATGCATATGCATCTGCAGTAGCTTATTCGTGTGCATCTAATGGAATTGCATACATAGCATCTGCTGGCTTTGCTGAAGACGAAATGCTAATGTTCAACCCTTACATAGAAGTTAAAGGTTGCTTAGGTAATGTTTGTTTTGACGAGTTTACAAGTCAGGATGCGTGGGAAAGATGTTTAGGATCTTCTGGATTTGTTGATCGAAGGCTTAACCATATGAGCTGGCCAAGTCACGACACGTTAGCTAAAAAGCTTCACCATTCATTTACAACAAGAGAAAAATTAGATTTGACCGAAGGTTTTCAAAAAGGCATATGGAACCACGCAAAAGACTATGTTAAATATAATGATAGTGTTGTTCATTTTTGGGATGTACGATATGACGCACAAGGACGAAGGTTAACATTAGCAGGTAATAACCATCATCCCGGTCTTAACAAAACAAACCGTAAGTTTCTTATGGCAGACTTGAAAAGAAGACCGAAATCCGGTCTTCACCGATAAATTTCCTGTATTTTACTCTCAAAGTCTTCTACCTTTTTAAGCCGATTTGGCCAATAAATGTAGTCTTTCTCTGGGTTGGCTTTTAGGTTATTCAAGAGCGGCGTAATGGCATTATATAGGGTGTCAAGCCGCTCTTGAGCTGTATTTAGCTGCTGTTCTGCGGTATTTACGGCCTCTTGAGTCCGTTGAACGGCCTCTAACTCCGTCTCGTCCATGGCTGTAAAGCCGAAATCAAACATATCGTTAGTCATATTAGCTCCATTCACTGTGGTGTGCATTCGTGAAAGGTAGCCATATGGTTATACCTTTATCTGTACGTGGCAGTGATCTATATATTATTAATTAAAAAAAAGTGCAAATAAATGCATTTTTTCCTGTACAATTGGTTCTATTTATGGTAGAATAGATCTATACAATGGAAAAGGAAGGAAAACTATACCATGAAAAAAGCTGAACATATGATGTCTTCAATGACTATGGAAAAACTCACTGAATACCAGAATGAGTATACTGCATTATTGAATAATCAAACATCAAGCCCACGCCAAAAACTTCTTGAAACTATCTTTACAAAAGTTGATATGGGTCAAATCCGCATAAAGGAATACTCTTAATGAGTGGCATGCACCTCGTGCGAGGCATGTCTTCTATAAATAACAAGAAGCGGAAGGTCAATCGTAAGCCCGGTCATGCTGCAGCACAAGCGCGGCATGATAAATGGCTTATGGATAGGGGTGTACACCCTGATCAAATTAAAGGGAAGGTTAAGGACAGTGGCAACAAGATTCCAAACTATGCAGAGGGCCGGTCAACAATCAAGACGTCGGACAATGTATCCGGCGACGCACGACAAAAGCCTGCACAGCAATACACAGGAACCCTTATCAAAGGTATTGGACAAATGCATAAATCCAATGCTGTCCCTATCAGCTCAAAAGCAGCCGCCGAAGAAATAGCTAGAATGAGGAGAGGATAATGTTAGCTGAAGCAATAATGTGCTTAGCACTAAACGTTTACCATGAAGCTCGTAGTGAAGAGATGGCAGGTCAAATTGCAGTGACTCAAGTTGTTATGAATCGTGTTGAGTCAGAGTATTACCCTGACAGTCCATGCGAAGTAATCTATCAAGGGCCTACACGACCACAATGGGACGACCCAAGTAAACAGATTCCAGTACGCCATCGTTGCCAATTTAGCTGGTATTGCGATGGTAAGTCAGACGATCCTAAAGATGAGGAAGCTTGGCGTCAATCAGTTACTGTTGCATGGGGAGTATTCAATAATCAAGTATTTGATCAAGTAAATGGTGCTTTATGGTATCATGCTGACTATGTTACACCAGCATGGGCTAGTGAAAAGTCAGAAACTACTAGAATTGGTAGCCATATTTTCTACAACTGGAAAAAATAATTTGAACTTTTTTGCTAAGCCATTGATTTTGTTGAAAATAAAAATGCAAATAAATGCATTTTTTCCTGTACAACTGGTTAAAACTGTGGTATAATAGTACTATAAAATGGAAAAGGAAGGAAACTAACCATGAAATTATTAAAATCAAAAGTTGTCGGTATGACTGACGAACAATACACAGATCGTTACTTACTAATCAAAGAAGTTGCCGATCGTCGTGCAAAGATTAAAATCATCGATTATGCTGATGACGAAATCGTAAATACTGCAAAGTATGACAACGATTCTGAAATTCATTATACTGATGGTGAGAAATATCTTGCCGAACATTACGGTGATCGCTTAGCCGATCAAACTGCTTACGAATCAACGGAAGGTTGGAACTAATGGCTACACATAAAATTCTCTTTTATGGAATGGTGCTTGGATTAACCTTTGCGCTGATTGACTACTACTTTATCACAGGAGGCCTATACTAATGGAAAAAGATTTTGTAAAAATGAAAGAAGATTGTACTAATCTTTTGACTGTAAGTGATTGCTTAGTTGAATTTACTAAAGCAGACGGATCTAATCGTAAAATGCTTTGTACTCTTAGGAAAGATGCAGTACAACCTGCTGATGAAAACGTACCGTTTAGTCGCAGTAAATACCGTAATCGTCCTGAAAATAAAGACATCCTTGTTGTATGGGATCTAGAAGCTAGTGAAGGTAAAGGTGATTGGAGATCATTTCGTCTCGATCGTATCAAATCATTTAAGTCAGCTTAATGGATACTCCATTGATCGGAATGTTATTAGTTGGGATAGTGTGTTATTGCACTTATCTTCTAGGTCGCAACGATCGTAATAAGATTATTGTGACAACCATTGACACTCTGATCGACCAAGGATACCTCAGGGCTCGTAAAGACTCTAACGGTGATGATGAACTAATTAAGTGGAATGATAGATAATGGCAATACCTAAGAGAACCCGTAAAAAAACTGTAAGAGCTCGTGCACGTACCGGTGCTGGAGCAGCCCCTTTAGAAAAGGGATTTAGTCCTGCAGTCTTATCATATTTTCATTTGGAAATTGATAAGAAAGAAGCATCTGATATTATGAAGCGCTATATAAAGCAGGCTTACAATAAAGATGACACTAAGGCTATCCTTGCAAACCCTGAATACAAGTTTTGCTCAATGTCTCACTATGTTGCTACAGCATATTGGATTTTATGTGAGATGGACAAAAGCCAGCTTGCTTGGGAAGGCAAGTCTAATGCAGACTATGAAGCTGGCCTAAAAAGATACTGCGATGCTATGATTGCTGACGGTAATCAAATTCTTGCGGAAAAGAAAGTAGAGGCTGCAGAAGCTGGTAATGTAATATCACTGTCTCCAATGCAGAAGCTTGAGCGAAAGATTGCTCGCACTATCATTGCAGACATAGACGACTTAGAAGATAAATGGATTGAAGGGGAGAAAGCAGTGCTCGACATTTATGTTTCCTTCCAGCGACACGCTCTCCCTCCTTCAGCAACCACCGCGATCACTGGTATTATCAGTGGGTGGTTGCTTGATTATGGTGATGCTTATCATAAGCGTTGTGAACAGGCCGTAGAAGGTTATTCACATTTGACTCGCACCGAACTTAAGCGTCGGTTAACCGAATGTGAAAAGATGCTTGCTGACATTGAACGTATTAAGCTTTCAGGTAAGGCTAAACGTAGTGTCAGAATAGCAAAACCAAAAGCGGCCGACAAGCAGGTTGCAAGAATGCAATACAAAAAAGAAGATAACGACTTCAAGATTGTATCGATTAATCCAGTCTTGGTTATTGGCGCTGTCCGCCTGCTTACCTTTAACGTTAAGAATAAAAGGCTTACTGAACTAGTCGCTGTTGAAGGCAGTACTGGATTTACAGTTAGTGGTTCAACCATTAAAGGCTTTGATATAAAACTGTCTAGGTCTCAATCGTTGAGAAAGCCTGATATATTCTTGCCAATCGCTCTTAAGAAAACTCCTAATCAGATTGACAAGGAATGGAAGGCACTAACTACTAAAGCATATGATGCTAATGGTCGTATCAATAAAGATACTATTATTCTTAGAGTGTTTGATAAGTGAGTATGAAAGGAAAAAAATGACTGACATCAAAGAAGATGCTAATAATTTCTTAACAAAAGCGAAATTTTCAAAGATCGTTGAACAAGCGGTTATTGAATTGAAGGTACCATATATGGAAGCAGTACTACATGTCTGTGAAAATAATGGTATCGAACCTGAAGACGTGAGTAAATTCGTTTCTCCTGTCATTAAGGGTAAAATCGAGGTAGAGGCTCAAAACCTAAATTGGTTACCTCGTGAAAGTGATTCTATTGATTTAGAAGCAATATAAATAATGGTGTACATTAGTACAAATATATGGTATAATAATACAGTTAATATTTCAGCACATACGGAGAATATATATGTCATTCGAAAATCTAAAACGCAATAAAGATCAAATCAGTAAGCTTATTCAAGCAGCTGAAGCAGCCGGTGGTAAGACAGAAACAAAGTCTTATGCCGACGAACGATTCTGGAAACCTACAGTTGACCAAGCCGGTAATGGCTATGCTGTTGTACGTTTTCTGCCTGCCGTCGAAGGTGCAGAACTACCTTGGGTACGGTATTGGGACCACGGTTTCAAAGGGCCAACAGGCCAATGGTATATCGAGCGGTCACTAACTTCTATCGGTCAAAACGATCCAGTTGGTGAGTTGAATTCCAAGCTTTGGAATACTGGTCATGATGCGGATAAAGAAAAGGCTCGTAGCCAGAAGCGTAGGCTTCACTATGTGTCTAATATCTATGTAGTAAGCGATCCTTCGAACCCTCAAAACGAGGGTAAAGTCTTCCTTTACCAGTTTGGTAAGAAGATCTTTGACAAAGTCATGGATGTTATGCAACCTGACTTTGCAGACGAAACCCCAGTGAATCCTTTCGACCTTTGGGAAGGTGCAGACTTCAAATTGAAGATTCGTAATGTAGAAGGTTATCGCAACTATGATAAGTCGGAGTTCTCAAGTCAATCGCAATTAGCCGAAGACGATAAACTCGAGGCTGTCTATAATCAAATGCACGATTTGAATGAATTCACTGATCCTAAAAACTATAAGACTTATTCTGAACTTCAGGCTAAACTTATGAGGGTACTTGGTGAAGAAGCGAATGCAGGGACACCGACAATTCAACAGGAAAGAATCATTAACGATCCTGCTCCTGAACCTCAAATCAAAAGTGAGCCAATCACTGCGGCAGCAATGTCAGCAGGTGATGAGGAAGACACACTGTCTTACTTCGCTAAGCTCGCTAATGAGGAATAGGTATACCAACCCCACGTGGGCCTAGTCGCTGAATTAGATTCGGACAAAAGTTGGCAATAACGCAAAGGAGAACGGCATTCCGGCTTAGGCTAGAATGTTCGGGGATTAGGGAGCTTCGGCTCCCTTTTCTTTTATCTTAAAATTGTTGCTGTTTCATTCATATTGAATGGTGACGATTGAGGCACAATCATCGTAGAGGCACCGCCATTAGAAATGTTGTTGGTTGTTACACTACCTCCGCCACCAGCAGCGCTTGACTGGGAATTAGCATTAGCAACATCAGTCTGTGCTTCACCTAGCATAGTACTTATCATTTGTCTTACTTTATTGACGGTTGTTACAGCCTCGTCTATTTTTAGCTCTGGACTAGACAATCCTTTGAAAACATAATCTTTTCTACCTAATCCAAGCCTAGCAGCCTGAGACTTTGGAAGTGTGCCACCATTGATAGCCATTTCAAGAGGAGCAACAGCCATCATTAAGTCTTTTGCTAGAGCTTGTAATTGACCAGCAACATTGCCTGTAAAATTCAATGGAGCAATCTTTTCGAGTGCAAAGGCCAGACGTTCAACAGCATCAGCGCCTTTATTTAGCGCATCAGCATTTCTAGCAACACCCATAATCGCATCAAATGGCGATTCAGTACCTAATCCAAAAAATCCAAGGACAGCAGTACCTGCATCTTTCAATGCAGACATAAATTTACCACCAGAGAAATTACTTAATCCTTCACCAATTACGGTCATCGATGTTTTGAATTGATTAGCTTTGTAAACTGGATCATCACCCATACCGTCAGTAATACTAATGAGTGTGATAACACTGTTTTTCATTTTAGTAGCTTGGTCACCTACAAAGAAGTCAACAATTCCAGCAAATGCTTGTCCACCCGCAAAAGCAACCAGACCAGCCGAAAGACCTACCATTGCTAGTAAGAACTTAGCACTTTCTCCTATGAAAGTACCGCCACTTAACTCTTCAACAGCAGGTCCAATGGATAATAGTATCAAAACATTGTTTTTAATGCTTGTTGCAAAGTCACTATTAAAATATGTTAAGAGAGCATCAGACATACCAGCAACAGCACTACCTAGACCAAACACCGCAAGTCCAAGGCCAATACCTGTCATTGCTAGTAAGAACTTAGCACCATCACCCATAAAGGAACCACCTTTTGCTTCAACATCACTTCCAATAGACAATAATGTTAGAACATTGTTTTTAATGCTTGTTGCAAAATCGCCGTTGAATTTATCTAACAATTTGTCAGACATACCGGCAATTGCAGAGCCTACACCAAATACAGCAAGACCCAGTCCTAATCCAGTCATTGCTACTAAGAACTTAGCACCTTCACCGATGAATGACTTACCATCTTTTTCTGCTGCAGGACCAATAGACAATAACTGTAAAACAGACTGTTTGATAGACTCAACGTCCATATCTATGAATTTATCAGCTGCACCAGCAACAGCACTACCTACACCAAATACCATGAGGCCAGCACCAAGTGCAGTCATAATTATAAAGAACTTACCGCCTTTGCTAAGAGCATCACCGACACCTTCGGCCATATCAGATATTGTGAATAACTTTTTTACGTTGGCGATAATGCCATCGACGTCCATCTTCATAATAGCCAAGATACCGGCAACAACTGCGGCTAAAGCTGCACCTGCAGCTACCATTAGACCACCACCTAATAGTTTACTTAAAAAGCCACCAGATTTCTTTTCAGTATCATCTGCTAGACCTTGAGCAGCCTGTTGCAATCCGGCCTGTTGGCCACCGATAGCAGCACTAGCTTCTCTTGAAGCTTCCAATGCATCTAGTTGAGCGCCCTTTTCCATGTCATACATGTCTTTGAACGTTTGATTAAGTTCCATCACCTGATCATTAGTGACAGTCCTTTGTTCATTAGCTTCAATAAGCGTAGCTTTTATGTCTTGAAATACTGGTGTAGCTTTTGGCATTTTATTTCCTATTTCGCTGCGATTCTACTCGTTGCCTTTCTTCTTTCAACCAATCAAGAAGCATCGATACGTATACTTCTCGTTCCCAAGGAATCATTCCATCTAAGTCAGCCAAACTATAGTTATGATGGATCATCAGTTGAAAGTTTGTCTGCATATGGTTCCCTAGTGTATCATGAGAAAGGCCTATGAGAAAAAATTTGCAATTCCCGTTATCTCTGATTTAATGTCAGCGCCACATCCTTCACAGGTAATATCTACTTTATATTTAACTGATGGAATGTTTTGCACGTATTCTTTTACTTTAGTGAATTGATCACCGTTCAGACTTTCTAAGAAACTCTGTTGTTCTTCTTCAGATTCGTCAGAAAGCTTCATTGATTCGTCGTTTGTCATAACGCTATCGATACAACGAGTAAGAAGCTTAAACACTGAGTCTAAATTATTCATATTTTCTGGTTCAACACCAGCATTCATTAGTTCGCCGTATGTAGGCCATTTCATTTTAAGAGAAATTTCCGGTGTAAGCTCAATAATATCAGACATATCTGGGATAGTTTGCATTACTTTGACTTCGCCTAGCGGTACTATAATAATATTCTCGTGTTCACAGGCCTCACACTTGTGGCCAATTTTACTTGTCTCACCGACACTTTTAGAGCGTAGTTGTAGGAACATAAACTCTACATCGTATGCAGTAAGATTATTCTCGTTAATTGTGTCAGAATCAACACATGTTTTGATTACGTCAATGATAGCAGTTAAAGAAGACTTACTATCGCCAGTCTCCATAGCCATCATTAGCACCTTCTCTTCTCTTACAAGAAAAGGACGGAACATGACGTCTTCACCCGTAGATGGAATCGTCATGGTATACTTAGGTGCCATATTAATTTTTGGTAGTGCCATTATTTACCTCAGGAAGTTAAGGAGTTTAGAAAGCGGGCCGCCTTCTTTTTCTCTCCAGTTTGTATAAGATAGCTGAACTGATAGTTCACCCATTTGATCAGTTTCATTACTAAATTCAATTGAATTTACTGTTGTTGGGAATGCATCCTCAAGGATACACGTAAAGGCTACTTGGTCGGGTGTAATAATATCTGCACCAAAGCTGCCGAGAATGCCTAAGTTAACATTGAATCCCAAGTCAATGATAGCATCCTTACGTAATTGCTGTACGATAACATCGTATGCATATTCTTTTTTATAGTTTGCTCGCTGTTCTTCTTGATTAATAGCCAGCTTTTGCCACGTATCGAAGTATGTCTTTACTCCATAATCCTGTAATAGGTGGAATGTTAAGTTAACATCTTCTGCAGCATGGCCATATGCAACCTTTTGCATCTTCATACCCATAGGCCTATCAGTTGTAAGTATTTGTCTACCCGGCATGCTAACAGCCTTACACAAAGCATTTATCTGTGTAGAGTTGGCGCCAGGGAGCGAAGGGAGTATAACCCTATAGAGATTTGTCATCGCCATACCCTGGCGAATGTTTGACTTAAAAGTATCTACACTGAGTGCCATTTAGATCATTTCCTTAGAAAATTTGTAAACTGCTGCACCTTGAGCACCGACCCAATTTGCCATCGGTAAGAACGTTGCTATTTCCCATTCAGGTGCTGGTACATGTGCTAGTCTAGATTGTACATGGTCGAGGAGATAGTGCTTGAAACAAGGCTTATAGAATCTCAGCTTTGATGTACGATTTAGCATAGCATAGTTAAGCTTAAAGCGAGTATTTTCGTCATATCTTTTATCACTTGTATTATCCATCAAAGCGTCTAATAGCTTTACTCTCAACAATGGTGTGATATAGTGTAGATTCAATCCATAGAATCCACCCGGTGCTTTGCCGACAACAATAACCAAAGGGAACTTATCGTAATATGGCAATGTCTCTTTTGTCTTTGGATCGTAAAAGAACATAAACATATTACCTGGGCGGAAAGTATTCCGCAATTGAATAGGCTCTTCTTTCATAATTTCTCGCCGGTTGACACGTCTAATAGAACGTGACTTTTGCCTGAACCAAGTCATAGACTCTTTGGTCCTTGGAGTAACACCAGCTCTGAATGCTTCATAGCCTAATTTTTGAAATAGATTTGACATAATGCTATTTATAACCTTTTTAGCGGTTTTATGCGTTTCTTGCCAAGAGGCTTTCTCTTTTTCATAATACCCATTTCGTGTAATGTATCTTCTGTCCAGATCTGAAAAGACCAGCCTCTATCCTTTGCATAGGAATCAGCAGCCTCCCACTTATTCATATTCTTTACATATGTCATTGCCTCGTTGATATAGCCCTTCGTTTTCCTCTTACCTCTTGGAGGTTCGGTCTGTTTCTTAGGTTTAATCTCTGCAAGGATAGTTTTACCATTTTTCATGGTAATTTTAAGGTCCATAAAGTATCGATGGTATTTCTTATCAATCTCGTAATAGTAAGGTATAACCACCTCTTCACTAGACCACGAATGCACACCAGAGTGAGTATCACACCATTGAAAGGCATGTTTTTCCCATAACGACCTATAGATCACCTTATTAGGGTCACCTTTGTACTTAGATTTGTTTTGAATTACGTACTTACCTGAATATGCCACATCAAACCATATAAATAACAAAAAGAAATTTAAGCTATTTATTGGACAACGTAATGGCAGACATAAACTTAAAGAATTTAGACCAGCGCTTAAAAGGCGGAGTCTCGCGAGAAATCAACAATGCAATCGGTGATGCTAAAGGCTATATTGAAGGCATTCTTGGTACAGGCCTTGGGCCACAGGCGAGTGAAACATATATCCAAAATAAACAAAAGCTGCGGTTTCCACTTGACAATCAGGATGACTATGACGCCTTTATTCGCTTTACAGTAAAAGCGCAGCAACCTGCAGAGATCAGTGAAGAAGCTAAAAGAGCTACTATTGCAGGCCTTGCCCGATTAGAAAAAGAATCGAAAGAAGTTAATGAAGGTAAGCAAGGAGAGCCAGTTACAGCAACAGGTGATCCAGTAGTAGGAGCAGGTCAGGCACAACAAAGTGATACCTTTGCAAGAACAGCTCCATCTAATAGTCAATCATTTGACTTCGGAACATCGTGTGACTTATTTCTACCAGCCGGATTGAACATATCTGATGGATTAGATTTTGAAAATGTTGATCTCGGTGTTATGGGTGCAGTAGGTGAAGCAGCATTGAAAAGCGGTGCAAGTGCAGGACAAGCGCTAATGGAAGGCTTAGGCTCTGGTATATCATCTCTCACTGACATGTTCGGTGGCAATGCTAATCAGCAAACAGCAGAACTTGCTGCGGTAAGACTGGCATCGGGCCTTAGTGATACGGCAGGTGGAGCTATCAAGTCAGCACTTAAAACTACTACTAATCCTAATTCAAGGACACTATTCAAGTCTGTACAGATGAGGACATTCAGCTTTTCCTTTAGTATGATACCGACATCTGATAGAGAGGCTGACGAAATCAATCGTATTATTAAGTTTTTTAGACATGAAATGTATCCAGAAGCTATCAAAGAAGTAGCATCGGGTATTCCTATTGGCTATCGTTTTCCTAACATATTCGAGATTAAGATAAGAGATCGTAAGAATCCAAAGTCTCATCTCGCCACTCGTATACAAGACTGCTATCTTACATCCTTTGCTACTACATATAATCCTAATGGTATGACACTGATGAGAGATGGACAATTCCAACAAACAGATATACAAATGTCGTTTACAGAGATCAGAACACTTGATAAAGCAATGATTGCGAAGGGGTACTAATGTCGTATTTTTATAATTTTCCACAGACCTTTTATCGCTTCGGGACTCAGAAAGAACCGACTATTGTACAGAATCTTGGTGCATATGTATCAGTAATCGACGATGTACGGGATAACGTATCGTTCTACACCAAGTATAATATACAGGACGGTGATCGGCCAGATCAAGTATCGAAGATTTTGTACGGAACTGCTGACTACTATTTCACATTCTTTATGATGAACGATAACATTCGAGAGCAGGGTTGGCCACTATCTCAACGAGAGATAGAGAAGAAATCAAAGGCCGATCGTAACCTTTTCACATTGACAACTCGTGATCAGCTATCACAGGTATTCGAGCCCGGTCAGATTGTCGAAGGTCAGTCTACTGGTGCTATAGGAAAGATCATACGACGGAGACTCGACCTAGGACAGATCATTGTAGAGCGTACAAATTCCGCAAAATTCAGGAATGACGAGATCATCAGGTCAGACAACGGTACAGGATTCGATATTGCAACACTAGTCGGTGCAATCGAAGAATGGAATTCAATACACCACTACGAGAATGCAGATCAGGAGTATGTCGATGTAGATCCTGCACAGGCTCCCGGTGCACAGCTGTTACCTGTAACATATTTCGAAGAATACAAGCGTGTCAACGACGATTTACGAGCAATCAAAATAATCAAACCAGATAGCATCATAGCTGTCTATCGTGCCTTTCAGGAAGCTATGCAATCATGAGTGATACACGTACCGTATCTCCATATGATATACAGATCAAGCGAGCAGTGCTTCGTACTAATCGTTCGGGTCTCTATATTCACGACATTCGAGCATCTGTTATTGAGATCTCGATCTTCGAATCAATCGAAAAGTTATCACTGTCAGGTGAAATCACGCTACTCGATGATGGTAATCTATACAGCCAAGTAGATTTTCAGGGCTCTGAGGAGCTCGAACTCGAGTTAGTATGTCCGAATTCGCCGTTCAAAGCCTTCGAAAGAACCTTTGTATTGACTAAAATAGAGGAAACTAACAAGGGAAATGACCAGACAGAGGTCATACGACTCGCATTTGTGGACAAAGATGCCTTCGTCGATGTACTTTCGAACGTAAATAAGTGCTATGACGGTACAATACAAGAAATAATCAGTAAGATTCTATCAGATCAGTTCGATACACCACGGAAAGTTATCCTTTCGTCAGACACAAGACAATCAGCAATGAGAGTCATCATCCCGAATTGGAGACCCTATACAGCAATACACTGGCTCGCAGATAGAGCGACAAGTCAGCTCGGCCTACCATTCTACGCCTTCAGTACACTATTCGATCGAAACATTCGAATGTATAGTCTACAGGACATGCTTCAATCACCATCGTCTTCTTTCAACACATATAAGTACAATCAAGCATCTGCAAACGATACTAACAAAAGCTTTCTCGAACAAGCCTACAATATCTCTTCTTTTCAACAAAAAAATACAGAAGATACTCTTTCTATTGCTAATAATGGTGGCATATCGGGTAAGTATCAGTTCGTAGATACTAATAACTTTACTGTGAATGGTATAGACTATCGAGTAGATCAAATATTCGATAAACTAGCATCGCAGGCTAACATCATTGCAGGTACAACTACTCCTAACTATGATAGGTTTTTCGAGATACACCGAGGTAAGATGCACGAATACGGTACTACGCAAGTCACTCAAATTTCAGCAAGTGCCGTCTACAGCGATGTACCTTCCTACCACGAAGATCTTAATGCTGCTGACCATTCGACCAAAGCAATTTCCTATAGTATGGGACAGTTTCTAAGGAAGTCAGAGATCTCGGTGATGCTTCCAGGGCGGAACTTCTTTCCTAATCAACAGGGGTATCAGTCTATCGGCCAGTCTATTGATGTAGAGTTTATGGATAATGCTCCGAAGGCGGACAGTAGAACCGCAGCGGACAATACACCAGATGCTAAACGATCAGGGAAGTACCTTATCCATAGTACAAGACACCTAATTCGTAATACAAATCAACAGGTTAGATACGAGACTATATCCAATCTAGTCAAATTAGCTAATCGTAAGGGTACAACATGAGGACTATAGAGAACAATTACTATGGGGACGACCATAGGTGGTTCATAGGGACCGTCTCGAGTACGGCTGATCCACTCCAGCTGGGTAGAGTACAGGTCAGAATCATCGGTGTCCACAGCCCTCGAATGGAGGATATACCGTCACTCAAGCTACCTTGGGCCAATGTATTGACGCCTTCTACAGAGGGTGGTGTATCAGGTATAGGGAAGATGCCCCAATTACAATTAGGTGCTAAGGTCGTAGGTTTTTTTCTTGACGGAAAGCAAAGCCAGCAACCATTTGTATTGGGATCGTTCCATAGTATAGAAGATCCATCACCACAACAACTCGCTGTATTAACGGGTAGGTCGGATATTAATCTAGCAGAAAAGACAACACAAGCCTCTCTCTTCGGCGCTACTCCAGCAGAGAAAGCCTTTAACTTTTTTAATGCTATAGGGTTTACTCCCGAACAAACATGTGGTATAATAGGTAATCTAGCAGCAGAGTCTGGAGCTGCATTAAACCCAAGTATTTTAGTCGGTGGAGAATATGGGGTGGCTAGGTGGGGTACCACAGAAACAGCCGGAAACCGTTTTGCTAATCTGAAGTTCTTCTCAGGTCAGCGCGGTCTAGACTATGAGGCATTAAACACACAACTACAGTTTATAGTATATGAGTTAAGAACATATCCCGTGTTCGGTTTGGGTCTCCTATACGGTGCGCAGACTATTAAAGAATCTACTCAAGTTTTTCAGAGTAAATATCTAAAAAAGTTCGGTCTTCGTACGAGCCAGCGTGAGGCGTTGGCATCAGAGGTATTCGAAAGGTTTGCTACATGAGTATTACAATACAACAAATAAGAGATGAATTAGATAATATCAGACAGAGCTCTGACCTTGAATCATTGACTACTGCGAGTAGAGAAGCAGAACAAAGGTTTAAGGCATTAAACACATCAGATGTGGGGCTAGGGATTTCCACCAGCAATGGGTTCCGTTCCGTATCTGTATCTCGAGATCATCCCGACTCTGATGGTATCGCTCCCGGAGATGCTATCTGTTTTCTGACATCAGAGATAGATGGAATACCTCTGACCGAGACTGTCGAGACTTCTGATAAAACAAGTCTAGATGCAATCGTAGGAAGTGGATCTGCTGTGAGTAACGGATTCCTGAAAGAGTTCGCCGGAGCGAGTTCTCCACGTGCACTGAAAGCCAGTCTACAGGAAGCCAGCGGAAAAGATCCTGCCGAATTAACAGATGCTCTCACAAAAATTCTCCCACCCGATCTACAGGCTGAGGCGAAGGCCGCTATCCGTGCGGGAATCGATACTGCCGAGAAGATGGGCGAGAAGCTTGACGAAGCATTCGCCGAAGTCAAGCGGAAGATTAAAGCTCAACAGGGCGACCTGACTCCGGTGACTATGGAGAACATTACGCTGAAAGTAGACAAGACCGCTATCAATGAGTTATCCGCTATGACGGGCGGAGCCTTTAATGATCTGGATATTAAGGGCGCGCTGACAGCTCTCTCCTCTCTTGATCCGAATAGTATCGCTGACACGATATCAGATGTTGCTAAAAAATCGGGTCTCCCGCTCGAGGAAATCGAAGGGCGTGTGCGTGCGATCGATACTTCGGTTGCTGGTAACCTACAAAAAAGTTCCTTCACTGCTGAACTCGGTGAAACTTCTGCGATCGTAAATCAGGTCAATGCACAGACTCAATTGTGGGAAGGTGAGAAAACAAATATTCAAGGGCGACAGGATATAGGACAATGATAAAATTTTCTGAATTTCTTGTAGAAGCATCGGGCAAAGGTTTGACAATGTTTGACGTTGACGAAACTATGTTTATAACTAAAGCTAAAGTCGGTGTAGTGAAAGACGGTAAAACAATTAAAAAATTAAATAATCAAGAGTTTAATGTCTATAAGAAAAAAGCTGGAGAAGAGTTTGATTTTGGTGAGTTTACTAACGCAGAAATATTTAATAAAACTTCTACACCGATTGCGAGAATGATTGATAAAGTAAAAGCGATTCTTAAGAACGCCACAAAAGCTGGTAGTAAGGTAATCATAGTCACAGCAAGACCAAACTTCGATAATAAGAAACTATTCTTAGATACATTCAGACAACAGGGAATTGACATAGATAAGATATATGTTGAAAGATCTGGAAACTTAGGACCCGGGTCAGCGGCTGATAATAAAATAGTTATTTTTAGAAAATATCTAGATCAAAAAATTTATAAACGTATAAGATTATTCGATGATGCAAAGAGTAATCTCTCTGCATTTTTATCATTACAAAAAGAATATCCAGACGTAAAGTTTGAAGCATGGTTAGCTAAAAAAGACGGCGGAGTTAAAAGAGTTAGATAAATGGCAACTAAACAAAAATATGAATTCAGCTATGTGAATAGCGAAGAAGAACTTGAAGCAGAACTTCGAGCAACTAACCGTGAGATTACCGAGATAGTCGTACACTGGACCGGTACCTTTTTGAATCAGGATATTGGTGCTGAAGAAGTACACGGCTGGCATACTCAGCGAGGGTTCAGTGGATGTGGTTACCATTACCTCATTCGGAAGGACGGCCGCCTGCAGCGAGGTAGACCACTCGAAAGAGCTGGAGCACATGCGCTGGCCAATGGCCATAACAATTTCTCGATAGGTATCTCATTTGTCGCAGGATATAATTGTATGTCAGGAGATCCAGACCGAGATCAGAAGGTAGGATCTGGTAGTATTAATGAGAATCAATTCAAATCATTTGATAATTTTATGAGAGCTTTCTATAAAGTCTATCCGGGAGGTCAAGCTTTTGGCCATGCAGATACAGACGATAAAGGAAAGACAGATCCGGGCTTCGATGTAGAAGACTATGTTTTTAATAAGTTCGGAAAACAAAATACAACTCTGGGTTCAGAGAAGGCGAAGAGTAGAGTAGAGCTTGTGAATACTCCGCCGCACTGGCAACCACAGGTAAGGGTAAGAACATGAGTACTGAAAACGACGAACTCCAACAAAGGGAAGCTACCCTTGGTACTGCAAAAGAAAATAGTGTCGGAATATTTCGTGCAGGATTTCACGATGTAACTGGTACATATCCTCGATCGAGATATTTCTTTGGACCGGGTATTAACGAAGCGGCCAGAGGTGTTCGGCGTAATGAGCTTTATGTCGGTGGTTCAAATCAAAAGATGAACCTTGGCTTAAAGAGAATGCCTAACTCTCAATACCCATTAAATCAGGTAGATGAAAGTAAGGCTGGTCATGTAATAGAAATTGACGATACACCTGCGGGTGAACGTATACTCATTCGACATAGATCTGGTGCCGGAGTAGAAATGAGAGCCGATGGAACTATTCTTGTTGCTACTCGAAATAATCACGTGACTATCGTTCAAGGTGATTCCAAATTACTTGTCGAAGGAGATGCTGATATTCAGCATAACGGTAATCTAAATCTAGATGTATCTGGTGACTATACTCTTAAAGTACATGGTGACATGAATGTAGAAGTTGCTGGTGATATTATTGAAACAGTGACAGGTAATCGTAGGAAAAAAGTATATGGAAACAATAACTTAAATGTTATTGGCAATGCCTCTCAAACAACAAAAGGTGTTATGACAAATACCACATTAAATGGGAGAAATGAAATTGTAAAGGGAAACTGGGGTCTTACGGTCGACGGCAATCAAACGTATTCGAGCAGTGGCGATCTTAAGATGTCTTCCGAAACTCGAGCAAGCACGTCTTCTCCTGATATTAATATTGCAGCAACTAGCTTATCGGTCTTTGGTGATACCGGAACTATCGGTGGCGAGAACATCGTGATGTACAACTATAATATGTACACAGGACATTCTATTACAGCAACAGATACTATTACGACAAACACTGCATATACTCAACGAGTGAATGCGACATCTATGCATGCCACAACATTCC
>Ga0233432_10000204_pt1 | contig 55998 bp, 41 predicted proteins | sample SI_122_August201_6_FD_179870 | JGI IMG/M metagenome (GOLD analysis project Ga0233432, IMG submission 179870) | Seawater microbial communities from Saanich Inlet, British Columbia, Canada - SI_122_August2016_10_MG | ecosystem: Environmental > Aquatic > Marine > Inlet | place: Canada: British... | reverse complement strand
AGTGTTCCACAACGATAGAGACATCGAGTTCATCCAATTCAAAAGATGGCTTGAAAGATTATATTCTGAGCAAGGTACGTCCGACGGTGACGTGCTTGTTCTAAATCATAGATCGTGCGAGATGATTTCGGACGAACTATATGAAAAAATCACTGCAAAGTTCCCCAGCCGCTTTGTAGAGATTGAAGTCGCCGAAGATGGCGAAAATGGCTGTACAATTTACTATCCTAAATGCTAATAAAAGAGAGAAACTTAAAATGGCAAATAACTTCCCTCCGGTCAACAAGATCTTTGACGACTTGGACAAGTTCCGCGACTACTGTCGCTTTGAAGGTAAACCTTTTAATGAAAAGGATCTTTACAAGAAAGATGCTTGGGTGTGGCAAGCCTACGGCAAGTATCAAAACTACCTTCGTGCGAAGGCCCGTAATGGAGGCCGTGATTTTAAACAACGGAGAAACTAAATGACTATTCATATTGTAGATATCGAAGCAGTAGATACACGCTATACTAAGCAATGGAAAGAGTTTCTTCCAAAGCAACTGCAACGAGCTACAAATGAAAATGTAAAAGTCATTAGTGGCGGGGATACACCTCAGGCAACTACGCCTGGGGCGTTCCTCAATTTTGGCGGTACTAATGTTTATAAAAGTAAACAACTTGAAACTATTGGTGAAATGTTTTGTGCAGGATCTGTAAAAGACAATGACTACTTTTTATATACAGATGCGTGGAACCCTACTGTTATACAATTAAAGTATATGGCAGAGTTACTAGGTGTTGATATTAAAATTGGTGGCTTATGGCACGCCGGTAGTTATGATCCGCAAGATTTTTTAGGCAGACTTATAGGTGATAAACCTTGGGTAAGACATGCTGAAATGTCAATGTTTGAATGCTATGATGATAACTTTTTTGCAAGTGACTTTCATATTGATATGTTTACAGATGTATTTAATGAAGACTATGTAATAGACTGGGACAAAATACACCGTGTAGGTTGGCCTATGGAGTATCTAAAGAACAGTTTAGATAGCTACAAAGGAATGGAAAAGCGAGACTTAATTTTATTTCCACATCGTGTTGCTCCTGAGAAACAAGTTGATATCTTTAGAGATCTTGCAATGCGGTTACCTCAATACGAGTTTGTAGTGTGTCAAGAACGAGATTTAACAAAAAACGAATATCATAACTTGTTAGGCGAAAGTAAACTAGTGTTTAGTGCTAACTTACAGGAAACACTAGGTATTAGTTGGTACGAAGGCGCATTAGTTGATAGTATTCCTATGGTTCCAGATAGACTAAGTTATGCCGAAATGGCATTACCTGAGTTTAAGTACCCTAGTGAATGGACTGAAGATTATGATGCGTACTTGCACAACAAAGATAAAGTTATTGCACAAATTGTAAACTATATGGAAAATCACGAAGACTTACTTGTTAGTTTAGAAAAACAACGCATGAAGTTAAACAAAGATTTTTTTAGCGGAAACGAATTGTATGACACAGTTAACAGATAATTTTATATACTCATTACCAGACACAATTGACCTAGACAGTAATGACAATATTACTGTTACATTAGATAGCAGTACATGGGATGATAGTTTTACTACTAACCCTAGTTCAATATACTCGTCTAATAGCATCAGTAATGGCAATGTTGTTATTGAAGGTGAGTTAACGGTAGGCGGTGTAGATGTTATGCAGTCTATTAAAGATATGCAACGTGTACTAGGTGTTGTGGGCAGAGATATCGAAAAGGAAGAAAAGTATGCAGGACTAAAACGTGCCGCAGAAGCATACGAACGTGAACTAGCAAAAATAGAAACCTTCGAAACGCTAAAGGATTCAGCATAATGTTTAATTTTTTAAAAGATCGCAAACGTGTAATTAGAGACAGAGACAGTAACGAGCCGTACTTAGTTCGTTGGTATTTGTTTCTAAAGGACAGAAAGAACTTTCCTTTCAATATCACTTTACACAAAGTACTAGTAAGTGATGAGCCTACACTACACGACCATCCTTGGAGTTATGCTACTTTTATTATTAAAGGCGGCTACTATGAAAATACTCCTAAAGGACGCTTATGGCGTGGCCCAGGACACTTCCGTTATCGTAGTGCAGATGATTTACACTATTTAGAACTTGCAAAAGATGCTGAAGGTAACGAAATACCTTGTTGGAGTTTGTTCTTTATGGGCAAGAAAGCAACAGATTGGGGATTTGTCAAAGACGGAGAATGGATTCACAATAAGATTTACTTAGCAAGAGGAGCAAAACACGAATGAGCATGAACCATGATGCAAAACCTAAAGACGAAGAACTTGAACGCATGAAGGCGGAGTTTCTTGCTAAAGGTGGTAAAATTACTAAAGGTAAAACTAAACCAATGCCTAATGAACTTGGTATCAGTAACAATAGTTGGAATAATAAATTAACTAAGGCAGAAAAAGATGCCAAGGAGAGTAAATGATTAAGAAACATTACTATAATTGGCAAGATGTAGAAAATGCTTGCATCAACATTGCACTACAAATGTATAAAGACAAATGGCGTCCTGACTATATTGTAGGTATTACCAGAGGCGGCAACGTTCCTGCTACTATACTAAGCAACATGTTAGGTGTACGTGGCGAAGCATTAAAAGTAAGTTTACGTGATGCTACAGGTCAAAGTGAAAGTAATACTTGGATGGCCGACGATGCATTTGGATATGTAGATGAAAAAGAACGTGTTGATACTAAAAGTCGTTGGGACATTAGTAAACGTAAAAATATTTTAATTGTAGACGACATTAACGACACTGGCGCTACATTTGACTGGATCAAACAGGACTGGCAAGCAAGTTGTTTACCTGACGAAGAAAGTTGGAAAACAGTATGGCATAATAATGTTCGCTTTGCTACTATTACAGATAATTTATCAAGTGACTTTAATGGCACTGTAGACTATAGCGTACACGAAGTAAACAAAGCAGAACAAGACGTTTGGTTAGTTTATCCCTGGGAGAACGTAGGCGAGTATTAATGGCAGACTTATATAATCTTTTTCCTGTGCCAATAGTTAGTTCTTTTTATAACGATTCTACAAATCTAAAAAAAGTTCTTGCTCCTAAGTTTAAAGAATACGAAATTAACAATCCTGATGGTGACCAATATTCGCCTTACGGATACACTTCATATTATAGCTCAGATAATATCCTTCTTTGGAAAGAGTGTAAAGAGTTATTAGATGTAATTGGAAATGAAGTAGTATCGTTACATCATAAAGCAGGACTATCCGGTTCAGTATATCTTGAGAACAGTTGGTTTTCAGTTAATAGACAAGGTTCATATCATGATCCACATTGTCATATTCCAAGTATATGGAGCGGATGTTACTATGTACAATCTAATTTAGACCAGGATGCTAAAATTTCATTTTTAAATAATAATCATTATTCAAACTGGCCTTTTGTGCAAAAGTCAATTACAACTGAATATAATAGTAATAGCTCAACTTTTTCTGTCGAAACAGGTACTTTACTAATATTTCCTAGTTATTTACTTCATAGAGTTGAACAACAATTATCTAGTAACGATAGAATAACTATTGCATTTAATTTTAACAGTAAAGGAGAATCTTTATCATGAACATCGACACTTTAGAAGTAGCAAAACAAGACGGAAGAGCTCCGTGGACTAACGTAGAGCTTGACACACGTGACTTTATTGTGTATAGTGACATATACCCCGTAACTGAAGGACATACATTAGTAGTCCCTAAACAAGCAACACAAGAAGACATTTTAAAATGTATGAAGTTTGCAGTTGCTATGGGTCAACAGAACGTAGAAGCATCTAGTAATAATGTTACAGGCTTTAACGTAGGAATTAACATAGGCGAAAGTGCAGGTCAAACTTGCATGTATCCACATGTTCATCTAATCTTCCGTCGTAATGGGGACATGGAAGATCCGAAAGGCGGCGTCAGAGGCGTCATCCCATCTAAACAAAAATATTAAGGAAAGGAACTATGGACTTGAAGGAACAAATGATTAAAGCGGCAAGACTACACGCTGAAGCGGAGATAGAATTGCATAAGACTAATATCGAAGTTTACATGCAAAAAGTTGTAGGCATTGGAGAACACTCTGATATCATTGAAACAATTCAAAAAGAATTAGATGCAATGGCTACAGCACACGATCGTCTTGATATGTTAAACACATATTTTGTATAACATACTTGACAAAAACCTAAATACAATGTATAATATAACTTATATTGTGCATTGTATTAATAACGGCAATCCACTGCCTAAACATCGGAGAAAAGAATGGATAAATCCAAAGAAATAAAAGCCCGTTTGCAACAAGCAGACAAACGCTTCTGGGCCGGCGACAATATTTCAGACTATATTAAAGACGGCGAAAAACAAGTACTAATTGACGAGCTTGCTGTTAAGTTTGAAGACGTATTACAAGGTCTTGTAATAGATACAGAAAACGACCCTAACAGTAACGGCACAGGTAAACGTCTTGCAAAGATGTATATCAATGAGCTAATGGCAGGCAGGTATGAACCAATGCCGCCGGCGACAGCATTTCCAAATGATAGCGAAGATCGTTATGAAGGTATGTTAGTTGTGCGTAGTGAACTTACAAGTATGTGTTCACATCATCATCAGATTGTTAGAGGTGTAGCATACATTGGTATTATTGCATCAGACAAACTAATTGGTTTAAGTAAGTATACACGTATTGCACAATGGTGTGCTATGCGAGGTACATTACAAGAAGAACTTGCAAACGACATTGTACGTGAGATTCAAAAAGCAACTGGTGCAGAACACTTAGGTGTTTATGTACAAGCAACACACGGTTGTGTTGAAAACAGAGGTGTAAAAGCACACAGTAGTCTTACACAAACAACTGTACTAAAAGGTGCATTTAAAAATGACGCAGGTACAAAGAAAGAGTTTATGGACAATATTAAACTACAACAAGAATTTGCATGTGGGAAGTAGAGTATGAAACTTAGATATTCAGAAGCGTTTTATAGCGTACAAGGCGAAGGCAAGTTTGTAGGAGTACCTAGTGTATTCCTACGCACATTCGGTTGTAACTTTCGTTGTATGAACTTTGGTGTTGATACTAAAAAGAATCGTACCGAATTACATGCTGAAGGACAACGATACAATCAAGAAGTAGCAGATTTAATTGCTAAAGATGTGCATAAGACTACAGAAAAGTTTGAAGACTTACCTATTATACATACAGGCTGTGATACTTATGCAAGTATCTATCCCGAATTTAAACATTTTAACAAACAAGCAGAGGTTGAAGAAGTAGTTGAACATCTGCTATCACTCACTCCTAACGGTAAGTGGGTACAGGATAATGGGCAAGATGTCCATTTAATATTAACGGGTGGCGAACCATTGCTTGCATGGCAACGTTTATATGTAGAGTTATTTGAACACCCACGTATGCGAGACTTAAAAAATGTTACATTTGAAACAAACACTACACAAAACTTACACGACGAGTTTAAAAATTATCTCATCAATCAAGACAGATTTACAATCACTTGGAGTTGTTCCCCAAAACTTAGTGTCTCAGGAGAACCTTGGGAAACTGCTATTAAGCCTAGTGTTGCTAGTGAGTATAACAGTGTTGACGGTAGTGACATGTATCTTAAGTTTGTTGTGGCTACTAATGACGACTTTGATGAAGTTAAAAAAGCTGTGGACGCTTACAGAAGTGCCGGGGTGGAATGTCCGGTATATCTTATGCCGTTGGGCGGACGTAGTGAAGAATACTCCCTCAATGTTAAAGATGTCGCTGAAGCGTGTATGGCAGAAGGATGGAGATTCACGCCAAGACTCCACATTTCCTTATTCGGAAATGCCTGGGGCACTTGATCCGCATATGAATTATAAAAACAAACAACATGAACGAGCTATGAAGGCACCAATTAATGATGGTGGCAATCTAGAGAAACGTGTAAGGGAGGCAGGACTATGAAAGAGTTCTTTAAAAAACTAACAGGACTAGATAAGGTAGAAGCTGAAAAGGCTGCTGTTGAATCTGAAAAGATGGAACTTCTTAAAAAGAAAGATCCTAAAGCATATGCTACTAAAAAGAAACAGCCTTGGGTTAGTGTATTAGATGTAAAGGTCAATCAAGAAAACGTTCGAAACGGATTTTTTGAAATGGACTGGAATGAATACTTTATTAAAGATCTTAAAAAAGCAGGTTACGGTGAAAACGGTGATTTAGATGAACAAATTGTAGATCTTTGGTTCCGTGACATTGTATATGGTATGCTTGAAGAAGAAGGACTAGATACTGAAAGAGGTGCAGGATATATTAATGTTGTGCCTATCGACAAGGGCAAGAGTGAAGTATCTTAATGCTTGACACAAGCCAGATCTGGTGTTATAATAATACTATAATTAACACAAAGGCAAAACTATGATAGAATTATTAGGCATTACATTACTTGTTGCGTTCGTACAGAATGGCGACTTGTTCTCACTATGTATATCGGGGTGTTCATAATATGACAACTTATGTATTAGTAGATACCGCTAACACGTTCTTTAGAGCTCGACATGTAGTACGTGGCGATTTAGATACTAAAGTAGGTATGGCACTACACATTACACTTAACAGTGTTAAGAAAGCATGGAATGACTTCGATGCTGACCATGTTGTGTTTTGTTTAGAAGGTCGTAGCTGGCGTAAAGATTATTATGAGCCTTACAAGCGTAATAGGCAAGTTGCACGAGATGCACTTACACAACGTGAGCAAGAAGAAGATACAGCGTTTTGGGAAATCTTTGACGAGTTTAAAAACTTTGTTACAGACAAGACTAATTGTACTGTTATGCGTGATCCGCAACTAGAAGCAGATGATCTTATTGCAGGCTGGGTACAAGCACACCCTAATGACAATCATGTTATTATTAGTACTGACGGCGACTTTGCACAACTTATTGCACCTAACTGTAAACAATACAACGGTGTTAGTAATACTACAATTACACACGAAGGCTACTTTACAGACAAGGGCGATCGTGTAATTGACAAGAAGACTAAAGAGGAGAAGCCTGCACCTGATCCTGCATTTATGTTGTTTGAGAAGTGTATGCGTGGTGACACTAGTGATAACGTGTTTAGTGCGTATCCAGGTGTACGCAAGAAAGGCACTAAGAACAAAGTTGGCCTTATCGAAGCATACGAAGATAAGAACACTAAAGGCTACAACTGGAATAATATGATGTTACAACGTTGGACAGATCATAACGGTGAAGAACATCGTGTACTAGACGACTACAATCGTAATGTTGTACTATGTGATTTGACTGCACAACCTGCAGACATTAGAGAGATAATTAATAATACTATTGCAGAAGTAGAACCTAAAGAGATAGCACAAGTTGGTATGCGTCTTATGAAGTTCTGTGCTAAATGGGATATGCAACGTATTGCAGATCAGGCAGCATCTTATGCAACACCATTACAAGCGAGGTATCCTAAATGATAAAAACTAAAACTATTCTAAAAGATAAATTTTGGATCTTAGAAGATAACGGTGTACGTGTTGGGACAATATCATTGGCGGACGAAAATCGTTTTATGGTTAGTGGAACACAAGGTACAACATATTTTGATAGTAAAAAAGCACTAAAAAAGACGTTTGGTAATAATGTATTAATAAACGAAGTTAGTACAACTGAATCTGTTAACATTGATAAAGAAGCATACGGTTATCCTACAAGCACAGCACCATTTAATCCAATGTTAGATGTTCAACGAAAACTTCCATTATTTACTAAAAGTAAAAAATCAAAAAGTTTATATTGTGCAGGTTACTATATTATTCACTTTGATAAAGGTTGGGTTAAAAGTTTTTGTCCTAAACTAATTACTGTAGAACGTTACGAATCTCAAGGTCCGTTTAAAACAGATATTGAAATGAGATCAGCACTGAGTAAAGCAAATGCAAAATGATCCTTTAAATACTGCACCGATACAGCAGTTCATACAACAAGTTAAAAATGCAGATCTAAGTAATTCTAAAGAAGTTAAGTTAAGTATTACACAAGCAAAAAACTTAGCATATACATTAGGTACTGTAATGGCAAGACTAGAAGGCGACCTTGAAAGATACGTAAAGGAGAACTCTAGTGGCGGAACAGTTGAAGTTCAGTTAGACGGCGGCACTGACTGGAAGTAAAGTACACACTTAACTATAAAAAGAGATAAATATATGCGTATATAATTTAAGGAGTATACGCAAATGAGTAGGCCAAAACCAACTGTACTTTTAGAACATATTGATAAAAAAACATATAGAGCAGAACAAGTATTAGATGCAGATGCTATATGGGCAGTGTTCTACAATAATAAGCCTTTTAACTTAAAGAGTCTAAACTCTATTACAAATTATCCTGGCCCAAAATATAAGAAGGTATCATTCTCTAATCCCGGTCATGCACATAACTTAGCATTAAAATTAAACGACATGTTTAATACTGACGAATTTGCGGTATATAAGTTAACAGCAGGTGAATTAGAAAACGAAGAATGAACTGGAAAGAAACATATACAAAAATCTTTCTCAATCAATTAGGTAAGACTTCAAACGAGTTAAGCGTTAAAGAGTTTATGCCGCTTTGGTGGAAGAATACTAGAGACTCCGGAGGATTGAGACTGACTGACTGCGGCTTTGATGTCTTAACCGAAATTGACTTAGCGTCATACGAAGTACCGTATCCTAAAGATATGCCTCTTACTACTCAAGTTATTATCTTTTTAGACAAATTTATAGACTGTCCTTACTACATTACCAATAGAGCAATACACGTAACGAGCGAAAAGAAGGCAATGGAACTGCATCTTTTTAGTGGAGACTTACGTAAATACGGCTTAACCAAAGCAATGAATCGTCAAAATAAATTTAATTAATTCTTTAAAAGAGGTTGACTTCCTACTTGTCTGAGCGTATACTATATACATAGTAAGAAATTACTTAGCACTGATAATGACAAATGAGGAATACAACATGGAAAATACAGCCATTCGAACTGTAAGCCCTAACAAGGCAAAAACTAGCATTAAACATGCTATGAAAAAGAAGCGTCCAATCTTTCTTTGGGGGCCTCCAGGTATTGGTAAATCTGAAGTAGTTGAACAAATTACTAATGATATGCCCAATTCACACTTAATTGATATTCGACTATCGCTATGGGAACCTACAGATATTAAAGGTATTCCGTATTTTGATAGTAACTCGGGTACAATGGTATGGGGTGCACCTAGTGAATTACCAAGTGAAGAATTTGCAAAACAATACGACAATATTGTATTGTTCTTAGACGAAATGAATTCGGCAGCACCTAGTGTACAAGCGGCAGCATACCAATTAATTCTTAATCGTCGTGTAGGACAATACAAACTGCCAGACAATGTAATGATTATTGCGGCAGGTAACCGTGACGCTGACAAAGGTGTCACGTATAGAATGCCAGCACCGTTAGCTAACCGTTTTGTTCACTTAGAACTTTCAGTTAGTTTTCCAGACTGGTTTGAATGGGCAGTTAACAATAATATACACAAAGATGTTGTAGGTTACTTACAGTTTAGTAAGAAAGACTTATACGACTTTGATCCTAAAAGCCCTTCACGTTCGTTTGCTACTCCACGTACATGGACATTTGTAAGCGAATTATTAGAAGACGAACTGGATACTGAAACTACTACAGATTTAGTATCAGGTTCAGTTGGTGAAGGACTTGCTATTAAGTTTATGGCACACCGTAAAGTAGCGGCATCTATGCCTAACCCAAGTGACATTTTGTCAGGAAAGGTTAAAGAGTTGAAACAGACAGAAATCAGTGCAATGTATTCCTTAACTGTTTCACTATGCTACGAACTAAAAGAAGCGTCAGACGCAAACGATAAGAAGTTTGATGATAAAGTTAATAACTTTTTGCGCTTTGCAATGGATAACTTTGAGACTGAGTTAGTTGTAATGGGTGTTAAAGTAGCACTCACTCAGTATGCATTGCCCATTGATCCAGACGAAGTAGAATGCTTTGATGAATTCCACGATCGTTATGGTAAGTATATTAAGGCAGCACAACAGTCTTAATAGGTGTGTTGGGTTTGGGCGATCCCGTAAAAAATCGCCCAATTCTTCTTGACATTATTAGTAAATAATAGTATAATATATGTATAGAAAGCAACAAAGTGAGAGGCACAATATGTTAGATTTTTTACCACAGCATGTAGCAATGCAAATGTCTACAGAAAAAACTGCAAGTAAACTAAAGAATTGGCAGCCTGATCCTAATATTACTCCAGAACAACTAGAAGAAATGCGTGTAGAAGTATATGACCGCATTATTGTTGCTCGTGTAGGTTTGCTGTTGCGACATCCATTCTTTGGCAATATGGCTACACGTTTACGCATTTTAGCCGCAGATGACTGGTTACCCACTGCCGCTGTAGACGGTCGCAACCTCTACTATAATACTCAATTCTTTAATGCAATGAATAATAAAGAAATTGAGTTTGTTGTTGCACATGAAATTTTACATATGGTATTTGATCACTTAGGACGCAGAGATGATCGTAATCCTATGTTATACAATATTGCTGCCGACTACAAAGTAAACAACTTATTAGTCCGTGACCGTATTGGCGAAAAGCCTAAAATTGTAGATTGCTTTCAAGACTTTCAATATGATGCAGATACGTCAGAAGAGATCTATGACAAATTGTTTGAAAAAGCAAAACAAAATATGGAAGATTTTTTAGAGCAACTTGCTAGTGAAGGTGAAATGCTCGACGAACATTTAGATGATGGAAGCGACACCGACGGCGAACAAGGCGAAGAAGAAAAAGATGTAAACGGTAATAATGTTTCTAAAAAACGTCCTAAATTTAGCAAAGAAGAAATGGCTAAGATCAAAGACGAAATTAAAGAAGGAATGATGACTGCCGCACAGGCCGCTGGTGCTGGAAATACACCAGGTGAAATTACTCGAATGATCCAAGAACTCACAGAGCCTAAAATGAACTGGCGTGAGATTTTACAGCAACAAATACAGTCAACTATTAAGAATGATTTTACATTTAGTCGTCCAAATCGTAAAGGTTGGCATACAGGTGCTATACTACCAGGACAAGACTTTGACGAGACAATTGATATATCTGTTGGTATTGATATGTCAGGTTCAATTGGTAACTCACAAGCAACAGACTTTTTAAGTGAAGTACAAGGTATTATGGATCAGTATCAAGACTATAATATAAAAGTATGGTGCTTCGATACTAAAGTTTACAACGAACAAGATTTTACTTCTGACAATGGCGAAATATTACAAGACTATGAAATTGTTGGCGGTGGTGGCACTGACTTTATGGCTAACTGGACGTATATGAAGGAAAACGATATTGTTCCTAAAAAGTTTATTATGTTTACAGACGGTTATGCGTGGGATAGTTGGGGTGAAGAAGATTACTGTGATACTATCTTTCTTATTCATTCACATCATGATAAGAATATACAGGCACCATTTGGCACCACACTAAGATATGAGGAAGCTCTTGCCGCATAAACTAAAAGAGCCAAATGTATTAAATTTATTTGATGCACGTAAGTCGAATACTATTGTTCCGTACTTTGAATACATAGCCATTCCTTACACCTATAACATCGAAGAATCATTAAATAAATGGATACTAAAGCATTTAAAAGGTCGATACTTTGTAGGAACTACTATTGATATTTCAACAAATTCTAACAAAGTAGAAACACTAATAAAAGTGGGCTTTGAAGACTCAAAAGAAATGAGTTATTTCATGTTAGCCTGTCCACTTTTAAAGTACAAATAACAAAGTACATATAATTAATTATACACAAGGAGAAAACTTATGGCTGATGAACAAAAAAACGTAGAACAAGAAGCACCACAATCGCAAGCACCAGAGGCGCAGGCGGCTGAACTAACAGTGCAAGACTTGACTGCAATTAAACAGATTATTGATGTTGCAAGCTCGCGTGGAGCGTTTAAAGCAAACGAAATGGCTGTTGTAGGTACAACATATAACAAATTGGAATCTTTCTTAGGTGCTGTGGCAGCGCAACAGGAACCCCAGGAAGAACCTAAAGGAGAGTAATTATGGCTCTAAAACACGTAGGAAGAGTTGCCAACACAGGCAAAAAAGTATTAGTTGCATATAGAGTGGTTCCTGGAGAACCTGACTCATGCTTAGTAATACCAACACAAGCACTTGATGCGGCACAACACGACTCTGCTATTAAAGTAGTAGAATCAAACGCAGGTCAAAATGCATACGAACTAGCAGAAGCAATGTCTCGTACTACATTACCAGACGGCATGAATATGTTAGTAGGAATGCAAAAGTATGGTAAGATGGTTAAAGCAAAAACTGACACAATTGAAATGACTCCTGACAGTAAAAGCATTGTTAACTTAGCAGAACTTAACAAAATGATTGCTGAACAAAAAGGTGTAACAGTTGCAGACTTAGCATTAAAAGGCGGAGATGGTAAAACTGTACAACCTAAAGATTCAGGTCCAGCAATTAACCCATTAGACACTTATAGTTCAAATACACCCACATCAGACGGTGTCTTAACTGACGAAGATTTGGCAGCACAATATCGTTCACAAGCTGATGCTCTATTTAAAGAAGCAAAGGTATTAAGAGAACAAGCAGAGGAACTGGTTCCCACAAAGAAAAAGTCCAAAGCCAGTGCCAAAACCGCCCAATAAGAAACTTCCACAAGAAGTAATTAATCATTGGCCCGAGGTATTCGAAGATGTTGACATAGACGTTGTCCCTCTCGAATACCTCGAATCAGTACGAGTTGAATTTAAAGACGGCAAGATTTGGGATATAGATATTAATACCCAAAAGAACAAAGTTGAGGATTTAGAAAAATCTTTAGATGATTTGTTTGATCAGTATCAAGATCACATCAAAAATGTTGATTTTAGACTCAATACCAAACGAGTCAAACAAGACATTACAACAAGAACAAGAAAATTTCTAAAGCTGAGAAGATAGTTCAGATGGATAAATACTAATAACAAATAAACATGTTATCAGGAGTTAACTAGAATGGCATTACAGATCAGACGTGGCACAGATGCTGAACGTACCGCAGGTGGCGGTGTAGTATTCGCAAACGGCGAGTTGGTGTATGTAACAGATACCGACAAATTATTTATAGGTGACGGAGCAACGCCTGGTGGTATGCCACTAGCTGGTTCAGCTATAGCAACATTAGGCGAATATATTACCGCAGACACAATAAATTCAACATTAGACTTACAACAAAATTTAGACCTTAATGGCAAAGACATAATTGGTACAGGTAATATTAATATTGCTGGTACTATTAATGCTACTGGCAATGTAAACATTGGTGACGATGTTAACACGGACACGGTAGACTTTGCAGCAAAAATAACAAGTTCATTAACTCCGAACGCAGACGCTACATACGACTTAGGTACAACTTTACTAAAATGGAATAACATACACGCAGTAAGACTTGACGGTGACGTAGAAGGTAGTGTGTTTGGAGATGATAGTACATTACTAGTAGATGGAGTTAGCAATAAGATTGTTGGCGCAGTAGATACCGCAAGTTTAAGAACAAGTGAATCAAAAATTGCACTTGGTGAAGAAGCTGGAAATGATACACAAGGCAGTAATGCAATCGCAATAGGGTATAAGACAGGTCGGCTCCAACAAAGTGCAGCGGCCGTTGCAGTTGGTGATCAAGCAGGTAATCTGTATCAAGGTGCCGGCAGTGTTGCAGTTGGTCAAACCGCAGGTAAAACAAGCCAAGGCGCATCAGCAATAGCAATTGGATCAGCCGCAGGACAAGTTAATCAAGGTCAAGCTGCAATAGCAATTGGAGAGTATGCAGGTCAGTCAGACCAAGCCGCAAACTCAATTATAATTAACGCATCAGGTAATTCTGTAACAGACGGTCCAACAGGTAGTTTAGTAATTAAGCCAATTAGAGATGCAGTTGGTACAACCGTAGTAATGTACGATAACTCAACAAACGAAGTAACACATACAGCAAGCCCTGCATTTGACTTAACTGGTAACTTAAAGGGTGACGTTGTTGCAACAAACGGTACTATAATTTTACAGAACGGTAGTGACGGCACAGACGCTACATTTACTGGAGCAGTAGTAGGTGTTGTAGACGGTGTTCTTGGCGGAAATACACCATATGCAATAACAGGTACAACAATAGTTGCAAACACAGGCTTTACTGGTAACTTAACTGGTAATGTAGTAGGTAACTTAACTGGTGATTTAACTGGATCTGTATTTGCAGACAACAGTACTTTACTAGTAGACGCAGTTGCAGGATCTATTCCAGGTGCTAATATTACTGGCACACTAACAAATAATTTAACCGGTAATGCTACTGGTGATCATTCAGGAACTTTTACAGGTAATGTGTTTACTACACTAATTGATTCAGATGATTCAAGTCCAATTACAGTTACTCCAAGAATGGACTTTAGTTCAGACGTTATAGTAAACAATAGTATACGTTTAACTACAACAGGGTTTCCAGGAAGTGAAACTGTTATAATAGATAACACAGGAACTGTTAATTGTGCAAGATTAGAAACACAATCTATTGCTCATATAGGCGGCGGTGAAATAAACTTTAGCAATCGAGTAGGGTTTGATAAAGATGCAACATTTGCAGGACAATCTACATTTATAGATAAAGTAAGTGTTCAAACTATTACTGGCGTAGTTGAAGGTAAATTTGCTGTAGAAACATTTACTGGTGATCCAGATGATGATGCTTCAGTTGCAGATCTTGCAAATTATAATAAACATTTTGAAGCTACTATAGAAAAAGCAACATTTGGTGTGCCGGCACAATTTGCTAATATGACAACTGGTGTTCGAAATGCACTAACACCGGCAGCTGGTATGGTTGTGTTTAATACTACAGAGACAAAATTACAAGTATACACAGGTTCAGCCTGGGCAGACTTACACTAATACTTAAATAAAATTTAGTCACAAAAAAAGGAGCGTTATTGCTCCTTTTTTATTCTTTAATTTACCTTATACTTTAAGTATACATTCAACTAATTTTTCTTCTTCTGAACTGTTAGATTCTAGCGCAACACCTACCATGCTTCCGCCATTAATTGCGGTACTTGCAGTTCCATTATCGAAAATGTATACTGCTTGTCCTTTCTTAACGGCACCCATTATGCGAGTTGGTACACGACCTTTAAGTGCTACTGCTACGCCACCTTCTAATCCATCGTTCATTAATAATGCAGGATCAGTTGATATAACACCTACTGCAATACGTCCTTGTGAACTAGGTTCAACTTCGTATTCTTCGCTACTGCTAATACAAACAACAGTACCAGGTATTAAGTCTTCTTGTGCTGTGTATTTCTCTGCCAAGTCAGCATAGTTAGCAGTTACAGCATTACCTGTCAAATTGCCTATAAAATTGCCTTGGCTTAAAGTAATACCGTCGGATGTAAATGTACTATGTGCTGACCCATCTCGTACCACTGTCATTGCTGACGCTGTAACTGTAGCACTTGTGCCTCCACTAACAATAGAATTAGTTGAAACTCCGCCAACTGCATTAGTAACAGCAGTGTCAACTTCTGATGTACTATAAACATCTAAGTTAGTTCTTGCAGTTGATGCTGTAGTAGCACCAGTGCCGCCTGCTGTTATAGGTAATGTTGATCCCGATGATCCAAAACTAATATTTTCAGCGTATAAATTATCAAAGTAGCCGTCTTTATCAGTACCTACGTCATTTACTTGTCCTACAAATTTTGTTGATGCAGTAATAGTTGTACCGCCAATAAGTGATGCTGATATATCAGATACAAAAATATCACCGCTTGCGTCTCTAGCAACTAAGTTATTTGCTGAATTAGTAGTAGTGGCGTCAATACCTAATTGTATGGCGGCAGTTTCTCTTTCTGTGCCATCTAAAGTAGTGTTTACATATACATTTAAATATGGATCTTCATTCCAAACACTAACATGTTTTACATAACTGCCTGTAGTATCTGTTCCTAATGCAATTGAATTTCCAACTGTACTTAATGTTAAAGTTACATTCTCAGATCCATCTAATGACACAACACCACTGGCGTCACCGTCTACAGTAATTGTTCTTGCAGTGGTCCATTGTGCTGCCGATGCTGCTTGTCCATTTAAACTGCCTACAAATTCTGTAGCATAAATTTTTGAATTTTCGTCTCTAACTACAATAGTACTAGCTGAATTAGATATACTAGCTAATCTGTGTTCATAAGTATCAGGTACACCTGTAGGAACTTGTAAGGTTGCAGATCGTGTTGCTAATCCATTAAATTGTGTAGCAAATAATTCGCCATTTGAATCTCTTAATGCAAGTTTGTTTGCTGTGCTTGCAATTGTAGCATTAACGTATGTACTACTGTCAGCTACTTGTACACCATCAGCTGTAGTAACTCGTGCTGTAAGGGCTGCTGTAGCGTCTGTGCTGTTGTATAAGTGCGTTCCGCGGAATGCAGTACCAAATATGTCACCTACACTATCTCGTGTTACAATAGTGTTTACAGTGTTATTTTTGTCAGCAATTTTATACGTACCGTTACTTAATAATGAATCAGCTTCGTCTGCAATGCCTCTAAATTTGGTAGCAAATACTTCGTTCCATCTTAAACCAGTACTACCAATATCAAAGTTATTATCTGAAATTGGCATCGGACCATTATGTGTAAGAGTAAGCGGAGTAACTGTACTTCCGCCAGTGTCTTTAACTTTGAAGTTTAGTTTAGCATTAGTAATTGTAGATTCAACAATTGCTTCGTTACCGACAACTTTTAATATTAATTCGTTATTTGGTCCAATTAATAAACCGTCATTGTCTTCTATATTAACTTCTGTAGCAAAAACCGGATTAGTACGTTGTACAAACTCAGTTCCTAAAACACCATTTAATCTTAGTGCATTAGAAGCACTACCATGGAAACTATAATTACCCGAAGTTACACCGTCGTTTGCATTTTCAGTATTGACTAATGTAATACCTTTTTTAATTCTATCAAATCCGCTAATTGCATTTGAATCATCTAATGTAAATTCATCGTTACTTGCAACAAAAACTACTACATCATCCATAAATCCTTTAAGTATTCTATGTTGATAAGGAGTAGGATCTGGTTGATTTGCAAATAAACTATCATATACTAAAGCATCTATAACATCAGTTCTAACATCTTGTGCTCCTTTTGGTCCAACTAATACAAAAGGATCGCCTGTTGATGCGCCAGTATGAGCATAGAGTTGACTAGTTACATCATCCCACCATAAGTCGCCTTTGCTAACATTTGCTGCTGTAATTGCTGCGCCTGTTGGTTTTGCTCCAATGTGAACGTTTCCGAGGGGAACAAAAACTTTTTCATCATTGCCGTCATATGCTTTTACTTTGCCATCGTCTGTATCAAACCATAACTGACCTGTAATTGGTCTTGGTGGTTGATTTGCTCCTGCAAAGTTTTCTAAAAGATAAACAAAATTTTCATTTTGTATTTCGCCATAACCAGCATAGTTTTTACCTATTAGCTTTAGATCGGTAGTATTATCAATTGTACCGTCTTCGACTATTGCAAGCTCGTTATTTCTAGTATTAAATATTGTGTATGCCATATTCGTTAATATCCCCTATTACGATAATAGTATTTATCGTATTTGCGTGTTTCTCTATTTACGGAGACTCTCCGTTTGGTCCTGTAGCTGTTACTTGCCATTCATTTACGCCCAAAACTTCAACTACTTTAAAAAATCTTTTTACCCTTGTTGACGTTGCAGTTGGTGTTGCACCGTCATCTGCTTTTAATACTACATCGCCATCTGACGACCCTGTAAAACCAATGTTAGTTACTACTTGTTGATTCGGTGAACCACCACTTGTTGGTGTTACTCCGTAAGGTTCAACTGTATTTAGGTCTGAAAAGTCAACGCCAATATCAGTATAATCAATAGTGTCTTCAACATTAATATTAGATACTTCACCTCTTAACTTAGTAGTATGTACTCTTGCATATGTGTTTGCACGTTTTTCTACTGCTGGATGTAAAAAATTAATTATATCAAGTAACTGTGCATCAACTGAGCCAAAACCTGGTTGCGGCATGTCTGTTATATCTAGTGCAAGTGCTACGGTTGCACTTTCCATTTGTGTATCTACATAATTTTTATTTGCTGCATCACTTAATGCACCTGTAGTATAATCAGTAGTAGCAACACCTGTAATTTTTACATCAGAACCACCATTCTTAACTGTAATAGTACCAGAACTATCAAGCACAAGTCCTGAGCTAGTTACAATGCTTGGACTTCCACTAAGTTCATCTATTAACATTGAATTATGCACACGAAGTCTGTCCATAATACCAACGTCTCTAATGCCTAACGCTGTTTCAATTGCAGTTCCTAATTCATGATATGTTTGACCACTATTTTCTTGAATCATAGTAACATCATTAATCTTATATGCTTTACCATCTACAAGATTTACGTTATCATTAAACTCCCAGTTAGTTCCGTATGACTGATCATTAATCCATAAAATTGTTTTATCATTACCTGTCCCGCCGTCGGCTAGACCTTTTACTCTAATTCCTGCACCGTCTGCTGTAGTATTGTTACGCTGTGATACACTAACAGCATTAACTGCTGTTACGCCGTCATTTTGGATTAGTACTGTTGTATCAGGTAATGTAAACGCATATCCGCCCGTTATAAACGATCCATTAGTAGGTTCTAATTTAATTGTTAATCTATCTTCTGAAATTGATTTAAACGTACCTGTTGCGTTTGACGTACCTTGAGTAATTACGGTTCCAACTGCTATTGATAATGCCTGTGCAGGATCAATTGCTGAATTAAGTGTTATAATAGTATCAGCATGACCTAATTCAATGTTGAAATCATCTACTGATAGTGTAGTTGATTCGATTACTGTATTACTACCTAAAACAGTAAGATTACCTTTAATTAATGCATCGCCGTTTACATCAAGAGTAGCTTCAGGCAGTGCGTCAGTATCTAAATTAATTCCAAAACTTTTATTTTGAGGATTAATTACTAATGCATCATAGTCTGTATCACCAAATAGTCTAACTCTAAACTGATCGTTTGATTGTGTATTTTGTAAGATTGTACTAGTAGCAGATATAGTCATTCTAAATTCGCCGGAATTACCAATCGTTAATCCGCCACTATTGTTAATTTGCAAAGTTCCAGTTGTTTTATCGTTTTGGTCGTTCTTTAAAAATTGTCCTGCTGTTTTCTTAACTCTTAACCCTGTATCTGGATCAATTTCGTCTGTAACTAATGCTTCAGTTGATTCTGATATACCGTAAAATAAGAAGTTATTTCTATCAACAACATTAATACCTTGTTTAACTTCGCCAACTATTTGTAATAACGATTGTTCTTCAATTGTAGGAGTATATGTTTCATTACTAATAAATGCAACTAAGGCTTCGCCAACATACATTTTTAGAATAGTATGGTCAACAGCTGATTTATCAGTTACTGTATCTACTTGCCAACCTGATAATCCTTGACTATTTTCAAAAACTGGACCAACTAATACTAAATCAGTGCCGTCATAAAAGTAAAGTTGATTACTTCCGTTGTTAATCCAGATATCACCAGCTACCATGTCTGGACGTTGACTTGCAACTATAGCACCATTTGATTTAAAACCTGTACCGTCATAAACTTTTAATCTACCTTCACTTCGATCATACCAAAGTTGTCCTGTAATTGGTGTAGTTGGCGCTCCTGCAGATGAAAAGTTTTCAAGCAGTTTAATTAAATTTTCATTAAACGCTTCGCCAAAGCCTACATAGTTTCTTCCTATAAGTGTTAAATCACAAGAAGTAGTATCTATTTGGCCATCAACTAATTCAGTAAGCAGTGTTCCGTCTGTTTTATTAAGTTTGTAAGCCATTACTCTTGTTCTCCTGCGTAGATTATATAGTTAAGCGTCAAGAATGGATTTAAAATATCAATTTGTTGCCCAATTGATGTGCCGTCTGCTAGTATGCCACCGGATCCTTCATATAATGCACCGGTACCAGTACCAGTTAAATCTTCGACGCCAATAGTATGTGTTCTATTTAAATTCTCAACTGCTGCTGTTGGACTTATTGCATAAAATTGAGAACCAGTAGGATCATTTCTATCATTTATTAAGTCATGTTCGTGTTCCGGCAAGTGTCTTAGTTCAATAGTAGTTTTGTCTACACCAGCCGAGCCGCCATGCAAGTCAGCAGCACTATCTGTTGTAACATTAGCTGCGCCAGCTCTGCCCATACTATCGTTACCCAACGGAAATCTACCTCTTAAATCTGGTACAGCAAAAAATTCATCCGGATTATTTGGCTGTAATCCATCTACAACTGCTTTAGATTTAAAGCTATATTGCACACGTGACCAAAGAGTTGGATAAGATGACTTTAAGTAAGTTGATCCGTCACATATTAACCAACCATCTCCTAACGGACTATCAATTGTAGGGTCATCTAATATACCAGCATATGGCATAATTGTACCAATTGGTACAATTGCTTTAATTCCGCCTAATATTCTGTCTCTTGGCATTTTATAAAGACTGCCACTTTTATTAACTAGAAACTCATCAGTTGCTTCAGAAGCAACCGGAACTCCCGGAGTTCCAACAACACCTGATTGATTACCAATAAAGCCTGGATCAATAGTAGTATTAAATGTTACAGTGCCTTGCTGTCCGTCAAATTCAACATTATTAGCAGCAATATCACCTGCTACTTGGAATACTGTCGGTGATGAAAGTCTATTTGCTAAGCCTGAACGTCCTGAAACGTTACCTTGTACATCTCCACGTAAACTTCCTACAAATTCAGTAGCATACATAGCACTAAACACTTTATCAGGCTGTCCGATTGATCTTAAATTATGTGAGTCTGGTAACAAAGCTGCCGAAACCGGATTCACTGATCCAGTGTCTGGATTAATAAGATTAGCTTTACCAACAATAAGTGGACCGTCTATATCTGCATGGCCGCCTACATATAAATTTTTAGCAATTCCAGCGCCACCGCTAGTAACAATACTTCCACTACTAACACCGCTGCTGTCTGTAAGACTAGTAACTTTTAATTGTGTATCAGTTTGTATTGTTCCAACGACATCTAATTCTTTTTGTGGACTAGGATTGTTAATGCCTACTTTTTCGGTACTATCAACTGTTATTACAGTAGTTGTTGTACCTGCATTATTCATTCTTATTTGTAAGTTAGAACCGCTTATATCGTGCTGTAAGACGCCCGCAGTACCGTCTATTTGCAGTTTTAGTTCATTACTAATACCAACACTAACCCCTGCTACATTCTTAATTTTAAGCGGTGCATTTGCGATATTTTCTGCATCTTTGCGCATCACATTTGCTGCTGTAATAACAGGTTGTCCTGGAATAAACAAGTTTAATGACTTTTCTGATATTCCGTTAAATTGTGGTATGCCGTCACCTTCAATATTACTCGATGAAAGATTAATGCCTGGACGTATTCCGTCTATAAAACCATCTATTGCTGCTTTTGGTGTAAATGCTTCTCCAGATACAACCGCAACTGGTTTTCCTTTTACTTCAACAAATATAACATTATAATCGTTATTATCAATTGCTGTTATTGTGCTAGGCCTAGTACCTGTTTCTAATCCTTCTGCAAATTCTGGTCCAACTAATACCCAACCCGAACCTGCAAATAAGTATAATTGCTGATTATCTGTATCTACCCAAAGATCACCAATAACTGAATTTGCTGCATCTGGTGCTAAATTAGCTTTCTTTAATCCGCCTGCTGCTACCCAAGTTGTTCCGTCCCATAGTTTTAACTGATCTACTCCTGGAGTATTGTCATACCATAGTTGGCCTTCTACAGGATTTACTGGTTGTACTGAGTTAGCAAAATTTTCTAATAAGTGCAAAAAGTTTTCTGCAATACTAGATCCGTATGCAGTAGTATTTCTACCTGGAATATTTAACGAAGTTTCTTGGTTAATAGTGTTATCCTCAATAACAATACTACCCTTGTTTACAAAATCTGAATATCTAATAGTATATGCCATTGTTACGCCTCATTAAATCCAGTTAAACTTTGGACCCTTACAGTATAATCAATTTGTATAAGTCTATTAAGTGATTTTTGCACAGGGTGGAAAATAACATGTGTTAGTAATCTACCATCAGTGCCACTTGCTCCAGAACTAATTAATCCTAGCTCGTCAAATACATATAAATTTTCTGTATTTGTAGCGGTATCAAATGCATCTTGGCCACTTGGTTCACCGTAATCTAACAAACAACTTATAAGTATGTCTGTGTAGTTTGTACCACTTACATGTCGTGTTTCTATTTTATTTCTTACTGGGTCTGTATTATTACTTGCTTGGTCGTCTACCACTTTAGCAAATGTTTGATTATACAAACTTGCGTTTGTACCAGTACTGTTTGGCGTTAAGTATGTAATAATACCAGTTGGGTCAACTGATGTACCTCCATTACCAAATGCCATTTTATATATTGGTCCTTGTCCTGCGTTTCCTAAAGACTCTGCAAGTGCTATACTCATATTTTCATAGTGTATAGCATTACGCTTGTCGATAAGAATTTCTCCACTCTCAGGATCATGGATCTTAATATGTCCTTGGAGTAGTACTCCGTTTAAATCATTAAATGTATCTGTTGTCATTATATCTTCCTGCTAGTGTATTTATTCGGGTAAGCCAGTTGTTGCTCCGCGGATGAATTGCGCTATTGGATTCTGCGAATACCTCAACTGCTCTCCTGGACTTTGCCATGTTTTTCCTAATTTTCTTACTATTAATATTCTACTATTTGCTTCTGGTGTATCTACAAGGCTTACTGTAGCAACATTGTTGTCTATAGTAAGGGTAAATTCTGCATCTAAAACAATATCGCCACCTGGACTATTTTGATCAATTAGACCAGTTACCAAGTTGCCATCTGCATCAGTTTCTTGGAACTGATATGCTGTAATTGCATTTTTACGCAATCTTCTGCCACCTACAAATATTTCTAATTCGTTTACACCATTAGTTGGCATCCAGTCTAGTAATATTTGCGTTGACTCGTCATCAAGTGCGATAGTTGAAACCATTTGATCTTTATAAGGAATAGTTTCTTTATCGCTTTGATCCATACACTCAGTCCCTGCTTCGTATATTGTACGAGCACCAGTACCCAATGTACTTCTACGTAATTGCGAAAGTACATTACCGTCTACTTGGAAATATTCAATTCTTTCGCCTTCTACAAAAAGCACACCCGGATTGTTTTTAGCAACATCAGGAATAGTAATATCTGATGCATCTGCTAATACAATTTCTTTATCAGTTACATTTAAGTCTTGTAACAATGTATAAACATTATCTTTATTTAATCGTTTGTAGTGAGTTCTATTTAACATATCTTTAAACATTCTAAATCCAAACTTCTCATTTGATTTAGGTGCTGCAAAATGTATTACTTGAACTATATCGTTTGCTACTAATGGTCTAGTTATTTGTATATAGCTATCTAATTTAACTAGCTTGTAATCACGATTTGGTGTTAATAATATACCATTTAGCACTACCCAAACATATGCAGTATCTAACGCCGGTGATCTTAATTTAATTAATCCTTTACCACGCCTATGTGCTTCGTAATAATCATTATCGCCAACAGTTAGTACACTTCTAGATACTGTAGTTTTTGTTTCCATTTGTATATCTTGTATTTCATGTCTAGAAAATGTAAACACATCAATAGTTGCATCTTGTGCTGGAATACTTTCTAGTACAATCGAGTCGCCAGCTTCAATTAGGTCTACATCTTGTATTCTAGTTGAAATTGCATTACTAGTTTGACCTTCAACTGGTATTGTGTCGTCAGCGTCAGCTAGTTGTTCTAACCCAGGAAGTGTTCCTATAATAGTTAAGACATTCGAACTATAAGATTTTACAGTTGCAGTAAATTGCGTACTGTCAGGATATCCTATTGTTACTTGTTCGCCTTCAGTAAATGTACCGGTAACTTGTGTTATTACTAATCTAGTATTTTTAGCAAAACTATATTCAGCAGTTGAAGGAATAACTATTTCTAAATCGTCACCTGTTTCACCTACGTTATCAAATAATACAACTTGACTATTACCAAAATCCCAGTTATAATCTATTAAGAATTTTAATTTTCTGCCGTTTATATAAACATCTACTTGATCTGGTGCAAGTGTACTTCCTGGATACTGCGCACGATCTAATGGATATTCTCTAGTTGATGAAATATACCATTGCTGTGTGTATCCTGGATATAAAATAGTATCGTCTACCTTAACAATAACATTGTGACTTAACGGTAATCTTGTTGAAGGTTCAGGTGATAAATTAAATCCAACTGTACTTCCGTCACCTATATATCTATTTACAGTTGCTTCACTATATCTTTGTACTGTTGACTCATTAGTATCATATAATGCATAATATATGAATGCATTTTCTTCTGGTGAAGTTACAAACTCTAGTCCAACTAATCCTTGAAGATCGCCATAAGTGCTGTCTGTTTCAAAAATAGCTACTTGAGACTTTAATCCGTTTACTGTTATATACGATTGTAATCCTTCTCTGTACACAGATTTTGTAACAAATATACGAGTAGTTCCGTCACCTGTAAAGTTGTCTATATCAAGTATTCTTTCTCCATTTCCAGCCATTGACGAAATATTAACTATATCGCCTGCACTTAATGGAGTATTTAATGTTATAGATTTATTAAAGTAATCAATTTCGTACTGAGTTTCAGTTAACAGTGTTCCGTTAATTTTTACAAACAACGAATAAATGTTATGTGGTAGAATACTTAGATCAAACTCTGTTTGTGAATCTGTAGATGTATAATTTCGTGTACTAATTAAACTGCCGCCGTCTGCAACTCTGTCATACACTTTTAAGTCCAATGTGTCATGCAGCTGACCTGGAACTAATTCTTCTGGACCTTTTGATGTTGTTGGTGTAACAAATCCGTCGCCATCAAGGTTTATACTACCTGCATCAAGTCCTGTTGCAGTGCCGTATTGTAAATTTCCGCCTTCAAGTAAAGTATCAAATCCTGATCCACTTGGTAGGAAACTACCGTCACTTGTTGATTTTCTAATAGTAACTGTTGGATTAATTGATGTTCCTGCTACTGCTGGGGTTCCGTCTACTACTATATCAACTACATATCCTGATGCTCCTGCTAAACTTGGATCGTCTTGTGCTGGTGTATTACCGTCACCAAATATACTATTAATAGTTGCCAACGAAGGCTTACTAATAACCGGAGCAATGTATGTATTAAAGAACGCATAACTTATTGGAAGTGTTGCTTGGATTTGTGCTGGTGTACGTACATCATCTGCCCATTCAGGATCAAGACTGTTGCCGTCCCATAGCCCAGTATAATCAAACATAGCAAAGTTTAACAAATACATATATTCTTTTGCTGCTACTTCAAATGCATCTGCATCTGTTTTCCAAGCATTTAAAGGAGTTTGATAACCTATTGGTTCCCACTTGCCTGCGTCAAATGCTTCTTCCATTGCTGCATACAAAGGACCAGTTGCCCAATCTGCACTAATGTATGAATACAGTTTTATATCGTCTGTTAGACCGTGCATATGTAGTGTGTGGAATACGTGTTCAATAACTTCTTGTGCGTCAATCTCACCATCGCCGTAGCCATCGCCGGTTGAGTTTAAGTACCAAACCATATCATTAGCAACGTGTGAATCAAACAATGGAGTTAAGTTCCAACTAATAACACCTGCGTCAGTTAGGAAGTTTGGAGTATACTCTGCTCCTGAGCCTCTTGCTACTCGTTGTAGTGTTGGTAATCCTTCGTGCCAAGTTCCTGCATCACCACTTAATGTTTTAATTAAGTTTCTTTGGAATGCTTCGTTAATACCTGCGCCATTTGGATCTAAGAATAATTCAAACATACGTGCTACTTTTTCTAGCCACGCATCTGGAACTGCTGTTTGTCCGCCTACTGTGCCGGCGCCCATAATTCTTACACCGTTAGTTGTAACTTCACGTTTGAAGAAATCACTACCATCGCCTGTAACATTACTAATTGCTCCGTTGTTGTATTCTGCATCTGCCGGTAACCCAGCAACTTCTGGTGTTCCTCCTGATTGGAAATAATCTTCCCATTCGTCAACATTTTCAATGTTAATTTTGTAAACAGGTAACCCGCTTGCATCTGTAGTTACTTCGTATTCGTCGCTCTCAGTACTAAGTGATTTCATTATTGCATTTGGATTACCAAGAGCAAGTACCGTTGAACCATCATCTGCTAGATAAGTTTTTGTACTACCGTCATAATTTATATCGTCAACTCTTGTAGCATTTAGATATACGTTATAAGTTGTATCTACTTCTAAAGGTTTAGATAATGTAAACGATGTTTGTATGCCAGTAGTAGTAAAACTTTCATCATCAAAGTTTTCATCATAGTTATCCCATTCAGTAGTGTACCAAGGACGACTATCGTAACCTAAATCTTGACCAAATTCAAACGAACGTACTTCTACGCCACCGTAATCAACTCCGTCCATTAACTGTCCTAAGTCTTTACCGTACTGTCCTGTTTCAGGATTATATAATAAATTAATTCTGTCAGCAGCTGAAAGAAGCTCGTAACTCTTATTATATGTTACTGCAATAGTAGTGCCAGCAACACGAGACCTTTCAAGAGTTATGTAACCATATTCACTTGTATGCGTTTCTCCAGAAGCCTTTATACTTTCATTATTATATGAATATTCACTGTCAAGTGCTTCAACACCATCAATGACTACACTTACATTTGCCTTAGTTAAGTCTAGCGGCCACTTCAATTGGATTTTTAATTCAGTACCAGTGCTTATAAATGTTTCGGTTTCTTTTAGATTTAGAGTTTCAAAATTAGGAGTAATTCTGTCAAACTTTTGTTTAACATTAATTGTTCTAATTTTCTTATTACCTAAAACAATACTAACTCTTGGTTGTGTTCCGTCTTCTGATTGTGTTCCTTCAATGTTAACAGTAGGAATACTAGTATACCCACTTCCTTGATTATTTACTAGGATACTTTTTACTTGTCCACTACCTATAAATGCCGTAGCAGTTGCACCAGTGCCACCACCGCCTGAAATTATTACTGACGGAACTTCAGTATAGCCGCTTCCGCCGCTTTCAATTAATATTTCAGTAACACTATATGTAAAATTATCAATCCAATTCTTTTGCGGGAATTCATTTACATCAAAATTAATATCTGATAATACTCCATCATTGATTGTAACTTTTGGTGAAATAATCTCACCACGTTGCGGATCATAAAATGGTGACAAATCAAAATCTGTTACAACACTTTGAGTATTATCTAATTTATCGTATGCTGATAGATATTCTCTAATTTTAGTTTTATAAGGTTTAACTTCTTCAACATATGCTTCGAAACTAGGTAAATTATCATTTTGGAATGTAGTTTTTTCTTTTAGTTCGCCAACATTATGTTTTGCTTTTATAAAACTTGTTTTAAATACCCAATCAGCATAATTTTGTTCTGATAATACGTAACGCAAACTTGCAAATAATAATTGATTATATTCATTTGCTAATTCATCTATGAATAATTCATCTCTAATTGTTTCTAATATTTTACGTAATTCAATTGAACAGTCGTTATCAGTATCATAAAGTTTATTTACAATTTCAATAGTTCCGTTTTGTCTACCTATAGTTTTATAACCTGTAGTATAATCCGGTGTATCAATGTTTACTATTTTTTCTAATAATATCCAGCCGCCGCTACCGACATCACTAACTTTAGATATATCACCGATATTATCATCAATAATATTTAATTGGTAAAAATCATCAATTAAGAAATCAATTGCAGTAAGAGAACTAAATCCATCAGCATACCAGTCTACATAATTCCAATAATCTTGTACATTGTATGATTGCTGACTTGATATTGACCAAGTTCTAGTATTATCGTCCCAAGCATAAATTGACCATGCTCCGCCTATTGTACTATCAGCACGTACTAGCGTACTAAGTGGTCTAACAGAAAGTGTTAAATCATCTTTATAATAAGTACCGCCGTTAATTACATCAACACTTGTAATAATGCCAAGTGTATTGATATTAGCACGTAATTCTAATCCACTTCCGGTACCAGTAGATATAATTTTTGGTGGTATTTTATATCCACGTCCTGGATTTATTAAATTTACACCTGTTACTGTGCCATCAACTAATACTGGTTCTAGTATTGCTTGTGTTGCTCTAACTGTACCAACTAAACGTAATTCTTCATCAATGTCTATTGCACTATCATATAGTCCAGATAACGTTGACGGTAAAGGCTCTGAATCAGTTAATTTTGTAAGATTAAGATTATCAACAGCAAGTTCATTTATAAGAACTCTATTCACTCTTTCAATAAATTGTTTTAATGCTTCCTGTCTATTAATAAACCAACTTTGTCTAGGTCTGTTTTGATTACCATACTTTTGCTTTACACTCAAACTGGAGTCAGGAACTTCTCTACCATATTTGTCTGCTCCAATTAAACTATCAAACCATTTTTCTTCAATTACATCTTTAGGTCGACTTGTTTCTAACCCATCAGTAATAATTTGATACTCAGTATGAATATTGTTATCTTGATTTCCGATAGTCCAATAACGGAAATTAATTGCAACATCTTTGTCATTAGTTAATTTATTTGAATTATGTACTACAAATCTATCATTGCCAAGAATAGTTACAAACTTTATTTGTTGTCCTGCAGGATCTTGTATTATATTAGAAATATCAAATGCTGTTCTATTTCTTCCTTCAATGTTTGGTACTACTCTAGTATCTTTGACCCAGAAGTAATAACGTTTACTAAAGCTCTGAGAAATATTATCGTATACATCTTTTTCTACATATCGTGTATCGCTATATTTTGTTTGCCCGCTGTAACCATCAGCTACGCCTTGATTAGTATTAGCTCTTAGATCCCATTGTGACGGAATTACTCTTGACTCGACCCATTCGTAAATGTCAACACTTGCACCTTGTGCAAGATTGCCCCAAATATTATTTGAATATGTAATATCACCTTGATGATAATCAACAAATTTTACTGTGCTTAAATCCCACCATAGTTTACCAACATTTTTACTATTCCAAGAAGTTAGTGCTTCTTTACTTGAACTGTTGCCAACATTATAGTTTGCAGGGTCAAAATAAGTCTTGTAAGATAATTCTTGCTCTGCAATGCCTGCAATTTTTCCTAGCACAGGATCAATTATATCTAAACGAGAAAGCATTTTATTTTTACTAGTATCGTATATAAATGACCCTCTCATTTTAGTAATATCTACAGGTGTAACTGGACTTCTATGTACTGCCCACACTCTTGCTTCGCTATCTTTTATATAAACAGCAACCTTGCCGCCATCTAGTGCCGGAAGTCCTACTAATATTGTGTTATCTTGAACAATAGCGTTTTTACCAAAGTCTTTAACATTAAAATTATTATACTTTAATCTTTGACCAAATACTAATGTATCATTTATATTCTCATATAGATATACAATCCCACTGTCTTGAACAGAACTTACATGAGTTGTAAATCCGTTATCAAATGTAGTTTGTCCTACTGATAGTTCACGTTGCGGATCATTAACATACTTGCTATTAAATGTAGCTTCCGAATTAGTGTCTCTATTTAAATACCTATCAAATGTAGTTTCTAAAATAATATCACTTGTACTACCTGTAACAATTAATTGATCGCCATCAAAATCTAATCTTGCCCCAAACTCTTCAGCAAGTTCTTTATTTGGACTTTCTAATACTTGATGTAAATTAAATGTTCCGCTTGTATTTTTGTAAACATATACTTTACCTTGTAGTAAATTTTCTCCAGTTGTACTAGGAGCACTAACTGCAACAAGGTTACCATTATTTGAAACTGAAACTTTTGTTCCAAATCCTAAACTATCTTGAGGGGCTGCAAATTCTGTTAGATATTCAAAGTGATTATCTTTTAAGGCGTAAATTATAAGTTTATTACCAGTTGAGTATTCAGCTATAGTGGCTAATGTGTTGCCACGTTTACTAATATCAAATGTTTTTCCAAATGTACTTGTATTCAAATTAACAATGCTGGAATCTTCGCCTGGGAAAACATAACCAGATGTGTTAGGCAAGTACCCTACAAAGTCAATATGATCACTTAACAATCTCCATTTTGTATTATCAAATTCTTCATCACCTAGGTTAGTAAGAGCTTTGTAGAATACATCGTTATATATAACAATTTGACCTTCATAATAAGAATCGTTATTACTATAAACTCCTTTAAAGTTTTGATTTTTTCCTAACTGCCAATTATACTCACCAAATTCGTTTGATCCATGTATAACAAAATAAACTCGTCCACTGCCGCCGATAGCGTCAGTATCATTAATATGATTTTCTTCACTGTTTAATACTAGTCTGTAGAAATTATCGTTATTAATTAACTTAACATCAGCTGCAAGTTTTCTATTATTTTCTCTGTTAGGAAGGATATATCCGTTGACTAAATCATAATTATCTGTTTCAGTATTATAAGAATATACAAAGAATGCACCTTCGTTTATAAAGGAACTTGCATCTCTACCAACATTAATAGGAATATTATTAACTTCTTGCCAATCATTATTTTCAGTACTTGGTACTAACGGATTTCTTGGTAAGCCGGGTTTAAACTCTTCAATCCAAGTTTGATATTCTATACCTGAAATAAATTTAGTTTCATAATCTGCAATTTCATCTGTTTGACTACTAATTGCATATGTAAGTTTTGGTGGAATAACAAAATTCTCTGCATGTTGGAATACTGCTAGTTTACCAATATCTTCATCAGCTAGTTGTCTAGACTCTGTTGAACCTATGAGTGTTTGCTGTATACCAACTTCTTTGTACAAGAACATTGCTTCTGTAACTGTTCCGCTGTAACGTTCGCCAAATGTAAATATTCCTGCAACATCTTTAACATATATTCTACATTTGTTTAAGTCTCTTTGGTAATACATAACTGTTGCAGTAGCACCAGTTTTTCCTTCACGTACAGTATCACCTACTTGAAAATCAATAAGACTATTATGAGTAAAGTCAATGTATCCGTCCCACAAATCATACGGTGTTTCAACTGTATTAATAATACTATAAGGATCATTACCAAACCCAGTATCACTTATATCAGGTAAGTTTCCAGATGCATCTCTAATGTCATTTAAGAATACTCCAACTTTAGTAGTTGGGTTGGACGCTACTTTATCTGAAACATTTTTAGGCATTCTAACAACCCATCGAGGATCTAAAACATCAACTTCTGTTGCGTCTCCAGCAATACCTTGGCTTTTATGACTTAAAACTCTAATTAGATCAACTTCTTTTTGGAAGGGTTGATCAATTGCGCCTAAAACTTGTATTGGATTATCTAATGCGTTTTGTGTACTAGAATTATAAGGAAGTCTTGCAGTACTTTCTGTCCAAGTAGCATTAGGGTTAGTAAATGTATTAGGATTGTAACTGTTTTTAACATCTGATATAACTAAACCGTATGCATTATCAGATGTAGTGTTTCCAGGAATATAAGAGTTATCTGTTGCAATTTCCCAGAAGCCGCCTAATACGTTACTTCTATCAATTTCATCATGTAACGGACGATTGTATGTGCCAATTAAGAACTGATCATTAATATAAAGCTCTCCGTTTTCTTCAAATACTCCATTTTTGTCATTAGCATAAATTACTAATCTGCCTAATTCTTTTCTAGTATATATAACTGTTGCATTACCAGTAGGTGTAGTAATTCGTGCTCCTGTTTCAATTAACGTAGAAATATCAGTCGGTACTGTGTTTGCACCTAAGTCAGTCCATTCAAGTGCTGTTTGACTTGTTTTGTTAATTAAATTGCCATCAGTTTTAAATATGCCAGATACATTAATTACTTCTATTACATTATTATTAATTTTATTTACAGTACCAATTACAGTATTATTATCTTGACCAATTAAATCGCCAACACTAATATTTGCTGTAGGAATTACATCTGTAGTTGTAAGTGTTACCGGAATATTTGGCGTATTTACTGGATCTATAATATAAAATACGTCTTCAACCTTACGTCTAATAGTATGTACTGTTTCAGTTAAAAATGATTTAGTTATTTCAGACTGAGCATTATTAAAAGGAGAATTAACTCTACGAATAACACCTTGTATTGTGCCGTCACCTAGATTAAAGTTGCTCGGATCTGCTCCAATGGGCTCTCCGCTAAATCCAATTGTACCGTTTAACTTGACTGTTAAACCCGGATCTCTATATAATTCAACTTGTTGATCTAGTAGTTTTTTAACATAGTATGTAGTACCTTCTAGACCCTTAACACCCTCTTGTCTTATAGTATCAAAAGGAACATTAATATCACTGTTGTCAAAAGTATCTGATCTAAAAGTTAAGTTATCATTAGTAAAATCTGTTAATATTATTGCGTCACCGTCTTGTAAACCGTGATCAGTACGTGTTGTAAGTGTTACAGGTTTAATTATTCCATCTTCTTCAATTTGCATTCCAAGACCAACAATGTCAATACCTGGTTCATTAATATATGCGTTGGATAAATCATTCCAGTTAAAATAAACTCTATCGCCTACGTTGCTTCCTTCAAACGCATCTGCTGATGCTCGAACAAGCATATGATCTGTTGTTACATCTTTTAACGGATAGTCACCTGTAGTAATTATAGGAAAATCTAAATAATTATTATACGTTTTATATAATTCCGAACGCCATCTGCTAACACTATCAAATGTACCAAATACAACATTATCAGTTCTTCCAAAAACACGTCTACGTGATTTATATAGTCCGCCGTTATATTGTACAATGGAACCTAATTTATAATCACTTGTAAAATTAAAGTTATCTTTGAATGCACTTTTTACATAAGTTGCTTCTGGTGCTCCAACAACAATGTGTTTTCCGTCTGGACTCATTGCAACACTATCACCATAGCGACTTGATCCGTTATCAAAATTTGTAATAGGTTCTAATGTTTGATGCGGCTGTAAAGTACCAAACACTGTACTTCCGTCTTGCTCTCTTTTGTAAACGTGTACTTTACCTTGTCCGTCTGTTGGAGATCCAACAGCAACAAACGTATTATCAGCATCAGTTGCAATACTATCGCCAAATGCATCAGCAGTATTGTTAGGGTTGATTATATCTTCATCAAAATTATATGCATTTGATGCTTTTAGTACATTCCATGTATTTTTATCATCAACACTGTCAACCCATATTAATTCGTCGTTACTAATATCTGTTTCAGCATACTTGTTTGCATCTTCAAGTTTTCCTACACGGTTTGATATTAGTGTCGAAACTATACCAGCTAAATTAGTTTCTTCCTCAGTAAGTACACTTTCACCTAAATTAATAGTAACTCTATTTAAATTTACATTTACTACTTCATAAAATCCGTCAATGTCTACTACATTTTTAAGTCCAATATAACTACCTACATCAAAATTAGATATTCTGTCTAAAATAATTTCTGCTTGATTTGATTCTAATGGAACTGCGCCAGTAGCAGTAAATACTGTATCAACATGTTTGTACACATTCCATTCTTGACCTTCAAAGGTTACCCAAATATAGTCTCCTTCGGTTACAGTTTCGATATCTAAATTAAGTATATCTTCTTTATTTCTTACTACGTATCTTACATCAGTTTCTCTAACATATCCAGCAGTCTTAATTGGTGTTTCAGACAAATATGTTGTTGGAAAGGGAGTATGTGTATATTCGTTTGGTTTTACATATACGTCACTTGTTCGTTGACGATAAATTAAATCAGTTTCGTCACCAGTAATTGTATCTGTTAGTAATACAGGCTGAGGACTTAGATTCATGTTTTCTTCGTCTAAAATAAATTCAATTTCATCAAATCCGTCAGCAGCTCCGTACTGTCCTGCACGTATTGCCCATTCTTCGTAAAATTCTAAACTTTCTTTATCTGCTGCTCCTAATGCATCAAATAATTTAGTTAACGCATTTCGAGTACCTTTATCTTGTATCATACCTTGATAAAATTTATACTGCGACACGTCATCATTAATAATATTTGCTAGATAATCTCTTTTTTGGTAACCAATTAAATGTTGTGCTACTTCTTGTTGACCTACATCAAAATTATCAGTATCTAAATCGTAAAAGTCTGCAAACTGATTTGTTTTATATTCTAAGTTTGTTAATAACCTTGGCGTAGGTTTTTCTGCTAACCTGTACCAATTTGTTGCTATAAAATCTTTTGTTCCGCCTATTTTAGTAGTAGCAGTATAATAAAATTCTTTAAACTTAACTACGTCTCCAATAGCATAATCTTTATACGGTGTCCATTCTGTTGTTACTGCTTGGTCGTAAACAAATCCTGGAATATTTAAACCACCTGTCCAGTCAGCAGTTCTATATCCTAGTACACGAATACGTTCTTGTCTATATCCTGCTTCAGGATCATAAATTACATCTTTAAATTCAGTTACATTATCTAATAGTACAACATGTTCTTTCTGAACTAATGGCAGTTTTAATGAATATATTCCATCGGCTGTATTTTTTAAAGATAATACAAAAGTATTATCATCTTGCCTAAATATATTACAAAATTCTTGTTTTAATTTAGTTCCGTCAGCTTTAACTAGCCCATAATCATAAAAAGTATCAAATACATTATCAACTACTAAACTATCTCTTTTAAATTGTATTTTTCCTGCCGACGGACTTACTGTTATTAATGCTCCGCTATCCCAGTTCTGTAATGTCCAGAACATAAATTCTTTTGAACTTAGTTTCCAGTTTTCAACAGTTTCAAGTTCGTTATTAAAACTATCAAATACAAATCCAAGATCTTTTAAGTGTTCGCCGTAACCTATTAAAAAATCAACAACTTCTTGTGTGGTTTTTAATAGTGTACCGTATGGTAATTCTTGTGGAAAAACTTTATCAAACTGTGTTCTAAATATTGCACTACGACCGCCAACTTGTGGTAAACTTGCTAATTTAACAAATTTGCCAGTATCAAATATCTGTGTACTAGTGTGCCCTGTTGTTGTTTTATAAAACTGTCCGTTGTTTCTAACTACTGAACCTTCAATATAACGTTGATTAGAATCCCATTCAACATAGCTATCACTAACTCCTCCAACATTAACTGTAGGATCTTTTTCGTTTGGTTGGAAATTGTAATATGTAAATGAAGGTCTTGTTGAATCATAACCTCTTAGTATATACCCACTAGAGGCTTTTTCAATAACAACTCCGCTATATGTAACTAGCTCTACAGGACTACTTGTTTGAAGTATTACTTCATAATTTTCATCTGGAACGAAAACATTGCCTTGACTTAGCGGTGTTCGTGAATCTAAGATTAAATTAAATTTACTCTTGTCAGTAAATCCGCCAATCTTAAATGCCATTTGATTAGTAATACTTTTGACATTATTTTGATATTCTTCATAATTTACAAGAATATTACTTGCAAGATAATTAGCAATAAAATTAACAAATCCTGATGTATAAGTTCTTGTTCTAGTTTCTAATGTAGAATTATTTGGAAAGACTAAATCTTGTAATCTAATGCGTTTACCTGTTTCCGAATAAACAATTTGATCAGCACTATTTCTTTGTACACGTAATCTATCAAATCCTAATCCAATAATTTTTGCAGGCTGTAATAATATCCATGCTTTAAATAACGAAAATGCATATTCTGAACTTCTGCGCCAAGCTGTTTCAACTGGTGCTTCGTCACCGAATACAAATGTACTTCGTGTTAGCCTATTAACATAATTTTGTGCATATCCGCTATCTAACGGACTTAGTAAATTACCTTGTTCGTCAACTGGAATATAAGTTGTAAGATTTGGACGTTTATACTTGTCAATTATTTGTTTTACAACATTAGGTTGTGCTACAATTCCTTTTTCTAAATCTTGCCACATTAATAAATTGTTACTAGTATAAGGAGCCGGTCCGTACTGTGTTTCCCACCAAGTAGGCTTAATACTAAAGCCTAACATTTCCCAAGGATGTGTATGTGGACGATCGGTATCAAATGCTTGTTTGTATATTGCTCTCCAATAACCTGGCAATTGTTGACCTGTTGGTGAAACCATACTACTGTAGTTGTATGTAAATTTATTCTCTCTTTCGTAAAAGCTAAAATCAGTGTAATCAACATCACCAACTACACTCAACCAAGACGCAAAGTCTTTAAGCATGACTGTATCTATTTGGTCTTTAGAAATTGATGTATTTCTATTTGCTCCGGGCACAAAATCATTTATGTCAATTACATTTTCGTCATAGGATACTTTTAGATTATTGTAAATTCTCTTTTCAAATTCTAATAATAAATCATCTCGGTAATCACCATATGCTCTTGTTATAGATCCGTCATGCCCTTGTATAACTTCTGTAGGTTCTATGTAAGATTTGTCAATGAACTTTTGAGGAATAAATTTTGGATACATTCCTAATTTTGTAGGAGTAGGTGGTACAAACGAACCATCTGTAGTCTCGTACTCATATATAGTTATTTGGTCGTCTTCAGTTAACGGTACTTCAATTTGGCAAAAGCCGTCTGCGTTAAAGGAGTATTGATCATCATATATTAATTGATCATCGTTAACATAAACCGTTACTGCTTTAATATCTGATTTTGTAATATCATATGCTTCTGATAGTGCATAAAATTTATTATTAGGAATTCCGGTGTACGTAAATACTCTAGCGCCGCCAGTTGGAACCATATCACTAAAGTAAAACGGTAATGAACTAGTTTTATTTTTATTTAATTCTTTAAAAATTAAATCAACGTGTGCTTTTGGAGTTCCGTCAAACCCAAGTTGTGTAGATGTCTGTAAAAATAGTCTTTTAAACTTTGCATATTCTCGTCTTGCAAAATCAACAGACTTAATAATATTAGCACTTTTATCTGTAAGATGGTATAACGCTAAATTTATAGGACCAGTATGCTGTAAGAATCTTCGACCATATTGTGAAGGATTAGCAATATCTCGTAAGTTGCCAACACCTGGAAAATTACCAAAGAAACTATCAGCTTCTTGTACTATACTAGATACATGTTCATTTACTTCACCTAAAGTAAATGTTGTAATATCGTTGTTTAAAGGATTTCTTTCTAAATTACCTGCAATTTCATAAACACCGTTTTCATTTTTAGTTGCTGCAGAACGTGTTCTTAGAACTACAATATCATTAGTCGTCAGTACTGAATTAAATTGTACAACTGCATTATTGTCAATGTTTACAATACTAAAATCAACACCTTCAAATTTAAAGTCATTATTAACTGTAACTCGAATATTTAGGTCTGTTAAAGAAGCACTATCATTATATACATCTACAATAAAATTCTTTTGATTACGAGTTGCAGTATATTGTCTTAGAACTCTTTGTGTGCTTTCGCTACTTGCTTTTGTCCAACCGTTAACACTAACAAAATTTTCTCTACTACTATGTTTATGTAAAAAGCCGTTGTCAGTACCAAGTGATACTGTTTCTAAATTAGTATCAGTATATGTAAATGTTCTTTTTAACAAATCAAAGTTAAACACAACATCGCCAACATTTTCAATACTTCTATATGTTAACGGAAATCCAAGTTGTGCATCATCTGTGCCGGTGCCTATAGCATATGAAAAAATCATATTACCTGTAAATGTACTATCAGTATAGTCAGCATAACTTATACCAGTATTATCAAAAAGTTCAAATAACGGTTGCTGGTTAGCTAATGTTTTTTCTTGTGTTAGATTCCAGTTTGTTCCGTTGTAATAAAACATACGGCCTTGATACTCTTGACCATTTAGTGCTAATACTGTTTCATTTTCTAAAGGATTAGAGTCTTCTTCCTCTATTAAACTTATTTGTTTACGACCTTTATGAATAAGAAACTTTACTTTAAATATTTTTCCTGCTTCGCGAATGTCTTCTTCGGCAGTGAATAACACTCTCATGCCGTCAACTAAATCAATACCGTCAATGTTATAACCTATCGATCCTTCAATTGTTGAAAAAATGTCTTTAGTAAATGTATCAATTAAGTCAACATTTGTTTTATTGACTATACCAAAGTTCATTAACTTTAAATCTGCATTAAATTCAATTATTGGTCTTGTAGCACGTTGTGCTTGATCAACGCTAATACTTTGTCCATTTGCTAATGCACTTGTTTCAATTACATCTTTATGGAACCAGCGATTATAGCGACTCCACATATTTCTATCTAAACTACCTCTATTAATAATAATATAATCTTTAGATGCAGGATAACCATTTGCATTAGCAAAAGGTAGTCTATCAAATGCGTTTACATCAAAAGGCACATCTTTATTTTCTGAATATTCTCCAGGAATTTCTAAGTCTGTTTCCTTAATTAATCGAATAGAACTGCCTACACCTTCTACATAAAAGTCACCTTGACTATAAATTTCAGGAGTTACAAATCCTGCAAATGATATTTTCATACCATTAGATAAACTTAATCCATCTTTTGTAGTGTAACTAGTTTTTCCAATTATCTCTCGACTAACATCAATTTCAGTATTTTCTTCAATATCTCGGACTTGTATTAATCCAGTATTGTTAATATCATCATTTGCAACATAATATAATACTTCTGGAGTATCATTTCTCACAGTGATTGTAATACTACCTTTTTCAACTTCTTGGTCGCTAACACCATCATTATAATTAAAGCTAGATTCTAATGTGCGCTTTGTTTTAAATGTTAACGGTGCTCCAGGAGTATCTATATCAAATGTGTATGTTTGTCCTCTATATAAAATTAATGTTGGATTATTTACTAAATCGTCTGTGCTAAAACTATAAGTGTTATTATCAACATTATTAATTAAACTTACAGCAATAGTACTTTCAACACCTCGACTCTGTCCTGCAATCCTTACTGTTTGAGGACCATAAGGAAGCCAATAATATTCACGGAAGTTTGTAAATTTATCCCAATCAATATTTGGATTCCAAGCATAATATTCCTGCGAATTTAATACTTCTTGATTATTAACGTTTCCGCCGAAACTGTTAATTTGATTTAAGTAATCATTGTAGTCTTTATAAAAAGTAGTATTGTCTAAAGTATCTTTGATTAACGTAACTGGTTCAAACTGATAATTTTCTCGCTGTACTGAAACATCGCCTACATAGTTGTCATCAGCGTTGTATGCTTTTGATACTTTTTTACCATAATATCCATTAAGTTTTTCAGCTACACCTGGTTGGGTGAGTTGATCTAATGTAGATTGTAAAAACTTTTTGTTAGCGTCAGTTCTAAAAAACTTAGGAAGAAATTTTTCACTTTTTCTATTAGTATTACCGTCAGCTGGTAATGGATATTCACTTTGGTCGTTTTCGTAAGCCATTAGTAACCATAGCCTCCACTTGATGAACTAGATGATCCAGAAGAACTACTCGAACTTCCTGAATTTGAATTAGACGAACTACTTGAGCTGCCTGAATATGTCGATGTTGGTATTGATGTTGACACTGTTACTCCTGGAGAGCTTACAATATTTGATTGTACTGTTGTTGTTTCGTCTGCATATATTGCACCAGTAGCTTTTAATTTTGATGCAGTAAGAGATGTTACGACTTCAATATTTTCTACAGTTGCAGAACTTACAAATATTTCGTCTGCTTCTGATTTGACTTCAAACAAACTACCAAAAGTTAAACCTTCTTGTAAAGGAACAATTACAAAAGCAGATAAATTAGGTGCTACTTTACTCATTACATATGTACTAAGCTCAGTAAAGTAAAAAGTATCACCAAACTCCCAATTCTCAATTGCAAAAAATTCATTAATAGCGCCTATTACAGATGCTTTGAGTTCGTTATCGTTTACAACACGACTAGGGTTTTTAACTATTTTAAATGTTGCTTTCAAATCTTCTGACGAGTCCTTTCCAAATAATACTTTGTACTTAACCGGATGATAAATTACCTCGTCACTGATTGACTTAATTGAATTAATATTTTCACCAAAGTTTACAAAAAGTGCATCACTGCTTGGTGCCAACGGTTTTATAGTTGAACTACTTTGTAAGTATTGCCTAAATGCAGTGTCATACTGTTTTGTCAGCATATACACATCGATTATATTTGAACTACTAGGATCTATTCTATTACTTTCATCCGCAGCATGTTCGTATTGGAAAATAATATCATCTCTACCTTCGTATGCACGATAATTTACAGTTAATTCTAATGCTTCAGTAGTTGTATTGTATACTTTAAATATGTCTTTATTAATTATATAAAACACACTGTTGTCAGGATAAGTTGTTACACCATTATCTATGATTTCTTGCTCGTCTAAAACTGGTGTTATTAGATCACTTGCAGCGTCAACATATCTAAAATCGTCAATATTATCAGTTGTTGTATATTCCTTTAAAAATATAAATTTATTTTTATCATTAGTAGTAATAAACTTTGTAAAAATTTCTGGATCATCAACTACGCCGTCGTCGTCTGAATCAAGAAATCCAATTTCTACTTTTTTACTATCTACGTAGCCTTCTGCATCTCTGTATTCTTTTATAATTTCCCAATTAAAAGGTACAGTAAACGGAGTAAGTGCATAGCCATTTGCAGTTGGTTGTGTATTAATACTTAACAAACTGATTTTATCTTTTACAATTTGATTAGTTATTGGATCGTAAACTTTATCCGAACTATCGTAATAAAATCTTATTTCTTTATCACTTTCAAATACGTATCTTTGTCCTCTAGAAGTGATAGTGTAAGTTTCGCCGTCAGTTTCAAATAATAACAACCAGCTTGAATCAAGATTTTGATTTGTCAAATCTCCTGTTTTACCTGTACTAAAAGCAGACAGAGTATCGAGATTAGGTTCTAGTACTACACGCCAAGTTGTAGTATTAAAATCATATCTTAGACCAAAAGTTTTATATGTAAACACTTGGTCAATAATTTGTGTTTGAATTTGAGTTTCAATACCTGTTACAAATACCGGTTTAATTTCGGTAAGTAACGGAGCAGTATTTAAGTCGCCATTAATTGGACCAGGTATTACATCGTTAAGAACAATAGCACCTAAACCGTCGTTTGTATTATCAACACCTGGACCGTTAACACTTACAACTTTAGTCCATTTATAAGTTGTTGCATTAGGATGATTTGGAAGTCCTAGCATAAGTGTATGAGAGTTATCTGACATAAAATGATAACCTTCTGGAGCAGTAAATTTTAACATTGACCCTGGTTCTAAAAATTGTAGTGTTGATCCTGTAAACGATCCTGTCCTCAATTTAGAAGAATCTGCATCTGTCAAATATCCTGTTGAAATATTTTGTGCTTTAGTTACTTGATTCCAACGTGCGCCTAAATCGCCTACTAATATTTTAGAAAACTTCGCATAGTAAAAATTCTTAGTTTTATAATCACTTAGAATTCTTTCAATTTGATTTTTTATTACACCTTCGATGTCTGTTCTTGTATTAAATGTAAAATTTTCTTTACTAGTAAGATTTTGTGTATAAATTACACCGTCTTTACCGTATAAGTTTGTTTTACTATATTTTCCAGTTGCATCAAGTAAGTCATAATATCTACTAATACCACTTGATGTTCTGTTCACACTTTTTACTTTTATAATTTCTTGACTAATTGCCAACGGAGCAATATTATAATCTTCACCCGTAACCATTCTATTTTGTGTATAGTATGTTGCAGGAGCATTTGCTTTTATTTCATCATTTGTTTCTGATGTAGTGCCGTTGTCAATTGTATATTTTAATTCTAAACCAATAGTAAGTTTTTCACTAGTACCTGATTTGCTTTGATACGGTATACTAATTGTAATATTAATTAATTCATCTGGTGTAATTACATAGCTTTTATTTTCACTAACTCTATAATAAACTTTAAAGTTACCTTTAGGTAGTTCACCAAATGTACCGTCACTAAAAATTAAACTAATTCTATCTTCAACTCTAGTTAAGACACTGTAAATGTTTCTAACGTTTTTACTTAAACTGTTATAAACAATGTTGTTGCCTTCAATTGCGTCGACTTTTGTCCACAACTCTGATTCATTGCCTATACTATCTAACTTGTATAGCCAAGTGTCAGTGTTGTTTACATCTATTGCATCAAGCGCAACTACTTGGTTAGTAGACGGATTAGAAATATTAAAGTTTCCTTGATCTAACCTACCTTGTCTAAAGTGTGCAAAAAATCCTGTGTTTGAGCTTCCTGCACCTTGGCCGTCATCTCTATATAAAAAAGCAAAGTTATTACCTGGTAGCGGAGCTTCTTCTGTGATTTCTGTATTTTCTAATCCAGTTGACACTATTTCAAAATTTGTATTTCTTCCGTCAACACTTTTACTAAATGCAAATACAGGAATATCTGTATTTGTTCCGTTTACTCTATATTGTTCTGCACTTACTCCATTTACTGTTGCTGTTTTTACAGGACGACCGTATACTGAGTTTGCAGGAAGTGACGAATTTAAAACTTTAATAAATTGTTCGTACCAATCTTGATTTGAAATATCATTCCAAAGTACAGTTTGTCCTGATAAGTTAGTGCCATTAGAATCATATAATTCTTCAGTAGTGCTTACAGTTTCAAATTTTAGTAATCCATTAGCTGCTTGATTACGTTTAGGATTATAGGAAAGCAATCTTGCTAAACGTAATACACTTTCGCGACGTTCTGCTAATTCTAAGAAATTTTCACGAGCATTTAAATCAATACGATAACTAATATTTTGACCTAGGAAAGCTATAAGGTCAATTAATGCTAGGTATTCGCTTGATTCGATATAGTCATTAAAATCTTCTGGATAATTTTGACGTATATAATTAATCATAGTTCTACGCAAATTATCAAAGTCATAACTTTGGAAGTCTGCGTTACGGAAAGATTGGTAAATTCGCTTCCAGTCTTCCGCTAATAATAATCTGTTTTGTCTGTCTGTGCTTGACATACTTGCTTTCCTTTATTTGATACAGTATTTATTAAGATTAGAAAAGTACGTATTTAATTCTCTAAACAAGAATTGCATTATCTTCATCAAATTTTAAACGCATACTTTCTGATATATTGTATGGCAAATATGTTAATGTACACTCTATCATTATACCACTTTCATAAGTATCTACTGTAACTTGATCTACTTGTACTCTTGGATCATAGTTAATAACTTCTGTGACATTATCAGCTATTGCATTTCTTAATGCTGCTGTCATTGGTTCAAATAGTACGTCCCATATAATCGTACCAAAAGCAGGATTTTCTAATTTTTCGCCTACTCGTATATGAAAGTGATTGATAATGTCTTGTTTTATTAGAGCAATGTCGTAAAGATTAAAACTACCGCTTTCGCTGTTTACAGTAGAAACGCCTTTATATGCTCTACTCTCTATCGGAGCCGAAGGACGTTTATTAGTTTTTACTTGTATTTCTTTATATAATTTTTTCTCTTGTGTGCTCATAACGTATTTACCCTATTATTGTGGACCGGCTGCTGGAGAAGCATCAGGATCAACTCTGTTACCTGCTTCAATATTTGTACCTGCTGGTTCTGTTGTAATGCTTGCTACAGGAGTCAAATCGCCAGTTATAATTTTACTTGCAAATCCTCTTCCTAAACCAATACGATTAGCAGTTTCTGCGCCGCCTTGATCAGCATAACCGACTGCTCTACGGAATTGTTCACCTAACGCTCCAAAATCGTAACTATCCCAACTCACTGTTTTAGATTGGATATATGCACATGCAATTCTTACAGCAATTTCAGGATCGTTAACTAGATCAGGATTTTCAACAATTTCAGGATGTCCTGCTTTTGGACCATACGTTTCGTAGTTGCCTTTAAATGTTAGCTGTATAAGCCCACGGCCACGATACTTATATCCTTCGTTTTGTGCATTGCCATATCTGTTACCATACAACGTATTACCAATTGCAGCAGGTCCTGCTGCAACAAGCTCTTGAGCAAATGCGTCACTTCTTACACGAGTTGGAAATACTCGTCTTAGTGTACTAGCTCTGTAATTTAAGTTTTCGCTTCTTGGTTTGAATCCACATTCTGCTTGTATTTGTGCCATTGCCATACCAAGTGCTTCTGCATTACCCGGAGTTTCACCATCACCAAGTCTATTAGGATCTGCTGTTTTAAGAGCATTTGCAGGATCAAGTCCAATTTTTTTAATAAGTTCACTTAAGAAAAACTGTTGCAATAGTGTAACTTCAACTGGTTTTGCTGGTTGGTTGCCGCTGACTCCAACTTCTCCTGGAACAACTGTTTGTGAGCCGTTTATGTTAGCTGCTGAAACTGTTGCACCTGTTGCTGCACCACTACCTGCTAAGTCTGCATCACTACCTAACTGCGGTGAAGTTTCTCTTAATGCAGGACTTGGATTTGGTGCTGCTTGTGTATATTGCGGCGTGAATGTGCCAGGATCTAAATGTTCATGTGCATTCCAAGGCTCATGTACAGGAACTCTAACAGGCCATAACGCAGATCCTGCTGTAGTAGCTACTGAAGCACTTCCCGCACTTACTGCACTAGTTGCTGCTGGACCATTTAAGTGTATATTTGGTGAAGCTGACATTAAGATATCAGCACCCGATGCTACTTCTGTTGCGGCACCTGAAGTTACACGATTATAGCCACCGGTATTTAAATCTAAATTTGCTTGTGTGTCTTTTCTATCGCCAACTGTATTAATATCAAATGTAGCTTGATTAGTAATCTTATGTGCGCCAGTTACTACTAAGTCTCCTGCTGCTCCAACAAATATTTTTTGCGATGCACCTACATAATGATTTTCATCTGAGCCAATTTCCATATTATGTTTAGCACCGACTTTATAGTCACTATTTTGACCAACTGTTAATTTATAATCTCTACCTGCATTATAATTAATATCTCTAGCAGCAGTCATATTAATATCTCTATCAGCACTAATATTAAGATCAACATTTGTTCTAATACTAATACTATCTTGTGCATAGATATCAATTTTACCGTTACCTGTTAGTTCAACCCACGACGATCCATTAGCATTACCAATATAAATTAAATCTTCTGAATTATGCATTAATATTTGATGCCCTGTACGAGTTCTAAATCTCATACATTCGCCTTTAGGAATGGTTTTTATACCTGTAGTTGCATCTCTATCATCTACTAAGTTTGTATATTCTTTAGCACCTTGTGTAGCATAGCTGTTTCTTATTTCTCTTTCGTCGCCGTCGTCCATTACAATACTAGAACCGCCAAGTACACTGCTAAATGTTTGTGTTCTTGCTTCTTGTGGACCAACTGGACCTTTAGGTGCACCTTCTCTTTTATCTCGAGGTCCTGGAGTACTCATTCCAAATATATGAGACGGAACTTCTCGACGACTGGACGAGTTTGCAGGTCCTCTAACTGGATCATCAACTAAACCTTGCTTTGCAAGAGTTTTATAAAAATCTGTATTGACTGGCTTAATATATACATTTGGATCTGTTCCAACTGTGGAAGTAGTTCGTTTGTTATATTCTCCTACAGGTAGTGGTCGTCCTTGTTCTTGATTGTTATATTCTGAACCTGCCCACGGATCAGGAGTCATCCAATTCATATAAGTGTCATGTATACAACTTATCCAGTAACCTCTTGCAATATTACCTTCAGCAAACATTACAAGAACTCTTGTTCCAGGAGTTGGCGGTACCATCCACATACCATAAGACTTTTGTGTTCCTGAAAAATCTTCTTTAGTACTATTTCCGCTTATGGGCGTTACTCCGGCAAACGGACTTGTATATTTTACAGCAACAATTTGTCCTGAACGTTCTGGTTGATTACCTGATGTACTATTTCTCAGTAACTCAACTTGTAATGTACCCATACGTTTTGGATCAAGATGAGAGACTACGATAGCTTCATATGGTCCTGGATTTCTTACTATATTTTGTTGTCTTGGACGTCCGTCAATTGCCATTTACTTTCCTATGTTCTATTCTGAAAACCCCAAACATCAACATTTGATCTACTTACTGTTGCTGTTGGAGTAGCCGCCGGTGTTGCTGCCGGCGTTGCTGCTGGTGTTACTGCCGGTTCTGTTCCTGATGCTGCTGGTGCTGTTCCTGTTCCTGGCGGTGGGGTATTTGCTGTTGTTACTGGATTTCCAGTGTCAGTATTACTAGTGTTATCGCTTTTCGTTGGTGCAATTGCACTTGTATTATCCGGAGTGCCTGATCCTTCGTTTTCGTCTTGATTATTTCTTCTAAGTAAGGATAATACTTGTGTAAATTTACCTCCAGTAAAACTGTTTTCTACAGTGATAACTTTATACAATCCGCTAAACGCACCAATTGTAACATTCTTATCTACACTTGGAAAAACTATTTCTCCGTTTTGATAATCTACTGGAGTTCTAAAATTAACGTTAACTTCGACTTCTCCTCGTTGATGATCCATTGTTCCGTCTACTGTATAGGCTTGTGCTAATGGTGGACTACTATAATTTCCTACTCCGCTGTCTGCTAGATAATACGGATCTCCTATTATTGTAATATCCATAGTAAGCATATCTACACCATTATTTACAATTGCTTCGTTAAACATTCTTGCAACCTGGACTTCAGGACTATTACTATCACTGCCTCCTGTTTGCCCAGTACTTAATCCGTCGTGTGTTTCTTTAACCGAAGCATCGCCGCCGTATGACGGAGCATCAACTCCGTCTGCTGCGTCAAAGTTTGCATTATTAGGATTAGATGCACCGTCTCTAGATGCATTTCTAGAATCGCCACTACCATTTATATTTGACCCTAATGCTTTATAAAATGAATTATTAAATTTAATTTCAAAGTCAAGTATATCGTCATTTTGTCCAGTGTAAATGTAGTCATACGTTTTTGCAGCCTGTGCTTTTCGTTTTTCAATTCCTACTGACGGTTGTGTAGTATTAGAGAACACACTAGAGTGTACTTTATAAGGAACTACAGCATACACATAAACTTTAGGATTTTCTCCAGTACGTCTACGTACTTCAGGATCAGGTACTAAAAATGTTTGTGTTTGTACTCTATACCAAGGAATCATGCCGTCACTGTCGGGCTGTGCTTGTGCTGCTGCCCTACCATAAGAACTTAGAATTACAAGTTCTTCGATAATTTGCTCAATACTAGTTCCTTGTTGGAATTGAAATGTCTTAAATTCATTTGAAATTTGAATTTTATCAGCTCGATAAACTCCGGTTTTACTATCAACTGCGAATACTTCTCTACCAAACGGAGTTGCGCCTCCTTCAGCCATAGATTTTGCCGGAGTTGATTTTCCTATAGCATTTACTGCTGATTCATTTTCAGCAACTCGACGTATAGCTGCAACAATATTATTATTTGAAACTGTAGTTAACAAATACTGTTGATATTGATCTTCACCTTGTTCAAGTAATTCATTAAAATCATCTTCGGTACCTGATTGTCCTAAAGATATATAATATTCTTCAATAGTCATTGCAGGTTTCTCTGCACTACCGGTTCCGGCTACGTTTGCTAATCCTAAACTAGAAGTTAATTCTTTTGGAAACATAATTACTATTTCATCTTTGTTAATCGGCGCTTGACTATCTTGTGCATTTTCTTGTACACGTTTGTTTAATATTGCTGATAAACTTTCAGGTCCAGTTTGCAAAATTTCTAATAAATTACTTCCACTTATTTTTTCGTCTGCTGGTATAGTTTGTGTGTTAGTTGTTTGGGCTTGTTCGTTCCAAGCAAATGCTTCAACAGCATAAGCACTTCCGCCAGCATTAACATCAAATTCAACATTTGCTAATTTTAAAGGAAAAACTCTTCTTACGTTTGCTCCAAGAGCTAACTTATTACCTGCATCGTCCCAACCTATAAAGTCAATTATCATAGCCCAAGGTGCTTTTAAATAATCTTGATGACCTGCTTTATTTGCAGCAATCATTAAAGTTTGTAAAAACAAACCCATACTATAAGGTTCGTGTACAGTAAAGCTGAAACTAGTTGCATTTGAACTTCTAGTTTCAGTAGTAGGAGCAATAACAGATCCAACTGTAAAGTCATCAATAAAATATTCTAATTGAGCAGTTTCACTTTCGTAAGCTGTCATTGCTTTGCCTGGGGCGCCGCCGCCTGAACGTAATACTGTTACTTGTGGATCTCTTACTCTATATGTGCTATCAGGAAAATTAAGTTCGTTAACTGTTAAACATGCAAAAGTAAGATTGTAATTATAACTTGCAAAAGATTTTAGTAAATTTTCTGTTGATCCTAAAGGACTGTCAGGCGTTAAACTTTGTGCAAGTGCTTCTACGCCTTGTTTCGAAACTATGCTTTCAATTCCTGCTTTTATGCCGTTGATGTCTAAATCTGGTATTAAACTTCCAACATCAAGTCCGGCACCTGATGTAAATTTATCAACGACACTAATTCCAGTGTTTACAAGATCTGAAGCATTTTGTAACCCTGTTTGTGCAACTACATCATTCAAAAGGTTTTCGCCCTGTCCTCTTACAAGATCTAAACTCTGTTGCGCAAGTTTTGTAGGTCTAAAATTACCAAATGCCATTTAATTAATATCCTAAAAATTTCTGTAATTGATTCTGTTGTGGTAAAAATATTTTAATCCCAGCTTCTAAATCAAATACGGGATCTTTTAATACATCCATATTTCTTTGTGCAAAAACCCACCAAAGTTTAGGTGTTCCGTAAACTGAGAATGCTAATAAGTCAGGCCTGTGTGTAAATTGCGGTTGTACTTCATATAATACGTCAGAATCACTTTTAGGAATTGGACGTATTTGTAATACATTTAAACTTCCTCTAGTAATTCTTGTTTTGCCATATGGGCTTGTAGCTCCGTAAGATGCCATTAGATAAATCCTCCATTACCAAGATAATCACCTTTAACAAACTTATCAAGACTAAACTGTGATGTTTTTGCTCTTGAGTATATTGGTGTACATGTTATCATAACTTGACTTTGTACCGGTGCCCACCCTTCGCTAAGTCCGCTTACTGTTGTACCTTCGCTATCAACTTGTACAGTGCCGTCAACTTGAGTTTTAATATAGTCAACATCTGCAGGTAAGTCAACACTAAATGTTTTAATAATAACCGGAACATTTGGAAATACAAAATCTCCGTACCCATTTAAAAATACGATAGGCGGTGGTGCACCAGCATTTGCACTTTTTCCGTATGCCATTTTAGTAACACTTCTTAGATAATGAAGCGTAGCTGCCCAATACTGTGCATCTACTGCATTTTCGCAAAAGAAGTCGCCTGTAATAACAATATCGTCAATTTGGCTGTTCTGGTACTGTGGAAAAGGATAATTACTATGTGTAGGATGCATTGCATCGTAATTAGCTGAATGCTGAATTAATATTGTAGGAGTATATGGAAAAACTAATCCGTCAGTTGCGTCAAGTGGTTTAAGTATACCATCTTTAGGCATTGTTGACGGTATGCTTAATCGGACTCGCCAATCGCTACTAGTGCCAGGAGGCTGTGCAGCAGTTTCTGTTTTTAATGTTGGGTTAGATGATGGTCCTCCAAGTAATGACTTTAATATACTTGCAGCGCCGCCGCCCAAAGCATTATCAAGAGCATTGTTAACAAGATTATTGCCAAATTTTGAAGCCTTGTTTTCAATGTCGCTTGTAAAGTTCTTAACATTAGATTGAACAACGCCTTTGAGTTTGTCGCCGAATGCCATAATTAGTTCTCCTATTATACTATTATTTAGTTGACAAAATTATATACGTAGTTTATAATAGAGTAATAACTTGGAGAAATTAATGCGAAGAAAAAATTATCTTAACAATAAAGACATGCTAAAGGAAATACACAAGTCAAAAAGTGCTTTTTGTAGTTTTATAGAGCCGACTTACAATCAATATGACATTATATTACTCGATACTGCTAAAATTAATATACGAACTATTGCAGAAGCGAAGCGAAATAAAGCAAAAAGATTAACATTGGCAGACTTTGAGGCTAGAAAATTAGCTGGGGAAAAAGTAAAACAAGCAGAATGCGAAGTAGATTATAGAAAGATTACAAAAGAAGAACTGATTTTCCGTATTATGACATTTGATCATATTCCAGAAGAGCCGGGACGTAAAAAGAACCCTAAAACAATAGCAGACACTAAAGTTAAACTAAATTTTCCTCCATTTCAGCATTACAAGTTTAACGACGAAGGCGAATTAGTGTTAATTGGTAAAAGCCATTGGGAAGGCGGCATGGAAAACGGCCACTTTAGTATGAAACACGCTAAAGCAACAAATGAACTTGCTCGTATGTGGATAAAACTGTGTGAACGATACGCAACTAGAGGTAATGTACGTGGATACACTTACAATGACGAAATGCGTGGGCAAGCAATATTACAGTTAGCACAAATTGGATTGCAGTTTGACGAAAGTAAGTCTAATAATCCTTTTGCATACTACACAGCCGCAGTTACTAACAGTTTTGTACGTGTCATTAATTTAGAAAAACGTAATCAAAATATCAGAGATGATATTTTAGAAATGAACGACATGAATCCAAGTTATACTAGACAACATAATGCTGAATGGGAAGCTGCTATGAAGCGAGAGCATGATATAGCAAACAAAGCCACCAAAAAAACTTGACATTAGACTAAAAAGATAGTAATATATTGTTAATAGTATGGAGAATTCATTTTGTTTAAGAAAGCAGCCGTCTTTACTGACATCCACTTTGGATTAAAAGGTAATAGTAAAGTTCACAACAATGATTGTGAAGAATTTGTAGACTGGTACATCGAACAAGCACAAAAGAACGGTTGTGAGACCGGCATCTTCTGCGGAGATTGGCATCATAATAGAAACAGTCTTAATCTAACTACTATGGATGCAACTATTCGTAGTTTAGAAAAACTAGGTAAAGCATTTGATAAGTTTTATATGTTTGTAGGCAATCACGATCTGTATTATAAAGACAAACGTGATGTAAGTTCTACTATATTCGGTAAACATATCGATGGTATTACATTTGTTGATGAAATGTATACTGAAGATGATGTTACACTAGTGCCTTGGTTAGTTGGCGACGAATGGAAAAAGATAGAAAAAGTAAAATCTAAGTATATGTTTGGTCATTTTGAGTTACCTAGCTTTTATATGAATGCTATGGTACAAATGCCTGATCATGGAGACTTGCGGCCGCAACACTTTAAGCATCAAGAATACGTTTTTAGTGGACATTTCCACAAACGTCAAGTACAAGGCAAGATACATTATATTGGTAATGCATTTCCTCACAACTATGCGGATGCATGGGATGACGAACGTGGTATGATGATACTTGATCGTGAAAATAACAAAGAACCTGAATATATTAACTGGTGGAACTGTCCTAAATATCGAACAACTACACTTAGTAAGTTATTAGATCCAAATTCAGATGTTATTAAGCCTAAGATGTACTTACGTGTTACTATTGATGTGCCGATTAGTTACGAAGAAGCACAGTTTATTAAAGAAACTTATATTAGTCAACACAACTGCCGCGAAATTACACTAATACCACAAAAACAAATCGAAGAAATTACTACAGACTTAGATATTACAGCATTTGAAAGTGTTGACGAAATAGTATCTAAAGAAATTACAGCAATTGATAGTGATAACTTTAATAAAAAAATGCTATTGGACATATATACTGACTTATGATACGTATTAAAGATTTAACCGTAAAAAACTTCATGAGTGTGGGCAATCAAACCCAGGCCGTAGACTTTAACAAAGAAAAACTAACCTTAGTACTTGGTGAGAATCTAGATCAAGGAGGCGATGATAGCGGATCACGTAATGGTACTGGTAAGACTACTATTATTAACGCATTATCCTATGCACTATACGGTACAGCACTTACAAATATCAAACGCAATAACTTAATTAATAAAACTAATTCAAAAGGTATGGTAGTTAGTCTTGATTTTGAAAAAGATGGTAATCAATATCGAATTGAACGAGGTCGTTCTCCTACATTCTTTAAGTTTTTTATTAATAATGAAGAACAGGTTGAAGATGAGTCACAAGGTGACAGTAGAAAAACACAAGAATACCTAAATACTTTGCTAGGCATGTCGCATGATATGTTTAAGCATATTGTTGCATTGAATACATATTCAGAACCGTTCCTTGCAATGCGTACTAACGATCAACGTGCTATTATTGAGCAATTATTAGGTATTACTATACTTTCTGAAAAGGCTGATAATTTAAAAGAACAAGTTAAGCAGACTAAAGATTCAATTACACAAGAAACGTTAAAGATTGAAGCAATTCAATCTGCTAACAGTAAGATTGAAACAACTATTAGTAGTTTGCAGAGTAATCAAAAGGCTTGGTTATCTAAACGTACAACTGATATAGTAAAACTACGTGAAGCAATCGACGAATTAGAACACTTAGATATCGAAAGTGAACTTGATTCACATGAAAAACTTGCAAATTGGAATGAGCATAATAAAGCGATTACAGCTCTTAACAAAGAAAAAAGTACACTTGATTCAGCATTGCTACGTGCTACTAACAGTGTTGATAAAGCTCAAAAAGATATTACAGATTTAGACGGAGCAACATGTTACACTTGTGGTCAAGAACTTCATGCAGATAAGAAAAAAGAAATTGAAACTAAAAAACAAAAAGAACTCGAAGATGCAACTGCATATCAAACCGAAGTTGCTGGTAAACTAGAAGAGGTACTAAAAGCACTTAAAGAAATTGGTGATATTAACGGAAAGCCTAATACATTTTATGAAACTGCTAAAGAAGCATACGAGCATAGACAAAATGTTGATAGTTTAACTACTGCTTGGGAGTCTAAGAAAGACGAACAAGACCCATACCAAGCACAGATTGACGAACTAAACAATAGTGCTATACAAGAAATTAATTGGGGAGCAGTTAATGATCTTACATCGTACAAAGAACATCAAGACTTTTTGTTGAAACTACTTACAAATAAAGATAGTTTTATTCGTAAGAAAATTATTGAACAAAATCTAATGTATCTTAACAACAGGCTAACTTATTACTTAGATAAACTAGGTCTTCCACATCAAGTTGTATTTCAAAATGATTTAAATGTTGAAATTACACAATTAGGTCAAGACTTAGACTTTGACAACTTGTCAAGAGGCGAACGTAACAGGCTTATCTTAGGATTGTCGTTTGCATTTAGAGATGTTTGGGAAAGTTTATATCAAAATATCAACTTGTTGTTTATTGATGAATTAATTGATAGTGGTATGGACACTGCTGGCGTTGAAAGTTCATTAAGTGTTCTTAAGAAGATGGCACGTGAAAGACAGAAAAACATTTACCTTATCTCACACAAAGACGAGCTTGTAGGTAGAGTTAATCACATACTAAAAGTTGTAAAAGAAAACGGATTTACTAGTTACGAGAATGATGTTGAAGTTGTAGAATGATAGATGACGACACACATGATAAGTTAACACAGGCTTACATGGAATATTTTAAGGCAAGCGAGGCATTTGAGTCACGTAAGTCTCACAGGACTCACGCAGCCAGCAGACGTTGGTTACGTGAAATACGTAAACTTGCAAAAGAACGTATGGATGAGATACACGATGACTATAGTATCAAGAAAGAGGCTGAAAAACAAGGCAAACAATAAGTACATTGATGCAGTGGACTTATGAAGGCAAAGAGATAGATAATATACCAGACGAATACGAAGGATTTGTTTATCTCATCACAAATACCACTACAGATCAGAAGTACGTAGGCAAGAAACTAGCAAAATTTAAAACCACTAAGCCACCCTTAAAAGGCAAAAAAAATAAAAGACGCGGCACCAAAGAAAGCGATTGGCGAACTTACTGGGGATCCAGTGACAGACTAAACGCAGATGTTGCTGAACTAGGCGAAGACAAATTTACAAGAGAAATATTATACCTATGTAAAGGTAGGGGCGAAATGTCCTACATAGAGGCACGAGAACAATTTGACAGGCGAGTACTTGAAACAGATGATTACTATAATGGAATCATTAATGTTAGAGTAGGCGGATCAGACAAGCTCAAACAGGCATTGCTAGAACATCACATACAGGCAAAACATTCCAACACATAAGGTTGGCGGGCCAGACTTAGAATACCGCTGTGGAAAAAGCTCTCGTATAGAAGCACACGTACATATTGATTGACACACCAGAGTGTGGAAGCCACCAAACAAATTGGGCTCACTAGTTGATATAGATTGCATGTTGGCAGTCGAAAAACACAAACACAGTACATAAAAACTCTTTAGCAATAGGAACGAAGCGAGAGGTAGCTGGAAACAGCGATGTCGACGTAGGTTGGGAAAGGTCAGAGCCCATTGTACTTTGTGTATAAACAATTACCTATATCCAATGTCTCGGCTGTGACGAACTCACATGAAGCTCTTGATTAGACGGAACCGTAAACAGGTTCCGTCTGACTGAAACAATCTACATGAAACTTAAACATTATTACATTCGTAATAATGCATTTATATCATATTCATTACTTCTATCAACAAACGAAGTGTTATAGTTTGAGTGTTAACGAAAACTTATATCTACGAAGTAGATATACTAAATACACTTAATAAAACATTCTTTAGAGGATAAATCAGATAATGCGTGTACAAGATATAATAGTGTCAGAAACAAAAGCTGATCCAGATGTAGTGAAAAAATTTGCAGGTGTAAGTGATAGTCAAAGATCATATTACATTATGAAGTGGTCAGAAGAAAAGGGTATAGATTCAGATGAAGCTATGGAATTAGCTGGCTATACAAAAGGATCGTATATAGGTTATGGATCATACAATTGGAATTACAATCCGCCACGTGAAAGTATAGCAAACGAAGCGCCTGCTGGTATGTTAGGACAAATGGGTCGTAAGATAGGAGCAAAGATAGCCGGAGCAGTTGGTGCTAAAGGAAAAGCAGCAGAACTAACTGGTAAAGCCGAAGTTGGTGCTGAGGCAAATGAATTAAAAACAGCATTACGTGGCTATGCAGGAAAAGCAGGCATTAATATAAAACAATTGCAAGGACCGCAACTTGCAGCATTTCTAAAGTCTAAAGGTTATCCAAATATGCATCTTAAAGATGTACAAGGTATAATGACACCTAAACAAATTGATCAAGCAGTTATGCAAGCCGCACAAGATGCTGCTAAAGCAGACGGTGATCCTAGTAAAGGTGCTAGTACTGCACCTGCACAACCTAGTGCGCCCGCAGCTGGCGCTGCCCCTGGTACAAACGTTGCAGGAAAACCTGCTGCTCCGCAAGTTGATAAAAACAAAGACGGTAAAGACGATGCTACAGGACAACCGATGGGTGCAGTTGATGCAAACAAAGACGGCAAAGATGATAACACAGGTAAAGTAATTCCTATGCCAAAGAGCATACCACCTGAAATACAAAAACAATTAGATGCATTATCTCCAACAGAGAAAAAAGTATTGGCGGGGGCGATATAATGAAACTTAATGAAGTAACAGGACTTAATTCACGTACAGCAAGTATACTTAACGAAGGTTATCAAGACCTAAATGAAGCACAAATACTTTATCTAGGAAAGTTTGAAAAAGAACTTTGGCCATTAGTTGAACAGTATA
>Ga0233432_10000202_pt1 | contig 56355 bp, 76 predicted proteins | sample SI_122_August201_6_FD_179870 | JGI IMG/M metagenome (GOLD analysis project Ga0233432, IMG submission 179870) | Seawater microbial communities from Saanich Inlet, British Columbia, Canada - SI_122_August2016_10_MG | ecosystem: Environmental > Aquatic > Marine > Inlet | place: Canada: British... | reverse complement strand
CTGATATAGTTCCGTTAACACCATCTACTAGTAATGTGCTGTCATCAGCAAATACGCTGCCTTTAATATCAGTATCAACTTGTCCATCTTCAAGAGCAACTATATCTGCATATAATTCTGTAAAGTTATCATTGATTTTAATCATTGCATCACGTAACGCATCACCGCCACCACTGTTTACCGATGTTCCAATGTTTATTACTTTTTGTGCCATTATACTCTCCCAACCACTACTTCAACAATGCCACGTTCTGTATCATCCTTGCTGCCTACTGCTTTACCAATGACTTGGCCAACACCTGGAGTATTATTTACAACAGCAAATCCTGGTATAGAACTTGTTACTAACATATCACCTGGTGCAACTTTACCTATTACTTTACATGGAACACGACCTTGTAACGCTAGTCCTACAACATGATCGCCTTCTAGTGCGCTGTTCATCAAGTGTGCTGGATTAGTTGTAACAATACCAGCAACTCTGTGATCACCTTTTGTAGTTGTAATTGTTAATTCAGCGTCACCACCAAATACTAGAACTGTTCCTGGTTCGTAACTTTCATCGCCTAAATAGTTTTCTGCCAAGTCAGCGTATAGTGCTTCAGTAGCAGTACCATCAAATACTGTTGCGTAAACTGTATTCCATCTACCGGTTGTATCTGCACCAATGTTTCTAGTATTGTTTGCATTAGGTAAAAGATTATCATTAATAACAACATTTCCAGTACCGTTACCACTTAATGTTAAATTGGTATTTGTTGTTTTAGATGTTAATGTGTCACCTTGCAGCGCATTTGCTACTACTGTAGAGCTTACAGTTAGTATATTTGTACTAGGATTATAAGTTACACCTGCATCAGTATACAAATTTTCTGCTGTAGCAGTGGAGTTATCACTATCTACAAACGTCATGTAATGTGTTGCATTAATTGAACGCTGTATTGTATCAATAGTATCAGCACTAGCAGCATTACCAGTAGTGTTAGCATTAATAGTACCTGGCAAGCTAATTGTAAGTGTACCGCTGCTTTCGCTTACACTAATTTCATTTGTTGTTCCAGCAAATGTCATTGTACCACCTAAGGATACTGCTGTGCTGGTCCCACCGCTTGCTGCTATTGTAATACTGCTGTTTGCTAGTTCTGCATTTGCAACACCGCCAGCTTTGATTCTAACACGACCAGTAGAAACATTAGTACCACCGCCTATGTCATCGCTTTCAACTTCAAAGTTATTATCACTGAATGCTGCTAAACCAACAAAGCTCTGACCAACTTGTGGTGCAGTTCCGCCAATTCCGTTTGTTGCATCATCTTCGTCAAATGTTCCTGCACGATTCATAAACAATTTAGCTTGTGTAATACCTTCACCAAATGCTGTTGGTGTAAATACTTTTCCATCATCAACAGTACCGGCTTGTATTAGTGTATCTATTTCATTTAAGTTAGATGGATCATACGTAAATCCAATGTCACCTGTGACTGTTGCATTTTCACTTAATTGTGAGCCCGAAGCACCTTGACCTGTAAACACAAGTAAATCGCCTTGTATAGCTGATGTATTACCTGTTATTGTAACATCGCCTATGTCATTCAGTTCATCAGTTTTGTCATTAACATATCCAATCGTTGCAGCATCATCAGCAACACTAGTGTTAGGCTGTAAGTTTGTAATACGGTTATTATCCATATTCAACGTACCGACCATTGTATCACCAGCTTTGTATATAAATCCACCACCGGACGGTATTACATCACTACTTGGAACTAGTTGTCCTTCTCTGTCTCTTCCTAGTCTACTGTTGATATAGCCTTCAACTGCTGTTTGAGTCGGAACTGCATCGCCTTTGGCATCTGTAAATGTATCGTCACTGCTAAATTCGTTTACACGTACACCACGTTTAAAGCCAATACCGTCAATGTTTGTAAGTACAAGTGCAGCGTTAAATGTAACAGCACCAGTACCTTGGTCAACTTCAAAGAATCTACCTACACGGAAGAAACCGTCTTGGTCTGTTAGTACAGCAAACACACGACCTTTATCACGTTCTTGTACTTGTGCTTTAGATTTGTTACCTGTACTGTCAATTGCATCACTAGATGTTACAGGTTCACTTACAGGCTGTCCTAAGATACGCTCTGGATAGTTTGTAGCATTGTAACCACCTGTACCAATATCTAACATATCGTGACTTGTTGCACGACAGGTTGAAATATTAACGGTAATTTCAACTGGTTCACCAGTTTCTAATCCTGCTTTTAGTGTTATTCCTCTTGCACTAACAAGTTCACTTCCTGTTCCTCCAGGAAAAGTGTTTAAACCAGTACCGCTTGCACCATTTACAATATTAGTAGCGTGATCTGTAAACTCAATTACAGCAAATTGATTACTTGTTGCTGTATTTGTATGTTCACTGTAGCCGGTAATTTTAAATGCTTTACCGCCCCAAGTAAAAATCATCTCCTGTGTATCTAAACGTGCTTCGTCGATTGTCGAAATTCTGTTTATAGCAATTTGAGTATCTCCTGCACTTGCGCCTAGTGTTTTTGCACCGGCAGCACCTGGAATAGCAGGACTTATATTTGCATCATTGTCGGCTAAAGCAAGGATATCTTGATCAAGATTTAAGTCTAAGTAATCATAATTACTGTCAAACGTGATAACACTTTGATTTGCTGCAACTACTTTTCCTGCTGTAATAGTTCTACCAAAGCCAATTGTCCTGTATGTTACTGATCCATTTGGATCTCCTGCAAATACAAGAGCAGTACTTGGACGAGTTGGAACACTTACTACACCGTCCATTACAAAGTTTTGTTTGTGTCTAAACACAATTGGAGTGTCGTGAGCAGTGTCGTATTGCAAGCCGTTTTCTGCTGTGCCTTCAATACCAGTACCTAAATTAAACTTCCAAATTTTGTTATCAATTACCGCAGTGTTACTATCAGTAACTGCTGTACCTGCAATAGTAGCGCCTGTAATTGTTCCACTGTCAACTTCACTAACAGTAATAGTAACATTGTTAGCTGGTGTTGCACCACCTAAATCTGCGCCAACTACTGTAAATGTATCTGAAACACTATAACCACTGCCTCCTGCTGTAACTGTTACGTTATATCCACTTGATGTTGTCTTGCCAATTCTAAATGTAGCACTTGTACCACTAGCTGCGGTTGTATAGTTTACTTCACCGCCACTGGCTTCTGCTTCATACGAACTTATGTACAGCTTTGGATCTGTTGAATTGGTAACTTCGTATGGTTGATATACATCCTCGGCTCTGTGATAAATTTCAATTTCACTTACATTCAGCGGATCTCCACTTAAATCATATGCATATACAACTAGATCGCCTTCTTCACTAAAGGCATCCATTAATTTAACAAATGCTGGAGTGTTAGCTGCACCTGCGGATGCTGTTCCATCTACATACGTGCCTGTTGCTGCTGCTACGGCTGTTGCTCCAAATCTTATACCATTAGTTGCTGTCGTATTCCATATACCGTCTACAGTGCTTAACACATGTACATCTCTACCACTGTTTGAAATAAAGCTAACTTCTGCTACTGCGGTAGTATTATCCTGGTATATAAAATCGCCTACACTAACATTACTACTTACATCTCCAGTAAATCTTACTTGATACTGTGCTTGGAAAGTTTTACATGGAAATACCATGTCTTGGTTGAGTGTTGCATCCTGTGGAATCTCATCTGGATCTGCACCTTCTGAAACAAGTCCGTATATACCATAACTGTTGTTACCTGTAAGTGAACGAATTTGCGAACCATTGGCTGCAATGTAACCAGTGTGACAGTAATATGTAAACACACTAACAAGTTCTGATAGTGCGTTGTTTGTAGCAATAACACCATACCCGTTGTCGTTTAACTGTGTGTAGTCGTTTGCAAGCATTGAGCGGTTACCGCCACTTTGCATAAAGATATCTGCTGGTAAGGAACCTGACCATCCTGTTCCTGCTACCACTGTTCTTACATCACCGCCACTTACATATGCACTAACTTCTGAAACTAATACTGGATCAGTTAGTGCTGAATCTCTATAGACAGTAAATGATGTTGCAACTGTGTTTCCTACATAGTAGGTGTTGCTGTTTAACTCAATAGTACCATTTACATTTGTAATTATTATTTGTTGTGCATTGTTTAGTCCGTGTGCGCTGCTAAATTCTAATACAACATTAGTACCAGTTAAATTAATACTTTGAATAGAGTTCTCAACAGGATCAGGAGCATTACTATCTTCATCTAAAATTAGAACCGCAGTACCCGCTGATTGATTGTAATTTTCAATAGCATTAACTTGATAACGAATTCCTCCAACGTAAAATGGAAATGGCGTTTGTGGTTTGCGTATGAACAAACCGTGATCTGCCGGGCTAGATACCGATAGCCTAAATACATTACTATTGTTTAAACCTGTGATAGTTGCAGGCATATTACCTGCATATCCGTCAATGTACATGCCGCCAGCAAATACTTTGTCAGTTCCTTGGCTTTGAGAAAAACTACTACATGTCTGCGCATAAGGCGAACGTGTTAGTATTTGTCCAGTTGGATCGAGGACCATCATAAATCCTCCATGCTTTTGACATGTAACGTTTCTTACGATAGTATTGTCATTACATAAGAATACATCCATTTTGTTATTATTTTTTGCAGGATTATAAGCGGAATTATCTAATCCAAATGCTACACAATCTACTAATGCATCTGCATTGGTGTTACTAGCTGCTTCTGGAGGTAAGTCAACGTCAGTAGTCACTGATATTGATCCTAATGTAGTATAAGATACACCACCGGCGCCATTGTCCCAGATATATTCAAATAAAACCTTCAGTTGTTGTATTGCTGCTTTGGTTTGTGCTTCTTGTCCTGTTACAGCAGCCCCACTAGCATAAAACCCTTGGTTAACTAATGTAGCTTCTCTTCCACCGTTGTCTAAATCTAAAATTATACCATCTATAATAAATCCTAAATCTCTGCGGCACTTTGATTCGTCGTAAGTAAATCCTGACCAAATACCTGTTCCGATTGCAACCTGAGCTGTGATATATTGTATTGTTTCTTCTATAGCATAACTTTTATTTTTATATAATAAATCGCCAGCATTTTTAAAAGCACCAGGATTAGCTGCGCCATCTGTTCCAATATTTTGTACTGCACTTGGGTCTGTTATATAATGACGTCCGTAAAATCCTGTTTCGGTAGAAGCAGGATTTGGATGTGTAAATGCTAATCCGCCTGTTGCAGTGGTTATACCATCAACAGAACCTGATCTATAAAAATATGTATTTGCCCATTTACTTTGAGATTGTCCACGTTTTGGACGTATAATAGTTCTTCTAAATTCGTCACCTTTTATCGAAACATTTTCTGGTATACGAATTGGCATATGCTCGTCATATATACCAGATTCAACTCTTATACTAATTTGGTTATTTTGTGTTTTGTTACCAAATTCCAGTTCTTCGCCGACTATAAATTCAATTGGTTCTAGTAATTTTAAACTAAAATCATCAGTTGCACCGTTGGCAAAAGTATAGTCTATAATTTCAGCTACAGCACCTGATTGTTTACCCTTGACTATTTTTCCTGCTCTAATATCTCTATTAGCAGTGTTGCCTTGCTCTAAACCAATGTTACCATTTGTGATTTGTAGTGCATAATAATCACCTGTTTCTGTTAATGTAACTTCTGCTGTATTAGGATCTAAGAATGAAATTACATCATCAAAACGGCTTTCTATTGCTGTTCTATAGTTTGCAGGTATGCCCTCAGATATCGCTGCTGATATTAGTGTGGTTTTTGCATATTCTATTCCTGCAACTGTTTCTGTGTTTTGATTTACTCTAGCAATATTAGCACTTGGATTAGCATAATATCTTAAACCGGCCCAGCGTGATAGATAATTTTGCTGTAAATCGCCTAGAATATCTAATCTTACACTGTCAATTATTAAACCTACATCTCTAGCACACAGATCTACATTATAAGTAAAACCTGGATAAGTTGTTGTAATATAATCAGTGGTAGATTCTGCCACAGCATCTCTTTGAGCAGCAAGTAAAGCTGCTGTTGCTAATGCATCTGCACCCGCATTTGAAATTGCTGGTGTGCCTGTTACTTTACCCGGGATACTATTACCACCACTTAGGTAACTCATTGTTTGCACATAAGGACCAGGCTCAAATGGTGTTCCTCTTATAATACCTTCTGCTGCTTCACAGGCTGCTGCTATAGTTCTATATGCATAACTTAATGCACGACCTTCTTTACCTGCAGGTGTTTTAGCTTGTGTATCGTCGCCTTGTGTGCTTACAAATAAATTTGTACTACTTGCAAAACTAGTATTGTCAACGTAGTATTTTGTTGCGGCTTGTAAATCTTCAGGACCAGTTGGTGTGCCTGCTCCAGATAATGCTCCAGGATGGTCGTGTAAAAATAGTGCATCATCCATTGTTCTGTTTGCTACACTACCAGCTCTTGTTATAACTTCTTGTGTTTGTGGAACTTGTGTACCTGTGTTAGGAGTATTGGTTACAGTTAGGGCTCCGGTAATACCTAAATTTCCGGTCATTGAATCGCCAGTAACGTTTACATAATTACTATCAGCATATCCTTTACTAATAACTAGACTATCTTCTGTAATAACGCCACTGCTAGTTCCATGTGTTGCATTATATTGTGCTACTAAGTCAGCAGTATTGTTGACAAGAGAATTGTTGATTGCTGTTGTGTAGCCTATTACAGCACCAGCAGCAAGTTCTGACGTTAAAACAGGCTTACTATCTTGACTAAGTCTTGTATTAATTGCTTTTATTTTTATTTGTCTTGCATCATCATCAAAACTAAACGCCACTGTATTATTCGGATCAGTTGCATCATTAGTTCCAGCATCTGAAACTAGTTCAAAAAATTCAACTCCTAGTCCGTCGCCTTTTGAAAATACAACACGGTTTTCGTTACCAGCATAGTCAGTTGGTGTGTCATCTAGGTTAAGAAAACTAATGTTTCCGCCTTGTCCAAATACAGCATAAAGTTCTGTAAAGTTATTATTTACTTTACGAAAACTTTCACGTATGCTATCACCTGTGCCGTCATTACCCTCAACGCCAATATCAACTTCTCTTCTTGCCATTTTTTACTCCATTATATAGCCGGTATGGCCAATTTATCCATATCGAAATTTACACTCACACCACAACCACATGCTGACTGAGCGTTAGGATTTTTAATCTCAAAGTTAGAACCAACTAGACTCTTTACATAGTCAACTTCAGTTCCTATTAAAAACATTAAACTATGTGCGCCAACCACAAAAGCCGAGCCGTTTGCAGTTTTAACTACTTCGTCATCGTCTTGTAAATCTGTTGGACTTGTAATTGTACCCCATTCGTATTCAAAGCCAGCACATCCTCCGCCTTTTATGTTAAGAGTAATGCCGTAGCACTCGTTTTCTTTACTTAAAAGGTCAATTTGTTTCTCTGCTGCTTGGGTTAGTGTACACATTGCCATTATTTGTTCTCCTACTCGTATTTATCGTTGCTTTTATAATCTTAATGTAAATATAGTTATGAATAAGAATATAATTGTAATTTGTTTTGGTAGAAGTGGTTCTACAAATTTACTAGATGCGTTTGTTGAAAATGACAATCTAAACTACATTAATGCTGCTGAAATATTTTGCAGAGGACGAATGTTTGATATAATACCTACAGAAAAAAAGAATTTTACATTCTTAAAAGCATCGCATCACGAAGAAAAAGCAACATTTGAAAAACAGTATTCAGTGTTTAATCAATACAATATCCAAGACAAGTCTGTAATATTCAAAATGTGGATAGGTTGGCACTTACACTATATTCAAGAACCATTTTACAAAGAGTTTATAGAAAATAGTCATGTAATATTATTATTTAGAAAAGATATAGTTGCACAAGGTATTAGTGGTTGTATGACTACTCATGCTCTTAGTAGTTTACGAAATGTAAAAAAAATAAATTGTGATCCATTTCCTCTTGAAATTGATTATCAAAGAGACATTGAATGGAAAATTCAACAGTTAGAAAGATTTGTAAAAAATGTGCCTGTAATTGACAATTTAATAATCAGTGAAGATATTTTTAACAAGGATTCTTGCATAGAACAACTTCGTAGCACTTATGGAATAGATTTTTATAAAAGAAGTCAAACTAATCCTGATTATTTAAAAAAAGAACTTATTACAAATTATAACGAAATACAAGCACAAATGATAAAGTTGGGATATGCAAGTCGTTATACAGTTGCTACTAATAAACTACGTTCGATTACAAAAAATAAAAGGATAATTAAAAACGTAATAGGAAAATTATAATGTTTATTAAAGAATACCTAATTGATACATGGCATATGCGCCGTAGTAAACTCGGAAAACAACATACATACAATCGTAAAAAAACAATGTGTTTATTTAGATGCGATAGTTGCGATGACGAATTTACAAGAGAACGAGGAAGTATGGATCCAAAAAGATTAAGTAATAATTACTTTCATGTTTGTGAGAATTGTGATGCAAAACGCTTTGCACAAAAGAAAGGCGTAGATAAAAAGAAAGTATGGAGTATGAGTGCCAGTAGTGGCATTTCAATAAGTAAAATTTAATAATACTTTCTTTTATAAAAATATGTAATTTCTTTTATGAGCTCTTTATCATAGTCACTTAAAATAATGTCTTGTGGTTCTGTTTGATTTGTATGCGGCATTACAATATCTTTTGTATCAAAATAATAACCAAGCCATTTTTGCAATAAATCTAAATTTTCTAATTTGAATACTCTTACATCTTTATATTTTTCAAAATGCTTGTTAGGTGTTATTCCGCAATGCCACCACCAGTCTCCCCAATCTTCTCTTTCGTAACGCAAATGAGTATAAGTGTTTAAAGGGTTTCTGATTAGTTCTAAATGTTCAGTGACACTCAAAGTATAATTTCTACGCTGTGCAAACATTCTATATCCACTAAGAATCCAATCAACTGGTTCTCTTATTACAGTGAATACTTTGTAACCGTTAGGAATTAATAGATTAGTATCATTAGGATGCTGCGGATTTTTTACTGGCAACTCCCAATTGTCTAACTTTTGTAAATATTCGCAGACACTACAACCGCCACATTTAGGCAAAAATAAGTATACCAGTTGTTTATTGTGATTTACAATACTTTGATAATGTTTTATTCTGCTTTCCAAATTGTCCAAGCACCATAAAAGATTGCTGCATATGCAATTAAGTCCATAGGTGCTATTATCATAAGCACACCTAATCCAACTAGAACTGCTCCATCAAGTGTTGTTCGTTCTGCTAAACGATGCTCTATCCATTTTTTGATCATTGTTTAATCTCCTAATTTGTTTTTCAAGCACAGCCATTCTTGCATCTTGTTGTCTGACTTTTTCTTCTAATGCTTGTACATATGCGTATGTAGGAATATGTTTTTCTTGTTCATCTTCGCCGAGCATAGTAAAACTATTAACTCCTGCACCTTTTAATCCACCAAGGACTCGGTTAGGATTTTTATCATTTGCAATAGATTGTTTCTGTTGCACTGCATACATTTTGTTCAAATAACTCATAACGTATTTATAAACTTTCTTCCCATGCATCTTGTAATCGAACACTTTCTCGCATACGATTCATTACATCATACAAACTAGCACTACTTTGATTTAAATTTGTTTCTCTAGTAATTGGTAATACATTATATGGCCGAGTCATCCATTTGTCTTCACTAATTGGATCAACATGACCAAACTGAATACCTTTTAAGTCTTCGTGTCCTTTACCGTACCAATCAACTTCAATAGTTTCCCACAAAATAGGATCCTGTAATTGGTCGTTATCGTTGTAAATTCTAAGTCTTTTACTTGCATAGTACTCTTTTAATTCTTGCCAGCGATGATGTAAAATAGTTTCAAATTCTGTAGGTACTTCCAAATGCTGTCTTGCATCCTTACTGTGCCAAATACACGCAAACATATCAATATATGCTAGTCCCATCATCAAAGGACTACTCACCATAGGTAACCTTAACGCAATGTTACTCAGTTCTTTACGAAATCCTGTTTCTTTGTTGTATTCGTACCAACGTGCTCTTTCATTTTTGTCAAACGCTAATGGAAAATTACGTTTATGCGATCGGTTGGCGCCTTTCTTAGGATCATCGCCTGGATTAGTGAGCGGGTCTTTTAGTTTTTGCTCGATGCCTTTTGAAATTTTATCTTTGCCTTTGGGCAAGTACGGGTTGCAACTACATGGGCCTGTGTGTCCAGCTTCTTTGACACAATAAGTACTCATCCACATAGGTGCTTCAATGTTTTCTGTTAGCCAAAGATAATCATTAGATGAAAGGAAGCCACTTTCTAGTAGCATGTCTTTTTTGTGTTGGTAAACATTGCCTTTGCTTCTAATTGTTTTGCCACACAAATTGAGTCTACTAATTTCTATAGTGCCTACATTTTTATCCCATTCACAAGATTCTGCAAAAGGAATTTTAAAATTATCTAAGATACTCAACTGTCTGACTCCTTGATGATATCATTGTAGGTGTTTTCTATTTCCCACTCAAGCCACTGTATGACTTGTTCAGTGGATACAGTCTCCCGTATCCACTCATATTTTCCTGTAGTTGTTTGGAACAAGTGATCCCAAAACTCGCCTTTGATACGATCTTCCAAGTCTTCGATATGGTTGCTAGGACCTGCATAAAGTTTTAACCAGTTAACTTCAAAGCCGTTGTGTCCTTCGTACTTGCGTTTACGAGTCTCAGGGTTACTTGTGATGCCATAACATGTACGGCCTAAGTGATTAGTCCATATGTACAGGTAACGCATCTTAAATACCGTTGTATTTGTTGATGTGCTGGTCTGGCAAGATTGGAAAGTCCAAGTTGTTTGCATCACAGTAAGCATAGAAGTCTAAGATCAAAATGCTCAACAAACAGTTGTCGCTCCAGCCACCTGGTAAATCGTGTGAACGATTAAACTTCTCCAAACGATTCTTTGCTTGCTTATGAAACTTGCTTGGCGATGCGTATGTAGTTTTAAAGAACTGCATCAGTGCATCCTGCCATTCACGTGTGATAGTTGTTTTGTTTTTACGTGCAAGTTTAGCATAGCGACCTAGTGCTAGGATAAAGCCACCGTCGACGCCTTTTTCATTTGCAAAATAACGATCGTGCAAGCTCAATGCAAACTCTAGGTCGTTAATAGCAACATCAAAGTTATCGCTTTCCATTTCGGCAATCTTATTAAGTCCTGAAATGTATGTTACCATACCTGGCTTTGCGCCTTGACCACGTGCTTCTACTGCTGGGCGTGTGTACATGTTTGCGCTTTCTACTACGCTTTGGATACGCTCGGCGTGCAAATCTTCTGTAAGTGTGCTACCATAGTTGCGTACACCACTTACACGGCTTTTGTGCATGTAGTAAGGCTCAACTGCTTTACGACCTTTATAGTTGATCAAACGAAACAAAAAGTTACCAAATGCTTCGCCTTTTGTATCACTACCAGGTACTACTGCAAGAGCATCAACTACTTTACATGCAACTGTAAAGTCTTTTTCAATCATACCAGCTTTCCATAAAATGTAAAGTGCTACTGCGGTATGTTGGCCTTCCGGAATACTGTAACGTCCATTAGGCAATTTAATACTGTTTACAACTTGTACTGCCCGTGGATCAAATGTTTCGATAATATGTGCTACGTGATCCCAATCAACATCACGTTGATTGTCTACGTTAATATCCAACAGTTCAAATGCTACGAACTCAATACCACCAAAGTCTTTGGTTGTATAGGTACCATTGCAACGAGCTCGCAAGCTGTTGATTGCATCTGTAATTAATTTGTTTGTTGGGGGTGTTTTAGTTGGGTTTGTACGTGTTTCAAGATCTTCGTATAAGTCTTTATCTTGATTACGTTCCATCAAGTTTTGAATTTTAGCTACGCTAAAAGGGTTACGCTTGGGCATTACCCGTGTTTCTAATTCAACTGTCATTTTGTTTCTCCATTTTGATTCAGTTAAGAATTGCGTAGGGCTGTTATGCTTCCTACTATTAAGTTATAGCATAGTTAAATGCTATTGTCAACCAGATGTTTATCTTTGTGTCCACGCTAAGTGAGCCAATTTATTTTTTTCTGCCCAGCGAATAAACAGCCCGGGCTCGCGACCAGTTGCTTCAATCTCACTAGGCTTATCCCAGTAGTCCATGCCTTCTTCGTTGGTCTGTGTTAGTGTACCTTCTTCGTACTGTTTTACATGCACCATCTCGTGTGCAATAGTGCATAGCATTTCACGCAGTCTTAAACTACGCTTGATATCAATTTCATATTCACCTTTATCGACCTGCATACAATAACCAAAGTTGGTATCATTACTCATATTACGGAAACTAATTTCCACATCAGGATTGATGTTGAATTTATCACAAACATAGTCCGCCATGCTGTAGGCATATTTGCGTTGCGTTTTTGTGCCGCCTTGTACGTAAATCATATTTGCCTCGGTGTTTTGCCTGTGATTAAATACATCTTCTTTATAATAGCATCAACATCTGCTTCTGTCAAGTAACCTTTTACAGTATCATTCTCGTCTGTGATGCCAGGCATTTCTGCTAGGTTGCCGTGTTTGATTACAGCAATCTCATAAGGAGCTGTTTCTGTGCTGTAAGAACCTTTACCTGAGATAATGCTAAGTTCGTATTCGTCGCCAAAATGCAACACACACTGATGCTTTTCCAAAAAATCAGCAGTGTTTTCTATCATTTCAAAACTTGATAATTCTAGTATCATGTTACCCTCATACGTTGCTTATATTACTAATATAGCATACAAAGTATAAGTTGTCAAGCGGCAATTTGTTTTGACTCTTCAGTCATGCTGTACAGTTGTCCACTAGCAAGGTTCTTCATTTTAGCTTCTACCATAATGTCAGCCCACTGCCAATGCGACAATGCCCATTCATTAACAGCACTGTTCCAGCAATAATCACTGTGTGCTCTTAGTTTGCCTTTTTTGAATCCTTGTTCTTCAAGTGCTGCAAAGTCTGGTTTTTCTGTTTCTGAGTGACCGGTAAGAATATCTTCTCTACTAACACTATAATGCATAGCAGGCCTAACACCACGCCAGCTGTCAATAATACGGTTAATTCTGTCGTCATCGGGTTGAATATATTCTCCTCTAGTATTGCACCAATGGTGATGTATGTCTAGCACCAAAGCGAGATCGTCTGCAAGCTCAAGCGTGTGTTCAAGACCCCATTTGTTTTCGTCGTTTTCGATTGTAATAGTGTTTCTTGCTTCTGGCGAGAGACGTTTAAGCGTGTCGCGGATACCGGCTGGACCTTTGCGGCCGCTGATGTGGACGTTGCACTTGAAGTCTTGGAATGACTTGCCGTAGCCCATCCACCGTATGAGATTGGCGTGATATTCAAATTCTTCTATGCTCCGTTCTACAATTTCGTCACTGTCACTTGCAAGTACGCAGAACTGTCCTGGATGCATGGAGAGCCTAACATCCAAGCGTCTGGCTGCTTCACCGACTTGTGCGTAGTGTTTCTCGCAGTATGCCACCACATCAGGACGAGACCAAAAATACATCCACTCGTGCTGGGTAGCACAAGGAAGCTGATTACTACCAAGTCGGACCATTCTAAGCTCTGGCGGAAGACTTCCCACATACTCGACTAACCTCTTTGCTGCTGCTGCATTATGAACCATGATATCCCACATGCGTTCTTCTGCAACATCTTTGCTCTGTCTATTTAGCCATGCCACTGTAGTGCTGCGTTCAGTAAGTGGACGTTGTAGTTCTTCTAGCAGTTTCTTAGGTTGATTTTGTTTGTAGTGCAGATATTTACAGGCAAAGCCAATGCGCTTGGTCACTTGCTGATCAGCAAGATAGTCACCGCATGTTGTAAATTTCAAATCGTTCATACTTTTTCCAATTCTGGCACTTCAATAAGTTTAGCCTTGTATTCAGTTTCGTTCCAGTTTTGAGGAGGACCAAACTTGCCCACAGTCCTAAAAACCACTGCTTCTTTGGTCTCGCCGTACTCGTAGCCGAGAAAAGTAAGACCTGCATACATCATATAAGTTCTAATCATAATTCTATTATATACTCCGTTGGTATAAAAGTCAAGTTAAATTGGGCTTTTTTCGTACAGTTCCGTTCTTTGTAAAGTATGCTTTACGCAAACTTGCTAGTCCATCTTCTACACGACTTGGGTATTTGCCTAAGAAAGTACCGGCTTCAAGGTCGCCCTTTGTAATGTGTTCCTTATGGAAGTGTTCAATATCGTCCCATACTGCCAACATTGTTTTACCCATCTCGTCAAAGAAACCATCACTGAAAATAGCATCGTCTTGTACATAGTAAGCGTATGATGCCATGAGATACCATGGCACCATCATGTTTATGTTTTTTGCAAATAGCTTTGCTGCATGATCGTCAAGCATTTTTCAACTCATCTAAGTTTACAGGTTTAAAATCTGTTTGCTCTACGCATACACATTTGTATGGGCCTTGTGGTGAAGGATTGCTGTGTATATGTCCATGAACATTTAATACAGGATCAGTGCCAAATCTATGCGACTCTGCAAGTGTGCTTTCGTGCTGTGGAGTATGAGATAAAAGCAATCCATCACTGCTCATATCTTTCCACAATGCAATACTTTGAAAGTACGGCGCTAAGAATTTTGGATTATCGTGGTTGCCTAATATCAAATGTTTTTTGCCATTTAATTTGTTAAAATTTTCAGCAAGCCATTTGTCTTTGTTCATGCCAAACAAAACATCGCCTAAGTGATATATTGTATCTTTTGGTGCAACAACACTATTCCAGTTATCAAACATACATTCGTTCATATGATCAACACTATCAAACACTCTAGGAGGTTTGCCAGCATAGTCCTTAAATGTCAAGATATTGGCGTGGTTAAAGTGTGTATCGCTGATTACCCATGTATTTGCCATTTTCTTTAAACCCTAATTATTTAAATCAGTATAGCATAGGTTATATGCTTTGTCAATAAATATCTTTATGAATGATCAATATACTTGCAGTGCGCCATTTATTGCTATGAGTTTTTTAAACATTGTACGACCGTGTTGTCAAATAATTGAACCAAGCACCCCTAATCTTGCAACACACCCGGATAAGCCACTTGATTTTTATTTGGAAAGAAGACAACAAGTACAAAAATCTTATATAGATTATAATTCTCATCCAGGGTGCGATACATGTTTAAGACAAAATCATCCATACGCCAACTTTTTTAATGCAAATTGGCCAATACAAAGAAATAACAATTATTCTTCGGATATAAAACAACTACACATACAATTTAATAACAAATGTAATCTTGCCTGTAGGATGTGTTCGCCTAGTTTCAGCAGTATGCACGATAAAGAATCGGGCGGAAATGGAGAAATAAGACACAACATAGCACCTCATACCAAATTGTATTCTCAGCTAGTAGACAAGATAGACGAAATAGAATATTTGTATCTTACAGGAGGGGAAAGTTTTCTTGATCCAACAACTTGGGATTTTTTAGAAAAGTGCGTTACCAAAGATAGAGCAAAACATATCCAATTACAGATTAATACAAATGGTACCGTAAGTCTTAATAAACATCAATTAAACATTCTTGATAAATTTAAACAACGATTTATACATATTAGTGTAGACGGGACCGGCTCAATGGCAGAATACACAAGAACAGGACTGGTATGGGACAAATGGTCAAAAAACTTAGACAAGTATATAAAATACTTTACAAATGAATCTATATCAATTGTATATACGGTAAGTGCGCTAAATGTTTGGCAATTTGGAGAAGATTGCGACTTTTACAAAAAAGAATTCAAATTTGGATTACATTGGTCAACTCTTACACATCCACATGGATTGAGTATATCAAATTTATCTAACCATGCAAAACAGCATTTGAATGACAAGTATAAAAATACACGGTATAAAAATATAACAAACTTAATGAATGATGTAAATGAAGTACAAAATGTTTCTATTGCAAACTATATAGACATGCTAGATGAGAGAGCTATAAAATATAATAAATGGCCAAACTATATAAGATACAGCACACGGTTTCCTGATTACTGGAAACTTATTAATACCAATTCTTAGCAGGCCATTCGTCGATACATTCTGACATATTAGGTTCACCGTGAAATACTGCTATATTAGTATTGTGTTTTACAATAGGATCAGCTGGTGTTACAAAATTTCTTTTTCCGTTTATAAGTTTTAAATGCTGCCTTCCACGCATTTCCCATTTATAACTTTCAATCCAGTCGTCTGGCCAGAATTCAAAATCACGTACTACAGCATACATAAAGTCTTGATCGCCTTTGTATCGTCTAGTATATTTTTGATTGTGTTTTGAAAACTCGGTATAATATTTGCTATGCTCAGAAGTTTCAAATCTAAAAACACTACTGTTCATTCTATTCCAGTTTGTATGAAACTTTCGATTGAAATCTCTAATGATACAAAATCTACCTGGCTTATAAGAAAACAAATTATCTATATTTCGAAATACAATCAAATCTAAATCTAAAAATAAAACTGTGCCGTCCAAACCTGTGTCTTTGCTGAACATCCAAGGCTTGAACCACCATCCTACTAAAGGCAATGCAGGCAAAGGTTTTGTAATTATGTGCTTGTCTATTCCTTCCGGATTTTCGGTAAAACAAACAAACTCGTAATCAATTGTTAGATTACGTTTAACCATGTTGTATAATTTATTTACATATTCAGAGCTGTATTTGTCGCCCCATTTTAGACAAGCAACATATTTCATTCAGAATGGCTAATTTTCTGTACAGTAAACGGAGTGTAGATTGCGCTGTTTGCACCATGTTCGCTACACTCAGCACTTTCGCACCAGCAACGTCCATCTGACATCTCACGTACTAGATTATCTGCAAACTTCCATGCATGGTACGCAAACTTCTCTGCACCTACACCATCTAGTACTGTAATTTCTGCTAGTCCCATATTCTCAAGTTCTGCAAACTTATATAAGAATGGATCTTCTCTATCAATTACTGTCTTGTGATCAAATGTATCTTCTAGCCATGCCTTGAGAGGTTTAAGTCCTCCAAAGTCTACTGCCCAGTTTTTGTTGTCTAGTTCACTGCATCCAAATGTAAACTTGAATCCTAAACTATATCCGTGTAAAAACTTACAATGTGAATGATCTGCGTGTGGCTGACGGAACACTGCACTTAGTCCAATGTTGTGTCCATATGTTTTTGTGCTATAATAAGCCATAATATTCTCCTTAATAAGAGCGGCAGAATTAGAAGGGTTGACGCTAAGTCCTTATTAGTATAATACTATACTTATTGATTGTTGTCAAGTGGTTCTACAATTAATAATATATTTCCGTATGTTTGAACTTTAGGAACTTGGAATATCCAATGATTGCACACAAACTCGCCTGTCATACTCACACGGTATTCTCCACCTACTATCATATCCTCCGGAACAGACATACTCCATTGATTAGGAACATTTTCTCTAGGGCGTGTATTGCGAGTGTATTGTTTTGTAAACTTGTCTAGTACGTGTGAATGGCCGGCTTCTGCATATGCTACGCCATATACTCGTGTACTAGCACATTCATAAGGTTTATAACCCATCATCATAAAATCTATATCATTATTATTTGTAATAGGGTTGTTTGTTATTTCAATCTTTATATCTTGGAATACATTGGCATTTTTAAAACTTATATAAGTCACACCAAATATAATACAGATAGCTAAACTTAATCCGCTTATTATATTGAGTAGTATTGTTCTAGTTGGAGTCAATTCGTATTTCCTCTCTAATGCCTTTGAGATCTTGTTTGACTTCTAGTAAGTCGGTGGTTGCTGATGACATAGTCTTGATAATGTATTTAATCGTTATGATAGTCCAAAACCACCAAGTGACAGCAGTAAACGCAAATAACACCATTCCAATATTAAACAATGTGTCAAAACTTGTTATGCCATAGGTGAGTGATATTGCGGATGCAACTAAAAAAAACGTTGGGGTTATTTTTGCATATAAGTCCCAACGTGCTACTTGTTTTTCAATTTTAGTACTTTTATTCATACAGTATTTATTTTACACATTTTAGAATAATAGTGTCACTATTCAAGCGTCCATTTAGTTTAATGTCTGTGGTTTTAATATCGTCCATAAACTTGCGTAGTGTAACCTTACCAGCTTTTTTGAATTCTTTAAGCGTTTCATCTGGCTTACGCAATGTTTTTTGAATACTCTTGCCTTCATCAAACCCAAGAATAGTAGTGCCTTTAACGCCAAGTGTTTTAGCATATTCGTCTGCAACATATTTTCCAAGTTTGCGTGTTTTTATATTATACACCCAAAGTTCACTTGCATCAAGTATATCAAGTGGATTGATACTTACTAAATTAAGTTTAGAATCCTGTTTACAATATTTTAATTTTGCTACTAATTTTTCTTTACTTGGTGCTTTCTTTACTCGAGGTTTGCGAGTTGCTTTTGCTTTATCAATGACCATGTCACATGCATCGACAATTTTTTCCAAAGTGCTAACCCATAATTTTATTTCTGCTTTTTTCATATGGCCGTACCCTTCTCTCAATTGTTCGGCCATATCTTGTTCGTAGTCATTTTTAATCTTTTTTATTTGTGCAGGAGTCGGCATGTCTCGAACGATATATGCTTCTTTCAGTTCTGGTTCATACCAGTTTCTAATTTTGCGAGCATGGGCTTGTGTTACTTTTGTATCTAAAAAATGTTTTACAAAATTAAATCCATCAATATCAAAATTCTTAGGATCAGTGATTCTAGTATCTGCCCATTCATCAATAGCTTCACATGCTGCTTGTGCTTGATCACGAATACGTTCTTGAATACTTGGAACATAAACATTTTTTTTAGTTTTTTCTTCTGCTTTCTTTTCTTCAACAAGTGAATTGCCTTCTTCGGCAAGTTCCTTAATCCAACGATCAATGCCTGTGCGATATATTTCTGGCACAAGATCAGGAAGATTGTCTAAAAGGTAAGCCGCACAAGTCCAATGACTCTTCCCACCAATTTTCCAATCTGGTAGCTTGTTAATTGCACTAACAACCTTCTTATCATAATGTGTTTTAATGTATGCTTTAACAGTTGTTAACCACTCCTTTGATTCTACTTCATAATGAGTATAGTATTTTGCTTTTTCCCAGGTAAGGCCTTTTGTAGGCATCAACGGCATTAGGTTTGCGCCTCGGCGTACTGATCTTACTGTTTTTTTCTTAGGTTTTGCTGCTGCTTTATTTACTCGTGCCATGCCTATGCTCCTCTATGTTTGTATGTACTATATAGCAAAATAGTCATATTGTCAAGTATAATCAAATATCCTTATATCTTCGCCTATATTCAAGTAAGGTAAATGTTCTTTGTAAACAAAGACTTGTGTTATTCCAAAATATTCTAATAAAAAATTTATTTTTTCTTTTGCCTGTGATATGTCATTTACTCCTACTGCTGATATTTGCACGTTATTGTTTATCATCAACGGCAAAAGAACTGTGTGTATATTATATTGAATACTAGGATGCGTAACTATAAGAGTATTTCCTTTATAAACGTGTAATCTTTCTCTAGCAGTTTTTATAGCTGTATAATGATCTACCTTGTTATATAATAACGTATCACGCCGAGAACGTTTATTTGTAAGATTATGTGTAAGCACACTATCTTTGCTTTTGAATTGATATAATTCTTCTATATCTATATCTTGTCCAATTACTACATCGCCATCTTTTTTAAAAATAGCACCTAGCTCTGCCAATGCCATTATAGTTGCAAGGTAACAAAATCCTACATTATTACTATCTATGTAAACACTTGTACCGTTGTGTATGTTATTTTTAAACAAAAATGTTTTTTGATGTGCAATAGCATTTTGTAATTGTTTGCTGCTTTTTTGAGTCTCGTCGTCAAATCCATATCTTAAATTAAAGTCGTTTGTTCTATATGAAAATACCTTACTGATTAAATTTCTGTTTATATTATCCATACACTAACTTATGTTCCTCTATATAGTCACCAAGTAGTTGTGCAAATCTACTATGCGCATCATACTTAAAATGTCCACAAGGTGTTTCAAAGAAACTGCCTGCTCTTGCCCATTCTCTAAAACTTTTATCTTTTTCTCGTGCATAGAAAAATCTTTCATTGTCAATTGCTTCAAGTATATTAGCATATCTGCCACTATGCGGAAACGGCATGAAACTGTTAACCATAAAGTATTTGTACCCTAATGCGTCTAGTGTTTTTTGTAAGCAAAATATATCATTTACACTACTTTCAAGGTGTTGCGTATAATCATTTAAATTGTCTCGGAACTTTAAAATTTTTACAATGTCTTTAGGCAAGTCCCATGGTAATGTTTCTTGTCCTATTGTAAAATATCTAGTGTCTACTCTAGGACCCATCCATTCAGTCTTGTGGTTGGTGTTGTCGTTGTACCTTAGTTCTATTCTGTCAGTACGTGTCCAGTTTATAAACAGGAAATCATTTTTTGAGCTGCCTGGCACACTGATATGATTTATAACATCGCGATAGATTCCACGGTTACTAGGAAATATTGCACCATAGTTAACTAAATTTAATTCAAAGCGGTCTGATAATAGACCAACATAACTGCGTTTTTTATTTACTTCACTAAAATAAGATGTTTCATCTATTAATGAACCAAATGTATGCCCATCTCCAAAACTAACTAAATTTTGCATCTAATAAATCCTTTAATTTATATGCTATATATTTGTGACCTTGTACACTAGGATGTAAACATGAAGAAATAAAAGGAGATCTTGCTTTTTGCAAACGTTCAACAGCAGGAGTATCCCCGGGTTTTAAATATCTTCCTAATACCATATCAGCAAGTGTGTTGTTAGGTTTATTTGCATTTATGTAATTTGCAGATTGAGTCTTTACAAGACTGTTTTGTGCAGTATTTTCAAATGCATCAATACACGCAAATTTTACACCCATCTTTTGACATAGAGCTTCTATTCCGTGCTTGTGTATTTCATTTTCGTGTTCGGCTTGCCAATGATTGTCTTTGCCTATTTCATGTTCAGTTTTATAAGGATAAAAAATTGGGTGTTCTTTATAAGAATATGCTTTGTAAGGCATGCCAATCCTCCATGCATTACTAAAAACAAATAAGAATGCTGTGTTTGAAACATCGTTCCAGGTCATATAACGATGTAACCGCCAGCTTATATATTGTTGACTGCGTCCCCTACAACTTAAATTTTCTACACTGGTAATAGTTTTGCACATTGTAGGAAGATGGTTGGCAAAACTATATTCATAACATTCTGGTAAGTCTGGTTTATCACTTCCGGCAAAGTATCCTGCTGCCCAGCTATCACCTATTACTACGAGCTTCAATGTATTTCTCCATCCACGGTATATAATTTACTATATCAACGTTTCTAAAGTTATCACTAACTTCTGTATTTTCTAAAAATTTATTCCATTCTATTTCATCACGTTTTTGACCTAGAATGTTTTTTAGGCCTTTTATATTTTCTAAACTAGCTGATTCCCATTCTGGCATATCACTATTTTTATATTTTAAATATTGTTGTGTCAGCATTTTATCTAATTGCATTTTTTCATCATCTGGTAAATGACACATATGCATATTATAAGGTTGTTCTACTATATTAAAATGCGGAATACAATTGATATAACCATAGTGTGTCCAGTCATCGCCTTTGCTAATGTAATGCCATGTATCATACTGTTGCTTACACCATTCTAACATGTTAGGCAAATCATGAATATTCAAGCAGCTGAGTGTCATATGTGTTTGTACATTTAGATTCTTATATTCTCTAGCAAAGGTAGCAAGTTTGCCTACATTTTTTTGTATAACATGCCATTTGCTAGGAAATCTAACATAGTACGCAAGGTCGCCAACACTATCTAAACTCAAACTTACTGTTACTTTCTTGAAGCTCTTCCATAGTTCAAGTACACGTTTAGGAATTGTAGTTCCGTTACTGTTGTATTGCAGTGATATGTTTTTTGCCCAACCTTGTTCGACAATGTGTTCTAGCCAATCATAGTGTTCTTTTACAACTAAAGGTTCGCCACCTAAAAAGTTTATAACTTTCACTCTGCTGAGGACTGCATCAAAGTAACCATTATAGAAAGCTGTCATAAACCACGGATTCTTGCTGCTCATTACTGCAACTTTATAAGTGGTTTCGGTAAATTCGCTATGAGGTACGGTAGGACCTTCTTCTATCCAACTATGGCTTGCCCAGGGATTACAACTTCTACATTTTAGATTACAAACATTACCTAAGGTAACATCTAAATATGTAATTGCTGCCTGTTCCAAATATCCATCGTCGTTGAGTAAGTTTAATGTTTCTTCGATATCTTCTTGATACAAGTCATTTTGTATTTGTCTAAAACTTTGTACACCTCGTTCCTCTAACTTCCAACATTCTATACAAGCATCTGGCTTTTTACCGTTTATCATTTGTTTACGTATATCAACTAACGCTGCGTCATTAACAAAATTTTGTAATGTTTCGCCTGTTTTAAAATGTTGTGTGTTTTTAAAACTACTAAAATCTGTGTTAGGCATATATGTGTTTGTAGATACTTTACTCATACAACAAGGTCTTACACGCCCATTACCGTGTACACTGTAACTGCTCATAGCAGCATGGCAATATGTTTCAGGATTAAATTTCGTGTGCATACTCTGGCTTTGCCTTTGTAATATTAAAGTCGGCAGCACAATGACAATGATGCTTTGGACATACAACGCCTTCAGTAAGCAAACTATTGAATTCACCTTTTACAATATTGCCTACTATAGGACCTACACCGCAACTTGCTTGTTGTATGTTACCATTTGGATGTATGTGTAAACTTTCGTGTATATTACAAGTCCATCCTTTGAAAAAATTCTTACCTTCGACAATAATAGCATTAGTATCTATAGGTTCAATTGTGTCATCTTCAAATCGAACCTTTGCCCAAGCATAATTTGACATTTTTTTAACTTCAATTTTCTGTTGTCTATCTGTGGTATGACTTTTAATAAATGCAAGTTGGTCTGGGTCATCGTAATGATAAGGTTCTGTACTAGGTCGTAATGCATCATAAACAGGAGCATATTCTATGATATAATTATCACATTCATTTTTTATGCGGTTTGTAAAATCAACACATTGTTGAAAGTTTTCTTTTTGCATCATTACACGGCTACACAAGTAATTTTTCTTATCCTGTAAGAACTTGTAGTTTTGCATGTACTTTTCTTCTTTGGTCCATTCTGGATGATAACTTGCTACTACATCTTCAAATAGTGCATGATGTTCTTCCCACCAATGCAACGGTCTACTAAAATTTGTATTAATACCTACACTGCTGCCGGGCCATTCAACCATTTCTCTAAATTTGTTTACAACAGGAAGTAATGCTTTCCAATAAGTAGGTTCACCTCCACTAAGATACAATTTGAAATATCTGTATCCCAAGTCTTGATAGGTTTTAATAATTTTTTCTAACGTGTTTACAATTGTTTCAATATCGTCATCATTTTTATTACGACCAGCCCAGTTCCATTCGCTGCAATATGTACAACGGAAGTTGCACCAGTCATTTACCTGCCACACCAGGCTTACCCATTTATCCTTTGCAGGTAGTATTGCTTTTATGTCTTGCATGATTCTTCCAATATATAATTCAATTTAGGAAATACATCAGCAAACTTGTATTTTCTATATCTATCATTAATGTCTATAAACTGCTTCATACGTTGCAGATTTTCTACTGAATATTTATTAGTATTCTGTGTGTAGTTAATGATTCTTTGAACAGGATCTCTATGCCTAACTGTTTCTATTGTTAGCAGTTGTCCAATAATATAATGCTGTGTTTCTCTTGGCCATACACAACTATGTAGATGATCAGGATGCTCTAAGAATATAGGCACAAAATCCACACGTCTAGTTTGATTTGTATCTAGCCAATGTATTAATCTTGCAACATCAAATACATTCCACGCCTGATAGACAAAGTATATTTTTAATTGAACTTTGGCCGGTAACATCATTGCTTTATCAAAGTTTTCCTGTACTTTGCTCCAATCAGTTGGATAACGAATATATCTATTGTGATCTCCGTATCCATCAATGCTCATCTGTACTTCGCTACTATCAAAGAACGCTAGTTTATCATAAAAGCCTTCAGGCCATGTTGTCATATTGGTAGTCCACGCTACATGACACTTGCTATTGCCAGCCTCAACGAGCTTGTCTAACACGTATTGATTGGCTTGTATTAGTGTAGGCTCGCCACCAGTTAAGTACAGTCGTTCTAGCGTAGGTGCTACGCTGTCTACAAAGTCTCTAAACTCTTGTGTTTCGTACCATGCCCAGTCGTGTGCCTCTACACTACGTATTTCATGTTGCCATTGATCATCTAACCATTTGGGTACAGTTTCATTGGCAAGTATTTTCTTACGCTCTTTGTAAATGTTATCACTACTAACACTCCAACAACTATTACATTTTAAATTACAATGATTACCAAGCCTTAACTCCAAGTGTGTAGGATTGCCGTGGTTGGGCATACTATAGTTTTCGTTGGCCCATTGTCTACTGCTTTGCAATCCTTTAGCTTCGTGTTCATAACAACGATTACATTCCTTAACAGGTTTGCCAGCATACATATTGGCACGTACATCCAACATGTACTTGCTGTTCCAAATGTTCCACCAATCAGTTTTACCAAGTACTGCATCCTTGCCATCCACTTGTATATAATCTTCACTGTATACATGACAGCATAGTTTACACCTACCGTCTGTATTTGTATGAACATTTATAAAAGGGTAAACACAGTAAGTATCAGTCATTAAAGTATCCTGTAATTAAATTGTACATGTAGTCATGGTTGTATTCACTAAAATGATTGCACCTAATATCGCCATCGGGCCACGGACGTTTGCATTCGGGTTCTGCATCACTTTTTTCCATTAGTCTAAAATCTGGCATATAGAAGTTTTTTACTTTTTTGTTTATGCCATATTTTCTAAAAGGTGCTTCAATTACAGGCAAGTAAAGTATTTTGTTAACATACCTACTCAAGTTTTGTACAGTAGCAAGTATCTTCAATGGTTCTGCATTTTCAAAATCTTCTGTTAGCACATATTTTACTACACCCTTGAGAAATTCGCTTTGCGGATGACGGTTTTGTCCTTTTGCAATTTTATGTATTGCTATTTGGTTTTTAGGTTTTTCCCAACATCCTAAATCAAGTCTATAAACAGTACTTTCGATAAACAGCACATTGGTATTTTTATCAGCACTATCTAACATTTTTAAAAAATTATTTAGACTCCATTGTGGTCCACTGCCGTACACTGCCATATTAGTAACTTCATAGTGTTGTTCCAGCCTTTTACACCACTGATAGTGTTCGGCGCCAGTAGTATTGTAATCTGGGTCTGCAAAACTATCTCCAAATATCCATAACTTATTTTGCATTAAAATTTACCTTAATTCCAGTTTTTTTATGTATTAAATTGTTTATGTTAATAAAAGCATTATGTTTATTAACATACCATTTTACAACTTCATGACCGATTTTCTTACTCATATCTTCGCCAAAATGGTTTAGCCTTGGATCAATGGTATTTTTAAAATATTCTGGTTTCATGTCTAGACAGTTCTCTTGACTTAGTTGAAATAACGAATGTGACACAAACTCAAAATTCTTTCTTCTTTTTGCGATTTGAAAATTTTGTTGTATACTGCGATTTAAACCTTTGTCTGTCGTTAAGGTTTGCCAGTTGTAAAATGGAAAACATTTCCAAACCAGCATTTTGTTAAAATTTTTACTTAGCACATATAAGCTATTCAATATAGATATTAATTCTGTAGCATAAGAGTCTGTGAACAAATAATCTTTGACCATTGCCTTATAAGTTGTTGCATATCTTTTGTCTTCCAATACCCTATGCTGCATACCAGGATCTAACTTATCAAAATCAATCCTACGTGGGTCACTTAGCAAACACAATACATTAATATCTGATGTTTTGTTATTATATGATGCTCTATATAACTCTTTTAACATCCACCTAGGACCTGTTCCAGTTATCGAAAAATTTTTTACAGTATAATGTAGTTCTAAATATTCCCACCATCTAGTGTATTGCAAATTAAAATCTCCGTATTTTGGGTCTGCAAAACTATCTCCAAATATCCATAATTCTTTTTTCATTGCAAATCTCTTAATTCTGGAAACACATTGAATACATTTTCGTTACGTAGTTTATCTATTCGATTTGTTTTGAACTTGAACATATCAATTTCGTCACTGCGATCATTATCTAAAAAATTCAATACATTTTTGTAATCGTTAATTACGCTATCCACATCATCAAATTGTTTTAAGTAATCAATGTGCTGATCGTATCTTTTTCGTACTGCATCTTTCATGTGCGGTTTTAGTATTTGTAATCTCATATAACTTGGATCTAACAATATATTAATTCTTATAGCTCTAGGTTGTAATAATCCTTCTTCTATCCACTCTTTGTGAAAATCTGGTAGGTTAAACACGTTATAAGCACTTACAGTAGGGGTTATTTCAAAATACACATGCGGACACTGTTCTATCATATCTCTGCGATTTTGCACAACTTCACTCCATACCATATTTTTACGTAGGTATTCTGCACGAGCATGATTAGCATCTAAACTAGCAGCTACTCTTACATCATCAAACGCATTCCAATATTCAAATGCTGTTTTCTTTTTGTAAGTCATCTGTGTAAAGTTGGTAGTGTAGTCCATAACTACATCACGCTTGCCCATTTCAATCCATTTGTCAAGGATTTCGTAATGTTCTTTAGTAATAAGCGGTTCGCCGCCGGCCCAGTATACACGTTCAACACTTCTCAGCAGTGGATCGAGTTCGTCCATAAAACTTTTCATTTCATCACGTACTTGTAACATTTTTGGATGATTAAGTTTACCATACAACTGTTTGTGATCTTCAAACCAACTGCTGCTAAACTGTGGACCGCAACTACGGCATTTTAAATTACATAAATTACTAAAACGTATATCCATATAAGCCAAATTCACATCGCCAGCAGTTCCGTCATCGCTTGTGCTGTCTACCTTGGCTTGATGATGTTTAAAGTTTTCATTTGCACTTTTCCGTAGCGTCCACACTCCGCTGTCTTCTAATTCATAACAACGTCTACACATTGGAGATTTTTTGTCTTCCAACATGTTCAGACGTAGCTCACGCATTTGCGGGCCGTTCCAAATTTCTTGTATGCTTTGTGTCTGTGTATCGCCTAGTGGCATATCTGGATCTGCCATACAACATGCATAGGTAGTTCCAGCAGGCCACATGTGCATATGTGTCCACGGTAACATACAAAATGTTTTGTTCTCACTCATATAACGCTGCCAATTCTGGAAATACTGCTATAAAATTTTCATTCCTAATTTTATCTAATTTTATCATTTCTTCCTTAAATTCAGATATCAAATTTTGATCGTTTCTACTATAAAGATAGTTTATTATACTATCAATGCCGTCAATCAAAAACTGCTTACGTTCATTATACATGGTATAGCGAGATAAGTCTATCTTTAATTTTTCTAAACCTTGGGCTGCTTTGATTTTTAAATCGCTAGGCAATATTGTAATGCTTAACCATGTTGGTCCTACTAAAATATTGCTTAAATTTATATCAAAGTCTGTTGCTAGATTATTATCAAACAGGTAAGTTATCATATCGGGCAAGTCTAATATATTAAGAACATTAATAGTAGGATTTGGTTGTATTGTAACCTGTTCAAAGTTATCTCTTATATAACATAGATTATCAAAAATCTTATTCCAGGGCTGTCCGTGTCTTGTGTATTCTGCTTTTGGTCCAATTTGATCTAAACTTACACCGTAAAATATATTGTCAAAATGCTTCCAATATTGATCTATATGTTTTCCTTTTAATTGCAAACGTGAAGCATTACTATTGTATGTCAATTTTGGTTTGCAATTATTTTCAATTAGCATTTCTAAAAGACGATAGTGTTGATCCATAAACATACTTTCACCTCCTGTAAAGTATATTTCTTCAATACTATCTAACATTGTTTCAATCTCTGTCCACATTTCTGGGTGGTTTATTTCAACAATTTTAGGTTTGCCTTCTGTATCCTCAGCCCACTTACTACTAAAATGCGGGCCGCATGTTCTACACTTCATATTACATAAATTACTAAATCGCACATCAAAATAAGCAATGTTTAATTTATCTACACTGCCATCGATGTTTGTTTCCTCAACTAGATTATAGTGATGATCATACTCATTATTAAATTTGTACCTATAACTTAATATACCTTGTTTGTCATACCAGTTGCATTTAGCACAACCTTCACTAACTTCGTTATTAAGCATACGTAATCGTAATGCTTTCATATCGTCACTATTCCAAACACCCTTGAATCCAGATGCGTTGATATTACCAACACTTTTAGTCCAATCATATATACAGCAAGGGTAAGCATCACCGGTTTGCCACACGCTCATATGCACCCACGGAGCCATGCAAAAATTTTCTTTATCCATGAATTACTCTCTTTATGTCGTTTTCAATGTCTTTCCAACTAATTGTTCTATGTATGAAGTTCATTAAATTGTGTTCTAATTTAGGATAAACATTTTGTACCTGTGTACGCCACATGTTAAGTTTTTTCTGTTTAACAGAACTACATAATCTAATAGCTTCTTGATAATTATCACAACTATCAACACCAAACATATCTTCAAAAGTATAATATCCACGTTCTCTTAGAGTTTCTGCTTGTGCAGGATTTCCTATAATAAAAAAAGGATGCATGTGGTAAACTGCTTTCCATGTTTTTTCACTAAGCAGATTTTTGCGTTGATCGCTTTCTGCAATGAGACTAAACAAACTATCATGATAATAATCTTTTATACCATCATGAAAGTTTACTAACCAATTGTTGTCTACCTGGTCAAGCTCTCTATAATGACAATGGTTTTTAAAATCTTGTAAAAAGTCTTTGCGTATTGTATCTGGTAATTTATCACTGCGGCTTGTACGTTCTAATAAATTAGGATATACATCTGGGTCAATTTGAGGCAAAAGATAACTAACATGCCCTTGGTCTACAATACCCGATTTTACCATTGCATAATACCACCAAACTCTGTGCGGTTTGAGATTTCGATTAAGGCTTATAAATTTTTTATTTGCTGACGGTAAACTTTCTAATCTTTCTTTAGGAGAGATCCGCCCTGTGCCATTAAGCAATCTCCAACAACGTCTAGTATAACTTTCCCAATAATTAGCAAATACATGTTTGACATTATGTTGTGTTGTCATGTGTGTTTCTAAATTACTGCTAATAAGAACTGCTTTATTTGGATTTATTTGTTGTCCTCGTAGCGCACTTGATAACAATCCTTCGTTCAATTGTGCTTCGTGCATACTGAATAATGCTAGATATGTATTATCGTTATTGTTTATTAAATTACGTAGTTCTTGCGACAGTTCAAAGTCTGCACTTTGTGGAAGATAGATAAACACACTTATCATTGTAAGTGTGCCTTCTGGAATATATGGAAGATAATCTACGTTAACGAAGTTTTTTGCACTCCATTCATCAAAATGAGTAAAATACAATTCAAAGTGCGTTGTAGGTTTAGCGCCTTTGTTCTTTGTAAATATACTTGCATGTGGATTATCTGATGTGTGAGGTAGTACAAAAAATATATCGTGCATTGGAATATTTATTGCAGTAAAGTTTTTACATGTTCGAAACTGTTATTATTATGCAAACATAGTAACCATACATCACTGTCGTTAGCAGGACATCCCCACATGCATTGATTATTAATTATTGTTGGTTTTGTAAATCTTAATCTTTTAATTTTACTATTGTTTTGATAAAAACAAAAGGCATCCTTTACACGCCACAAAGGCATTACAATAAGCGTTTTATCTTCTTTTTTATAAGGAATACTGTTTTTAAGTTTTGCAATACTAAGTTCACATTTGCCTATTTTATTATCAATATATTCAACAAAGTCTAATTGCTCGTCTATTTGATTGTATATATTATCCTGTATATTTGCTTTGTATTTGTTTCTTATTCGTTGTAAAATATCAACATTATCTACAAAGTTTGGAATATCAAATTCAAAAAAATAGTCACTCATTAACTTTTACCTTTTTTTGCATCTTTTTCTGCTTTGGTTAGTTTGTTGTTCCATTGATTGTTGCTAATACCAAGTTCGCTAGGCATAGCCTTGGTTTCGCCTTTAGTAACTTTACCGCCTTTAGCAAGGAACTCTGCCTTCATACGTTCTAGTTCTTCATCTTTTTTATTTGGACTGTGATTCATACTACTCATAAATTTTTACCTTAGTGTTACGTTTAAGCATACTACTAAAACTAGGATATGTCAACGGGTTATCAACTTGCACAACTTCGTCATCTATTAAAACACAATCTTCGTCACTTTTATTATGTTTATTATACTTAGGCATGCCTATACCTTGTCCAAGTATTATTCTTTCTTCTATAGGAATTCCTAGTTTTTTGTTAAAATAACTATCGTCATCTTTGTTCCAGTGGTTACGGTTAAAGCCAATACTATAACCTAAGCCGGCAGCATGATAAGCAAGTATTCCGCTACTCACCCCAACACTGCAAAAAATATTTTCATTACGTTCTTCGTGCATAGTACTGCCGTCGTGTTTAAAATTTCTTACAGTAGTGGGTATTTTTCCAGTCCAAATAAAATATGCACTTGCACCCATTTGCGGATTTCTCCACACTGCATACTTGCCATTCATAGGCATTACATATCCATAGGTGTAATCTAAAAGTTCAGCAATTAATTCTTTATTGATTATTACATAAAGATTATAATATGATTCGTATTGTTTAGTAGGAGTATTTGCAGCAACATCAATAAGTTCATCCAAATGTTCTTGAGGAATAACAAACTCCTTGTCCCAATTACGCTGACATCGGTTTATTATTTCAAGTTTTTGTTTGTAATTCATCTGCTCTGCCTTTTGCTCCGCAATGTGGACAGTGAAAAGTTGTTCTTTCAATACAATATTTTTCTTCCATTGTTGCAAAAGTAAACCAGCCCTTGCATTTACAGCAAGTCAGATGCCAAATAATTTCTTTGGTTGCTTTAAACATATTATTATTTAGTTACACGTTTGAAGAAGCCTTCAGGACTTTGAATAGCTGTCATAAGTTCCTCCCACATAGCAGGATTAATTTCTAAAATATGATCAACATCCATTTCAGGATCATCTTGTGTAATATAAACAATGTCGTCAAAAGAATGTATTTTTAAATCACCGTGTACGCCTGTGTCATCCATTATTGTAATACAAACTTCGTCGTGATCAAACTCTACTGTAAACATAAAATTATTTATTTATAAAGTTGGAGCGGGTAAGGAGAATCGAACTCCTGTCTTCAGATTGGAAATCTGTAATAATACCATTATACGATACCCGCTTTGGCAGATGTGCAGGGAGTCGAACCCCGGCTTGCGGTTTTGGAGACCGCCGTGCTACCGTAACACTTCACACCCATAAAAAACCCCTAATGAATTAACACTAGGGGCTTGCTTAAAATAACTTTATAAAAAAGTCACGTCAAGACGAACCCCTATCTTCCGATGGGCACCAACCATATTGTTGTAATCCAGCTCTTGACATTTCAAATTCCTTATTTCTTACTATATAATTATAGTACACTATTATTTATCGGTTGTCAACCATTAAGTTAACTTTTATTTGGTATCCCGTAGGGGAATCGAACCCCTCTTTTCAGGTTGAAAACCTGACGTCCTAACCGATAGACGAACGGGACAAACTTGGTATCAATCAAGGAATCGAACCTTGCCGCAGTAGTTGACATGACGCCTGTAGTGTCGGTTACTGTTAGCAAACCTGCATTGACATAGTTGGTGCCCTGGGAGAGACTCGAACTCTCACGCCGTAAAGCACAGGTACCTAAAACCTGCGTGTCTACCATTCCACCACCAGGGCTAACTGGTGCTCCCACACGGACTCGAACCGCGGACCTATTGATTACAAATCAATTGCTCTACCAGCTGAGCTATAGGAGCACTGGTTATCTTTTTACTCTACAAATTGGACAAAAATCGTTGTGATCCAATTCAAATTTACATTCTGGACACTTATTCATATCAATACTTATCCTGCATCTTGGCGGACAGTGTGGGATTCGAACCCACGAGACCCTTCCGGGCCTACTCCCTTAGCAGGGGAGCGCCTTCGTCCACTCGGCCAACTGTCCTACGATATAAGGAAGTTATTGTCTTCCAAATCTTCTCGTAACACAAAGTCATCTGGTAATTTTACTGCATTACCTTCTTCAATGTGTTGTAAAATATGCCTAATATCACTAGCAGAGAAAGCAGTATGTTTGACCAAGGAATCTCGTGCAGCATTAAAATCAGCATTACTTCTATATCCTATAACATTCATTTCAACTTCACTCCAATCTCTTCCAACATCTTTGCAGCAAGATTAGTTGTCCGCAACTGCTTTTCTAATTCAATTTGTTCATCACAAATACGAATTGTGTCCATTGCGTTAAACAAATCACTGTGTAACGTATATGTAATTTTAGGTTTCATCTGTCTTAAACTCTACAATGTTGTCTGTTTCTTCACTTGATTGTACAACATGCAGTTGAGGTTTGTCAACCTTTTTTCCAAAAACTTTTTCAAACGCTTCGTCAATAGCTTCCATTGGCATATCGTCCATGTCTGTAGAAAAATAGTTCAGCTTATGTTCTATACGATCTAATCGCATCATGATTTCATCAAGTTGAGAAATTACAGTATCAATCTTGTAAGACATACTCGTAAACCTCTTTCCAATTCAATGCTTTAAACATTCCTTCAGGAACTGTATCGTTCATGTTCCATCCGTGTTCAATCAAAATTGGTTTCATTCCTACATTTTGTCCAGCAACTGCATTAGCCATTTTGTCTTCTACCCAAAAGTAGCCACTATTACGATATTTCTCTAACGCTTCATCTTTATCAGCACCAGTGTCTAAACATTCTAAAACTGTAAATGCTGTAGGTCCAAACATTTTATCTAGATTCATTTGACGTAGCTTTTTAGCATTAGGATCTAAACTCATACTTGTTACACAATGAAACTCATAACCGTGTTCTTCGTGTAATCGTTTGACATAATAACGTGCATCACGTAATGCAGGTAGAAAGCCCATTGCAGCACTTTCGTTAAACTGTTTGACTAGGTTTTTCCCTACATCTTCTGATATTCTAAAACGTTTTGCAATATTGTATTCTTTATTGCCGTTTTCAATTTGTGTATGGCCGTGTTGTTCCATCCATATGCAAAATGCATACTCCCAGTTTAACAACACCCCATCGCAATCTACTACAATGATTTTATTCATAATACCCTCTTAGTTAGCGTTAATAGTTACAGTAATTGGAATACGGTCACCTACCCTATAGTGATTGTATGTATAACTACGGTTTCGTACTCCATTCCATACATAAGTAATACGATAATTCTTTACAGTACGAACTGGCTTGCGATTTGCAACTTGATCGCATTGCCGTTCAATTCTGTATCCAGTAATAACTCTACGTGTGCTATTTTGTGCATTATCGGCACCTATGATACCCCCAATAATAGCTCCTGCTGCTGCACCTTGATCATTTCCAGTTACGCCTTTGCCTAACAATCCGCCAATAATCATTCCGCCTAATGCACCTTCACCTGCATTACCACCTTGTACGTTTCCGTATACTGGCACTTCAACGTCATAACATTGTTGTGTTGTTGTGTTTTGATACGATGTTTCATAGTTAGTTTTTACGTCAGTAATTGTTGCATACTGTTGTGCATGAGCCACTGTCGATGCAAATAGTAATGCTGTAGAAGCTAATAGTGTTTTCATAATCTTACCTTTTTATATTGCCTATACATACAATATAGACTAATTTACACAAATGTCAACCGTTTTTTTATCTTTTTTGCAACTTTTTTATGACCTTGCGTATCAAAATGTCCGTCATCAAAAAACCATTGCTTGCACTCTGATTTATCTATGGTTATAATTTTGTCATTAAATATTTCAATTGATTCAAAACTTTGCGGAGTATAGCCGTGTATATTTAAAAACCAAGCATTGATATTGTTAGAAAAAAATACATTCTGTAAAGCATAGTTTTGAGCAGCAAATTTTTCATTAGCAAATTCAACATCTAAAAAATATTTCTCATATAATTTAAAAAACTTTTGCTCAGTTTTATTTGGCTGCCAGCTATGACTATTAGCTTTGTACCTAAGTATTTGTCCTTTATTATAAACATCACGCAACGGTAAGCCTGTGTTGTATCCACTGTAAAATTCTGTGCGTGTTTCTTCGGTGTATTGAACTATTACAATATCGTCACTTGAAACTTCGTTGTTCTTTACCAGTGTAGGCAATATACGGAATATCCTATCATTGCTTCCGCAACCTACTGCATAGTGTTTGTATTCAATGCCTAGTTCTGCAGATAGATAATCACCGTAGCAACTATCTACCTCAGTTCTGTCACTTGCACTGCAACCAAACACCCATAGTTTCATGGTTTAACAACTTCAAACTCCGGTGTACAAAATACCAATGGCACTGTTTCTTTTTCTAGAAACACATCTTTAAAACCAAACGGCATAACTAAAAAATAATCAGCGTCTTTACGTGCTTCGTCTTCGTGTACAATCGGAATATCAGTACCTACCATATAGCGACCTACTTTATCAGGATGTATTTCGGCAGCACCTTTTATCAAGGTAGTGTCTAATCCGTACCATTGTGCAATTGTGTTGCCTTTTGTACTTGCTCCGTAGATGTATACTCGTGATCCAAAATCATGGCATTCGTTTAGAAAATTAAGAGTATGTTCTTTATTGAGCTGTAAACGTTCGGCCCATGCTTTCAAATCCATTTCTGGTTCTTCAAAATCACTTTCTGTACGTTTTCCTTCATGACATACCCAAAGCTGATAACTTCCGCCATTGATATCATTTGTATCAACGTGGTGTATTTCTAGCCCGTGTGCTGATAAAAGTTCTTTAATATTATAGTAGGTGTAATATTCAATGTGTTCGTGACAAACATTACCAATGTCATTTGTTTCCACCATTGGACGTAATGGCATAAGTTGAATACACCATACTCCATCCTCGTGCAAAACACTTTGTACGTCTTTTACAAAAGCATGTGGATCTGGTAAATCATAAAACATAGCAATACTAGTAATTGCTTTACATTTTGTACCCATATTGGTTAGCAACACATCGTCAGCTTTGAAAAAGTCGTGTACAGCATAGTCACAGTTTTTTTGCAAATCCTCTTGCACTGTGTCTGCTGGATCTACTCCAATTTTTACAACGTTTTTATTATAAAAACTTAATAATGTTCCATCGTTTGCACCTATGTCTAATACTCTATCTCCAGGTTCAAGAGTAACAAATTTTTCCATCTGTGTTACAATATCTTTTAGATTAGACACAATTTTAGGATTAAGTTTACTTTGATACCAATATTCTCTGTAAACTGCATCTTGAACTGTTTCTTTTAATTGCACACACCCGCACTCTGTACATTCTATTAGTGTCATAGGTGCTTTGCCTCTATGTTCTCCTGGATTTTCTGGAAAGTCGTTTATACACAGATTTGGTATTTTAATAATTTCATTAAACTCTTTAGATTCACATAATCTACATTGTTCAATTTCTGTGTATGTAATCATAATAAATTTTTCCTGTGGATTTTACCATCAATCCATTTAAAAGTTTTTGTCATTCCTTCTCGTAGCGAGTGTTGTGGTTCCCAACCAAGAACTTCTCTTGTTAATGTTAGATCACAACTACGTCCTAACGGTCCAGTAGGTGCTGTTAAATCATGTTCTAATTCTATATCTTTGCCTGCTATGCTTGCAACCATATGATAAAAATCATTAACATTGATTTCTTCTTCACTTCCAATATTAAGCGGCTTGTTGTAATCGCTATCAGTAAGTTTGCGTATTCCATCTACACAATCTTCTACAAAAAGATATGTGCGAACTGCACTACCGTCACCCCACACTTCAATTGGAGTTTCTTGGTCGCTTTTGGATATTTTCCTACAAATTGCTGCTGGTGCTTTTTCACGTCCATCATCATAGCTACCTTCAGGACCATATATATTATGGAAACGTGCAATACGCACCTTTATCCTACCGTCTTTGTCATAACTTTCTAACAACAATTCACTGTACAGTTTTTCCCAACCATACCCCTCGTCGGGTTTAGCAGGTGTATCCATATCTTCTGTTAGTTTTACTACATTATTAGGATCTTGCTGATAATCTGTATTATAAACACAAGCACTACTGCTATAGAATAATTTTTCTACATTACTGTGTTCACAGGCATCAACAATGTTTACTGTCATAATAGCATTATCACGCATCATATCGCTACGATTAGCAACCGTAAAGCCTACTCCGCCCATATTAGCCGCTAAATGATAGACAGTTTCACAATCTCTAAACAAGTCTAAACGTGGTTGGCAAAGATCATGTTGAATAAATTCATCACATTCACTCATTCTATATAAAGGATATTTTGTATCAATACCTCTTACCCAAAATCCTTCGTCTTTTAGTCGTTTAACTAGGTGTGTGCCTATAAAGCCTCCGGCTCCTGTTACTGCTACTTTTTTCAATAGTTTGCTCCGTCTTCGTATCCATTACCATAGTAGTTATCTACTTCTACCTTAGTGACACGGTCATATCTGAAACTACGCCATGCGCTTGGTTCAATATCGATAGCCCAAACTACAAAAACCTTATCTTCTAAGTTGCGTATCTTTGTTTGGCTTAACTTATCATCACGTTGTGCTGCTGGCAACATACTTGGAATCAACGAACAATGCATTTTACGTTCGTCGCCACTAAGTTTATTGAATGTAATATAACAAACTTCTTTACTCAATAAGTCAAGCAACTCTTCTCTAGTTGGTATGCCTTTAAGAGCTGCTACTGTATCACCGACTTTCGACGACTTTGTCTGCGAGTCCATTGTCTACTGCCTCCTGCGCTGATAAAAATGTATCAAACTTCATAGTTTCAAATAATTCTTCATATGTTTTGCCTGCTGTGTTATGGCGTACATAAAGCTCTGTAAGGCGTGTGTTAAGGCGTTTGCTCTCTTCAAAGTGTCTACGTGCATCTTCAAACTCAAGTTCTTGTACGTGTACGCTGCCGCTTGTACCTCTTGTGCCTGAACTTACTCTATGGATCATTGTGCGTGATTCTGGCAACACAAATCGTTTGCCTTTAGCACCTGCTTGTGATAGGAAACTACCCATGCTTGCGGCTTGCCCCATTACCATTGTATGCACTGGACATTTTATGAATTGCATTGTATCGTAAATAGCTAACCCTGCTGTTACACTGCCACCTGGGCTGTTGATGTACAAGTTTATAGGTTTGTCAGGGTTTTGACTTTCTAAAAATAGCATTTGTGCAACAATAAGATTTGCCATGCCATCTTCAACAACGCCTTGCATCATTACAATGCGATCTTTTAGCAGACGACTGTAAATATCGTAACTGCGTTCACCTTTTGATTCAGACTCAACTACTATTGGTACTAGTGGCATTTTTTGATTTTTCCTCTTCTATTTTAACTTTTAATATAAAATTTTCAACCAGCAACTTTGTAAGTGTACTCATTGAAATTGCTTCTCTGTGATCTTCAGGACAATTATATAATTGATCGATAACTTTGTCAGCCATAATTTCGTACAGTTCATCCTCTGTAACATTAAGCCTTGTCCAATCAATTTTGTCTTGTACTTCTACTTCTTTTGCAAGAGCTACAATTTTTCCTATAGCTTCTGTTTTTGTTATTTTATCAGTCATAAATTTATATACTCCGGCCATTGTGCAGCAAAACTTTCTGCATCTTGTCTATATTCAAAATAAAACGTATCTTCATAATTATCTGTATAAATTTGCAAGTCCCATTGATGTTTAAACATTTGAATCTTGCAAAAATCTTTTCCTTTCGAACGAAGATCGGAATGAAGGCGTACACCGTAGCCTCCTGCTCGCTGCCATCGTTGCTTGTATTCAAAAATTTCTATTGGCGTCATTAGTGAATAGTTCCATAGTTTGAATCATCGGTTATATCAATCCCCCATTTGTCTTTTAACAAGTGTACAATAGCATCTGGCACTAATGCATCCTCCATACCTTGCGGTACCCATATGCCTTTTAGATTACCTTCTTTATCTAAGATAAACCCATAATCGTCCTCTTCCAACGATTCGTTAAACCCTAAATAATCATGCGACATCTTCACTATGTACCTTTTTTCTAATTGTTTTATGGATACCCGGATTTACTTTTAATACATTAGGCATCATTTCATGTCTAACATAGTTTCTAGTATAATGGATATCTTCGTTGCTGTCATCCTCAATCCAGTCAACTCCATTCAAATTAGCCCACAATTCTAAGTCACGTTTGCGTGTAAGGCGAAATGGACGAACTACATAGTTTCTACGATAAGGGATCCATTTACCTGTGCCATGCATACTACTCCAAACCCACGTTTCTACACAATCATCGAGATGATGTGCTGTAACAATTGTGTTCCCAGCAAACTTATCAAAAAAAGCATATCGTTGTTCACGCCACCATTCTTCTTGACTTTTTTTAGCAGGAGGAATTGTTCCATGTATTTCGCCTATAGTAAGAGGAATATCGTTTATTGCACAATATCGTTCTACAAATTTCTTTGCTTGACGACCGTGCTCAGTACCATGATCAAAATACAATGCATGAACGATATGCTTGCGTTTTAAAAAATCAATTACAGCCATACTATCAACTCCACCGCTTAATGCAACAAAAAGCCTGCGTGGTAGTTTACCTTGCATTTTAATCATTATGTTCCCAGTACTTTAAGATTTCCATATTTTTACCAGATCCTTTAGTTCTAATATACCCATCTTCTATTAATTTGTCAAGTACTGCTGATGATATTTCTTCAATTGTACTACGCAATGTCATTTGTTTACCAACAAAAGTAAACACAACAGCAGTTATAAACAACCATAAAGATATTTCCCAATTCATGCTTCTTGCTTTCTTAGCTTTACATAGTTCAACCGTGTCATTGGTGTTTTTGATTCACGCTCGTAATCTTGACCTTTTATACGTGCAACAATGTCATAAGTGTTATTTACAGTAAACTTATTTTTTACAGTAAAACAAACCAAGTCTTTACCAATAGCACCAAAATGCATAAATGCTTGCTCCATAAAATCATTGTTTAGTGGAATCACCTTAAGAATTTCTACTTCAGTTGGTTCTAAACGATCGCCGTTAAGATGTTTACTTTCGTTAAACTCAGTTCTCAAACGTAGCTTGTATTCTTTGTTTGCTAGTTCTCTATCAATAAATGCAGGCAAATAAGCTACAAGTCCTACACGACTGATATTTGTTTCTTCACTGTTGTATGCTTGAAACAAATCGTCTTCAAATTGAGGAAGATCGCCCATAGCTAACATAGTATATCGACGCATATGTTTGTCGCATTTTTTTCTAGCTTCCTTGTCTTCCTCAGTAACTGTTAGAGCAACAAAATCTTCTGGTTGCCATTCACTATGTGCAGTAAACGTAATAAGTTCTTTGTTACTAAACGTAGTAGGTTGTCCTTCGCTATAACGCTGTGTTGCTTTTACATATCCATTGTTTACTCTGTATGCAGCAAACGCTAGATCAATAATCAAGTCTGTTTTTACTGTTGTATTCATGTGATGTGCCTTTGTTGTGCCTATGTAGTTAATTTAACTTAATATAGCAGGATATAGGCCTAATGTCAACTATTTTTTTAGGTATTTTATCAGTAAAGGAAAATTCTCTTTTATATCAATGTCTCTGTGATTATGCATATACGCTAACATTTCTTTAAGCATTGGTTTTTTAGACACATTGTTTCCTAAACTGTTTTTGATATTGTCTAGGTTATTTACAAGTCTTTGCCAGCCAATTCCATCGCTGTCTACAAAACAATGTTTATTAGCATGTACTAAATCAATAGCTTCTTGTACATATACAGCAAAGCTATCATCAAGTATACTTGGTTCTAATCCTTCAGGTTCGTATACTACGTTAGGACTTATAGATATTTTACGCTGATGTTTTTCGTATACTTCTGCCATGTACTTTATGTAATTGGGCAAATCGCTCAGTGTAAGAGCATTAAAAGCTGTGTTAAAATTAAACCCAATCCAATCAAGAGACAACCAACGATTAATATTTTTATCTACAGTCTGCCAGTTACTTCCAAATCTTGTAAGTTCAGTAAACTTACCTACACACTCCAAGCTCATACTTATATGCACCATAAGATTTGGATATTTTTCTTTTGCTTCTTTTAACACTTTTAAATTTTTTTCAAACATTTTATCAGGGGTGTTTAAATTAGTAATAAAGTTAAGCAACAACTCGCTACTAACAGGTGCATATTCATAATATGCATCAATAAATCTAATAAATTTACCATCTTTAACTTGAGGACTTAGGAATGGTTCTCCTCCTAAAAACGCAAGATCCATACGTTGATGTTCTCGAGCAGCCTTGCCTATATTTTTTATAGTGGCTATAATTTTTTCAGTTTTTTCGTCTGTGTTTTTTTCTGTATATTTGAAGTGTTTGAACAATTGACTTTTTTGATTTTCCTGTGCCCATTTACTACTGAGCCAAGGTCCACAATAGATACATGCAAGATCGCATGTGTTATCAAAAAATAGTTCTAAACGATTGAATTGCTTGTTATAAGGATCTTGATTTAAATTCTTACCTTGCAATTCTAAAGGAATTTTACCCTCAACTTGTCGCCAACTTTCTACATTTTTGTGTTCTGCTTGCCAGCATACATCACAGGCTTTATGTTCAATTCCATTTTCTAGATTATCTCTAATATCCTGTAATAATGGATCAGAATGATAATTATCAGGATCGTACTCGTCCAACTTTGAACCTTGGAGCATTTTACAGCACCATTTCACATCATTGCGTGGTATATCAAATAATATTTGTTTGTATGGAAAAATACAATCTAATTTTGTCATAATCTAAACATGATTCTGCCTTTATCTAAATCATAAGGCGTCATTTCTATTGTAACCTTATCACCTGCAACCAAACGTATTTTGTGCTTTCGCATCTTTCCGCCTGTGTAACAATTGACAATATGGTTGTTTTCAAGTTGTACCTTGAAAGTTTGATTTGGAAGAGCTTCAATTATTACTCCAACAAATTCTAGTGCATCTTGCTTGCTCACTTATTCTCCTTCTACTGCGGTTATTGTGAGTCCCTGTTCTGTATTTTCAACTCTTATCACCGTGCCTTCTCCCCAGCCCATTCTTTCCATGATTTCTGGGGGTATAGTCATAACCACTTCGTCTGGATTATCTGCACTATCTTTGAATATTTCTTCTACTTTGTATTCCATTTTACATCCTTAATAATTTATATATCATTTCTGCGTAGTCCTTATGACAGTTTCTATCATAGTGTGTGTCTGGTAAGTATATATACTCGTCCAGCTTAGAGATCATCATATGTCCTAAACTCACATCTGTTATGCAACAAGATTCAACTGAATTAAAACCATTTACAGTTAGATTGTCTAGGCTCACCTGTACCATATGCATATTAGGATGTAGTGTTTTTGCCAAATGCATAAGTCCTTGTGTCCATAATTTTGATGTATCATTGGCTGGTCCGTACTCTATAAAAACTCTAGCAACTTTCTTTGGAAATTGTGCGGGTTGATGATTGCTCTTCCATAAATCATCACTTGCTGGAGTATATCGCCATGGAGTTGCTACACCCCATATAATAATATCATCATCTTGCCACTTGTCTTTATCTTCTAACATAAATTGGACGGCGCCATCATTACTCCATCCTGGTCTTGCTCTACAAATATATTCATCAGCTTGTAATAGATTTGCTAGTTGGCCAGCCCAACTGTACTCTGGGGCACAAGCTATATTAGGAGGAAGCACAACGCTATACTCATTCTTTTCAATTAGCATTTCATTCCACATGTTCTTACTATGTTTATACCTTTTTTCTATAGCACGAAACTTGTTTAATGTAGCTTTGCTATATCCTAATTCTGCGCCGGCAGTATGGCTATCTCCATAAGCCCAAAGTTTCATTGGTTTACTCTCCAATGTCCGTCACGCTTGACAATAACGGGCTGGTTATTAATGTAAACTTTATCATCTTTCATTTCGTAACTAATTGGCGGATCAAGCAAACTAGGAGAATGATTTGTTTGCCACATACTACTAATGCATTGCCACATAACACGTTTTTTTGAAACTTGGTATAATGTTTTAGGACGTAGATCATCCATGTCGGATATTTTGTGAGACAATCCAACCACGTTCCTCAACGTAGACAATGCAACTGGTTGTGCATTAAACTGCGGGAAATCTTGTGCAAAGTTTCTATCAGAATAATCTGTTAATATTATTTGTTGTGGAGTTTCGTAATTGTGAAACCTTAGTCTAGTGGTACCCGGGTGTGCAGCCATGCCGCCGTTATCAAACCTTTGAATACCAATTGGATGTAACATTCCTTCTTGTTTGATGCTATTGGTTAATTGCCAAATACTATAACACCAACTGAGTTGATGCCATTGTCTATCATTGATATCTTTTTTTTGATCTTCAACAAATAAAGGATCGTTTGTCATAAAAAAGTTATCATCAAATGGTTCAAAGCATTCTTCTAATTCCATTAACGGCTCGTTGCGATACTGATCATTTAACAAATAATGATCTACGTCAGCAATAGTAGCATCAAAAATCCAAGTCTTAGTTTTGTGTTTTTTGTCAAACTTTAGTAAAAGTTTCTTGGCTTGTTTTTCCTTATGAATCTTTGTTACAATTTCCATTTATATTCCTTCAAACTAAATTCAGTTCCTAGCATATAATCTATACTAGCATTTGGGTCGTTGCTCCACACTAGAACTTCAGGATCTTCATATAAAAAATCGCAATTTTCGCAATAGTCTGGCCAATCTCCCATTTCGTGATCTTTACGTAATTTATTGTACTTTTCGCCATACCAGATTTCATCAAGTGTTTGAGTTTGCATATGTCCTAACACACTTTTGTCTTCATTTGGAGGACCCATTGTTTGACAGCAAGGTGTTACTGCGCCTTGTAGTCCTCCTATACCGCCGGCTCTAACTGTGATCTCTGGAGCAAACGGTCTACCACAAGTTTTCTTTTGCTTTCCAATGCGATCATAAGCAGGGTCATAGTTGCCACTCCAGTTATGCATCTTCCAAATATAACCAGTACAATCAATACTATCAATCCAATTTTTTTTATACTGCTCAATTTCGTAATCAATGTTATTATTGTCAATAATAAGATGATAACTACTTACCTGACACGTACTTTGACTTTGTTCTATATAGTTTTTTGTTTCTATAGCATTTTGTTTTACAAAGTCAAATCTATCCTGACTCATCCATTTTTTATATAACTCAGGATTGTATCCTATGCAACTAAATCTTACAAAGTCTAAACCTGCATCAATAACGTCACGCATAAATTTACCACGTAAATATGTACCATTACAATACATAAATGTTTTTAAATTACGTTTAGTACATGCTTCTACGTACAGCGGCAAATCTTTTGCCATTGTAGGTTCTCCACTGCCTTCTAAATTTATTATAGGAGTACCGGGTAGTTGATCTAATATATTTTCAAAAAGATCAAGCGGCATTTTCCTTGTCCAGTTTTTTCCTCTACCTGTGCTTTGAGGACACATGTCGCAACTATAGTTACAACCTCCAAAAACTTCTACTACCGCTCTTTCTAGCTCCATCTGTTATTTAGTACTTCCAAACGTGTGCCGAATATCCTTTTCCGTTAGTATCTCCGCCATTGTTGTCAATGTCTACTCCATCGTACTCAATACCAGTGACAGTGTCTTCACCGTTCATGTATTCTGTAGTATAGACTTTTAGTTTCTTAGCATCAAAACTACCTACAGTTTCAATAACGCCATCAAAGAACTGACCTTTTTCACTTGAGTACAACTGTGCAATATATTCTGTACCTTCTGGTGCTTCGTCTTCACAACCCATGACAACCGGTTCAAGCTCATACCCACTTGCTTCATCAAGTTCGTTAAGCATGTCTGATAGGTTCTCGCCTTCAATAACATCGGCAACTGTGTTTGACATATACTCATTTGAATCAACTTCTTCGACTACTATGTATGCACTACCCCATTCAACACCATATGAATGTTCAAACTCTGTGTGCGATTCATACCAAGGACGCTTGTAGTTGTCGTGATCTGGATCATGTAAGAACTGTGCTTCTGGCGGAACACTGTCAATGTTGTCGTACTCGTCTTCTTCTTCGCCGTCACTGTTCATGTAGGTGGTTAAATCATAATCGCCATGTTCTTCACAAATAGGGTGCCAAAAGTCATGTGCTTCCTTGCTAATGCTCATGTACGCACTTTCGCCGCCGTAACCATTTAGTTGGATACGATAGAAACGTGGGCCTTTGAGTGTTTCCACTAGTTCTGTTTTTTCTTCAGTAGTTGCCATAATATATCTCCTTACGTACTATTATATATTCTTTTTTGTGTATGTCAACGAATATTTTAAATAAGTATAACGAAAGCGGAGATAAGAATATGAAATCAGATAACCCTATGATAATTCCCATAAGCATGGATGTTGTGGATAGTTTTTTAAATTATTATAAAGAAAATGAAGACCAAGTTGATAAAGACCAATATACTCATTTTTTAATGTTTAATTCCGAAGTTCATAATTCTGCAATGACAGATGAATTACCAGGAACACAATTTAAACACGGTAATATACTTTGGCACAAAGCCGGAGTACCTCCTCATGTAGATATTTGCGGTAAAGGAAATACTCACAGTTTAATTATTCCGCTGGAAGTAGAAAAAGAAGATCAAAAACTGATTGTGTTTGATCAAACGTATGACGAAGAATGTACATGGTTTGGCGATTTAGATGCTGAAATGAATCCTGATAGAAGTTATGGATCAGAAAAAAATGAAGCTATGTACAAAACACCTGGCGTACAAGGACTAACAAATGAAGAATGTCCATCAGAACTTACAGATCACTTACCAACTTACTACGGTGAGGATATGTGGTTTGGAATGTCTGGTGTAGCATTAGATTATAAAGTTGGAACTTGTATAATTTTTCCATCAAACAAAATACATACAACAGGGACTATGACTTCTGAAAAAATTGCTGTTACTAGTTTTATAGTGTACGACGATGTATAAAATAAAAATTGAAACTTTAAAAAAGGGAACACTCGAATTAGAGTTCTCTAACTTTCCACTTCTTGCACAAGTACTTGGCATACAAACAGGTCTATTTATAGGACAAATTTATGCTAAAGATCTCGATTTATACTTGTCGTACTTGAGTAACACACTATCTACTAGATTCCAAGAAAGAGAACAACTAGGAGTGTTTGATAACTTGGACAAAAACAGTGTAATAGTAGATATAGGAGCAGGCGCAGGCTGGTTTGCTATTGCAATTAGCAAGTATATTGGCGGCGGCAACTTTTACTTAATCGACAAGCAAGAATGGACTGGTGGTTATGCAGAATCTCATTGGCATGATGCGCAACCAATTTTTTACAACGACTGGGGCATGTTTAACGACTTTGCAAAAAACAGTTTAGGCCAGGAAGACGATTCTAAATTTAATTTAATAGCACCAGAAGATCCATGGCCAGAGAACATCGATTTGGTGTTTAGTGGGTACAGTTATCTATGGCATTATCCAAAAGAAGTGTATTGGGATCGTATTGTCAATACAAATGCAAGTTTGAGTTTTGATGTGCTTAATAAAGAAAACAGCATGGAACAAATAGATAACGACTTGGGTATAGAATGTACTTACATCAATAAGCCCGAAACATTGTTTCATTGGTTTTGGAATCAAATTGAACTTAACGAAAACAATGCTATTGGAAAATGTTGCTACTGGAAACGCTAATCTAAATCAAATTTAAAACGGTAAGTGTCAAACTCATACACATAAAAGTCTTGTATAACTCCGTGAAATTTACTAATACCTTTAAACTTCATCATCCGTATTAAATCTAAATTGCCAGGTGTTGGTATACTTTTGCCTAATCTCATACGTTTTGTTAGAGCCTTTAGTTGAGAGCTATGTGGCCATATAGTTATAAACACACCGTAACATCCTAGCTCTTTAGCATGTTCAATCAATCGTGGCAGTTGCCCGCCGTCTCTAAAAAACAATGTGCTGTGATCTTTGCGTGTGTGCTTTAACTGATAATAATACATAGCACCACGCATCCAATTACCGTAAATTTTACTTCCGCTTATTCCTACAATTTGATCATCTACATAAAACGCATCCACACTTTCAAATTCAGTGCTGTACCATTTGTCGTTTGTATAACGATAAATTTCTTCTGCTTCTTTTATATTTCTGTCTGTTAATTGTTCTAGTATTGCAGTATGCCCGTCGGACAACTCAATGTCAGTTTCATTGCCGCCGCAATCTAATATTGCTGCTTTTCTAAATTTTGTTAGATCAGGATGATCTAGCTGTGTTATGCGTACAAACTTTTTCGACATACTCATCACGTAACTTTCTTGTTTCTTTTAATAGTTTCATTAGTGTAGGAACGTGCGTCCTATCCAGTTTCAATATATCTTCTTTTTTGTATCTCATATTGATTAAACGACTGTATGGATATATAAAATTCTGTTTTAAATGTTTGTTCCTCGGATCGCTGTAGAATTCGTCGCTAAGTTCTTGCGCTTCGTCTTCGGTCATATATTCCGATTTCCATTTAAACCAAAACTCTTCGCCAAAACTAATACTGTAATCTTCTGGGTTGTCTTGTATTTTACTAGTAGTATTGTATTCCCACTGTCCTATTGCACTTTTTACAAATCCATATTTACGCATTTGATCTTCGGTAATTAAATCTGGTTTGTCAATGCGAGTCGGATATTGTGCAATGTATAATTTTGTTAAGTTAGTTCCGTGTAATGGTACATCTTCTTGGTGTAACCAGTCAAATGTTGATCTAACACTTTCCTTGCTTTCTTCGGGCAAACCTATTATAAAGTTGGCACTTGTAAATACGTCATCTCCCCATGCTTCTTTTAAATCATACAAACATTTTTTTAGTTTTTCTGGATTAGCACCCTTGCCTATAATTTTACCAGTGTGTTGATTAAATGTTTCAATGCCAAAATTTACACTAGACACTCCTATTTCTTTTAGCATAAGAATCATTTCAGGATGTGCTGCTATAATGTCTAAACGTAAATATCCAGTTAATCTCGCTTTAAATGGCAAACTGGTAAACACTTCGTGAAGATACTTTATCTTTTTCATGCTGTCGTTAATAGTATCATCTGAAACCATATATCCAGTAGTACCATAGTTTTCATAATTGTAAATCAGTTCTTCTCTTAGAGAATCCATTCCTCGTGTATAATCGCCAAACTTTTTACCGTTTAACGGAAATGCACAAAACGAACATTTAAAAATGCATCCTCTAGCAAATTCTATAGGCAAATCTTCATTTGGCAGTATGTGATCACTTTCGTGCCACTTTATTCTAGCATTGTTAAACTTGTGAAACGGATACATCTTGTCGGTGAGTATTTTGCCCATAAAACAATCAAGAACTTGTAAAGGAGTCTTGTGTTTGAGATAATTTGAAAGTGCTACTGCTGGGCCTTCGCCTTGTCCTGCAATCCAATAATCAACTCCTGCCCACGGTTTTCCATGAGCAAGTGCTTTATAACCTCCTACTACTATTTGAGTTTTAGGATTATTCTCTTTTATATGTTCAAAAATATCCTGCATGTCACTTTCGTCGTAAGGAAGAAACTCGCCATAAAGATTGGTATTTTTTTGAACAAGATTTAATTCAACACTTGTACTTGCTTCCCAAAACTCATCTTCTTCTTCGTCTGAAAGATATTTTTGCATAAGGGTTGTGCTAATTCCTACCCATAGAGTTTCTGTGCTTACATGTGCATCAATAACTCTATGTACGTCTTGTGGTGACATTTCTCCAAAAAAATCTACAGTTTGTACACTAAACCCGGCATCTCTTAATTCAGTAGCCAGTCTATATGTACCAGCATATCTACAAAACCCTACAAGATTATTAACACCTGTGAATAAAACTATTTCAGACATTTGTTCCTAATTTCTTCATAAGTTCCGTCCATAAACGATATTCTAAATAACACACGTTTGCTGCTGCCAGTATTATTAACACGATGGTGTTTTGATATATCTAATAATGCTAGTTTATATGTATGCTTACCGTCTTTAAACTCTACTGCGCACGGATCGCCTTCTAATAGTAAATTGACAGCACATACAACATTGCCGCCATCTATATGCCAGTTAACTGTATGCTGCGGTTCTATACATAAAAAATGAGTCACACATTGATTTTGAATATCAAAGTGTTTACAAAACTCTTCAGCAATAGGACGTAGTTGCTCGTTAAAATAATTATGACAGTCTACTTTAAATCCAGGAATAACTCCTTGAGCATTGCCTAGTTCTGCAAGGTCATTTTCGTAGTCTGGAATACTGTAGTCCTGAAAGTTTTGATAATCATTGTAAAAGAAATCTAACAAAAACTTTTCATCAAACTTATCATACTCAATGTCGATTACTGATACAGTCAACTAACTCTCCATATTTTAATGTTTTAAATGATATTCGCATTATAATTCTTTCGTGTTCACTATTACAAACTTGATGTTCTTGCATAACATCTAAAGCTGCTAATTCGTAGTTGTACTTTCCATCTCTAAATTCAACAGGCTCAGGATTGTCACTTATAACATAATTGATATTACTTTGACACCCATTTACATCGTCAACATGCCAAGGCAAATGAAACCCTTTGTCCATCCACAAAAACAATGCAATATACTCATCGTTAATGCCAAAATACTTAACAAATTCACCTGCTTGTTTTATAAGTGCCGAGTCAGTATCCTCGCCATATGTCTGACTGCCTAACACTCTAAAGCCTGGCATAGTAAAACTTTTTTCTTCACCGTCTACATAAAAATTGTACTTTGGATCGGGTTGTTCTTTTAGTCTAGTATACTCTTGCCAAAGTATTTCGTTGTTGAAATTATATTTAAATTCAGTTACTGGCTTTAGCAAGAATCTTCTCCTGTAATGCTTCGTATGTACAATCCTCGTGTACAAATATCATTCTAAATAATATGCGCATTTCGTTTTCTACATTTACTACTTTGTGAGGCCTAGACACGTTTAAAAGAGCTGTTTTGTAATCAATTACAGTAGCAGTTGAATCGTCATCGTCCATATGATCCTTGAAAGCAACACTGCTGTTAGTATCACTGAGTAACACATTTACGTTGCATTTTGTAGGAGCGTTATCTGCATGCCAAGGAATAGTTACACCTGGCTCTGAACCCATGTATTGTGTTGCAAAGACATCATATCCGCCAGAGTAATCAATTCCATAATATCTACAAAAATCATTGCCTATCTCACGCAATACAGGATCTATAAGGACTTCGTCCATGTTTACGTAAAGTCCTGTAATAGGAGCGTTTATACCCCAGTCGTTAGCAACTGTATCCTCGGGCACCCATTCATCCATTGTGCCAAATTTATTACGAAAATGTTTCAGCAGCCGTTCTGTTGGCCATTTGTAGTCTATATGTGTGAGATATTGTTTGCTCATGACTTACTAATCCTTTATAATAATCCTCTATCCATTTGTTGTTTCTAGTATATAGCTCATCTGGCATAGAAGCATCTTTTAACATTCTAAATGACTGATGGTGATCGTATCCTAAACTGCGCATACGTGGATAACTCCAAAAGTTAGTGCTGCTTTCTATAGCACGATCGTGTCCACTGTACTTAGCTGAAGTTAACACCTGTTTCCATCTAGAAGATATTTCTTGGCACTGGTTATAATTTAATGTGCCGTGTTCCCAATAATACGGGCTAAACTGTATATTGCGTATTTCATACTTGTCGTTGTCTGTGTGATAATCTTTTTGATTGCCTGCTGTTGTTTCACTAGGTCTTACATAAAATACTTCAAACAAAATTTTATCAATCACATCTTGGTTTTTTAGATATTGTAAAGTATCTTCTAAACTTTCTTCAGTTTCGCCAGGCAGTCCAAGTATAAAACTTCCTAGTACAAATATTTCGTCGCCGTACTTTTCTTTAATCCACGACAATATATTTTTAATTTTTTCAGGATGCAATCCTTTACCGCACAATTTTGCTGCTGTATAGTTAAACGTTTCTATACCTAAAAACATTCCTCTGCATCCTGCTTTGTACATTAAGTCCAGCATTTGCGGAAACTTTTCAAACATGTCCGGTCTTGCATATGCAATCCATTCTGCTTTAAATGGCAAACTTGTAAAGACTTCGTGTACCATTTGTACTTTTTCCATGCTATCATTAATAGTATCGTCAGTTAGTTGATAGCCTGTTACACCAAACTCTTTGTAGTTGTGTATTAATTCTTCACGTAATGCATCTTTGTCAATAATAGTTGTGCCTAGTTTATCAAACATACAGAATTTACAACCAAACCTACAACCCTTACTAACTTCTAATGGCAACCATTCGCCCTGTACGACATTGTCAACTGATGACCATTTTACAGGATTTACTTGTGCGCCTGCGCCTGCTGATGTATTGTCTGATACAAAGTTTACACCATTTCTGTGTATTATTTGTTGTGGTTCTATATTATTGTTTATAATGCTTGGAACAATTGCTTCTGCATAACCTTTTATAATATAATCTACTAATTGCATTGCTTTAGGCAGTGGTACATTTTTTCTAAACATTGTATAATGATTGTACCATATTTCTGCATTCCAGCCGCCAATTATAATTTTAGCATTTGGAGCAAGTTCTTTTAATTTTTTAAACCACTGGTAAGTTTCTTCATGGTCAGTAAACCATAAGTTAAAATCATTTACTCTTGAGTTTTCTTTATGCTGTAAAAATGTAGTCGCAATACCAATATATTTTGTTTGGTCGTCTACAAAGTTTTTTAGATATTCAAATAAGTTTGGATGTTTTGTAAAGTAATCTACTACTACACAATCACACAATGTTTTATCTACTATACTTTGTTTTACAGTGTATGGGCCAAGGTACCGTGACCAGAAACTCCAACGATAAGAACTATCATAGGAACTGAATACATCATTCAGCAATACCACGTCAGTCATATTATAAGTTCAAACATTCTTGACTATCAAGACTAATGATTAAGTGATTGCGGGCTGTATTACCACCGTTTACTGCATAGTGTTTTACACCAGGATTAACTAACCATACGCTACCGTCTGCTGGAATGTGTTGCTTATATTCGTTGCCATCTTTATCCCAACCTCCGTTGTAGCAGTCTTCGTTGGTATCTAGTGCAATGTGTAAACGAACACCGTACAGTGTGTCATAATCAATGTGTGGCTTTACTTCACTATTAGGTGCTAGGCCTGCGAACCGAGTCCTGTGTGACCCTGTAAACGTAGCTAACACTTCACGCAAGTAACTAGGTACATCGTCCTTTACTTTGCGATACCAGCGTTCGTCTGCTTTAGGATCACGCTTTGCAATTCTATTATCCCATGCACTGCCGCTGAGTTCTGTGCGTTGACTTAGGTCGTATGTATCATCGAACTCAGTTAAACTTAGTTGTTGGTAACTAGTTTTCTCCCAATCTAAGTCACAGACACAATCGACTTCGTTTAGTTCTTCTTCTTTAAAAAACATCTTAGGAAGTTTTGTATGTGTTTCGCACATATGGGCATAGTCACTGCCAAGACCATCCCAAACTTTGTCTGCTGCAAACTGTTTTAGTTCTTGTTGCAATCTTCCAATGTCAAATCTGTAATCAAGTCGAGCAATGACAGGTAGCTCGTGTCGTCCTTTCCAGCTTGTAGACATTTTATTCTCCAATATACTTCTGTATAGCTATTTACACTCTTAGACCACAGGTGTGGTTTTATTACGGATGAAGACTTTTTCAATTATCCAGCCTATTAAATCAAGTTTGTGCAATCTGTATTTGTTAGGGTAGTCGTGGTGTACATCATGGAATGCATCTCCAAATGTAACTAATGCTAACCATAGTACTGTTCTTGGTTTAAAATCTTTGTGCGCTGTGCTTAATATAAGTGTACCAAAAAACAGTGTTAATCCTGCAGGAAAGAGCAAAGCGTATACTACTAACATAGGATCTATTAATGCTAAAGTTAAAATTGTAACATAGCAAATTATTGTATAGTATTTGTGTTGCCATTTATAGAAACTATCTCGCATAAGGTCTAATGCATATCTACCTTCAACTTCTGCAAATGCAGTAAAAAACTGTACACGCCAAAACCCTAAATGATCAGGACTGTGCGGATCTTTGTCTGTGTCTGCAAACTTATGATGTTTTCTATGTATGGCTATCCATGTAATTGCACTTCCGGTAAAGCTAAATGTAGTAATAAAACTTAATGTGTACTCTAACCATTTAGGACAATCGTAACTACGATGAGTAAGGAGTCTATGATATGTCATTATCATACCAAGACCGTTGAATACAAAATACATAAAAAGTGCAATTATCCATTCATGCCAGCTTGCATATAATATCATCGGAATGATACTAAGATATGCCAGCATTTGTAAAGAGAAAATTTGTAATCTTGTTTTCATGTATGTTCCTTAAAATTAGGGGCTTACCGTTGACCCCTGCGGATGTATTATGGCATCACCCAAACTGTTAATCTATATTTACATCAATATCTTTCTCTAAAAAATCAATGCATTTTTGTGGTGTAGTTTCACCATACGGATCTTCGTCTTCACCGTCATTGTTAATGCCAGGTTCCTGCCACCATTTCTCTACAACACCGTCGTTGAACACTGCCATGTAGCGCCACGATCGTAGTCCAAAGCCTAAGTGGTTCTTACCAATCAACATGCCCATAAAGCGAGTAAAGTTGCCTGAGCCGTCTGGAATAACTTTTACGTTTTGAATATCTTGTTGCTTTGCCCAAGCATTCATTACAAATGCATCATTAACACTAATACAATAAACTTCATCAATATCATTATTTCTAATCAAGTCGTAGTTTTCTTCAAAACCTGGAAGCTGATATGTACTACATGTTGGAGTAAATGCTCCTGGCAAACTGAATAATACTACACGTTTGCCTTTAAATAATTCATTGCTGGTTGTTTGTTGCCAACGGTACGGGTTTGGGCCATCAATGCTTTCATCACGTACTCGCATTTGAAATGTTACTGCTGGGGGTCGAAATCCTTCGATCATAGTATCTCCTGTATGTATATTACTATTTATTATACTATCTTAACTGCCGATTGTCAAGGTATTTTATTTATTATTTTCATAAATACCTATAGCAGAGCGTGAGGACGCATTTATGGATTTCTTAAGTTTAGTAGGCGATGTTGGATTTCCCATAGCAGGATCAATAGCAGCCGGTGGGTTTGTGTTCCTAACATTGAAGTTTATACTAGCTGGAGTTACTGGCGGTGTAACTACACTAAAGAATATAATTGGACAATTAGATAATCGGGTTCAAACAATGAACAACGATCTTGTTAAGATTGACGCATTAATGAGTTATGCTCTTAATATTAAACCAAATATAGATCGTATAGCAGCCAACGAAGGAAAAGATGATGCCAGAAGAGACTAATGTAGACGACAAAGGCAAAATGGAAATACAGTTGCGTATACTAGGAAATGAACTAGTAGCAATAAAAATGTCAGTTGATGATTTTAAAATGAAATGGCTGTTTATCGGTGTGCTTGCTATGTTAGCAGTTGGCTGGGCAGCAAGTAGTTTTGGTCCAGACTTGATTGGCATGTTTGGAGAATAAATGGATTTTGATTTAGCCAAAGCGGTAAGTGACTATGGATTTCCTATCATTGCTGCTATGGGTATGGGCTACTTTATCTATTTCATATGGAAATGGGTTACTGAAACAATTGATCCAGTAATTGGTGAAACAATGGGAACACTAATTAAACTAGTAGATCGAATCCGTATGCTGGACAATGATATGATACGGCTGAACAGCAAACTTAGTATGGTGCTTGAATATAGAGCAAAATTAAATCCAGATAGACAAGATGAATTACATAGGCTTGTTGCTGAATACAAAACAGAAAATCAAAATTTTGATACTACTGGTAAAGAACAGCCAGAACCAGCCCCTATTAAAAAAAGGACTAGCAGATGAAATGCGAAAATTGTAAATGTGATAGCCATTGTGATAAAGACTGTCCGCAATGTCACAATGATATATGCCACAAATGTAATTGCGAGAAGTGCAAGTAAATAAGTACACATATGAGGTACTATTTAGGACAATGCGAATACAAGTGGACACATGCTAACACCGATATGGAACACATATGGATACGGCGAGAACTTGGTGACGATCTTTACAAAACTGTAGAAAGCAATAACTGGGAATGGCGTCTGTTGCGTAGTAGCAGTACAAGTTTACCTGGAGATATATACTGTCGTTGCGATATATATGTTGACATTGATGATTCAAAAAACGCTACCTTATTTGCATTAAAGTATACTCAAGCAAAATTATTGGAGAAGATAACATGATGTGGGTCGATTATACTATTGATAGCATACCAGGAGGCAGAGGCTTTAAAGTTGTAGGTGACACGCCAACTGAAGTAATGGACAAAGGGTTGTACAAACCAGGTGATGTCTTTATTGTAAACGAAAATGGCTGGCTAATAAAGACTGACGAAGTTAATGCGCTGCTACTAAAGCATGAGAGTAGCGTTCAGCAACAATCTCAGCAACCTGATCAGAACACATAGTTTCATAGTGTGTATGTGCTACTTCTATGTACTCCATGTCGTTTCTATGTGTCATTGAAGCAATAGTGACAACTCCGTCATTGGGGCCGTTGTGATACGGTACACTACCGGTTGTGCTTACTATCTGCGTCCAAGGTATATTCAACTCTATTTCATTTGCTTGTTTGATAGGATCACTACGCTTGCCTATATCTCTAAACAGTGGATAACTAGGTACAATGTATTTTGCCCAGTCTGCTGTACTACTGCCACGGAACGGTGTGCTAATACTTACACCGCCTATAACACGCAAATACTTGGTTAGATGTAGCGCATATAAGCCGCCCATGCTGTGTCCTACAACAAAGTGCGGTCCTCTATTTTGACACTGCTCTGTAATCATATCCAAGTTGTCATAGAATTTATCCATACTTGAATAGTTGATCATTATCTCTTTTGAGAACTGTGTCTTAGTTTGCAAGTATCTAAAACTTAAACTAGTTTGGTTTGCGCCATGCAGCCATATTACATTGATATCTTCAACGTCTTGGCCTTTGTAATTAGGGCTATTGAATAAGTTTCTAAAGTAATTAAGCATATGTTATTTACTTGTTGCGATGAACACGCCGTTCCAGTCTGACGGTAAGTCTTGTGTTTTCATATACTCACAGCGTTCAATCCACATATCGTAGTAGCCTTCCATCTTGTGGTCAAAGTGTGTATACAACATACGACACTTGTCTATAGCATCATCAAAACGCTGCGCACGATAATCTTCGTGCATCTGCTCGTGTTTCTTTTGTGCTTTGCGCCATGCAGGATACGTTTGATCCAATACTGTATAAATTTTAAGTCCTACACTTTTGCCTTTGACTTGCAAGTCATCTACTTTGAGGTAGAAGAAATCTGTCTTTGTTTCTTCATAAGTTGCTTCGCCTACAAGTAATAAGCATCCGTATTCTTTACACTTGCTTTCTACTCTTGCTGCTGTACTTACAGCGTCTCCAAGGACATCATATGAATGACGTTTAGTACTTCCCATCTCACCAAGGTACCCCAACCCTGTGTTGATGCCAGCGCCCATACCAACAGGAGGACGGCCATCAGGTATAA
>Ga0233432_10000199_pt1 | contig 57093 bp, 31 predicted proteins | sample SI_122_August201_6_FD_179870 | JGI IMG/M metagenome (GOLD analysis project Ga0233432, IMG submission 179870) | Seawater microbial communities from Saanich Inlet, British Columbia, Canada - SI_122_August2016_10_MG | ecosystem: Environmental > Aquatic > Marine > Inlet | place: Canada: British... | reverse complement strand
TGGCTTCTGCAGCGTCGGCGCTGGCTTCCGCTGGGTCGGCACTGGCTTCTGCAGCGTCGGCGCTGGCTTCCGCTGGGTCGGCACTGGCTGTGGCATCTGCTTCGGCACTGGCTTCTGCAGCGTCGGCACTGGCTTCCGCTGGGTCGGCACTGGCTTGGGCATCAGCTTCGGCACTGGCTTCTGCAGCGTCGGCTCTGGCTCCGTTTGGATTCAGTGCATTTCTGCAAACTGGTGGTGTCGTGATTGTACTGGAGTTTTCTGCGTCAAGGGATACGTTGCTATTTTTTGTTTCATTGCTAACGAAAAACCAACGAGACATGCGCAATTAGTAAATGCATTGGATGACTATGAAAGAATATATACTATTTTGACACAGACTATCAATTACCGTGTTTGCTTTCCTATGCCCCGCGTGTCTAAAAATCGTATTCGCACACTTCTCGAAAGGGTGGAATAATCTTGTTGTTAATGGCTATGATGCCATCACCACAAACGGTGTTGCATGGTGGAAAACGGTAAAATCCAGGAATAAATGTACAAGAGGCGGAGCAACAAGCATGTAACGGCGTCGTCTTGTCCGTGGGGTCGCATTCTTCCTCGAGTTCGTGAAAGTCATTCCGACATGTGCTGGTAGACGGGGCTTGAGTTGTCGATTCGTCCCTTGTACATTGAGCGTCCTTGTTGGCGCAGCAATATTTTTCACTTTCACCCAAACCACAGAACACACTGGAACAAGACTTGCATCGATTGTGTTGGTCGTCGTAAAACTGGTGAATGGGATGGCACCTTTGGCAGAAATTGTGGGTGGTATGGAAGTGGTACTTGTCGTCACAAAATTCTGACGCTTGGTGCATCCGCTCAAAGGTTGCGAATGCACAAGGTAGTTTGTGAAAATCGAAATTTTCTAGTGTCTGTACAGCCGTTTTCATGTATTCGATGGATTGCGCTTGGGAATTTTGCACTGGTAAAATAAACAGTTGGCTGCTTGACACGGGAACCACGACAACAACCGTCCTCAAATGCTCGGGTAGCCCGTGAAATACATCGCGCGTTGCTACGGGATCTCTTGACACAAAACCAGCAGTGTCGTATGGAACTTCCAAATGTGAAAGAAGTATCTCCATGATTTCAAATGGAATATCGACATTGTCCAGATGCACCGAATTAGAGATGCATTGAGATTGTGTCCTGGCACCGCCAACGGCTGACGTTTTGTTGCCAAAAAAACTCGACACGGCTTTGCATAGTATAAACGACGCGTATTCTATGTACACCGGGTATTTCCGGCTGAAATGGGGCCGGATTGTCTGCCAACTTTCCGATTCGGCAAGGCGCGCAAACAAATGTGCAAAAAAATCGTCGTGGGGTATGAGATCCACACGCATGGCAACGGTGTCGATGGCTGTTTCAACCTTTTCAAACGGATCGTACCCATTGAACAATTCCTTTAGTTTCAGCTGTAAATCCAGCACGTGGCGATTAAACGTCGAGATCATACCATTGTGGTGTAAGATTGTGCGGCTCAGGAATGTGTGGAACCCTGTCATTGTTTGGTAATAACCAGTGCCGACGTCCAAGTCTCGTGTGCGTTTGTGCAAGCTAGCATGCAGTGCGCAACCAAGGAAGGGGGGACTGGTCTGCGGGCCGACGCGCGACGGTAACGTATATATCGTGTGATTAAGTGTGTCTAAAGGGCCACATTCGATGCAATTTTCGATGTTTTTTTGGCCATACATGATACCATACGTGTAAGCTGGGCATGCGTATTTCTTGTTGTCTTTGCAAAAGAATCCAATGTCACATGGCTCGCATGCAAAGCTAGTTTCGTTTTTTTCAAAGCCATCCATACATATGCAGTCCGAGGGCATTCGAGCGTCATATTTGTTGGCGGTGTGCATGTTGGGGGGGCAAGGGGTGCATCGGCCGTGAACTAGATAGTGCTTTGTGTCACATACGCAATGCATATATTGTTCACGTTTCACGCGTCCAACTTCGGCACAGACGCAATTTATCAATGAGGATTGACCGCGTTGTACCGTTGTGAACCCGGGTGGACATTGCGTCTTCGGCAAGGACACTTGTTCGTTGACATAAAATCCACGCTCGACTGGTTCGCATTTAGTGCTTATGATGTCCCTGGCATAACCTGGTTTACATTGGCACTTTCCGGACGTCGGGGTTTGGAGCTCATTTTCCAAGCACAGTCGTGGTGTTCCATTTGTGTTTTCTGGGCAGTGCTCGTTGACGGCGCATTGTTCACAATGGGTTCGGTTCTTAAAGCCGACCCTACAGACGCAGTCGGCGACACTAGAACTGCCAGGGTACAAGGTGGTTTCGTCTAACTCACACCGTGTTTCCTGGCCGTTGACGGCAAAATTTCCGATGCGGGCCTGTCGACACTCGATACCTGGGACAGGGGCTTGGTAGTAACCTTTGTCGCATTTACACATGCTTCGATTAGATGCGCCGTCATGTGCAGTGTTTGAGTGTGGAGGACACTGGATGGGCAAGGAATCCGTGGTATTTGTGTACCAACCGCGGGGCACCTTGACGCACGCGAATGCTTCGACATTCCAGTACATGCCCGGTGTACATGCACACCGATGGTTGAGTGTGCCATTGGGACAATGCTGCACAATGTTTCCCTCTTTGCACAAATAATTGGGGGGACACGACACACAAGCACTGTTTTGCGTGTCTGCGCCCCACAAGTACCCGTGCAAGCAACGTTTTGTGTGCTTGGTTTGAATGGGATCTATCATGGAGTACAGCGGGTACAGGGTGTGTTGTATCGCGAACGAGCCCATGCGCGCGCGTCCGGGCGGTGATTCGTAAATCTGGTAGTACACGATTTTGGGGATTGTGTGGGGAATTTTCCAGTGCCTACTTCCAAGCACGTCGCTAAAGTTGAGTGAGAAATAATTTGTCATATTAACCTGTTGTATGGTGTTCGAAATTTGAAGAAAGTCAATGTTCATGTTTGAGAAATTTAAAATCGTTCCGGCTTGGAAGCGTTCAAACACGTGCAAAGTGTCGATGTCAACGGCCGAATTTAAAAAATTGTGATTGAGGCTTAGGCTCTCGCCGCCGTTGATTACAATATGTTCGGCATCTTCAGACAAGTGAGAGTGTTCGAGTTCAGTTTCCGACACACATTTTGAACATGTCTGCAGAACGACAAATGTGTGTGGGTGCAACAATTTGAGGTCACAATCTTTTCTGACGACTTGCGGGCCGGGAGAGACGTCTGTAGCATTTGTTGTAGTATTTTCAAAGAACATTTGCGAGGCTTCGGTGGGCAAGTTTGTCGCATTTGTTGTAGTATTTTCAAAGAACATTTGCGAGGCTTCGGTGAGCAAGTTTGTAATGTTTGTGAACATTGAGAGATTGGTCAGGGTCGTGGTCGCTGCATTATCATACTGTACTTCGACTGGATCTGCACGTGTTTGCACACAGATGCCAACGAGCAGCTCGTTGCGAACTGCAATGTATCGAAAATACAACTCGTGTCGACGCTTGGGAAAGGGTATGGGAGGTGTGGATGTCGACAACTGCACGACACGCCCCGTGAGTATCTCGAGCATATAAATTTCCGACAACAAGTACACCGGCCCCGAGGACGCGGTCAATATTCGCACTTGGATTTCCTCGTTGGATATCTGCGGGATATCCATGTGCATGGGTTGGCACTGTGCTTTTCCCGTGCAAAGACTCAGTTTGGCACGAGGCACATTTTTGCCCGATGCCATTGTGATTTCAAGATCAAAGGTGTCGAAAGCGACGTGCAGTACAACTCGCCGCAAGGTGCCAGAGTCCGTGTTTTCCCAGACGAGCGCGGGTGCTCCGGGAGGTGCTTCGAGTAGAGCACGAGGTTGTGCGGTCTTGGCATCGGGAATACAAACCACGACTGATTTGAAGACGCTTTGCCGAAACCCGGGAGCACACGTGCAGTGTTCGGGGCGTGTGCTGGCACGTTTTTGTGTGGTAGAAAATATGGGACATGCTTTCTTTCCGCCACCGGTGCAAATGAACCCGAGTGGACACGCGCGGCACTCTTTCCCGTAAAAGCCAGGTGCACACTGTGTGCTCTGGTCCTGTTGGTGTAGTTGGTTGCATTCTACTTCCGTTTGCGTACTGTCATGGATGCACACGCACTGGCCCGGTTCTGAGGCGGCCACGTTTTTTGTCGATGTTCCGTTTTTTATACATTTCGTTTTTGCTTCGTTTTTACACCAAAACCCCACCGGGCATAACACGCACGACTTGCTCGTTGAGTCCATGTAAAATCCCGGTAAACATTGTCCATTCGCAGAGTAGCCATATTGTCTGATTTCTGCATGCACAACGTGGGCAGGTGCAAAAAGTTTGTATGGACTTGTGCCCGTGCTGCTGACAACAGTAATCGCCGACACATTTTCCCGCCGCTCATCAGGACATGACAATTCTGCGTTCCACAAGTACAAGTTTTCAGAGGCCACAGTAGCAATACAGGCAAAAAAAAATATTGCAGGTTTCATGTAGATGACCGTGTTTCATGCATTTGCATATATACGCCTCGTTTACACTAGAACGTGCCTCGTGTGTTGAGAGATGGGCCAAGTGCCATCGATGGTCTTGTTTATACACCATTCAATTATTTTTTTGTGCTTGATTGCTATTTTTTCGGGACATGGCACTCTCGGCTTGGTGTGTCCTGATATTCCAGTGAGGGATTCCAATTTTGTATACTCTCCACCAGCATCGTGTCAACAATTTTTGCATGACAGTGGTATCAATGCGAAGAATTTGTTTCACGCGCATGCACATCACGAACCAGTGTGTGGAATTGGCAAAGAAACATGTGCCTGTCGACGCGCGCGTCGAGATGTTGGGATTATTCAGGTGGAAAAATTTGCAACGCACTTTTCAAACGTGGGTGTATATAGCAATTTGACAGAATATGAAATGACGGAATGTAAAGACTTGTGCGCAGATATCTATTACGCGGTGCTGCAGAGTGACGACCCACGCGCGTGTGCCTGTGTAAACTTGCGAGGCTGTACATTTCAGGAACGCAACTTTACAGTGTCCGGGGTTTTGTCAAAACCAACCTCTGCGATTTTGGTCATTCCGAGTGACTTTGTCTCGCAACCATACCTGGTCGACTGTAATTACCCGGGAAAATACACGAATAACGTGTTAAGTACGATGATTCGATGCGAGCGTCTCGGACTTGCAATCAAATACACTCGACCAGCACAGTGCGACAAAATGGGTATGGAGTGTTTCTATGATAGTAAAATGAAAACGTGGCGATACGGATGCAAGACAGGTAAGTTTTGGCAAGAAGCCCCGGAAAAACCATGCAAGGAGTGTACGAGGTGTGAAGAGCACGAGTATGTCGCCTCGCATTGCAAACCTACCCGAGACACGGACTGCAAAAAAATCAAACACGACACCGCCTTGGTGCACTGGCAGCCGGGCAGCTGTCCGTCGGCGGGACTTTACTACGACGCTCGAACACAGGAATGCAAACGTTGCCCGTCTAACAAGTATGCTTTGAATTCGACTTGCGTTTTGTGTTTGGAGAACTTTGACAGCAAACACGTGTTGACTGGTGACACCTGCACCCCGTGTTCGTCGTCGTTTTACCGCGGGACGCACGACTTGGAATGCATTCCGTGTAAACCCGGAGAAGAAAGACCCCTAGAGAATCCCTTGTGCACGAAATGCAAACCCCATTTTGTCAACCCCGGTGGATACGCACAATGCGTTGAATGTAGTGCAGTTGAACGATCAGAGGAGAACACATGTCAGCCTTGTGGGCATGGTAAACTGTGGATGCACGAGCAGCGCGTGTGTGACTTTTGCCCTTCGCCGCAAGTGTTGGTCCACGGCACGTGCCGCACATGTACCATCTACGCGAATCACAGGTGCCCGATTGGACAATACCTGGACGGGTGTACAAATCCTGCAAACAAACCCTGCACTTGTGGGTGTCGCCCATGTGACAACTTACAAACTGACATAACGGGAACATGTCACGACTCGTTGTTGTGCAAGGACCTCTCGCATTACTACAATGCCACGTTGGGACGTTGCACTCAGCGAAAAAGCCTGCACCTCGTGGTGGCGCGATCTGCAATAAATCAAACTACATTTGACATTCGCAATCAGTCGACACAAAAAGTCATGTTCTGCAAAGATTTATTTGCAAAAGAAACGCTTAGATGGATTTATCAAGAACACCGAATCCAATTTGCGGATGGCACCTCCACAAACACCAAACGTATGAAAGACACGACTTTATTGGCAACACTTCCACATCAACTGGAAATCAATTTTTTCCTACAACACGACCACTGCTCGGTCCAATGTGTCGTTGGGAGCGCGTGGCTGCAAATTGGTCATAGCACGTACCAGTGTGTCCTTCTATCAGACCAGTTTGATGTGACAGAACAGTGCACCCTAAATGTCAGTAACGCACATGATGCTCGTTTTTTCAACCTTCCTCTAATTGAATAAATTCCATTGGATCGGGTATATATTTACATGCAACGACTACGGCTCCGTCAATCGCGTCAACGCGAGCGCTTGTCTGCACATTAGCCATACCACCTACCAGCGCTTTGCGGGTAGAACGTAGAACGTGCCAGGACTGAGCATCCCCGATGTCAGGGATGCACTCGATACGCGTTTTTCAACTCTGCTCGTGTGTATGAAATTCACTCAGATCGGACATTTACGTATATACATGAAAAACTGACCCAGTAAATGGAAACATGCAGTTTTTACATGCACAAGGTGCAAGAAAATATCCTTAATTCCGAGTATCTCGATTTGTCAACACTGACCTACGCGATGACTTCGGCCGTGGTCACGTTTGCCTGCCTTTCGATGCCGATCAGAAACGACAACACCTGCCCCAAATCTTTGCTGATTGTTCCCGGTCGAATTTTCGTGCATATTTTGACGTTTGTCTTTGAACTACCAAAGCGCTATGTTGCAACAACAGCGCTCTTGTATCAATCATTGGCACTGAGGAATAGTTCACGACAGCATCTGTTTGCGCAGAATACATTTATTGACATGACATGCTTACTCGCACTGTGTGCTATGGATGGGCTTCAGACTTTTGTCTGATTGGATGTCGCAGCACCCAGCAATGTTTTGGCATACTTTGGAAGGTTGGTACACCGGTAAATTGGAATCGTTTGTTTTTGGAGACGAAGTGAAGCGATGCAAGAGACGCCTCAGCGCAAGATGCCAGTATTCAATAAACTTGCTCTCGTTTACGTGGCATAAATTCTCAAAGACAAAGCCAGAGGCTTTTGCATCTTCCATGAGCACGACGTGCTCAATAAACTGCCGCATCATGTTGCAGAAAAAAAAAGGGAGTTTCAACTCAACTGTTATCATAAATAAAAACTCGGCCAGACACTTGCATTCATTAAAGTTGGAGGCACCCGTTTTTGAATCTGTGAGAATGTGGGTGGTATGCGGGGTGTAGTACAAGATATTGTCCACGAGTTCGAAATCAATTGCATTCCACTCCCTCTCAAACGTGTATGTGTACAGCAAATTGTGAATTTCCGAATGCATAAATGCTGTGGACTCGCTTGAAATGCCCATGGCGTCCAAGCTTGATTGCATGGTTTCAGAAACATTTTTATGTGTGAACATTCATATATAGTTATTGCTGTAGATTGAGAAACTCTTTCCATTGGATGCTACCACCCAACGCAGAAACACCACCAGTATTTGTCCAACACGTTGAAGATGAGCCTTTACTGTTCGAAAACACGCCACACGACAACATGGTCGCGCAACCCATGTATCAGGCGCATGTTGTTCCACATGAACATGCTTTTGGATATTCCAACACCGTAAAAAGCGTAAAGAATGGAGTGGGCATTTGCTGCAACCTTCCCGCTGACGTGCTTATCATGATTACCGCTGTGGTGTTGGGGTTTCTGGGTTTGTTATTCGGGTTCGATTGGCTGATTCTGGGTGCAATTATTCTCGTTTCCTTCAACGTGTGTGGCTGTGTGAAAACGTCCATCGTGACTTCAATTCCGAGCATCTTTGTGTGCGCGATCTTAGCGCTTGCCCTCATCTGGCGAGATTTGCCTCGGGTTTTCCGAGTGTATATTTTGCACCAAAGTAGCCACTCCCACACGCACAACGCTACGACAGTCACCTGAGTCATTTCGTGCGCCCAGGAACGTTGTTTGAAATTTTGAGACGGAAAATGAAAAAAAGTAAAGTTGTTTATTAGACGAGAAAGGGAACACAAGGTAGAAATGGAGGTTGCGGACGGAGGCCCAGTTGCGGAAATCGGCTTATGTCAGGCCACCTAACAGAATAATCGCAATAAAAAATTTCGACACAACATTTAAGACTGCATAACCATAGGCCGTTATGCGCTGCCACCGCGCAATGTTCCTTGTGTAAATTTTGCCACTGGGCACTCTGTGTATCCACTGGAACCAGACGACTAAAACACAGACTTGTAAAAACTGCACGAGTCCAAAGGAGCTGAAAAAGACACCTTGCGAGTAAATAAGGACCCGCACAAACGTAGGAGCACCGGGATACTTTTGCACGCAGTGCTTTGCGTCCGTGTCAAAACGGTTAAAGTTTTCAAAAATGATGCTCCACAAGACAATGTGCACAACCCAAGCCGTCAAATGCACAAAGCAGAGTCGAAAGCTGCGGATCGTTTTTTCTAATTGCGTCTCCGAAACAAAGCGATGGTCGTCTTCGCAGACACCGTAAATCCCGTCAATTTCATACTCGACAATATATCCCAGTAAACACAGCACGAGCTGGAGGAGGAGCAGCATCGCTGCCTCGTTGACGGATGTGTTTTGCATCATCAGCGAAAATACGACAATTTGAACGCTGGACGTCAGCCCGTATTCGACCCAACGCAAAAAGGACGCCCCGTCGGCAAATCCTGGATCCCATGGGGAGACTTTACACACGGCAGAGACAGCGCCTGAGTCAGTGAGCGCTGTTGCACCGGTCACATGTTCGGGTCGAAATATGTCCACAGTCGACGCGCTTAGATGTGCGGCTTCGTCAGCCGTGGTAAGGTCGAACACGTTTTGGCCTTGCGCGTCTCTGGCAAGCAGTGGTTGTCCTTCGAGGGTTTTACCCGTGTACAGGGTGCCAATGACTTTTCCTGTAAAGGCCGGTTTGCGTCGGTATTCATAATAAAAGGTGTAAAGTTGAAAACACAGCGACACAGTGTACACATACACGAGAGCCACGGATAAGTTAAAATATCTAAAAATGTCTCCCCAAAAACGCAGGGAGAATGTGGGTTTGTTTACAAACACATAACGGAATAGGGGCTCATTTTCACGCCAGACCAGGCCTTTTGTGCTCCGTGGGTCCTCATAAAAATGACTTTCCGCGGTGCATTGCACGTCTGTTGTGATGCTGTTGACGTATTGATCCACCGCAGTTGCCAGGGCGCAACGCTTTGCCGCCGGATCTGTGGCGTTGCAGCTGCGGTGATATGTGAGCACACGCGTGTCGTGTATAGAAACCCAATTTCCAATGTTAGGATTTTGGTTGATCAAAACTAAAATCAAAATGAGTGCAATAAACGAAATATTCACACAAATTGCACGGAGTAGTAGAATACGACTCCAGAAAATGCCACAGCATTGCACACCCATGTTGTGCTCTGAATATGCCATGTATATATATCAAAATCTTTTATGTCATGTTACCCTAAAAATGTGAAGAAAGTCCTCAAGCATCGGACAAAATGATTCTTCGCATCAGGAATATACCCTTTTGCAAATAAAATGATACTGGAACACAAAAGAGGTGTCGCACATGCAAGGCGCATATATAAGGTATATCAAAATGCGTGATCATGAAGTGTTGGAAAAACTACCGAAAAGTCGGCATGCATGTGGGAAAAGGTGGAAAACGCGTCAACACCTGCGTCAAGATCACAAGCACCAAGGGTTTAAAGCATACGTCGCGTCCGTAGTGTATATGGTGCTGCGGGTCCCACGAATTTAGGGTTGGCACGTTGACTACGGAAAATGAAAAGCGTCCTATCTATGAGTTACCGTGAAATGACACATTTTGTGCGTCTAAACGTCTGGTATTTTATTGTATGAACCAAACAGAAATATAAGCAACTCACCTTTTGCGCTTGTTATGCTGCAGCGTTCAAATTTGATTTTTGAAATTCTACAAGAAAATGACAGTTATGTGGATGCACTCGCAACGATTCCAGTGCTTTCAAAAATGGTGTCCGTGCAAAACCGCGAGTTTTGCGAGCACGTAAAAATGATTTTGCGGAAAAATAGGGCAAGACTGTCGTGCCAGATGCATTTGCACACTTGCATCCCGACGTGCATGGTGCGCATCATATTTTCGCACACGGACGGGATGTGCGACTGCAACATCGTGGCATCCGTTGTCGCATACTTGCAGAACAGGCCCCAAAGCACAGAGCAGCGAGATGTGTTGGTTAGTTTTTTATGGGGAATTGTAGTGCGATTACACGATCTGGCGGAACATGAGCGCCAGACCATTTTTCGATGCATTGACATGAATGTCTTGTCGCGCGAGGATCTGGATGTGTCGGTGCCTATTGTCGGCATGGACGAGGCAAAATATCTGCGGCATTGCAATTGGCTTGGTGGCGTGCACCTGGACGGCACAAACTCACAAAGTGAAACATTTGCCATGATAGAACACACGACAGACGCTTTGCGAATGTTTACAGAATATCGGCATGATCAGCACAAGCAGTTTCGCACGATACCCGTCGACGTGCTAAATACATTTCAAAACTTGTGGACGAGTTGTGTTTTGTGCCAAACTCGTCTAATGGAATCGAATTCCTTTTTCAATCTAGTGTGCTTCGTGCGATATCACATTTCGATTCTACAACTGGGTAGTGTGCAGTTTGATGTGTTTTTGATGCACACCTTGTGTGGCTTGAAAGGTGTCAAAACGGTAAGGAAGGACGACGTATCATTTCGCCAACTTTTAAACATGCTCATCGATTGCATGCAGTCTGCGATCGACAACACAGAAGGTGAGACAGTGGGTTGTTATGATTGTGGCTTGTTTCTACAGGCGATCTCGCAGCTTATACATCACGCTAAATACAATCAATTTTCTCAGCATCTTGTGGGCATATGGGGGGTTACGGCCGCATTTGTCGACCTGACGCTGTCGAAGCCCGAGATAAGCGAAGAGTTATTTTGCATTCTTGTGAAAGAGCACTTTGAATACCTCGAAGCGTGTGCAAGTTCGGTGCCGCCCGCACTGGAATTGCACAACTTACGTTGGCTTGTTGGTCAAAACGTTCCGGGCATTGGAAAGCATGTCTTGGTCCACAACCTGCTGCATTTTGTGCAAACTCTGCACAACAAAAACCTTCCAATCCAGTCCACCTGCGCGTGTTTTGATGCAATTGTGTATTACGTAGAAATGCACGGTCCTACCGTCTTCCACAGTCCAGACGCATCGGACTTGTACGCGAAATGCATCGTGATTGCTCGTCGCATTTTGGTAAAACGATATTACATGACCGATCACAACGCGTCTGAGACCGACATGTTGTCCTCGGTCGTGCGATTTATACACGTCATACTCAAATGGACAAGTCTCCTCCACAACACGTTCCGCAGTGACTTTGTGTACAATACGATACGTGACGTAATGGCGACTCTCGATGAGTCAGTCGATCTGTTGACGTTTGCAACTACCCAGAACTTCCTGCCAAACGCCTCGGCGTTTCTGTACTTGGTGGCGCGACTCCTGCACACCCAAAAAATATCGGGAATTACGGTACAACGTCACACACTCTGTTGGTTAATTGCCAACGCTTTAAGGTGGGAATCGCAAAAATCCCACTTTGCAGAATACGCGCAGCAGTTGTGCATTTCCACCAGATTCATGGTGCAAAACGAGAATACACTGTGCTGTCTTCGGGACTTTGCCTTTGTCGGCAGTGATTTCGATTTGAATACCCTTTCCAGTGACACATGTGTTTCATTACTATTACTCGTCACACAAGTCGCCGTGCGCGACGAAAGTGCGGATGTATTGCTGGAAAATACCGTGGGCCCCCTTCCCGTGCATCTCCAAGATAACCCCGTGCTCAAATACTCGCTTTTCCAGGCGCTCGTCACCTCTTACAAATTGCGCCAGCCGCGGCGCACCTACACCGAGCGTTGGGCTTCGTTTCTACTGTACACTGTACGTTCTTGCCCGCAAGCAAGTGAGCGTGACATATACTACAATCTCCGATTTTTGTCTTTTTTTTTCCTACTTACCAAGAGCACGTTCCGTTCGTGTGTCGTGGTTGTGGTTGGTGAATTCTTACACAACATGTGGAACAATCAAGCAGCTTTACCCTCGGAGCGCACATGTGTGCAGTGGCTCAAAATTGCAAACATTTTATTCATTGCATGGCCACGCAACACCGAAACACAGTTACACACTGCATTAATGAAATTGGTGCAAGACGCTGATTTTATACAATCGCCACGAGTTTCCCTGCTGCGAAAGCAAATTACGCGTTTCGCGATGCACGAATACGCACTGGACGAGGCGTCGAAACACGAACTTTATGCGTTATGTTTTGACACTAAACGCATGGTGCTGGCAAAGACGGACCAGGAGCAACCCGAGTCGAAAACTACTCTGTAAACTTGGGGACCTTGTGGTTTCCTCGGGCATGCAAGTTGTCAAGGATTTTGTACGTCGACAAAATTGCGTCTTCACTGTCGTATTGCACGCCGTGCAGACTTGCTGCCAGTAACACCTCGCATGGAGAATGGTGGTCACTGCCAACAAGCCAAACCATGGCCACTAGGGTCAAAGCATGCATGTCATACGAATTAAAAACTTTACAAAATGTAAGCAGTAAATCAGTGTGACCTGAAATACCACAGATCAATGTGTTACCAAGTGCCTTTGCATGTTTTAAGTCTCCATTTACATTTTTTAACTCCCAGTGCATATGCCCAGTCATCCATGGGAGCATCGGCAAACTTGGTGTGTCAGTCTCAATGTTTCGGTTTAGCAGCAAACAGCGGTACTCCCGGTGTGATATCGACGGAACTACGTCTTGTCGGCGCAGGCGGAATTTTTCACGGTCCTCCAACTTGCGCGGCACACGCACTTGTGTGCGGTCGAGAACGTCTTGATGCGACAGCACTTTGCGAATATAATACGAATTTATCACCTTCTTGTCATCCAACTTTTTTGCGTACTCGTGGATGACACGCATGTTTAGCACCGACTGTTTGTACTGTTTGGCATGCTCCAAGATCCACAGAAAGATGTGGCATTTTGTTTCCTTGCATAACAAGTTCATGATCACAAAACACCGTTCTCGAATGTTTCCGCATCGCAACACCTCGTACACGTGGCGGTGCAGGACGCAACCGGAGTCTTGAATATTTTTACTCGTACCCATGCGGGCAAGATTCCATAACGCCCGGTAATAACTGCTGCTGCAAAAATCCCCCGTGTGCTCCTGTGCCATGTTTTGACTCACCGTTGTGTCGAATGCCATCATATTAATGGTGCGCAACATGTCAAGACTGATTGCGCTGATGGCGTTTTGCACCGCGGGGCTTCGCTCTATCGTCTCGAGAAGTTTTACGGTTCGAGCATTTTGTTTTACCATATGTTCGAATCCGATACCTCCAGTACATCATTCTTCCATCGTGTTTTTGTCTTATATATACTCTAAACCATTAGGTTGGACTCGAACACGTTCGGCACTCGCTTCAAACTTGCTATATTGTTTTGACAAAGCAAGCTTAGCGTTGCGTAATCCATGTCATGTGGTGGCGTTTTTGATAAATCAGTAAAAACAAGAAGCTCATGCAAAACAAGATGAAAGAAATTGCAGCTGACAGTATGATCACGTCGTTTTCCATATCATAATATGTCATTGTATAGACCAAATCATTATACCCCGGCGTCAAACGGTGCACACAGTTGCTTCGCGTATACGGCGGGTGGGTGCAAAAACGTCGTTGCAATTTTTGCTTTGTCTGGCATTCAAACACTCCATCTCTGGGCTCCAAAAGATTACACCTGCCGCGCTTGGTTTTATCAGGACACGAGAGGTGATTACTGAGCGTCAATAGCAATGTCTGTGCACATTCACATGCGTTTGTCACGACAGACGACACATTCCCACACAACACTTCTGCACACGCCTGTGTGCAGGTTTCTTTGGTCGTCGTGATCTGAAAAAGGTCAACATGCTTGCCTTCTACCCCGACAACCAAGCTGTTGCTGTTTTCCACGCACACCTCATGGTCAAACGTGGGCAGGATCGGTTCATTTTTTAGTTTCCACGGCATACATTTCCAAAAAAACAGACAAAGTTTAGAATTGATTACAGAAGATATACAATTTCCCAACATTTTTTAAGTAAAGTATTTACATATATAGTTGCAAAGAAATACGCTTGGGTTGTGTTTTGTATTTTTTATCGTAAAGGCAAAACATTCGAGTGCCGCCACATTGAAATAGAAATACATGAACGGAAGGACAATTAATACGTGGCAAGAAGCACATGCTCGCACAAAACAGGGCCATCATCGGACGTACTTTGCAAAAAAATGGACAATCCCGGTGACTACATGCTAGAAGAAGGGCATATTGCAGCGGGCAGTTTTGGCGAGGACTCTCGCGTGCACATGGATTTGTATTTAAACGACGAGCATGGTACGCCGCTTGCAGGTCTTGACGTATGCGAAGACAGCTTGCAAGATCTTCTCGTTTGCGCCGCTGGCACAACCGACGTGAAGATTGAGACGAAAGACATTTGCGAAGACAGCTTGCAAGATCTTCTCGTATGCGCCGCAGACACAACCGACGTGAAGATTGAGACGAAAGACATTTGCGAAGGTCTGGATATATTTGAGGCAATGACAACTCGCGAGGCCTCGCCTGACTCGCCCCAATTGAGCCCAGAAGCACATGGGACCCTGGCCGAGTTTCCGAATACCACGGTGAATAACATGGAAAAAAACGAAAAACAAAAACTGCGTGCGCTGAAAAATCGATATTCAGCACAGCAGAGTCGCCAGCGCAAAAAGGACTACGACGTGATTCAGAAGGCAAGAATCGAAAGACAAGATGCAAGAATCCGAGAGCTTGAAACGAAAAACCTCGAATTACAGAATGAGGTGTTCGAGAAAACACAAATCAAAACCCTAAATACAACCATTAAAGAGCTCGAACAAAAAAAGATTGAATTGCAAAATGCTGTGAAAGCAAAAGACGAAGAGCTTCAATTATTCACCCAAAAGATCGAATTTGTATTGTCCACTTGTACTTCTGACGGTTGCAATCTGCACAAGAGAAAAAGGGCCTGAGCCAAGGCCTAGGTGCTTTGGATGAGTTGGTATTTAGGACCCGCGTAGCTTGGGGACGCGAACATTTTGGGAATTTTGTACAGTGTGTAAGTGAGAAAAAGAAGAAGGATGTTTTGAAATAAGACAACCACGATCAAATCCGTCACAATGGACATTTGGGTGGAGCACGGACAAAGAAAAAGAGTCATACTCTGATCAATTTTCGGGTGTTTATATAGTTTTGATGTGGAAAGAGAAAGTGTGGACGGGGACTACATATAACTGTTAATTAAATCAACAAGATGAGAAGATTGATTCGCAACGGTTGAATAGACGGCCCGCCGCGCCCATTCTTCTGGGTTTCGCCTGTCACGATATTCCTTCGCGATGGCGGCGAGCTCGGCTGGTGACCTTGGTTCATCAGGTTCCAATAATGGACTGTACGGCTGGCGATACATGGGATGTAGATATTCACGCTGTTTCCAAATGTCGCGACTTCCCAGCGCAGCCAACTCTAATCCTGTGGCATAGGCGTCCTGGAAGTTTGGTCGTGGGCCATTGATGTTTACGGGAACTCCTCGCAGACTCATGTCCCGGTCAATATATCGCAAAATTTTGTCGATAACATCGTCGTTCAAGTATTTTTGACCATGAGAATGTCTCAGTACATGTTTAGCTATCATATTTGCTCCCTTTCCCATAACATCGCGAACGTCTGATTTTGGTGTGTAAAATTTCCGGGTCTGTTCCATGTCTTCCGTCTTCATGCTTTGCCGTAACTTTCTGTCAAGGACCTTGTCAACGGTTTCAGGTGAATATTGAAGAAGTCGCCGCATTGTGTCTTGTTTGTGTTGTTTTTCACCTCGGACTGCCGATGCATATTCTCCTAAATAATTATTACGTTTCGACCAAACCTCTGGAAACGACGAATATTTTTCCCGAGCCTCTACTATTGCGTTTTCCTCCCAATTGGGCACCGGCTGCAGAAAATCTACCTCGTCGTGTGGTGGTGCGCCTGCTTCCAACGTTGTGTCCATTTCACCTGTGTCGTACGGAAAGTCGTACGGAAACGAGGCAAAGTCCGGTAATTCAAAATCATCCATGCGCAAGTCATATCCATCGCTGTTACTTTCCTCCCAATCTACCGATATAATGTCGTCGTCGCTGTTGTACAAGCTCTCACTATCACTCATTTTTACATGTTCGATCATGTTGTTTATATACTAAATCCAGAACACCTCTACTATGTTTAAAACTTGCGTCGAGATAAATATAAAATATGACAATTGATTGAAAATGTGGTTGAAACTAGACGTGAACTGTATCGAAAATGTCAGCATTTATTGCAAAGAACAATCAATGTTAAAAATTGAGACTGAAAAGTCGCATCTACATGGTGTTGGAACCAATCACACCAAATCCGAACTGCTCACTTGTCTCTTTTCGCGATGCGAGTTTTCTGAGCAAGCTCAATGTTCATGAGCTTCAACTCCTCACGCCGGATGGAGACGAGGTTTTTCTCGAGACTTAGGTTATCCCTCTGAATCGTCTTCTGCAGATTCTTGATGCGATCCTCCAGTGGCTCCTCCTGCTTCTTTTCCTGCTTGGACTTGGGACCGTTTTCCACCTCCTGTTCCGTATCGCTCATTTTTGACAATTTTTTTCGGTGACATTCCATTCTCCTGACGTTTTGTTTTTTAAAGACAGGCGCGTAGAAATACAAAAATAGTTGTATTTTGAAACGTGGCAAAGTGACTGTGTCTGACCTTGAAATAGACACACCAATTCGTGTGCTGACACTATATATGGAGTGAAACCAGTTCTGTTGCGTGTGTGAATGTCTTGGCACCTCTTCAGGTGTCATGTATTCCCTTTTTTTGCGCTTTTTGTGGTGCAAATCTCGCAACTGGAATCAAGTACATGCTTGCGTGGAAGGTACGAATATATCCATTGCAACTTTTCTCGCGGGCTCACCATGTATGCGGACACCGACAACAATTGCTCGGCCAATGCATGCCAGGACAATAGTCATTGGAACGAAGCCTCGCAAACGTGTGCTTGCAACCCTGGTCATGTTGGCAATGCCAGTATATGGTGTTATCCGTGCCCCCCGGGGTCCGTAGCAGTGAACAAAACATGCCAACAATGTGCTGCGGGAAAATTTGCCCCGTTCTATGGCACGCGCACCTGCGAGCCGTGCGAGAACAACACATTTTCGAGCGAGGACAGGACATCGTGCCATTCCTGTCCAATGAACACAGAAGCGCCACCTGCAAGTCCAAATGTCACATCTTGTATCTGCCGTGCCGGTTTCACCACGCACGCCAATTATACCGTAAACGCCGGACTTCCGTGTCAACCGTGTGCAGTCGGCACGTTTAAAACGCACGCAGGTAATCACCTGTGTGATCGTTGTCTCAGTGGAACCAGCGCCCCTTCGCAGCACAATGTGTCGTGCTTTCAGTGCACAGAGGCTCACTATGCTCGTCCCGATCAGAGCGCCTGTGTGCCATGCCCTCACGCTTCTTGGTCTGGAAACTTGAGCTCCGATGTGTCCAATTGCACGTGCAACGCTGGGTATACCGGTCCAAATGGGCAAGCCTGTAGTGCATGTGACGCTGGGTTTTACAAACTGACGCGTGGTAGCGAAAATTGCACAAAGTGTCCACGCGGAACATTTTCTAGCATGGCAAATGCGAACAATTGCAGCACCTGCCAGGCGGGGACGTATACCGATGGCACGAGTACATGTCAGGATTGCCCGAGCGATTCTACTTCTCCGCCGGATAGTACCAGTGTGCATGATTGTGAGTGTAATGCGGGTTATAGCTTGGTGGAGGATAATTGCACGGCTTGTGCTCCGGGTACATACAAGGAAGACGTTGGCGACGATGCAAATTGTACACTGTGTAAACCGGGGTTCATTGGGACAGACCAGGGTGCGACGTCAAATCAAACGTGTGAGCAATGCTCTGTGAATACATATGAAGAGATGCGCACAACATGTCACGCGTGTGAAGTGAACATGTCGGCAAATGCGGGTAGTGATAATGTTGAGGATTGTCAATGCAATCAGGGATATACAAAAATGGACCCAGCGGCGTTTGCAAGCTTTTCAGAGCCAAGTTGGTTCGTTGACGATGATGAAGTTCAATTTTCAGTATCTGATACATTTACAAATGTAAATGAATGGTATAGTCTAGACCATTATATTTGTGATGGTTTTTTTGAATTCATTTCCAGTGCTGATGGCGGTAATAAGTACTTCAAAGGTCCAGTGAATGGAAATCAAGTAAAAGATAATTTTGATACTATATACAATGATTATGTGCAAATGACCCAAAATGAAAAACTGTGGGGTATTGTTTTGATGCAAAAAATTGACAACGATTGGATTTTAAAAATATGCAAAACTAGACCCGTGCCAATGACTGAAGAAAATAATAAGCAAGACTACTCAAATGAAGACTACGATATTTACAGTTCTTTTCAAATTAAAAATTCGTTGTGGGTTTTTCAAAACGAACAGATGCCCACGTGCATGGCATGTCAAGCCGGCAAATACAAAACAAGTTTGGGATCGCACGAGTGCACGTTCTGCAACGAGTCGTATGTTTCTGCGGAGACTGGGCAAACCTCGGAAGATGCGTGTGAGCAGTGTCCTGCAAATGAGTATGAATCTGAACGAAGACAGTGTCTGGCGTGTGAGAGTTTCATGTCGGCAAATGCGGGTAGTGATAATGTCGAGGATTGTCAATGCAATCAGGGATATACAAAAATGGACCCAGCGGCGTTTGCAAGCTTTTCAGAGCCAAGTTGGTGGTCTTTAAATGATGGAGTTGAATCGTCATTGTCTGATATATTTACAAATGTAAGTGAATGGTATAGCCTAGACGATTATATTTGTGATGGTAGTTATACGACAGGTAATGGTTATCCTTACTTTAGGGGTTGGTCAAGTGCATCATCCGTTTCACTACAGTTGAGGCAAATATACGAAAATTATGAGACCATGAGCCAAGATGAAACACTGTGGGGTATTGTTTTGATGCGACAAAAAAATAGTGACAATTATGGAATAAAAATATGCAGAACTGAACCGGTGCCAATGACTCAAGATAATAATAAGCAATACTATGTTTGGGCGTCAGGGCAACATCCTGACGGACATGAGGAACTTGGTAATTCGATGTGGTTTTTTCAAGAAGAACACGCGCCCACGTGCATGGCATGTCAAGCCGGCAAATACAAAACAAGTTTGGGATCGCACGAGTGCACCTCATGCAACGCCTCGTACATCTCTACAGAAACCGGGCAAAACTCAAGCGCCACGTGCAAGCAGTGCCCTGCAAATCAATATGAATCAGGGCGAACGCAGTGCGTGCCGTGTAACAGGTTCATGTCGGCATCCTTGGGGAGTTCAAATGTTTTGGATTGCCAATGCAATGCGGGGTATACAATGGCAGAAAATGAACCCTTTAAACAATTTTCAAAGCCAACTTGGGCTACTGAATCGGGTGATTTTCCACCGACTTTTAAGGATGCCTCAACGGATTCGTGGCATAGATTAGACAATTATACATGTGAAGTTGCAAATTTTGACAGTTATATGTTATCAAATGATTATTTTGGTATACATTGGTGGCGAAATATGGATTATGGAGCTAGATGGGAGCAAGCAGAAGGTTTATATGATGCAAACCAACATTTTGGTGTAGTTTTGTATAAATCGACATATCAAACGGCATCAAATGCCCATAGATTTTATATGGGGATATGTGGACAGCAACCCATACCACTAACGTCAGATTATATGAGGTCAAACCATAAAAATCAAGATTCTTTAGAAGTAGAGTCGTCAGCTTGGTTTGGTCCACAAAAATATGACATACAAATTCCTAGCTGCAAAACATGTAACGAAGGAACCTACAAACCAAGCCGGGGTTCAGAACCATGCACATTATGCCCAGCTGGGAAAAAACTGGAGTCCACGAGCGGGGTCTCCCCGACAAACTGCACGGATTGTCCTGCAGACTCATACAGCTCCGACAACAGGGCTTCCTGTACAGCCTGTCCACGAGACGCAAAATCACAGCCTGGCTCACACAATATCAGTTTCTGCCAGTGTAATGCCGGGTATACTGTGCAAGCCAACGATCATAACAGCTGTTTTGCATGTGAAGCCGGAAAGTACAAAAACATCTCGGGATCTGCTGAGTGCACCCAATGTGCCGCCGGCCTGTTTTCGGAGGCTGGCGAGAATTCAACGTGTGGTCCTTGCCCAGCAAACACATACTCGTCCGCCCTCGACGCAGGGTGTGTATCCTGCCCAGAGAATTCACAAGCAAAGGATAACAGCAAAGGCATCGGCGATTGTATGTGTAACGCAGGTTACACGCGCAATTCCAGCAATGGGACGCGGTGTGTCTTGTGTATACAAGGGAAATACAAGGCACGCCCCGGGAACGAAGCATGCAGTTTGTGTGAAAGGGGCACGTTTTCTACCGAAACCGGGGCAGATTCCAACACAACGTGCCTGCCCTGTGCAGCGGGCTCCTACTCGATTGACGGGCGCAACACGTGCACGCGCTGTCCCACACATGCAAACTCTTCTGCCAGAAGCACGAGCATTTTGGATTGCATTTGCAACAAGGGATTTTACGGCTCAAATGGAACCGCATGCCGGGCATGTGAACATGGAAAATACAAAGATTCCAATGGCCCAACAGAATGTACATTGTGTGAACCCGGGTCTGCGTTCCAGTCCGATACAGGTGTTGCTGCCACATCTGCGAGTTCGTGTGTAGTGTGTCCACTGAACACATTTTCAAATGAAACGCGCGCCAATTGTGTGAACTGCACTGTAAATTCACAGTCACGGAACAGCAGCAGTCACGCGGAGACCTGTTTGTGCAATGTTGGGTACACGGGAAACCACACACTTGGGTGCACGGCGTGTGCCGCTGGCAAGTACAAAAATATACCAGGGCCACAAAAGTGTGTCAACTGTCAGGCTGCGCTGCAATCTGCCACGGGCCAGTCAACATGCGGTACATGTGCCCAGGGTAAATACGTAGGGCCTGATCAAAAACGATGTTTTTCATGCCCAAATAATTCGTTTTCGGATGTCCCCGACAATGATGACATTGACGACTGTTTTTGCAATATCGGATATCAAGGTGCAAACGGAACCAATTGCACCGCGTGTGTGGCGGGAAAATACAAGCATGTTGTTGGGGACGCCAACTGCACGACGTGTGCACCGGGCAAAGTGTCGACGAGCACCAGCGCCACCACCGAAGGCACCTGCACAGTTTGCCCCGCTGGAAAGTATGCGAATGAAGCGAGCACGGCGTGCGTGGATTGCCCGACGCATAGCAATTCGCCAGTAAGCGCGTCGCAAGTTGAGCAGTGTGTGTGCAATGCCGGGTACACGGGGCAAAATGGCACATTGTGCGAGGCTTGCAGTTCCGGTAAATACAAGCATGTGCTTGGGGACGCAAATTGCACAATCTGCCCCGTCGGCAAGGTATCCGCGAGTACCGGTGCCATGACAGAAGACAACTGCACCGTTTGCCCCGCTGGAAACTATGCGAATGAAGCGAGCACGGCGTGCGTGGATTGCTCGGCGAATAGCTTGTCGCCAGTAGGCGCATCGAAAATTCAGCAGTGTGTGTGCAATGCCGGGTACACGGGGCAAAATGGCACATTGTGCGAGGCTTGCAGTTCCGGTAAATACAAGCATGTGCTTGGGGACGCAAATTGCACAATCTGCCCCGTCGGCAAGGTATCCGCGAGTACCGGTGCCATCACAGAAGACAACTGCACCGTTTGCCCCGCTGGAAACTATGCGAATGAAGCGAGCACGGCGTGCGTGGATTGCTCGGCGAATAGCTTTTCGCCAGTAGGCGCATCGAAAATTCAGCAGTGTGTGTGCAATGCCGGGTACACGGGCAGCGACGGAGGGTCATGTTCGCCCTGTGCGCATGGAAAGTATAAGCAGGCAACGGGAAATGAAACATGCATGTATTGTGCACCAGGCCGCACAACAGCGCGCATGGCTTCCAACAAGACGGAGGATTGCGTGGCATGTGAAGCAGGAAAATACAGCCATAAAGCGATGGACGAACAAAAGTGCATGGAATGTCCAGAAAATGCTTCCTCGATACTGGGAAGTGAGGGAAATTTATCATGTATTTGTAACATTGGACACACGGGGCCAAACGGCACTGCCTGTGCTGCATGCCATGTGGGCAAGTATAAGAGTACCACCGGACCACAAGCGTGCACCTTTTGCAGACCCGGTTTCCGGGGCACACGGGTAGCGGGGGTAAGTGACACCGAGTGCGAGGAGTGTAAACATGGCACTTATTCGATCAGCAATCGGAGTTTCTGCCAGGCGTGCCCAGCACATTCAAATTCCTCTGCACGCAGCATTGCACGCGACAATTGCACATGCCATATAGGTCACGAACAGATTACTGGAGGCGACTGCTCGCCTTGTTTACAAGGCAAGTACAAGAATGTCTCAGGAAACCAAGAATGCGATGAATGTGTAGACGGTGGCTTTTCGCTCGCAGGGGCGTCGACCTGCACATCTTGCGCTGCGGGCAAGTACTTGGAATGGGATGCAAAAAATTGCACAAATTGTCCCGCCAATTCGTACAGTCCGGGCGGTGGAGAAAAAATCCTTGATTGCCTCTGCAATGCTGGATATGGGTTTAATGCGAACGAGACATGCACACCGTGTGGTTACGGAACATATAAAACAGAGCTGGCGAACGCGAACTGTACAGTATGCCCCGTGGGTTCTGTGTTACCAAATAATGGTGCAACGGCAAATCTGTGTACTTCGTGTCCAAACGCAACGTACACAAGCGAGAATCGGTCGGTGTGCATACCGTGCTTTGCACACAGCACGTCGCGGGCAAACAGTTCGGGGGTAGAATCTTGCAAATGTAAGGCAGGTTATTATAACGAAAGGGAAGGTGTGTGCGGTGTATGCGCAGCAGGAAAATACAACAGCGAACAACACGCAACTGCTTGCACACTCTGCCCGTCAGACACGTACAGTCGAAATGTCGTTGGCAGCACGACTCAAGACGAATGCTTGCAGTGTCATGATAATAGCATCAGCGGCATGGGTAGTGTGGGGAAGGAAAATTGTTTATGCAATGCCGGCTTCTCTGAAAACCAGGAATCAGAATGCAGTCCATGCCCTCGCGGAACGTACAAAAACGAGTCGGGAAACGCAGCGTGTGACATATGCCCCGCAAACTCATACACGGATCGGGAAAACAGTGCTATGCATTGCGATTTCTGTGGTGCAGGGGCAACGTCGCTCGAGAAAAGTGTGGGTTCAAGTTCCTGCAACTGTGCGCCTGGACACGGTTCAAGTGTCAATGGGTGTGTGCAGTGCACAAAAGGCAAATACAAATCGTGGACGAGAAACTCACAGTGTTCCGATTGTTTGCCCGGACACTACATGCCCGATGCTGGGGCAGAAATCTGCACAAAATGCCCCGAAAAACAATGGGCAGATATTGGCAGCGACAGTTTGGACGACTGCACGTGCATGGATTTGAACCTAGTTGGTGGTTTCTGTGAGTCACCTGTGCTGCGAACCTTTGACGCTGTTATTGAAATTTCACAACCTCTCTTTATTGAACAAGAATTAATATTTATAAAGTCATTATACGCCATAATTTCACATCCAGACGACGTGTTTATTAGGATTCAGCGAACTTCATCACCTGCGCGTCGTTTGTTCGCCGAATCCCTCGACTCTTTCCACTGCTCGATAACCTGCGAATGCACGACAGAACCGATTTGCACGCAAACCATTCCCGAAATACAATCTTATGTCGGTCTCAACGGAACTCAAAATGACTCGGACGTCCGAGCACGTTTCATTTACAGTCCTGCACTGGTTCCAAAGCAAATTGGGTACTCGTCATCGTTTGGTCCCGAATTCGATTTTCCGCAGCAATATCCCGGCGAGCGAACATTGTGGCAGCGTTTCGGTCCATTTGTGGCCATGGCCGTGGGCATTTTTTCCGTCTGCTGTATATGCGTTGCATTTGTGTACTTTCAAATGTGTTATGTATTCATTCCTTCTGAAAGCATGGCATCGCATGGCGAATACACACAAACGGGGCAAGACGAAAATGCTCCGAATCCCGCGTACCAATATTACGCTGTCAATCCCTATTCCATTCCAGCATAATGTAATAAACCACACTGGTCCGCTGTTATGAAGCCATTATCGTTTTTGAGGTGGCTATCTGCATTCCAGAAAATGCATCCACCCTTGTTTTGTTTCGTTATCAAACGTCTTCACAATCTCAAAAATAGTGCACAGCGTCTGTGGCAACCCCTCCAAGATGTTGGTTTCATTTAACACATTCAGCACGTGCCAGAGGCAGTCCGTGTCGTTTGCGCGCCTGAGACAATTGTGCAAATAAGCTCCTCCTTCCTTTTCGTGTCCTTGTCGAATTTTGGCGATGGACAATAAGAACAAGCCAATGATGCTAAGAAAATTGTCGTGTGCATCCCATTGTTCCTTCCCTTTGTGTATATTTTTCATATTCACAACTAGTGCGATTGTAGCGTTATAGTCGTTTTGCTTGAGAAACTGCTTCGCGAGATTGTATTGTGTGAACATCGGGATAAAAGTGTCCTTTCGCATTATTGTGAATTGCCTTTTTAGACACTGGATCATTCGTTGTAAACCCTCCTTTGGGCGCCCAGTATCACAGCAATGAATGCCCGCGATCAGCTCAAACAAGTAAACATTCTTGTCGGATATGTCATGCTGATACAAACGACAATATTGGATTCCAATCTGCCGTTGAAACGTTGCAGAATACGCGCACTTGCATGTGGTGCAGGTGTCCAGGCGGTTAAAGTCTTCAGAGTCATCCGACATTTGTTTGATAAACTTTGCAACACACTCTGGATGCAAGAACACTGATTTTCCATTGTCTAGGCATGCGCACCCAGATGAGTACAAATCCCCAGACGATTCCAAGCACCACGCACAACACTGCATCATGTGCCGTGATTTCCAGCGGCAATAGTTCGCGATGCACTTTATACTGGTTGCAAAACCAAAATAGATTTGAACAGTTGATTGTATGTGTTGACTAATTGCTATTTTCATATATATATGTATTTTATTTTTTTATTCAGGAATGATGGCCGCACGTGCAACTGTGGTTGGGAGTACGATTGGGACAAAGATCCCACCGGATGCCTCGAATTTTGAAAGTCACATGCGGTCAAGCTATGAGCCGCTGCATCCAGGCCCGATGCAGAACAACATGCCAGGGATTCCCGAGTCGTCTCTAGACCCTTATGCACAGGATGCCCTGCACCGTTCGCAACTGCCGGAATCGCCGTGGATGCACAGTGATCAGCCGCAGCCACCAGCACCGGCCTATGGCCCATCACACGCTACACCGTTTGCACCTGCATACATACAACCTTCCGTACCGCCATGGCAAATGCCAAGGTCGCAAGCCCCGAGAACATCGCCTTACGAACCGCCATGGCCAATGCCGAGGTCGTATGCACCGAAACCATCGCCTCCCGGACCGTCATGGAAAGGACCAAATCCGCCGCCTGCGAGGCCGCAATGGCAAGCCCCAAATCCGCCGCATGCGAGACCGCAATGGCAAGCACCGAATTCGTCGCCTGTTACACCGCCATGGCAAGTGCCGGGATCACAAGCGGTGAAAACGTCGCCTCCGGGACCGCCAAGACAGGGCGGGATGCAGGTGCCACAAGGACAACCGCAATGGCGGCAAAGGCCATCTCCGCCATCTTCGCAACCCGGGCCCCCGCCGTTTCCGATGCAAGCGCCGCCGCCGACTGCATATCCACCGGGAATGGCGTACGCGCCGAGCTATCCAATGCCCCCAGCAACCCCCTCCACACCAGTCTGGCAGAATTCGCGCAATTTTTCGCACCACGAGCCCTCGCGGAAATGTGTGTGTTGTGAAATGCGGAAACACGGCACTCTTTGAACCGCTATTGTAGACACGCTACACGGGGAGCTAAGTCCAACAAAAGGTGTGGTAGGTTGAATATGTTGAAAACAACATGAGTACTGAAAAATCCGATAGCCCTGACCGGCTGTGAGCGCTTTTCTGATATCGCGTTTAGTATGGTGATTATTAGTACCGGCGCCGAAGCGTTGAGATTTCTGTTGACCTTACCACCCGGTGTAGTGGGATCGGGGTCGAAAATTTTCATTTTGCACTGAATAAATCAAAAATTTTCTATATGTGACTCATTCAAGTATGGAAAGTACTTGTGCAGTATCGGCCGCACTTGGTCGAAACCGTTGATCACATCTTGGTAAGTACGGCCCCCGGTAACAATTATTCTGGAGGATTTGAAGACTAACAATACAATAGGTGAATTTTGGGGTCGAAAAATGAGACCAGGAAAAATTTTGGGCTGGTATGTGCACAGGTTGTTGTGTTCCATGTACATTTGATACACGTCCAACGTGCAACTTGCGGGAACGCGTACATTACACACGATGTTTTGAATCAGATGCTGGTCGTAATAAAGTCGAGAAAGCTTGTGTATGCTCTGCATTTCCTGAATGACCTGTCGACAGGCACAAATGGCCATTTGCTGACTAACAGACCCAGTGACGACGAGTTTGCCTGCACGTAAACAGTAGAACATTCAGAGAAAGCGGAAGTCAGAACTGCACGCAAGGTCCCAGCGACCGCAAAGCACGCCGGGGCTGTTGGAGTTCACCAGAGGAAAAAAGAAGTGCGGTGATCTTCGGATTTGCGATGCGTATGGTAATTGCAGCAAAGCGCTTTCGGTCGTAAGAACTATTCCGAAAGGACTGTGCAATGACTTCAAGGTCAATTTTGGGCATGTTGGTTCTGACGTGCACGGTGCTAACAATGTTGTGTGTGCATGGACGGGTATGGGGCTTGTTTGTCTTTTTTACACAGGAAAACTTATTGTTCAAGACAAACGTAAGGGCTTGTAAGCAGTCATTTTCTGTCATTTCTAGATAATTATGCAGACGTCTGATGTGTTTAAAATTGACATGGCATTTGTCTTTTGTAGCGTGGTAGAGTCTTTTATGCGACGACATGTATTGATAAAGGAAAGCGCGACGCTCAAGTACTATATATATGTATATCTTACTTTTATATGGACTCTGTACCGCGCAATTGCAATGTTGGATCCCGCAATAATATTCTTGCTCGCAATTTGCAGCAGTTATATGTTGGGAAGTTTTGTTTCAGTGTTGTCCACCATTTTTACATTTCTCGTTGCTGTGATATTTCGGCTCCAAAAACTAAAAGTGATGATGGAATTTGAGATTCCGCAATATCTTGTGGTATTTATTACTGGCATCGTGACCATGGTGTCGCAGGTTGTGTGGGTAATCTCCAGTGTATTCTTTTACGCACTCCCCTTTGTGATTATTTGCACCTTACTGTCGTTGGTCCACATGAACCACGAGTTAATTGTCGGGAGAGTGATCCAGGTCTACAACTCGAACATTTCGGAGTCCACGGCGCTAGTTTTTTTTCGACAGGGACTGTTATTGGTCAAAATATTTGCAGAAAGCGTGCTGCCGATGTACAATTTTCTGCTCAACTTGATCAGCACAGGGGGCATGGAGGTGTTAAACGTGATATTCGGCAACACACAAATGACCCAGCGCATTATGCAGCTTGCACTGTCGGTGTTCAACATGGGCTTTGAGGTTTTCCGGGCTCTCGGAACGTGGAAGCTGGAAAATATTTCTCGATGCGGGTCGATGGCGATGGACGAGATCAATGCGGGTATCACAGAAAATGACTATTGCCTGCATTACATTGACGGAACGCGTGCGTTGTCGTTGGCAACCGTTGAGGAGCGGTACCAGGAAATCGGCGTGGAATTTCAATCTATTGTGACGATTTTGTGTCCCTCTATTGCGCCCGTGGTGGTAGTAATGTTGTACCCACTGATCGACGTGGTAGCAATTCGCATTCTGGAAAACGTGGGCAACTTGATTTTGGCGCTTGGATTTACCATGTGGGACGTAACCGCGCTTCGCTGCAAGATTGCAAAAGAATCCCCACCCGACAAAGGCTATGCGCGAACGAGCTTGTGTATACTGGACGTTGGGCCGTTATTCGAGATTGCTAAGCTTGCGGTGTCCAACCTTGGCGTGCTGGTAGATAACTGGCTGCAGCACGCGGTGGAATTTGTGTTACGGTTTTTCTACGTCACGGAAGACCTGCAGTCGGCAGGCAATGGCGGCGTTGCCCGGGTGTCGGAGCTACAAAAAAAGTTTCCGGGGCATGTTTCGACGCGGGCGCTGGTTTTGGCGTCTTCCTTGTACGTGGTCACGGACGGAAAGGTCATGCACGTATATGATGAGTATGCGGTGGCGACACCGGTGTTTGAGGTTGTCATTCAACCGGCGATCGAGCCTAGGTACGGCGTGGCGCCGGTGACGCACTTGGAAAACGAGCTCTTTGATAATGGCAGAGCAAACTACGAAACAGGCGTTTTTGGGTGCTCGTGTTCAGACACAAACCAACAAGTCCAGATTTCGTGCAGGGTTGCCCATGCGCGCAAAATGTCGGACGTCGACCAGGCCCCACAGTCAGATGCAATCCAGGTCTTTTTTCAGAATCCGTGGACGGCTGGCATTTTGCGCAGTTGCCAGAACGTGATGATCCACGTGCAACCGCTTCGCTTTGAAGAGCGTTTTGTCGGCCCAGACCGCACACTCGACAACTTGTGGGAGGCGGAAAACGACGAGTTGCTGCAAACCGAATGCCTGAAAAATTGGAAAGAATGCTCAAGCGCGGATGCCGTCATTTACGTCCAGCCGATTTGCACGGAAAACATGCTTGGAACGGCCCTCTGTATAGATCATTTTGAAGCCTCGTGCTTCCCATACTGCATTGGCTACCACCAGCGCGGCGTCGGGGTCATGCCCATTACGCTCTTCAAGAAACGCGCACTCACAGACGGTGTTTTCCTGGCCAATATGGATTGTTCGACGGAACTACCCACCATCGACACATCACAGAACGTGCAGGCCATAACGGGGTATGCCTCTGCGGGCACGGTGACCGACACGCGCATGCAGGCTGTAAAACAGGCGCGGAACGCGTTTTGTTACCGCGCCACAAACGCGGGGACCGTGCTGCAAGAGCCCGTGGACCTGAGCGGGTTTGAGGTACCAGAGCGAGGTGATTCGGTGTTCTTCATTATCAATGGGCAGGCCACCCTATTTGCCGGAAACCTTATTGTCAGTGCAGTCAATCCCGTGCAAACAAACGGGCAGCTTGAGCACTCGGGCAGCATCGACCTGAGCATGACTGCTTACAACAACTTTTATCAGCTCAAGCGCGATCTGACTGGAATTCCGGTCATGAAAATGCGCGAGGCACAGAAACTGGGCACGTACGCGGGTCGCCTTTTCGTGCCCGAAGATTCCATCGACTCACGTGTTGCACGCATCATTACCGTCGGTGCGCAAGTTGCAAATGGATTCGTGTACGCGGTGAATCCAAGCAATCTTTTTTTGAAAACAACGCGAATCAAGGGCACTGCCATAATCCAGCAAAATAGCTTTATACCGACCCGCATTTTTCTTGCCAAGCCGCGCCTCATGTGCACAAAGGCGAGGCACTTGTACCACGAGTTTTCTGAGCAACCTGTGTATGTAAACTGTCTTCCAAACGTCATCCGCAAAATCGACTTGAGGGCCGACACTGTAGAGGACGGGACAGATGCGGATGACTTTATACAATATGCAGAGAACATGGACACGGTGGCGGACAAAATCGTCAATTATTACGTCGAAAACATCCAAATGCTGGATAGTGTGAATGTACTCATCACCACGGTAAGCGGCAAGTACAACGATTGGCCCGAAGCGTTCGACGGGACCGAAACGTGCAAGGTCTGCAGCCACGTGCACTACTATCTCAACACGAAAACTTTGCGCATACGCAAGCACCACGCATGGCCAACGCCCTCGCTACAAAAACAATACTTCATACCGCGGTTCGGCACGCTTGCCGCCAAGATGTCGTCGTACTGGCTCACGATCACAAGTACGATCGCAAACAAATACCTGTTGAATTTTATGGGGTTGCTTGAAGAAATTTTTCGAAACGACTTGAACACCCAGCACAACCAGGCGCAACTGTGCGTGTACGCACTGCGACACTCTGCGTACGAGAATTGCCAGATTCAACCCCTTTCTGTGCAGGGCGCGTACAGTGCGTTTGTAGAGTGGGAACTCGAAGTTGCCAGATTCGGCACCCAGCTCGTCATGTGGTTTGAAATGTTTACGGGGGTACCGACAACATTCGGATCCCAGGCCGAGCATGCGTTTTCGATCGGGCTCGAGCAAGACGCGGGCTTGATCCGCTCTGCAGGTGGGGGCGTGGCGACGGCAATTCGCGGCGTGAGTACGGGTACACTGGCTGCCATGTCGACTTCGATGCACGCCGCATTCTTTGTGTACGAGGACTTGATGCTCGAGTTTGTGCGGCGATACTTGATGCTCTTTTCAAACACCGACAATTCGGCGGACGATGTGTTTTACATATTTGTGCTCGTCTTGTATGAGGCAATTGAAGGCGCGAACAACCCGTTTGATGTGAAAATAGCGTCGCAGGGCACGCTCGTCTGTCGCAACATTGGATCTTTGCTGGGTGAGAGCATCGACAAGCCACTCGGGTCGTTTATCTTCCACTCGTGTGTCTCGGGGTTTCTGTTTCCAAAGGCAGTCATCCGATACTTGTCCAGTGTCATGATCCTTTTTCCAGCATCGCGCTGCATTTGCCTGGAATCAGATGCGCAACGCATCTCGGGAATCGATCTCTCCATGCACCGCTGCTATCGCCTGCTCCCGCCAAACCTCAAGCACGAGCTGCAGAATCAACAAAGGGGCGTGGCAAACACGTGCGCCAAAAGCATCCAAGTGTTGGAGCAGGCCATGTACCAAGCGCCTGTCGAATTTTGGGGCCGTTTGGATCGCGCAATCACGAGCGTCCGCGGCATTCCCAATCAACTGGCAGAGTGGTTTTCAATTCCGTTGTTTTTGGGCATGGAATGTGGGGATATTCAAAACACCGCGGACAGTCTGGTGCTACTACCGAAGCCAATGTCCGAATTCCGACGCTGTGCCTTTACTGCCACTTGCTTCGACAAATGCCGAAACCAGCTCGACGATTTTTATAATCTTTTCAACGAGAAAATGAACCCCAGTGTGCCGAACACGCGCGTCACACTGAATGTACCGGTGCAACTACCGCCCGTGAAAGTTGGGTGGAAGGTGGTTGCAGTGGAAAACTATGGCAGTATTTTTATGGGCAATTGCATGAACACCATTGCCATGCTGCTGTTCCGCACCAGTGGTGGTCGGAACGAGTGGAAATTTTTGGCATACTGCCACGTGCGTCAAAATTTTGTGTTCGAATTGGTGTACGAGATTTCGCTCACCGAGTACATACCCATGCACGTGCAGATGTTTGGTGCGGCATCCGACGCACCCGCACCTGAAATTCGTGACATACGTTTTGTGCCGCCCGATGCAAATCAGATACCCATACTATTCCTGGTGTATGATGCGGAGAGTACCATTAAACAGCATGTCTATGAGCTCAGAATTGATACCACGACGCGCAGTGGTGAGTGGCAACTCTTGTTTAATTCGCTTTTATTCACAATGGAACCTAATATGGGTGGGTGTCAACAACAAAAACAACGCATCATACAGATGGATTCTATGGTCCACACAGTAAACGAGATTTCAATGGATATTTACACCCAAAAGCACACAGAAGAACTATCACGCGAAGGGCAGCCATACGCAACACATTCCAACAAAATTCTCCAGTTTTTTGTGCTTCCCACCATGGGTGGCTACAACATGTTTTTAAAGGTTGAAATCGTGTATTCCCGAGTACAAGACGGAATTCCCGACCCGGAACCAAGTCACATGGTTCTCTACTACCGCATCACACGAATTTTGTCAGCCTCGGGGAGCGTGGAATGCACAACACTGAAAAATACACAGAGTACCGAGCCGGGCGAGACAAACGTCTTGCGTATTTTTTCACTCGCCAACGTGGCAAAGGCAATCTTGTGGGCATCCGACAATATGTTTGTGTTCATCCACAAGAATAGTAAAGGCGTTATTCAGCTCACATCACACCAATTCATCACGTCGTCGGACTCCAATGAGAAAGAGGACTCGTTTTACACCAACGCACCACAAAATGCCTTATTCGAAGACAAAGTATTTACGCAAGGCTCTTCGGTGGTAGAAAGTATGCTCCATTACGGCTTGCCAAATTTTAAAAGCAAGTACAACACGCGCCCCATTTTCAGTGCGCATGTTTTTGCATATGGCGGTGAGAAGGCTGTGATGAATCCCATTCTACAGGCTGACATGAGCGTGCTTAACGCGGAGGATGTCTACTTTTCTGTGCACAGCCTCCAGGTGTCTGCAAAGGGCACGTACTCGTTTGTCCTGCATAGCCATACAGACTCGTCGGAAATTTCGGTGAAAGAAACTTGCACACACGTAAATTGTGGAAATTGCAACAGTGAGGACCTCCGCCAGCTGTGCTACATTGCTGAGCGCTGCACCCTGCGCCGTTGCGTGGGAACGCTTCTGGACACTAACAATGCATTTTGCGCGAGTGGCGCTTTCATGACCTATGCATTGGAATTTATGAGCGAGCAGGACAGTAGTGTTTTTTACATTGTCACGGAAGTGCTGATTGCTGCAGTGCGCTCTTCGGTCGGTCTTGTTAACCAGCAACAGCCCTTCGATATTATTAGCATGTCAAACTATTACAACACCAATTTATGCAAGGTCAAGGATGTGATAATGTCTGCTTCTGCACTGCTGCCCTCGTTCTTGTACACCTTGTATCGTATGGCCCAGCACGCAATGCAGGCGTTTACCGGCGCTGTGTTTTCGCAACTGCGTTTTTGGCAAACTCAAGTCATCGAAGTCGAGCCAGCAGATCTAAAGGGTGCATCAATGGCCACGCGCGTTGTCACGCAGCTCATTGCCCAGGTGCTGATGGGTGTCATTTTTCTTTTCCTGCGCGACGGGGACATTTTTCTGTGTGCTTCCACCGAGCTCATGGAGTTTCTCGAGGGGTTTGACATTGAATTTGTACGCGGTATCAACGCAAACATTGTGCGCAACATGGGCACTTTAAATGTGGATACCGCAACGCACGGGGATGTGGACATTTGCGACGTTGGCTTCAAGGGAGATTCGTCCACGAGCGGGTACAGTATGGAAACAGACGAATTGCGCACGATTGCGCGCCTGCGCGGCACGTTGAGTCCGAACACACTGGCAAACACAATGCAATCGCAAGGACTGGCGCTCTCCGACCTCAAGAATGCATTTGACAATTTTGCGGGCATGAAGTCCACTGTGCAGCGACTATATGCGCGATTAAAGTGGTCCAATTTGCTAAAGTATATTATAGGCATTACGTTTGCCTTTTCCGATCTGATGGTGTACGCCAACCTCGATGCCTGTGTCATTAATGATTTGCAGTTTACGAATGTGTTTTTTTGCGCGTGTGGAGACGTAGCGTATGCAATTCCACCACACAAGGCCGAGCACAGCCACGGGTGGTGCACTGGAGTTTTGCGGATGAAAACATACGGCGGTGATACCGTGTACATTTACAACCCATACTCATATGCCTACTTACAGAACGCGCTCGAGTCCTATGCGCAAATGGTGCAAAATGGCGTGGAAAATGACGAACTGGAACGCGCGCGCGAGAGCCTGTACACCGTAAACTTTGCACAAATATCTTCCAACAAATACAAAGTTCCGCCCTTGAGTATTCTCATGACCTGTCGCAATAACTACTGGCATAAAACGTGGGACAGGGGTGTATTTGCGGGGTTTTCCACTGATGTACGATTCACGCCCAGTTCAGACAGTCTACATGCTCAAGTCATGTCGGGATTCGTGGAGACGAGTGCCTCAAGCGTGGGCCACGCAGATACAGTCAAGAATTGTCTACGCTTCGGACCGACTGTCAACACGGCCACCGCGTGCACTGAGCTCATGTTCTCAACAATGTCCTCCTATTTTATGTATACGGAAACTGTCGGAATCACCGCGGCCACGGGGAACGATGCATGTGGGTATCTCAGCAACGCAAATACACCAAAAGCATGCAGGGCAACCGACGCGCTCAGCTCCTCCTGTCGCACTGCCAGCACTCTTGAAGAACGCTGTCGACATGGGCAAAACGAAGTCACTATCAACAACATGGCGTACGTAAATCTGGTCAACAATTTTCCGATTGAAAACCACAAATACAATGCGGCTGTTATTCAGGAAGCACGCACAAATTTGCGGGAGTGCACCAGGGATGGATTTGTCATTCCGTGGCGCAACAAGCTGTTTGAGACGAGCCAGAACGCTAATGAAAAAGAGAGGTTTGACGAGGCATTGGATGTTCACTTGAAATTAAAACTTATTTCGAACGAAGGTGATGTACTGCACAATTACGCAGACTGTGTCATGTTGGGCCCGGACACTCGCCGACATCTTTTGCCCGTGGATACTGACGCAGATGCGCAAATTGAAAATTTGCTGTACGAAAAGCTCGGTGGCACCAACAGCACGTGTCCGACGAGAACTGTGTTTGATACGAATGCCAAGCCTGTCCTGTCGGAGACTCTGCAGACCTGCGGCACTTCCGCGCGCATCAGTGTCATCAAGCACATGCAGGATAAAATGACCGGGGACAATTTTGAACGGCTCAAGGCCGACATTCGGAACGTGTTGATCGACAATGTGTTGCACGTGGAGAATGAAAATTCATACACGAGCCTGCAAAACGCAGAACTTCCCGGAAAGCACGAAAAGACGTGGACCGACATTTTTCAAACAACAGACGTAGATTTGGTGTTAGAGTCGTTGACAAACATAACGGTAAGTGTCCTGCATGTCATTTTCAGAGTGCCTCGAACAGTGCCTGAAACATGGCATTATCACGCACGTTTGGTCCCGTTGCATAGCCTTGCAGCTGCTCCAAAAGTGTATCGTCACTCACGCGTGTCAAGTGTGGATTTTTGTCTAGAATGTGATTATAGATTTCTTGTAGCAAAATCACCATGTGCCAGAACATGCGCGGGGGCACCCTATCGTAGTTGCTTAAGGCGTGACATGGTGGGGGGCATATTTCGCCACTAGAACTGCCTTGTTTGTCCAGGCGATCTATCAAAAACCTCTGCATCCTAGTGTGTAAAGTGGACATTTGTTCGGTTGAATCAACCTTTATATACATACAAGTCGGCCTGACTATGATTTATGCCATTGTGCAGTTTTGGACACGCTATCAAACGGCCGAGATGCAAACACGGCTACAAAATTACCCACTGCAAAAACCACTGCGCGAAAATATGGACGTCCAGTATCCGTTTCAAGGTGTGATGACCGGTTCTGACCGCAACTATGAGTTTCCGCTCACCCGCTCCGAGGAGCCGCTGACCCTGGCGGCGGAGTGTCACATGCAGCTGCGGACGAGTATGCTCTCGCATGAACTCGAGGATGCAACATTTTCCGGAACCAATGACACATATGTGACATTTAAGAAACTGAAAAGCATGCTCGCGCAACAACAAGAGTGGAGGCCTCTGCACAAGGCGCATGCAAATGCGAGCCGGCACAATCAAGACACGCGAGAAAGGTTTGTTGCGGACTTGTTCCATCAGTCAGAAAGTGCAAATGTGCTGGATCTCCTGTATGACATTCGATTTGTCTCGGAAATGTCGCAGTTTTGTCCAGACCCCTTGAGAATGTCCAGTTCCCGGCAAAAACTGTATAATGGGCATCAATCCGTTGAATTGCAAGTTCAGGAGCGGTTGAGTGAGAGGTTGCAGAGTGAAGGTGCGGAAAATTTAAAGGGATACGATTTTGAATATGACAACAAGGTACTCGGAAACTTTGACATGTTGTGTCCATGTTCTAATGCAGACATGCTCGCGGGGGACACATGCAGCATTGATAAAGCAGTGTGCGCCATTCTATCTTTGGACGAAAGACAATGCTTTGACCAAGCGTGCGGAGAAAGCGTACTGCCTACTGCCACCAACGTGACCTACGAAGTCACTCAGTTGTGCACGCTTGCCTACATACGGGATTTTCTGAGTATGCATGCACAGACACTGCACACGCACGGTTTCGTCTGCGACTCTTTCTTGCCGTCCAACTTGTGGGGCCTGGATTTCGAATCAGTCGACATTCCGAATTATTACTCACACATCGTGCTGAAGAACGGCATCTCAGTGCAAGATGTGATACACGCCAAACAGAGGGCTGCGAGACATTTGCATGAAGGTCGCCGGCTGGTAAACTTTTCTTCGTTCACGGATCCAGATTATACTACAGCACGTAATATTTTGTGTGAAACCCAAGAATTCGATGGCGAATTTCTGGCCAAGTATGCATTTCCTGCCGTGTCCTTCTTGCGCGAGTCAAAAGCAGTGGTAACCTGTACAGCTTACATCATGGAGCACGGTTATGGCGATTTTTTGGAGGCCTTGGGCGCGGACCAAAACATGCAAGTCGAGTTTGAGGACGTTGTTGAGCTTGCGCGGGGGCGTGCCGAGAAGCTGAAATCACAGTGTGCTTCCCTGTTAAAACGCCTTGAAACATGTCGAATTTCCGGCGCCTACGACGAGACAATTGTGCGCGACACCAGCACCAAAGCACGTGAAAGGTCTTGCTGTGAAAATGTTAACGTTGTCATCTCGCCCGAGCTCAACGCAGACTCCGCGGCCACCTACTGCATCAAACACGAATGCACCGTTGCGTTAATGCTGAATCCCGTACAGTACTTTGACCTTCAGCAGTGTGAACAAACGGACACACAGAGTTACCTGCTGCACCCCGCGTGCCGGCGCGTGGGAATGCGCTGTCCATTCACGTACGAACCCGAGTATGGTGACGAGTTTTCATTCCTACCCGCACCCTGCTTGGTAATCAGGCACGCGCTAAACGGTGCGAATGAATTAGAGGGCACTCTGCCCGTGTTTTATGATCCAGTCTTGTGTGTATCATCCGGCGCTGACATTCAGAATCCGATCGTCATGTACAAATCGTGGTTCCAAGACCACTGTCGCATACACACGGCGTTGGAGCTCTTGAGCTTGGTGCACGAAGAGCAGACCGGAGTGCACGACTTGCCGCGCTTGAGTTCCAAGTACGTGACCGCTGTGCTCCAAAACCAACAATCCGCTTTGCGCACAGGGTTTTTTTCGACGAGCTCGAACGAAGATTGGTGGGAACCACGAAACAAGACGGGGGCATGGTCCCCGATGCCCACAATTCCATACTGGCCTGCAGGTTGGGAGGGAGCGCCACATGGGGAACTGTTGACAGATGACACGGCCCCGGCAAGCGGACTGACTTTTTCAACCTACATGGCGTTTATCGAAGACGCTGAACAGCCGCATTTTGCTGTGCTTCCAAATCATCTTCGATTTGAAAATTATTCCACACTATTGTACGGAAGCAGCGGGTTTTGCAGGGAGCCAACGTGGGGAATGCCAATGGAGCTGATGAACCTGAACCAAATTTGCCTCGTAGAACATGACACAAATCAGGCAGAAGAAACACTTTGCACGCAGTCCTCCAGCGTGAATCTGGGGGGAACCATGCATGAAAGTCTCGGTCATTGGTGGGGATTGTTGTTTCCGTTTTTAACCGATGATTTTGCGGTTCTGGACGCCACCAGTGAGCTGGCAGCTGGAAATCTGTTTGAGCTTGACTATGACAAATCGTTTGTGGTACCTGAACACGGACAGGCACTGCAGAGTGTCGTCGAAATGTACTGTCAAGACGATTTCAGCGTGCACAACGACGGCCAACACCTCGAACAAACACATTGCTACCACAACAAAGACTGCAAACCCAATCAAGTCTGTACAGGCGATACCGGCGAGTGCACGGAAGTGAAAATTGGCTTTGCAAGTAAAAACACCAAGAAGGTGGACCTTGGTGTGTACTCGAAGAAATGCAAAGGACAAGGAAAACACGGTGCAAGCCCGTACGAAAATGTGCAGGGACTCTTGCAATTACACGGTATGTGTTCCCACAACAATTACGTAAATTATCGTTATTTGTTACAGCGAGCTCGGCACGCTCCAGAGTGCACACGTCACTCGGATGCAAACGCAACATTTTACGAGTGCAAACGGGATCTTGTGTTTTATTGGTTGACTCAAAATCCATTACAATTACCACTCTCCGCTGCCCCGGGTGTAACGGACGACGTCCAAAACGGGGTTGACATCGAAGAAACGATCCGGAAAATGACTGAAAATGGACTGTTTCAGCTCGAGCCTTCCGCGTGTGATTTAGAGTACACCGTAGACTCAGAAGAGTTGCGCTGGTGCACACTGCAACCGACAGACGATGACAAAATCGATGTTCAGAATCCAACGGTTGGAAAATGGATGCGCATGAGCGCGTCCGACAAAGACACGTTTGCCTTCATGGACACTGCAAGTTTGTACGATGAAATAGGCACAGACTATGCCGGCATCTCGGCAAATGATCCCAACACTGAGTTGCTCAAGAACAAACTGCGCTTTTTGGGCATGGACGAAAATGCAATCCAGGTGAACCAATTTCCAGCCACGACCTTAATGAATACATGTGGCGCCTATGGTATTTGTCAAACAGTCCGTCTGCAAGTTGCGGGCAGTCGTGTCACGCGTAAAAGAGATGGCGGCGTAAATGTGAATTCGAATCCGGATTTGAAACTGTGCCATTCGTTTGGGTATTTGGCAGACGGCAAGTGTGTGGGTAATGTAATAGAATGCATGTGTGTGTTGGACAAACACGTAAATGCATTATTTTACGCCATGTATTCCATAGATAAACCAGTAGACTGTGACTTTATACGCCGGCCGGACCCCCCACCGTATTTGACATGGAATCAATCAAACTGGGTGTACACCGTCGAAAAAACAGAAAATGTGCAAAATTTCCTGTACGAAATGTTTTTTTATACCCAGGAGGTGTCACTGGAATCCCACCAGGTCAAAATCGGCGTGTATAAGCAAATTCATCAATGTTGTATTCATGTACAAAATTATTTGGGTAATTTAAATACAATTGAAACATTATATGATGCAAAAATAAATGCAAAGGGGACATTGGATCTCGGACAAGCCACAGAACGTACAGTGCACAAGAGACAGGGCGTCTATCTGTTTTATAAATATGCCGCACACGAAGTACCACTGCTCTGGTTTTTTAAGATGAAGTGCTATTCACTGTTTTTTGAATACAAAATTGAACGTGAAAATTTGTATGACGAATTTATTCCGGTGTCTTCCTTTGACCGCCGTTTGGATTATAGTGATGTTCATGACGAGGCACTCGATTTCAAGCTTGAAAATGTATGGGCAGACGCCACCCTGCGCGCGGATGCGCTGGAGGAAGACAATGTTTTTGACGTCATCAACAAGGCGTTTGGACGTCAGTACCACGAGTTTCTATCTACAAATGGGCATGTTACCTACGCCTTTCGACAACCGAAAAATTTGACATTGGAAAAGCCCGCCTTTGAAGGTGACAAGTACAAAGACGATATGGATTCGTTTGGAGGTAAGGATTTTGTAAAATTATTTGAAGAAATTGCGTATACAGTGCATCACACCCCATTGCCGATACAAGACAAAATTGCGAAATTTCTGAATACAAGTTTGGACCATTGGAAACCGCACTCCGAATACGAAAACCCATTTATTTCGCGCTTTGTACAATCAGAAAGTCTGTATGAAGAAGATATGAAACAACAATTCTCGGGTGAGATGCCCGTCTGGAATCTCATTGACGAAAACCAAGTTTCGTGGTTTGAACTTGCATTTGGAGACATTACAAAAATGAATGTTCAAATCATGTCACCATTTGATAGCGACACGAAAAAACTCGGTAAAAATGACGTGCTTGAGCAGTCTGCAGACGAAGACGAAGACGAACTCCTCTTGAAACTGGCTACGTTTACACTGGATCCACCGAACACCGATTCCACCTCCGACGAATTTGACAGCTTATTGCATGAGACAAACAAACGCTTGTTAAGTCAGTTGATATCCACACCCTTGACAAATCCAGAAGATGTGTTTACGCATGAGAACGAAACGGGCAGCACCGCGTGTATTTACAACCGTCAGTTTTATGAGTCGATGTACCGCGAGGGTGACACATATGGCATTTTCTCTGACTCAGACCCCGAATTTAGCATATATGTCCCATCTCCTCCCAGCCCATGCGAAGAGGGAACACCGGTAAGGACAATGACTATGTGCGGGGATGACGCCAACAAGGATCGAGAGTTTCGGAGCTACAATGCAATCACACAGGATGGCATGCCTTGTAACTTTAATCTTGCAGCCACGAATGCATACGTAGATTTTGACCCTGCCACCATTCCAGCAGGTAACTCGGAGACTGTCCACACAAGCAACTTTGACGCTGACAATAGGGAATTTGTATTTCGGAACCCTGAAGGAGTACAGGATCGTGACCCACATCAACCAAGCGTGGGCGTTGCTGGAGCATTTTATCGCAAGAAGGTTGACGGGAATGGTGCGTCAATCAACCAGCAACGTAGTTTTGCAAACGCAAACGCTATCTGTCACCGACTTGATTTGCATTGTGTCACGCAGAATATTGCGGGCCAAAAAGATAAGTTATGGGAGAAAGAACACGATTGGAAGGACGATACATTTACGCGCATTAAAAACAATGCTTACACACAGGGAACACCTGAATATGTTCGGTCCATGGAATGCAACGACGACGAGGACTGCAAAGCATCGAAAGAAGCATACGCAACAAGGCAGGCATACGATGCTTTTTTGGCAGATCCATTTAAGAATTCAGATAAGTTGTACAAGAACGCGTTTACGACCACGACCAATCATCCCATGTCAAAAATTAAGCCGGTCTGTGTACACGTCGAACATATGAGAGAATTGGAAAAAAATGGATTTGACATCAAATATTATAAAATTAATGACGAATTTAAGGATCTAATTCAAGGCGAAGAGCAGGGCTTGGGTATTTTGACCGCAAAAGATCGTCTGTATGCAAAATTGGCGCGATCCACGACCCCGAATTATGGGCCAAAACAGCAGCCAGTTTTTGGACATTTTGAAAAGGAAGATGATCAGGGTGAAAAGAGAAAGGTAATACCAACGCCTGGGTATTCATTTTGCCCGGGACTCTTGCAAAAGGACGAAGACGAGTTTGACCGTTTGCATCATTACAAAATAGTTGATTACACGGCTGTGGGGAAGACTCGATTCAACAATCAGATTTATAACGCCGAAATCAAGAACACAGACTTCAAGATTCGAAAGTTTAAAGTAATGGCAGACCAGATTTATGAGAAACAGTCGAGCAAAACGTTTCATCAAGTAAATTTGAATGAAAATGAGCAGAAGCGGTTAGACGAAGACACATACGATGCAAACTATGAATTCGACGTCACTAATGAAGATGAGTTTAAGAGTCAATTTTCGACATTACTGAAAAAACTCTTGTTTACAAAATTTTCGTTTTCGGAAACTGCAGAGACTGACTTTGATTCTCCTGAACAAATAAACCTTCGCAGCTTTACACCCCGCCTCATTAATCCACTTGTGCATCATCGAGAGGCAAAGGTTAATGTACGCACACGTCGCAGAAGAAAAGCTCAATTGTCTGAGGCGTCAGGAGATAATTACGAATACCTTTCTGGAAGAGAGTTTGCATCGTTCGACAATGAGCTCGGTGATTTTGTTGGTAGTATGTGGCCAGTCTACTTTCCATGGAAAAGGCGCGGAAAAATGAATGCCGACGCCACGAACGCGTGGAAAACATCATGGCAGAATCTTGATTATCTGACGTGTGATATTGAAATGATTTTCAAGAATAACGGGCGAGGACTGTCAAGTGATACTGAGGTTCATAAAACAATTAAGACGTGGTCTAGAGCTGGATGGTGTCCACGATATAGTGGCACAAAATCAAACAAAAAAGCAGACTGTTTGTACGCGGACCAAGATGTACGTTTATTTACGCAGGGCAATCTCCGACTGGCTAAAAACTACGAAACTGCGGAGTTAAATGCATTCAAAAAATACACATGTGTTTCCGACGATTTTGCTCGCCAAAATTCATACTCTGATCGAATTGGTGGTGTGGATTTGTACAGAAATCCCATTAGTCAGATAACTTATAAATGTCCTTTCAACTACCTGAAAAGTACTTGTGTGGAATGCTCAGACGCAGAGCGTGCAGTCTGTGAACCTTGGATTTTTGGAAGTGTTAACACGATAAAAAACCCCAATTTTGCTTTGTCTATGTTTTACGAGACGGAATCTCCAGGTTTAGGCGTGGGTCACAATACGAATTATGATTATTGGGTGAATTGGATACACCAATATATGCAGGACTTTGATGATTTATACTTTATAACCAACACAGAAGTGGATCGTCTCTGGTCAATATTTCCTTGGTTATTAAATCCTTTATACTTTATAACCAACACAGAAAATCCTTTTGTTTCAGAAAATCCTTTTGTTTCAGGCATTGATGATTACTCAAGGCGTTCAAATGAGAGGGATTTTTTCGAGGACATAATATGCGACGAGAGTGCCTTTGGGGATGTTGACTCCACTGATTACTTGACGCCATCAGCTGAAACGATGCAAGGTGTGACACGCAGATGCCGAGGCACTCAGAACATTGCTGGACATCGCAGTGCAGGTTCAGTGGCATGGCCATTTGTGTCAGGATACGACCCTAGTACTGAATTTCCACACGTTGCAAGAATAGGTTGGTATCCATCAGACGCGCAGTTAGAGAATTTTTTGCCTGCCGAAGCCACTCAAGCTGTACGTGAGAAAGTTCGTAAATTCTGGCAATATTATATACAACATGATCACCTTTTCCCATGGCGAGCTGATTTTTTTCCAGACAACGCAGGAAACATTCCACCAGAACGTTTGAAGCAACCTTTTACACTCGACGAAACAGATTACGTACTTTACAATGCACCTGTGACACCTGTGACAGTGGACTTGTCCTCTGCCGCCAGATATTCGTTTGAAATCGGCGCACTCAACTGTAAAAACACGATGCACAACCATTTCAACTATTTGCCAAAAGAGATCACACGTCAAAATCTGATCGCGAATGAGGTGGCTTATGTCATGCGAGGCGACACTAGTGATGTCGTGCGCTTTACGGCAGACGTTGAGACACAAACATCCTCGTTCGACGCATATAAGTTTAGAGATTTTAATTATGATCCGACGGAACGCGATAAGGTGTGTGAATATACACGCCCGCGCTTGGATGCACATGCAGGAAGGTCGAATATTTTTCGCGCACAACGTGCCGGGACGGGTAATCCTCCATCGAATCAACCACGACCATGCAATATTCCTCAAATGGATCGAGCTGAAAATCAATTTGAGATCAACTATTTAGACCTCGCAAATTGCTACGAATTTGACATACACCAAACACCCGATTGGCGACCTTGGTGGACATATTCAGCATGTGACATGGGCCGTGGTATCCTAGACCAGACGACTAATCACTACGCGCTTACAGAGTGGCTGGGGTGGGACATGCCGAAACACTTTACACTGAATTTTCTCACGGATTTTGTGTCTACCTTTGTCAATGCAGTATATGGAGGATATCACGGAAGAATTGACTGGGTCGATTTTGACACAAATGGCGCGGCAGATGCGACATTTTGGGATGAAACTAACCGAGTGACGGACGCGGAACTTAAACATCCGTATCAGAGATCGATGGCCAATCACTTTCAAGAGCGTGACGAATTCTACAAGCATAACGAGATGACATTGGCACCGCGTGAAGCCGGGAAAAAGTTGACGGACTTGACGGACTTTTGGCACTATTTATTCGGTCACCAAATTACCCCACAAGGAGAGGACTGGGTTCCCTTGCAGCTCACGGGTAAATCTCTGGGCAAAAACGACATGAACAGCTTTACACGTTACATCATGCACAATAACGATCAGTGTCACCTTCAAACGAATTCGGACCATGTGTTTACAAAGCCAACAAAGTGGAGTGAAATTGATGGAACCCCTGGGAGGCACATGGTTGCGTGTGCTCCGGACGATACAGACGAATCGTGCCAACCGTTGATTGTGGCTGTAAATATGACAGATCACGCCCACAACCATAATAACAGTGATATCATCGTGGCGTACTCCATTCGAAAAGGCAGTTTTTTTTGCGTGGATGAACACTATAGCGATTTTAAAAACCCAGACCAGCACAACGACAACGTGCATGAAATGCCTTTTTGGGTTGAGGATATTACAGAGCAAAGAAACACACACAAGAAAGGATTGTGGGTAAAACGACCATGCAAGGAATTTGAAGAAAATCGCGACTTTATGCGATTGAGCCGTGGGAATACAATGATGGCCGGTATTTGGAGAAGAGAAGCGAACGAATACAAGTTGATGACCCAAGTCGATGATGAAATGTCGAAGGACTTGCGGAACAGTCAATATGGTCTTAAGCGATTCTTGGGATCCACTGATATTGTGCAGGACCTTAACAATGAATTGGCAAACATTTATGGAAAACACGTATACGAGATTAAAAAAACAGGCGAACAGGACGCGTTAAAGTTTGAGTTGTATCTCAATTACAACCAATTGAAGCTTAAATTAAACACAGAAGATCCGAAGTACCGGCGGGAATACGATAAATACTTTCTCAACAAATCTATCGTTGACAGTTTTTTGAGTATGCAAGCAGAAGATAAGAACCAATACTGTAAAATGTCAGGCCACATTCCACAGCCATTTTGTCCTGGCACGCGGTATGACGCACACAAGACAATTGCTCATCACATCAATGTTGAAGAAAGTTTGATCAAAAATTGTCAGCAAAGCAATCAATTGCACGGAGAGGACACGCCCGCGGAGTTTTATGACAATTTCACGCTGGTGAACAACCTGAAGAACTTCACACGGGAAATATTGAAAAACAGATACGGACTCGACGTGCAACAATTAACACAAAACAAGAATCGCGAATTCAACATTAGCGATTCTGCGTTTTCGTGGCTCGCGGACGGCATTCATGTTTTGGCATCTGCAGCCACTCGCGATCCACACCTGGAATTTCTGAAAAATTTGCTGAGTAAGATAAACTTGCAACAGTCGTGGGATGATATGGCCTCAACGGAAAAAACATGCTATGTTACGCCTTCGAATAAAATTACAGTCGCAAATCCCTGGTTTGGTGGCAATTACACATTTCCGATATGGAGCAAATTTGTGAATCCGCGCACCGGGCAGCCGCATTTGGACGGAAGAGACGCCGATGTCTTGCGCTTTATGACAGGGTTTGACATGTGCACATTGCATCAGTATTCTGGCAGTTCAAAAACTACGGCGGATTATTTTACATGGAGTAGTGTTTGGCCCTGCCACGCATCAGAGTGTCTCCATTATGACAGTGCACAGCGAGTAGCGGGCTTGAATTTAACCGAGTACTTGATTTGCGACGCCTTGAGTATGAATTTTAATGGCACCAATGAAAGTCTGAGGTGGCCCCGCTTCGAACTCTTGCGACGACAAATGGAATCCAGCATGGTGTTTTTCTCCAACAAAGAATATTTTAAGACGTCGACACCAGACCACGACGTGTGCACCCAAATTCCCGACACGCAAACAGAGTGTCACCACCCGCAAACAGTTCTTGGGCGCGATCGCCATCAAACGCGAACTCATTTCACACGCGCCACAAGTCTCACACAACAAAGTATGCATGGCAGAATCCACCCGCAAATTTTTACGTTGTCGACCAACATGAACAAGACGCTGTGGAATTCGAAAACGGTACAAGAGGTCTTAAACACAGTTGCACGGTCAAACAAAGTGTTTACGCTCTTGATGGACCCACTGCAAACCGGTCCCCGGAAAATCCTCCTGGAATTAACCAATCTATTCCATCTGTACGTGAAGACAATACAACTTTCGGACTCACCTCACAATGTGATTCCGCGGTGGCAAGAGCAAGCCTCTGCACAGATGCAGCAAGATGAAGCAAAAATAACCCAAAACAAACTGTACACGGGTGCGAGGAAACAGACAACCAGTGACCAAAACTGGGTGTGTCCCTTACTCAAAATGGACCTGTTTTCGTTCCATGAAGGGCTGTACAGACGACACAAAGAACTGCGGCTTCTGACCCCCGACCCTGTCAAAATGAAAGAAAAATATCCATCATTATCTGGAATGCATCCGATGGTACAGACGGAATATTTGCATGACAAAATTGTGGTAAATCGACGAAAACGCTTCCGACGCTTGGGACCTGCGTTTTTGTTTGAGGACACGGCGAACTCATCTTCGCATTTGCCAACGTGGGAAGCTGCACGTAATCACGTGCTCGATTTGATCAATGAGGTCATTTTGAAACGAGAATGGCTACCGTTTGATGTGCATCGAGGCAGTGTTTTAAGACACGCGGCGCCAGATTGGCCAAACTTGGGCAAGACCATGCGCTCTAATGAAACCCACACGCCATTGGCATCGGACAAAATCAATTTGCTCCCCCTCAATTTTTCGCAGTACAAAGTCAAAATGGGTAAAAACAAACAGGATGACTCCCATGCGTTTCAAAACACACACGCAGTGGGCGGCGATTGTTTCCGCAACAGCACCATTGTGTTTAACCAGTCAGAGTTGGAAGCAGTGCTAAGTTATGACCTTTGCTACCAAACCTTGCAACATCCTGGGTTCTTAAAGTGCAGTAAGGCCGGGGACCGCGCATACACTTTTTTGCCGATACGCCGACGGGATCCTATGATCAGCCGCAAGACGACGAATATCCAGGCCTTGTTTGCAACCCCGATGGTAAAGCCCCCGCAAAAAGTTCACACCAAACTGTACGCGCGCAAAGGGCAAGCCGGAGAGCGCATGAAATACAACGAGCTCAGCTTGTCGTCGCGCACGCGCTTGTCGCCCAAGTATCGGATGTGGATGCGTCTGCGTGAGTTCAAGCCGACCACACACATGAGCTTTCGCGAAATGCAGAGAAAGTGGCAGAATCACGAGGACTCCCGCCTTGGACACGACCGCTGGCGTGCAGTGCGCACGTTCGAGAACAGGAGCAACGACTACTTTGATTGTGGCGACGGCAACAAGCTGACCATGGAAAGCGGGCCGACTGCCACCTCGCGCCAAAACCTATGCCGCAGTTACATGCAAAATCAAAAGTGCGCCAGCTTCCCCAAGGTCGCCGTCAACATGTGCCTTTTAAGTCTGTTCGGAGACTACTGCAAAATTTTGGCAGAATGGGTGAGCGATGTCAAGAGAATCATTGCTGCCGAAAAGGGGCTCTTGCAAGTGTCGCGGCAAGTGTACGTGCCCTCGATGTTTCACATACCCACGAGCAGCTTCGTATACCAGGACGTGAGGGGGTCGTACGTCAATATCGACAAGTTTAGTGCGGACGGCAACAAAATGTGTGCGGCGCCGACAGAAACATACTCGACGGCACAGAGAGACCGCGACTGTCCGGCAAACTTTTACGCCCGGTTAATCGATACGCTGGGATTACTGCATGATTTTGGTCTTCAAATATGGGATTTCGTACTGGACATGTATGAACTCGTGGAAGAGTTTTTCATAGTGTTGCTCAGTTCTATTATACAAAGCTTTGGCGTCGATAAAACCCAGTTGTCATTTCCAAGTGTCGATGAATCATTCGGCAAAATGGTGCGTCATCTGATTCGGATCGTCAAGACGCTCGCCACCATGTGCGAACAAATTTTCAATGCAGTGTGGGAAATGCTGAAAGCTGCACCCTTTTGGAATGAGATTGAGGAGCTTATCACCATGATATGCAACAAAATCAATCGAATTATTAGTTGGGTGACAAATTTTATCAACGACGTCACGAGTGCCATCAACTCCGCAGCAAGCTGGATAGGGCTCAATATTAACATACCCGAAGTGTCAATACCAGATTTGGAATGTGACCTAACATTAAACTTCATTACTGACGCCTTTAATGCCGAGGACGTGAGCGTCACGTCAACGTATTGTTACACAAACATCAAATCCGTGCAAAGCTTTGACGAGTTGGGAAGCACCAAGTTTACGCGAGACACCTGCAACGCAAACTCTTTTTGCATCAACGATGTCTTTGATTCAACCAATGTTGTCAAATGTGGAGAGTGCACGGGAGCGGCATACCACTGCGACCTTTTAGTGAAATCGTGTAAATGCGGCCCGGTGCTCGACTCACCCGCCAAACCCTGTGTGAAGAACGCGGATTGCATGGGTTCAGCCCAGTGCTCCGTTTTGTACAATTCGCAGGCAGCCGCCACCACCACCATGCCATGTGCGGGTGTCCAGGACCAGGTTGTATGCTTGCAGAAAAAGTCCACGGAGATATCTGCGCTCGGAGAATGTGCCATTCTCAAAGGCCGTGGTATGCACTCGTACTCCGATTGCGAACGTAAGAACGCGCTGCAGCTCAATGAGTTTTTGGGCACGCTGATTACGACCGATGGTTTTTGTCTGGTTTCAAATCTCAATGCGCGCGTTTCCGCATATCGGTTCGAAAATCTTGCGGTAATGGCATGCTCGGATTTGCGTGCACACACGGAAAGTACGATGTGCTCAACTGTACACATGCACACGGATCAGTATAACAAATTCGTCAGTCGATTCTCACAAACAATGTATTCCTCGCGACGGCGGCTGCTGGGCACAGGACAGCACGGGTCTGAAATGGTGCTACGGTTTTTCGAAGACAACATTGGGCGTGTGGCGCAAGAAGACACTTGTTTGCAGACGGCGCGATCGTGCTATCAAGGGAGCAGTTACACCACGGAATGCTTGTCGTGTGCAAGACTCTGGTGGTTTTGGAACGCAACGCTTTACAACACCGGGCACCGCGACGTAGACTTTATGGACATGAGATTCGCGGTGATTGAAATGCTTACGAATGCGACCTTGGGTCGACTGGTAATCCGCAAATCACCCGATGCCGCGGCACAGTTGGTGTACGACTGGCTTGACAGCGAACGGGCGTGGGCGGTGCTGGCACGGTTTTTGCCACAAGCATTCGGTCAACGCTGGTTGGTGATGATGACGCATGGCGTGAATAATCTGAACGAGTACCACACATTGGTCCAAGGCGCCCAGCTCCGGCCAGGGCACGCGACCACGCGCCGGCGCAGGCTCTTGCAAGCAGAAACCCACCGCGATTTCGGTGTGACGCCGCCAGACGTGAATGCAACCTTTCTCGCGCGTGAACTGCGTAATTATTATACGGACAACCGGGCTGACACAAAACTCAACGCCAACATCAACATTCGGCAAGCGCAGCAGCCGCTGCAATGCACAAAAAATTCGTATGCATGGAACGGAAACTTTTTGGTCCGTTTCCAGACGATGCTGCGCCTGAATGGCTTTAGTCCTCTCGTGGAATGTAGCAGCGTCGAAGACTCGGAGCTCGGCACCTGCCCGTTGATCATGGCCCCGTTTTTGGAAGTGGTCAAGGACACCGCCACGCTTCTTGAATATTACGCGCACATGCAAAAATCCGGGTGCATATACGATGGTACGAAATCGTGTTTGAAAGCACCCATTTTCAGGGCCTCCGACATGGTTCAAGTAATTCCAAAGATTGCTTCGGTGCCAAATACTACGACCGACGTCGGCGGCGGCATCGCGCTTCAGGATCAGGGCATAGTGCTCTGGATTGTGCTCAAAGTGGGCAACTTTGTGCTCGACATATTTAAGCCTATATTCGGAGATTCCCGCGGACACCTGCTAGGCTTTTTACAAATAGACTCTTACAAAAACAATACCATGTATGACGAATTGACACGCACAAATACCTGGGACCTGGGAAGAATTATACGCGAATTTACCGAGTGTAACTTTGAACAGATATTACACTGCAATCGCATCCGTTCCCCACTCCCGATGACGATTGCGGGCTTGATGATCTTCATTATTACCATCCACCTTTTCATTCCGATACACCCGGTGCTATCGTTTTTCATCTGGACAGGGGCCCTGACATGGGGTGTTCCCTTTCTGGCATATGGCTTTTCGCCGCTGTGTGCACCGCGCATTCCGGTCTGCTATGCTTCGGACGTCCACGATTTCATCAACTGGATCGTACCCGCGCAAATGTCCGTGCCACGCAACTTGTACAACATGTCATGCGCTTCACAAGGGCACAATTTTACCACCAGTTGTCTGCTGTCCTGTGAAAATGACAATGTCAGAGTAGACGACGCCATGTCCATCCTGTACATGCTAGAACCGGCGAGCACGCGCGGGAGCACGGTCATAACGCGCAAGGTAATTTTTTTCTGTCTCTCTTTTCTCGCATCTCCTCTCCCTTGTACGTCATTTTAAGGATTGTCTTGTGTGTAACAGATTGTGCAGGCGCTAGATTACATTCCATTTTTAGTGATCGACCAAGATGCAATCGGCGAGCACCTGCTTTTTTTTGCCACAAGATTTGAATCACAAGACACAGACTTTGTAGAGGGCGTGGTCTATTGTGCTGGTTTGCAAATGTACAAACTGCTGGCGCTGTATATCGCCTTTGTAATCTTGCTGCCGATCACCATTATTTTATGTCAAAACGCTCTGAACATCAGCCTCTGGCTTCTCTACCTGGTACTGCAAATGTCAGTGGTGGGGTTTTCTCAACACACAGACGACATTGTCTGAGGTAGGCCTGTGGCGTTTATGCCAGCGCGAATAGACCACAAACAATGCTTTTAATAAAAAATATCACTGATCTCATTCTTCAGTCCACCGCGTGCTAACGGGACGCATACAAAAATGCTTCTCTTTGCACCGTTCTCCGTTGCCATACTCTGGTATCAAGCCAAGCCCACAAACTCTTTTTCGGCAACAATGCACAAAAATGGCGTGCAAGTTTCCGCGATCCATGGGCGCAATGCCTTGTTCATGGTCTTAAAATGTCTTGCTGCGTACAATATCATCTATCAGGTCATCCATACCACTCACAGATTTTGAACGTTTCAGGTGGAACATCCACGAACAAACCTTGGTCCGGACATTGCGAATTAGGGAGTAGTGACCGTCTTTTGTATTGGAAAAGTAGTTTTCAGACTCCGGGACACGTCTGTATGGCACAATGCCTGTCGCTTGCAAACCACGTGTGAATGCTAAGATTTCATCTGACATGACATCATGAGTCTGAAGTTCCAAAAAATCTCTCTGCATCACGTGTGCACTTTTCTGCGTGCTCATATATGAATTCAATGACACCAGCGTCAAAGATATGCTGATTGTCACCAGCGTCAAAGATATGCTGATTGTCACCCTATTTTTGTTTCTTTGCGCGGAATCAAAATAGAAATCGTTTATGTGCTCGTGCATGCATTCCGTCGTCGCACGTGCGATGTAGTGCCTTTATGCAGTCCGGCAATTGTGTCAAAGCTATCAGCATGAATCTCGATACAAAGGCCACGCTCATCCTTTCCAAACTGGTCCCTGGGGTTGCCAACAAAATCGTACAAGTGGCGCGTAAACAAAACGTCTCTGATGAGGAGTTTAGGAAAAAAATCAAAACCATCCGATTCAATCTTGCCCTGAACAAAGCACTCAGAGAAAACGTGCTAAATTTTCAGGTCACACCACACGAACTTGTATGCATGAGCTCGGCGGAAATGTGCACGGCCGAAAAAAAAGAAAAAAGGGAAATGTTAGTCAAAAAAGAACTTTCAAGGTCCACAGTGTCTTTGGATTATAAACGAGCGCAGATAGAATTGTTGGAAGGATTGGAGCATGTTGCGAGTACAACAAAGGCAAAAATTGGGTACCAATAGTTTGATGTATAAATTTGAATAAAAATTTTTCCACAACGATATGCACAAAGAAGCAGCAGGGCTGGCGGCACACAATGTCCTATTTTGGCATTTTGGTGTAGAAAAGGCAAAGGAATTCACCTCGATGATCAAAGGCATGCCTCCCAGCCATGTGCCATTTAAGCAGACTGTGTGCGTCAAAGGTGTCCCAAAGCAGTTTGTCGACCTCGTCAAGGCATTGCTTCTTGGCTCATCTACGGGAATTAAAAGCATAATTGACAATGCGGACAAGGCAGTGGAGTTCACCGGGTGTGTGCTCGTGTATCTGAATTACGCATCGGACGGCGCCGCCGCACTCGGGCGCGACGAGGTGCAGTGCGCTGTGGCGGGGTGGTGGCAACCGGCTTGGGGCAGACCGCCGACTATCGTGCTCAAGTCTGAGCTGGTAAGCCCGTATTTTTCGGTGTACGTCGAGGGTGCGCCGGGCATTTCACTTCTTGAGCTCGCAGAATTGTGCAGAGATCACACCGACGTGCACCCATCGGTTGGGACTATTGTGCACAGCAACAACGCGTCTTTGTTTGTCAATCTGCGGACGTACAGCGGTGCGGTACAGGTATTGAACCTTGGCCTCAGCGGGCGTCTGCGCCTGAATGGCGCGATGTGCCGGGTGGACGAGGGACGCAACACAACATTTGTGTCCGCCATGGTTGAGGCGATGCAGCACGAAGGTAAGGAGACCTATGGCCCGGTGGACGTCAAGAGGGTGGTCGCCGCGATGCACGAGAAAGAATGGCCACCAAGAACAACGGCAGTTTGGAGCATCCTGCGAGCGGCAAACGACGTTTTTGAGTTTTCTCCGTGTAACACCCACTTTAGGCTGAGAAAGAGCGATGTGCAAGTGGCGCAGAAGAAGAGTGGCAGGTTCAAGCGGCAGGTGATGCCCACGTTGAACGTCGACGTGTCGTACCAGAGTTCACCGCCACAAACCACACCGGAAACCGTATTGAAGACTCCGGAGGTGAAGAAGCTGGCCTGGGAGCGAAAGGCAGTGGTAGACAGGCTGCTGCAAAACTCATATGGAATGATATCTGATATTTTCACCAGGGTGTGGAATCTGTCCCACAAGGAAGCCGGCCCCTGGAAAGACAGCAATCCCCATGGGTTTCCGTCGACGTCGGTGCTCCAATTGATGGAGGAGATTGGCGTGACGCAGACACCGCCACACATGCTGCGTCCTCTCACAGAATGGGACTTGTCGAGCTTGCTGAATGCCTTCTGCAACTGTTCGGCCATGCATGCGCTGCCAAAGGCAGAAAAGTTGAATATAGCACCTGCTGAGCTTCTCTGGACGCGTGTACTTGTGGACTGTGGCATTCTCTTCGACAATGAGTACCGGGCACAATTTGTTCCCTATTTTGAGGCGTACAACCAAAACCCACGTGCCGCTTTGTCTACGATTCGCTGTATTCGCAACATGATGTGTCACATGCCGGGCAACTTGCAAGGGCTCTCACAGCCTGCGTTTGAGTGCGTGTGGGAACTGCTCACTGGGTCACTGATGCTGCTGGCAACCTGCATGGGCGAGGAGCAGATGGTAGTCTTTCACAAGAAGCATGCGGCCATGTTTCAGGAAATGTGCACCGTCGACTTCACCAGCCCCTGCCCTGACTTGCACAGCTGTGAGCATGTTAAAATCTACGCATGGACGTATCAGGAAGTGCTTTGTTTCTTTACGAAGCATAGATTTTCGACGTGTGGAGTTGAGATCCACCCCATGAACGGGCTTGGGCTGGTCTTGTCGTATCAGGAGTCCAACGCAAGGCACTGGTTTACCGCGCCTGTGCCATGTGGCCTTGGTCTTTGCCCGTCTCTGTTCGACTCAACGTTCCGGGCGTGCATGGACGCGGAAATCAAACGCGCTTCTAATCAGTGTGGTTGAAGCTTGTCTTCAAGTAGGACAGCATGCAAATTGTTTGCAATAAACAAATCTGTCAATTCGGTTCTAGTTTCGATTTTAAACTTTATAAAACAACATAAAACGAATGGTACCTACAGCCGCCAACGAAATCGTGCAAGCGGCGCGTGAAAAAATCATGTCCGATGTGGAATCAATGACTTAGAGAAAACGTGGTAAATTTTCAGGTACAGCCACACGAACTCGTATTAATGAGCTCGGCGCAAATTTGCACGGTATACAAAAACGAAACAAGGGAACTGTTAGTCAAAAAACAACTTTCAACGTCCAAGGTGTCTGCGGAGTGTAAAAGAGCACAGATAGAACTGTTAAACGGATTGGAAGATGCTGCAAGTACGAAAAAGGCAAAAATTGCTTACCAATAATTTGATATATAAGTTTGAATAAAAATTGTCAAGCCACGATGGGCCAATTTACAGAGCCTCCAGAGTATCAGCACCTGATGAATATGCTGGGATACAGGCCACCCGAATATTACACATGGAAAGAGGAATATCTTAGTTATGCTCATTTGCCGCGGAGTTTCCGAGAGTGGTGGGAAAATGAGTATTATCGACTGCCAGTTTCGGAATATTTAGTACCTTTAGCACTTTGGCGGCCACAAGATATGTGGAGCATACTAGTTGTGTCGGAGCGCAAAAAGTACTTTAGAACAAGGCCGAGCGCTCGAATACCACCCCGGCGGGCATGGTTGGACGGCCCAGCATTGGCTCCCATGTTGCAGCAGCATGAGATCGATGAAAATCTCCATCAAAGATCTGCTTTCTTGCCAATACACCAACGAGAGCACGAAGACGTTGGTCGGCAAGTTCATTTTCTGCCCATTGCTCCAGCAGCAGACGACTTTGAGACAATGGCACCAGGAAAACGCAAACAGCGGATTGTGGACATTCGACGCAACTTGGAGAATTTTTGGGAGCCGGATTGGGAGCCTTCAATCAGGCGCATCGAAACGACAGATGCAAACGTCGGGTGGTATGGCTTTGGTCAATCTATGTAGTCGCCAGCTAATACACAGACGGATACGATGGTTAGCGCAATTATGCGCACTTTGAAGCTGAAACACGGACGGAACGTCATATTTCATGCCACTTTATTCACGAGGGCCCAAGCAGGAGAGGGTGCCACAGTTGGCACTAGTTTGCGCAGTCGCAAGCTCATGCACAGATTCGAGAGCCATTGTGGTGGTTTGTTGTTGGCTCAAATAAAGTCTTGTTGTAAAAGCGAAATGAGTGCATTGCGGATTTTTTCGTGGCTGGTACTAAAGTCAATCGTTTTCAGTGTCATGACAGAACGATTCAAGGCATCCGGTTCGTATATAAACGACAAGCTTCCGAAATTCTGTGTGTCAGATACTGTTTGATTGTCTGTAACGCCATGCTGTAAAATTTGAGTCGACATCAACGAGTACAATTGGGTGTCGATTTCCATGTCCACTCTCACAGTGAAATTCATGCTTCGTTGCAGCAAATTGTTCATCGTCCGGAGCTGACTTCTGCCTGCGCGATACGTAATGGTTTCGTCTGTAGGTCTAACAGAGTCCCAAAAGCGAAGTCCGACGCGGAAGCATGCCGGGGGCAAAACCGTCTCGTTTCCACTGGACACATACGCGAAAATGACTGCAAAGATGCGACTTTCTTGAAAAACCCAGTTCATAATTGAAGTTTGATCTTCTTGGTTCTGAAATTCCTCATGCACTCGCATCAACTCCCGTTCCTCCTCGTCCTGTCGCTGTTCCCTCCGCACAGTCGATGTAACACACACAAATTCCCATAGTTCTTTTTGCAACTTGTGTGGTTTGCGCCTCGCTTCAAGATTGAGAGAACGCAGCGAGCCCTGGCGGCACACTGGGCACTGGTCCCCATGCAAGCTTAAATGGTGCAGTAGTTGAAAGCAGGAAAAAATGTGCCCACATGCCATTTTAACTGGTGGAGCGTCCTTGATTTTCAACTGCAATTTCTGTGCGTGTGCGTGTGTGGCTTCGTTCATTTTGTTTTCCTGCAAATGCGTACGCGTACATTCTCTGGTTGATACTTTGCCAAATTGTTCCATGGTAAGCGGGCAAATCTCATGTTCAGGCACATCGTGGCAAAAATCGATGCCCCGGCCCGTGCCGAACCCTGGCAGCCATATTTTTGATTTCATTAAATCCCTACACCCTCCAATGCATTTCCCACACAGTGTATATCTTATTTCTTTTTACGCACTGCTTGTGTATACGCTGCATATTTTCATAGGGTTGGGTATTTTGACGTGGCCTGTAAAATTGGCTGGTAAGTCACTAGCGCGTATATATGTATACACCAAAATATTTGTAGGTCTACCCTTCACGCCCTACATATTCTCGCAACTATTGAATACTTGCTTGTACCTGTGAATGCATACTAAAAAGAAATATTTGTGCATTGTCGTCACGCCACGCAGTGTCAGTTTAAGTGTAGTTTGATGTGTCTTTGAAATATTGATATTGCGATTCAGCTACGACAACATATCTATAACACTAGTACACAATGTGCTGACTGTCTTATCGTGCATCCCATCCTGTATTGCTGCAAGCGCTGCTTCCATTACTTTTTTGCATATGTGCTGTTGAAAAAGTTCCTTCCGTTACTTTGTTGCATATGTGCTGTTGAAAAGGCTCCTTCAATTACTGTATTGCATATATGCTGTGGAAAAAGCTCCTTCAATTACTGTATTGCATATATGCTGTGGAAAAAGCTCCTTGAATTACTGTGTTGCATATATGCTGTGGAAAAAGCTCCTTGAATTACTGTGTTGCATATATGCTGTGGAAAAAGCTCCTTGAATTACTGTGTTGCATATATGCTGTGGAAAA
>Ga0233432_10000198_pt1 | contig 57216 bp, 42 predicted proteins | sample SI_122_August201_6_FD_179870 | JGI IMG/M metagenome (GOLD analysis project Ga0233432, IMG submission 179870) | Seawater microbial communities from Saanich Inlet, British Columbia, Canada - SI_122_August2016_10_MG | ecosystem: Environmental > Aquatic > Marine > Inlet | place: Canada: British... | reverse complement strand
GTCGAGATCAAGTAAATTTGGTAATGGATCTTTTCCCAGCTAAGGAGCGGCTTTCGGTAACCTAGAACAATACTTTCTCAAAAGAAGACTAAGAGTCAATTTCTACGAGGATTTTTTTGTGAATAGAGTGATGATATAAATAAATAGAATTATTCGTAATGTATAATGACACGAATAAGATTGACCACCATCATTTAATCAGAAAATATCTGAATGGCGTATATCCACGAAAATTAAAAATGGCCTGAATTGACTTGGGATTCAAGAGCACTGACAATGTTGTGCACTGATGTTCGGTATAAACAAGGGAGATTCCGTCAGAAATATTCAGGAACACCGTCGAGTTAGTGTTATTTTAAATCTTTACCTGACTTGAGCCGATTGGCAGTCATGGAAGAAAACCAATAGACGAGTTTGGGTCCGACGACGTCGATGTCATACTTATTTTGGTAATGAATAAGTTGCTCAATGGCTTTGTCTCGGGTGAGATCTCCATTTTTGAAGCGATGTTTGATATCGTTAATAGCCAGGTGAGCTTTCACAATATCGTTAGCACGTGGAATAGACATGATCTCGAGAAGTAGGGCTTTTGACTGGGAGTTCCAGTCAGGTTTATCAGCAACGAGTTTTTGGAGGATTTCGTAAGCTTCCCAATAAGCCGGTAAGGTGTCTGTTGAAATCTTTTTTCTCAACTCTTCCATGGTGATGAGCATCTCATAGTGATCACCTATTTGATAATCACCTAAATATGGCGCAATGGATACCAGATCGGGTCTATCGGTAGAGTTGGAGATATCAATTTTGAAATCTTGTAGTTGTCGACTGAAGGTGAGGTCATTTTTTAAATAGTTACGTAAGGGAAAAAATGTTCTTTGGGCATGTTGACCATATTGCCTCAAGCTTTTAAGAACTTGCTTGTTCCGCTTGCCAGCTCCCCAACCATTTTGTGTATTCATCATGTAGGCAGCAAGGTCAATTCCTTCAGAGACTTTATGACGAGCAAGAAGATCCAAGAAAGCGGTTTGCATTCGACCTTTGCCAATTCTAAAACTTGGGCGGTGTTCGATTTTTTTGACGATATCTGGCCAAAGAGTACAACGAAATTATTCGGAATGGTTACAGTCTTCTGAATCAGTCCCAAGAGAGGAATATCGCCAATTAGCAAAAGATTTTAACCCAACCAATTTCGATGCTAAAGCATGGATTCGCGAGGCAAAAATGGCTGGAATGCGATATTTTCTGATTACAGCTAAGCATCACGATGGCTTTTGTCTTTGGCCGACAAAATATTCTGATTATAATGTGATGGAAGCGACCCCTTTTAAAAGGGATGTCTTGGGAGAATTGGCAACGGCTTGTCGAGAAGAAGGTCTGAAGCTAGGTTTTTATTATTCCCACTGGATGGACTGGGACGGAAGTGGAGGTGATGTCTGGTACTTAGAGGACTCTCCTCATTCAACAACTCCACTAGCTAAAGAGTCTTGTAAGGATTCTGAGTATCGACACCCGACTCAGAGTGAATTTGAAAGTTATTGGCAGAAGAAATGCTTAGCTCAGATCAAAGAGCTGATCACCGATTATGATCCAGACTTCTTGTGGTTCGATTCGTGGGGCATTGATTCAGACACTTATATGACTGAACACCGACAAGATGAGCTCATCGACCTGATTCGAGAGCAAAGTGACCGGTGCTTAGTGAATAGTCGAATCAATTTCAATACTCCGTCGGATCGTTGCGATTATTTGTCGATGATGGATAACTGTTTTCCTGATCAAACTTTTGAAAAACCATGGGAGACATCAGGGACATTAAATCGTTCCTGGGCTTACCATAAAAAAGATTTCTCTTGGACATCAACGGTGCAACTTATTAAATATTTGGTGAGCAATGCATCGCTTGGAGGGAACTACCAATTAAATGTTGGGCCGACGCCAGAGGGTGAATTTCAACCTTCGGCGATACGCCGACTCAGAGAGATAGGGTGCTGGTTAGGCGTGAATGGGGAGTCCGTCTATGGAACTTCATCAAGTCCTTTGCCAAAAGTACCTTTTGGAAAAATCACATTTAAACGACAGAGTGGCAATCTCATTTACTATATCCATCTCTGGGAGATAACCCCTGGGGCGGCAGTCTTTATCGAAGGCTTGAAGGGTCAGGTGAAGGAGGCGATGGTCTTAGAAAGTGGGCAACCGGTTTCTTGTGATTTAGTTGACAATGGAGTCTATATTTCTCTTCCCTTAGAGTTGGAAGGATGTGTCCTCCCAGTGGTGAAGATGGTTATTTGAGAAGGTAAAGTCGAAAGAAACTTAGGTATATTGCGGGTCGGATCTAAAGGGTGAAGCTGGAAGGCTAGCCCCATTGCACAAATTTCCAAATTCTGGATTAGCTGCCCAGGCATAGCGAACCGAGATAGGGTCTTTCACATCAGGATGACTAACAAGGACGGTTTGTTCATGGATGGTAGCATCCGCTGCCCGCCAATTGGAATTTCGATCTTGAATCCAGAAGCCACTAGGTTTCTTGTCGTCGGTGGTCTGTAGCCCTGTTTCTGACTGGGTGAAATAAAGTCGAATTTTCGTGCCTTCAATCGTCTGATGTTTGAAAACCGGCCCCCCTTTAACGCCTGATTGACCATAGTGATCAACCAGTGCCCACCGGGCTAAACGTTCGCCAACGGGTTGTTTGTTAGTGGGATGAATATTATTCGCCTCCCCTAAGTCGATGGTCACAGCCAAGCCAACATTTTTAAGACTGAGGCTAGTTTCAAGTTGGCTTTGTCTGAAATTTGCCCAAGAATTGTTTTCATCAAAGGCTTTGACTTCTTGATAGTTAGGAAGCTGAACGATACCAAAGGGAAGATCCGAATCACCCCACTCCCTACGCCAGTCTTCAATCAAGTCACTTAATAAACGACGATACTGCTGGTGACGACTAGCATTTCGCTCTCCTTGGTACCAAATAAATCCTCCCAAGGTGTAAGGTTGAAGAGGCTTGATCATGGTATCGTAGAGGAGATGTGGAGAGCTAGCTCTATCTTTGCCCAGCGGCTTTTCACGGGCGATAACACCAAAATCATGTTCGACTTGATAGCTCCAGTTTCCACAGAGTGGAATTTTTTGGCCATTAGAATGAACGAGTTTCATCTCATCTTTGGGCCCAAGCAGACCTCCATAGCCATGAAATGAATAGACCCTAATGGCGAACAGCAATTCTTGATTGGCTGTTAGGTTCGAGGTCAAGGAGTATTGCCTCAGGGTTTCGATGTGTTCATCTTCAAAGTGATGACCAGTCGAGCCAACTTTAATTCCGTTGACCCAGACTTGATCCTGTTTATCAATAGCACCTAAGTGAAGTTCAAGGTTCTCTCCGAGCCAATCCTTAGGAAGTTCAAGTTTGTAGTAGAACCATACGACACCTGAGTGTGAAAGTCCTCTGTCTTGCCAAGGAGATGGCAGCTCCATCGTGTTGAAATGATCGAGGGCTTCGGAGTTGGGCTCAATGAGTGTTGGGTTTAGATCTGAGCCCGGATCTTTCGGAAGACCTTCTTGTTCATCACGCTCCTTGAGGGAAGGGTTGGAGCATACATCTAGGCCATATCGAAGAATACTCGGTGCAATTTCTGAATTGTTGAGGAGGCTCTCTCTTCGACTCCATGCTTCGATGGCCGTACCGCCATGTGAGCTTTCAATAATTCCAACGGGGAGTTTTAGTTCATGGATCAACTTCAGGGCAAAAAATGAGGCCACGGCAGAAAAATCACCTGAAGACTGAGGGGAAGCTTTTTGCCATTCACCAATAGGGTTTTCTATTTGATTGGGTACAATACGAGTGCCGGTTTTAAAGTACCTAAAGTCATGCTGATCAATTGTCTTGATCAGTTCTTCGTAATGATGACATTGCTCAAGAGTCCACGACATATTCGATTGCCCAGATGCGAGCCAAACTTCACCTACGACAAGCCCATGGATTTCAATAGAGCTAGAATCATTGCTGACCTTCAAAGAGTAAGTCTCTCCGTCTGCTTCTAATGAAGGGAGTCGACACTCAAATTTACCGCGATCACCAGCTTCAGCGTAACCCTTGAGTTCTCCAAGTTCGACGGTGATGAAATCTCCGGGCTTGGCCCAACCCCAGATGGTTAAAGGTTTACGGCGTTGAAGAACAGCCCCATCCGAAAAAAGATTGGATAGCTTTAATGATATATTGGTAGAGGTGACCAAAGATTTCAAATGTGGAGCCTATAATTAGAAATGGTATGTGAGAGTAGTGTCCATGAAAGGTGGTTGGTGTCTAGCCTATCATGACATAACAATGCTAAGTATTTTTGATGAAAGATCGCCAAACGTCTACCATGATTGAAGTTATCATACAAGGTACTAGATGAGTTGCCTTAGGATAGGTGGATATTCTAAAGGCTGGTTCCTTCTGGATAAGTGGGTTCGTTTGTAGATAAGGTTAAGTAAGAGTTCTTTCGGCAGGGAAGTGATAGGATAGCACATCAATGAGCTGATCCATATCGAGGGGTTTGGATAGAAAAGTGGATACACCCATTTTCTTGCAAGCTTCTTTACTTTCTTTAATAACATCAGCCGAGAGAATAAATGTGATAGGAATCAATTCAGTAGGCATCCGTTCTAAGACTTCAAACCCATCCATATGAGGCATGTGTAGGTCTAGCAAAATGAAATCGGGTTTGATATCGTCAACTTGCTCAAGAAAATCTTGACCAGAGACACAAGTTTGACACGTGACGTTTAGATTTCTCATGACACTCTTCATCAGAGTGAGGTTGATGGGGTTGTCGTCCACCACGATAGCTGATAAATCTTTTCGGTAATTTTTTTCAATAGGTTTAACGACTTTTTCTTCGCCATGTATCAAGGGTAACCGTATCGTAAATTTGGACCCCTCACCTGATTTGCTTTCAACCAGTAATTCTCCATTTAATAATTCAATTATCTTTTTTGTAATGGTTAATCCCAGTCCAGTTCCACCAAATTGACGACGTGTTGAAGCATCTGCTTGTTCAAAGGGTTGAAAGACTTTAGCTAATTGTTCTTTAGTCATACCAATTCCTTCGTCTTTCACCTCGATGAGAAAATAATGATGATCGTTCTTGAGGCTTAAGGATAGTTTTTTACCCGGCTCAGTGAATTTCATGGCATTTCCAATCAGATTAACGACAATTTGGTTGAGGAGGGTTCTGTCTCCCTTTATCCACTGTGGAACATTTGGATCGAGTTGATAAGTGTAGTCCAATTGTTTTGAGATAGCTAGGCTTTGTTGTGTGTGATAGATCTTTTTGATAAATTCGTGTAGATCAAGATCGATCATTTCAACCTCCATTTTACCTGACTCAATTTTTGAGAGATCTAGGGTATTGCCGATGATATCAGTTAGTAGTTGGCCTGCTGTATCAATATACTCCAGATATTCACCGATAACTTGGGGGACGTTTTCTTCAGAGTCACGAATGAGTCGACTAAATCCAATAATCGCATTGAGGGGAGTTCGAATTTCATGACTCATGTTGGCTAAGAACCAGGTTTTGTTTTCGGTGATGGTTTGAAGTTCATCGCTTAGTGCCTTGAGTCTTAGGTGTTGAGCTTTCTTTTCATTTACTTGTCGAATATTTTGGATCCCTTCTGCTAATTCCGAAGCAAAAACTTTTAGAAAGTTTAGCTCATCCTCGCTATATGAATCTTCTTTGGAGTAAAATCCGATGGTTCCAAAAGTTTCATGGGATGTAATCAAGGGAATACATACAATTGATCTGAAGTTGTGTGATTCAGCGATGTGCTTCCATGGCTTAAAATGTGGTGCGTCAACTGAGGTGAACGATGGTTGTCGAGTCCGTATACTGACGCCAACAGGGCCACGACCAGAAACGTCGTTTTCATCAAAACTGAGATCCAGTTGCTTTAGATAATTGTTGGCTCTCCCACAGCTCGCAACAATCTTAAGTTCCTTGGTGGATGGGTCAGACTTTAATGCAATATATAGCAATTCATAGTCCAGTTTTTCAACAATATTATGAATGAATTCCTGATAAAGACTTGTTTCGTCTTGATGGTGTAGCAATATGTTTCGACACTCGTTTAGGCACGAAAGACGTGCCGATTTTAGCCAATTATGGTAATGGGTTGGTTGGTTATCATGTAGTGGCCTTTGGATTGAGAGGAAGCCTTTCAGTTGTCCATTTTTTTCTTTGAGAGGAGAGATGATAGCCCCTTCCCAATAAATGGTTCCGTTCTTTTTTTTATTTTGATATTCCCCTTGCCATGAGTGTCCTGTTGTGAGAACATCCCACATTTCCTTAAAGAAAAGGTCAGGCATTTTTCCAGACCCTAATTTTTCAACATGCTGTAATAGTAGCTCTTCCGAAGAATAACCCATAAAGTTGAGCAGAGTAGGATTGATGTATTGAATGATTCCATCAGTATCTGTGATGACAACGTTCATGTTGACCTGATCAAGGAGTGTGGCATCGACTGAATTAACCATCGTTTTTGTTGCCGGATTCTGAACCGATAGTAGCTTTCTAATACGAAAGGATAATTCGTCTTTGGAAAAAGGTGTCGTTGCAATATCTTCTACTTTGAGATCTATAGAAAGATCGATCAAGTCCTGCGATTCAGATGGACATATCAGAAGGAGTGGTTGAGCGATAGTGGTTGAGCGAATCTGGATAAAATCCGACAGCGACTGTTTTTCATTGATTTCTGAAATAAAAACGATAGGTGTTTGGGCTGAAGAAATTTCTATTGGAAAATCTTTGGTCGATAGGAGTGACCAATCAATGGACAGCTCATCCAAAACGAGTTCTAAGAGATTCCTGACCTGTGGGTTGTCCTCTGAACAGACTAATAATAGCTTCTTGACCTCTAGCATACTTTATTTAGAGTCGTCATGAGTGGGGAAATCAGTGTATCCCTTTTCCCCTTTAGAGCTTAGGTACCAATCCTCCATCGAAGCATCAGGGTTTAAGGGCAAGTCCTTTTTCATACGCTGTACAAGATCAGGGTTTGAGATATAGGGGCGACCAAAAGCGATCATGTCGGCTTTCTGTTCGTGAACGGCTTTTTCGGCTGTTTCTTTGGTGTAGCCGCAATTTCCAATGAGAACACCAGAAAAGCAAGATCGAAAATCCTCAAGTACCATAGCCTCTCCTTTTTCATGAAAGCCAAAGGCTAGACCATCCATGACATGTAAAAATCCGATAGATTTTTTTTCAATCATTTTAGTCACGGAAATGAACTGCTTAAAGTAATCATCTGAGCCCATATCGTTAAAAATACCATTGGGAGAGAGTCGGACGCAAATATTTTCTGCGGGCCAAACAGTTAAAACGGCGTCCAAAACTTCTGACAGCAGTCGACAGCGCTTCTCCACACTGCCGCCATAGGCATCAGAGCGATGGTTTGTTTTGGATTGTAAAAATGTATCTAGAAGGTATCCATTGGCACTATGGACTTCAATGCCATCAAATCCAGCCTCCTTAGCCCTGATGGCTGCCATGCGGTAATCCTCAACTAGGAGAGGGATTTCATCTGATTTGAGTTCTCTGGGAACTTCGTGATCTTTTTTGCCTTTGGGTGTGTGAATCTGATCGCCTATGATGGAAATGGGGGATGGAGCGACGGCTTTGTTGCCACCATGAAAATCAGAGTGAGAGGCTCGTCCGCAGTGCCACAATTGTAGAAATATTTGACCATTATTTTGATGGACCTCATGGGTGATTTTTTTCCAACCATTTGTCATTTCTTCGGTGTAGATTCCTGGTGTGTCAATCCAACCGATAGCCTGTTCTGAAATGACAGTGGCTTCAGAGATGATCAGGCCAGATTGACTACGTTGGCCATAATATTTGGCCATCAATTCATTGGGGATACGGGATGGGCCAGATCGTGATCGAGTTAGAGGTGCCATAACAACCCGATTGGAAAAGCATAGGGTTGAAGTATCAAGAGATGTGAAAAGTTTTGACATGTAGAGATTCTTCAGGATAAATTACTCATGATTGTAACACAATTTGTAGTTGAAAAGGAATAATTGATGATTTTAATATTGTTGCTTTGAAATGAGAATAATATTTTTAAGAGTAAATTCACGTAGAGAATTTATCAGTGTTGAGGATTTTTTGTCTAAATTCTTTGGGAGACACCTTCATAAAGTTTTTGAACCGTCGACTGAAGGAGCGATAGTCGAAATAACCCACTTTTTTGGCAATAGAATCAACGGATAGTTCTGTTGTGGATAAGAGTTTGGTGGCCTTGTTGATGCGTAATCCACTTAAATACTCTTGAATCGTTTGACCGGTTTCCCTTTTAAATAAATCAGAAAAATAAGTGCGTTCATAACCAGAGGAAACGCAAACATCATTGACGGTGATGGGCTCTGAGCAGTGAGTGATCATAAACTCTTGGGAATGACGAATCACCATTCTTGGTGGAGAAGAGCGGTGGAGAGTCGTGTCTTTGTTGAGGTTTGTTAAGAGCCGACTGAGTATGAGTCGCATCCACGCCTCAGATTGTAATAGACCAGATGCGGAATTCGTTTCTAGGGAGTCGAGCATCATTTTAAAGTGAGATGAAATGATAGGATCGAAATCAGCCATAAAGAATGGGGTATTTGAGTCGGCTGCTAAAATGTTCGTGAGTTCATCTGCCCAAGGTCCATCAAATCCCATCCAGAAATATGACCATGGAGCCTTGTCGTCAGCTCGATAAGTGAGCTCCTGTTGGGGTCTGATGATAAAAAGATCACCCGCACTAAGTTGTTGATCAAGGTGTTGGTTTGTGACAGAACCTCGGCCATCTGTCACATAATGTAAAAGATGATAAGACCGATCTCCGAAGCCGTTGCCTCCAATCATCCTTCCGGCTAACAATAGGCGAATTTCCTGCTGGGCAGTTGTTTGGCTATAATGAACCCTTCGAGTTTCTTCCATGACTTATGATAAAAACAACATTATGTGATAAATTTGGAACAAGAAAGCATTGAAATAGTTATTTTATATAGAATAATATAAGTAAATAGGAGTTTGATGATGAATTTTAAAACAACACATGGTGATATTGATGTGTCTTTTCTAGATGGAAGGCTGAGGGTTTCTAACTCTAGGATATATCGTGAATGGGATTGGACGGGGAAGGGGTTAGCTACCAGCCAGTTGAACTCTGTCATCACAGGAAAAACATGGGTAGAAGGGGGGTCAAAGGAGGAGTCTGACTGGCTTCTTCCGGGTTATGACCATCTGCCAGAAGCAGAATTGAAAGACATCTCGGCAAAGGTGAGTGATGATGAAGGCTTCACCTCTGAGCATATTTGTGTGAGGGCAGAGATTAAATATCCTTCAGTAGATTTAGAAGTTCGATATAGCATATGGATTTACCCTCATACGCCCGGCCTTCGAACCCATCTCAGCTTAAAAGGAAAAGAAGATACTGTCATTGATGAGGGAGAATCGGTTCTTAACACCCATCAGCGAGTAGACCATGTCCCCGTTTCAATTGGAGGTTTACGTCGAAGGATGTTTGGCTACTACAATGAAACTCAGCAAAGAAATGATACCTGTGAAGATATTCTAAAAGAAGAAGTTTTGGATGTTCCTCTTAAGAATCGAGAATTTCATACATGGCCTAGTGCTCTTTGTCTAGAAAACGAAAAAGAGGGCATAGCTATCGTTAAAGAGAGTCATAAGTGCCCTAATCAGCCCGGTTACGACTGTGGGCTATTTATCTGTGACCAAGATAAGGGCCTGAGTGTTCTTGGGTGGGGTTTGCAGCCAAAGGAGATTGATGAGTCTTGGCGACATGCTTGGGCCTCATGGTGTATTGTCTATGAAGGGGGAGATTTTGGTCGCACACAAGCCATTAAAAACTTTGATGGAGCGCGTTACCCCTTGGATGAAAAACGAGATGTGTATGTGCAGGCAAATACTTGGGGGAGTTGTTATGATGGGGAAGGCTCACGTTTTGCAGCGGTAGAAACCGAGGTTTTGAAAGAGTTGGAATCTTGCGCCGATTTAGGAATAGACACTTTGCAAATAGACGATGGGTGGCAGGTCGTACCTGGTCATAAAACGTGGATTCCCGATGAGGAAAATGGTTGGCATCCCCATGTTGAGAGCTACCCAAATGGTTGGGGAAAGGTGAAGGCAAAAGCAGAAGAGTTAGGTGTGAAATTAGGACTTTGGGCTGCAGCGATGCCAGTTTCCTTAGAAGAACTCCAATCGAATTTTCGAGATGGGGGGTTTCTCACCTACAAGCTAGATTTTGCCGACCTAAATAGCAATCAAAAAATAAATGAATTGATGCAAAAGGTTCGGGAGTTTATCAAGTCCACGGGTCATAAAGTTAGGGTGAACTGGGATGTGACAGAAGTTTGTCGTCGTTATGGATACTTTTTTGCGCGAGAGTTTGGTTGTCTCTATTTGGCCAATCGAAAGCCTGTTCATCCACCTAGCACCACCTATCGGCCTCACACCATGCTGAAAGACATGTGGCATCTATCTAAATATATAAATTTAAGGAAGGTCCAAGGGTCCATTCAAAATATTGATAGAGTGAACACACAGCTGAGTGACGCGGATCTACATACCCACGAATATTGTGTTGCTACGACCTTGATGGGAACGCCATTATTTTTTCAACAGACCGTCCATTATGGAGCTGAGGCGAGAGAGCAGATTCGTCCATTGCTCAAGGCGTATCGGTCTCACCAAAATGAGATTTTTAAAGGAATGGTACACCCCATAGGAGAGCAACCAAACAATTACTCATGGAGTGGATTTCAAAGTCATCATCAAAAGACGGGCTCAGGGTACTTAACAATTTTCCGTGAACTTAACAACGACGAGTCTAAGAAAATGATCAAGCTCGAATTTCTAGAAAATAAATCCCTCACGATCACAAACCTATTGGATGGTACTCAAAGAAAGATCAAATCTGATCGTGATGGGAACGTTGAATTTGAATGCGATAAAGCTCCAGGATATCTATTTTTAAAATACGAGTGATCAATTGATGGTGGCGAGCAATATTCAGCGACAGGCGAATTCGATCTGAACTTGGTAAAAATGAGGATTGGACGATGCTCGATGCTTTGCAGGAAGAATAGAGATCGTCTAAGAAACGATCTTGAGATGATGAAATGAATCGCGACAAACGACGTTATCTCATCATCAATATTGGAAGGTGACGCAGAGCCGTTAAGTTGTGGCAAGTGTTTGAAGTATGAACTTTGATCATGAGTAAAAGATTTCTTAAAGGGAGAGACCATGAACCAGCCAAATATTATCTTGATCAATTGTGATGACCTAGGCTATGGAGATTTGCCGTGTTATGGTTCAAAGATAAACGACGCGCCAAACCTCAGTCGATTTGCCGAAGAAGGGATGCGGTTCACAGATTTTTATATGGCTTCAGCGGTATGTTCAGCTTCTCGTGCAGCGATGATGACGGGATGCTACTCTCAACGGATAGGTTTCTCGGATTACCAAGTATTGGGGCCTAAGTCAGCACAGGGGCTGAACCCAAAAGAGAAGACCATCGCAAAGGCTTTGAAAGAGAAGGGGTACAAAACCAAGATTGTCGGTAAATGGCATTGTGGTACGCAGAGCCCTTTTCTACCAACACAACATGGTTTTGATGATTATTTTGGTATTCCCTTTAGTAATGATATGGGAAGACAAGTTGGTCGTCTTAATACGCCTCCACTGCCACTCATGCGAGGTGAAGAGGTGATTCAGGAGCAACCAGATCAAAGAGGTCTCACAGAAAGATATGTGGACGAATGCCAACAATTCATGCGATCTAATCAGCAGGAACCCTTCTTCTTATACCTCGCTCACATGTATGTGCATGTGCCCCTTTTTGTTCCAAAGCAGTTCATGGATGTTTCTAGGAATGGTGCCTATGGTGGTGCTGTGGCATGTATCGATTGGGCGATGGGTGCTTTGGATCAGGAGCTGGAACGGCTGGGGTTGAAGGAGAACACCCTCGTTATTTTCACCTCTGACAATGGGTCTCGTACCAATGATGAAGGGGGAAGTAATGCTCCACTTCGTGGAACCAAGGCCCAAACGTGGGAAGGAGGCCAGCGAGTGCCCATGATGGCTAGGTGGCCTGGAAAAATTAAAGCTGGAACAACCTGTCATGGGATAGCGTCATCCATCGACCTCTACTCGACTCTTTGTGATTTAACGGGTGCTGTTGGCCCAGAACACCCAATCGATAGCCAGTCGTTGAAGTCAACATTATTAGAGGAGGCTCCTACACCGAGGGAGACTTTTGTTTATTATAAAAATGGAACCCTAGAGGCCGTGAGAAAAGGTGATTGGAAACTTCACCTAGCCAAAACGGGCTGGAATCCAGCGGGAGGAGATAGTCCTGGTGAGATCAACGAACTTTATAACTTGAGGGAAGATGTCGGTGAATCGAATAACCTATTCGATCAAAACCCAAAAGTGGTTGAGGAGCTGAGTGGTCTTGCTGAAGACTTTCGAGAAGATTTTGGTGACCAAATCAAGGAGCGAGAAGGTCGGGCGATTCGCCCCATTGGAGTTGTGGATGAGGTGAAAGTTCTCACGGAGTATGATGAGAATCACCCTTACATGATCGCTTATTACGATCTGGCCGATGGGCCGAGAATGAGCGGCTAAAATATAGACTTACCAATCAAACAAAGGTGATTAATTCAATTCTAGGGTGGCTCTGAAGTACCTCTATACAGCCAGAGTAGCAACCAGAAACTCAGTGATGTTCATATGAGTCATCTTCATGGCTCCAGGATAGGCCAGTTCGCAATCAATAGATAGAGAGCGACAGCGTTCTAATAGCCCAACCCCAAAATTGGCGGAGTGAGTTGGGTCATTTTCTTCATGTCCCATATTGGGAGGGTTGTCATAGTAGAGGTAGATGGAGGGAGCTCCTTTTTTTGCTTGATGCCAAGGAGAATATTCATGAATCCAAGGAAGGATATGATCACGGCTTTTAAGGAACTCATCAAAGTCAGCCTTACCAAAGGCATGTGCACCATACTGACTATTTGGAGTCCATTTTTTCATCTGTTGAGGGTCCAGAGAAGTCTGTGCTCCTTTTACGGCTGCACAATAGACTTTGGTCGACTCACGTAAAACTAAATCTTTACTATGAGGGTCGGCTAAGTCTTCATGAAAAGCTAGCCAGAGACTGGTGCAGGCACCTGCTGATCCACCTGCAGCCCCAATTCTGTCGGTGTTGATGTTCCATTCTTTAGCTTTAGAGCGAATGAACTGTAGGGCGCGAGCTGAGTCGTGCATCGGTGCTTTGACGGGAGGTGAAATGCCCAGGGTCTGAGGAATCAATCGATAATTAATCGAGGCAATGGAGATTCCAGAACTGAGCAGAGTTTGGGGATTAACAAATCGACTGAGGCGCTCTTTGGAGCCAGCGTTCCATCCGCCGCCATGGATGACTAAAGCAAGAGGAGTTGAATTATCAGAGTCAGCCTTCCAAAAATCCAACACATGACGCTCGTGGGGACCATAGGAAACCTCTGAAAATGTAGGAGCTGGAATCAGATCTTCGTATTGTTCGACAGTCATAAAGGTTAGAAGGTGGGTTAAAAAGAGGTGTTAGTGAAGGATTAATCAAGATTAGAAGGGGCTGTGAGGGGGCTCGGGAGAGAGAGACTCCCACGTCCACTGATTATTTCCGGCCTCGATCATTTCGTCATAAAGAGTTTTGGCTATTAGGGATAAAAGCTCGGAAGAACCTTTGAGCAAGGACAGCGAAGATTATCTTAAGACGAATAACTTTTATGGTATTAGTATGACATCACCTAGCACACGACCTAATATTCTGCTGATCACAGCTGATGACATGAACTGGGATGCTGTTGGTGTTAATGGATGCCCAACCAAGGGGACGACTCCGAACTTAGACCGATTGGCAAAAGAGGGGATGAGATTTGAGCATGGACACGTGACGATTGCAGTCTGTCAGCCGAGCCGTTCTGCTATCATGACAGGTCGCTACCCTCATAAAAGCGGAGGTGAAGGATTTTACGACCTACGTTTTGAAGGAGTGCCTATTTTGCCAGACTTGTTAAGAAAATCTGGATACAGAGTTGGCATTTTAGGTAAAGTGGGTCATTCGACCCCATATTCGAATTTCGAGTGGGATCACATGTTAGATATGAAAGAATTGGGGATGGGACGTTCTCCTTCGACTTATCGTAGGGAGATGAAAACTTTTCTCGAAGACTGTGGAGAACAACCATTTTTTATGATGGCCAACTCCCATGATCCACATCGCCCTTTTGTAGGAAATGACCCTAGGGAATGGTACGATGAAAAGGAGTTGCTCCCTATGGCCGTACCACCTTCGAGAACCTTCACTCCGGAGGAAGTAGAAGTGCCAGGTTTTCTTGAAGATCTCCCTGATGTTAGATTAGAGATATCAGAGTATTACGGTTCAGTGAGAAGGTGTGATGACACCATTGGAGAAATCATGCATGAATTGGATGCTAGTGGCAAAGGAGAGAACACGATGGTTCTCTTCTTATCTGACAACGGGATGGCATTTCCTTTTGCAAAGACAAATTGTTATTTGAACAGCACAAGAACCCCATTTTTAGTTAGATGGCCAAAGGAGATATCTGAAAATAACATCGAAGCGGCAATGGTATCAGGCGTGGACATCCTCCCCACTTTTTTGGAAGCAGCGGAAGTTCCACTACCTGAAGGTGTTCAGGGAAAGTCATTCCTTTCTTTATTGAAAGGCCAGAGTCAAGAAGGTAGAGACTGGGTCTACACACACTTCAATCAAAACTATGCTCGAGATAATTATCCGATGCGCGCGGTACAAAGCTCAGAGTGGCTCTATGTGTATAACCCATGGTCTGATGGCGAGAAGACATTTTCCAATGAATCAATGATGGGAAGAACCTTTAAGGCCATGAAAGAGGCTTCAGAAAATGATGCTATGATATCAGGTAGAATAGAGCTTTTTCTCCACCGAGTCCCAGAAGAGCTGTACGACCTAAGAGTTGATCCTCACGCAAGAAACAACCTTGTCGCTAGTGATCATTATACTGCACAGCTCGATTTCTGCCGAAACAAGCTTGATTCAGAAATGGAGAAACACGAAGACCCAGTCTTAGAGTGTTTTAGAGATCGAGAGAATGAAGAAAAGCGAATAAAGTTTATGGCGGAGACCAGGGCGATCTTGGGTGGAAATTAACAGAGCGATGATTTTGATGGTTGGTAGAGATGTTTTTAGAGAAGCTAATTTATAAAAGTGATGTTCTCTGATGAAAAAATCAGAAGAGGGAATTTAGAAACCTTTTTCGTTTCGACACTCTGTGGGGGTGATTCCATAGTGTTTTCGAAAAGTTGATGAGAGGTGTTGGGAGTTACTGAAGCCTAATTGGTAGGCCAAACAGGTGATGCTCAATGAAGTTTCTCGAAGAAGGCGCTGAGCTTCTTGGAGTCGAATTCTGAGTGCAAAAGAGCGAGCTGTTTGGCCGACTTCCTGATGGAATCGTTCGTTAAGTTGAGTGTGGTGAAGGCCACTGATGTTCTCGAGTTCTTCGTTGCACCATGGGTGTGTTGGGCGTGATTTTACGGATTGAATAACTTTATGGACTTCATGGGAATGAACCTGAGGCAAAATCTGATTGCCACAGCGGGAAAGGGTGATAACGAATTGAATGAGCAGGCCTTCCATCATGGCTTTAGAGGATGGAGTGGGCTCTCGAATTTCGTGGAGCATATGATGAATTAGAGATCTTAGGTTAGGGTCCAAAACTCGATGTTTCCATTTTGGGAGTGAGATGATTGATTGAAGTTTTGACGGTAAGAACTCGGGAGCAATTTGAATCCATGAAAAGATAGAAGGTTGAATGATTCCACTGTGGGATCCGTGAGTCTCTTCAGGATGTGTTAAGAAAATGCTGTCTGGGCTTAGGGCGTACTCTTGCTTCTCTATAAACCAATCGAGGTGTCCTTTTTCGAGAAGAACGACCTCATAAGTATGGTGTCGATGAGCTTGAAGACCTGGACGAGCAGAGCTTTGCTTAGATGTTCCCAAGGCTGGAATGGCAGGGTGGAGGGTGTCTTTGCCATAATAGCGTTCCACGTGATCTTCCATGTTCAAAATTTTCCGCTATAAAAATTAGAAGATATTATGTTTAAAAGATAAATAATGATAGTTATGACAAAAATTTCCATGAGGAGTGCGGATTGAAGAATCGTCGATTGAAAGCTAAAATAGAATTCTTAAAAAATGGATATGGGGTGTTACCCGACATGATTGAGGATTCAGAACTTGAGTTACTAAGTGATATTTATCTCCGTTGCTTCTCAGAAAAGCAAACAAAAGGAAGAAAAGAACTTGGGGGCAAAGATGATCAGGGGCGAGAAGCCCTACCTCAAATTCTCAATCCATCAACGATTTTTCCTGAGTTGAGAGATTTAGGTGTTTACGATCGGTGCCAAGAGGCTGCTAAATATATTTTAGACGACTTGGAGGTAGACCTAGGTGGAGAGCACATGATATTGAAGCCGGCAAAATATGGTATTGCAACCCCTTGGCATCAGGATCAGGCTTATCACGACCCAACGTTATTATATCGAAATATTAATTTTTGGTTTCCATTGGATGGAGCTACTGAAGAGGAGGGTTGTTTACACTTTGTTGAGGGAAGTCATCTGGGTTCAGTTGTTTTTCCTCACTCATATTTAATCGATGGAGATGTTCAATCGGCCCTGGTTGCAAATGATCAAGAGTATTGGAATCTAAATGGTGTCGCTGCTCCCTGTCTAAAGGGATCTTGCACCATTCATCATAGTTACTGCATGCACTACGCAGGACCAAATATGAGTCAAAGAGATCGCAAAGCCTTCATTCTTTCTTATCGATCGAAGCCTAAGCCCAAGGAGAGACCATGGGTCTTGCCTTGGACTCAATGATATGAACGTTGACTTCTAAGTTCCTTCTCTGTCTGAAACTTAGAAGTTATGTTCTCTCTTGGATCATGCAAAGGAAAGAGTCTTTCTTTTAAGTGATTCTACGAAAAAGGGTGAGCAGAGAGACTCTGATTTTAGTTGTAGGTATTTGGATGATGGCGACTCCTCCTAAGGCTAGAAAACCACCGATGATAACAGGTGCGGTGAGCTTTTCGCCAAGAAATAAATACCCCATCAAAGCGACAACAACAGGGATCACGTATAGAAGACTCGTAGCGCGATGAGTTGACGTGGACTTCAGAAGCTTTCCCCAAGCTAAATAAACCAAGGCTGAGGGGAAGACCCCTAGGTATAAGATGATCAAGTGAGCTTCCAATTCGAGATCAGGGATAGAGGAGATAAGCCCGGGGGCCATAGGTGTTGCCGCTAAAGTACCCCACCACAAGCCAATGGAGATGACTTGTAAGGAACTGTAGCGAGAGAGTAAATCTTTTTGAAGTATGACAGAAGAAGCCATAGACAGAGCTGCTAAGAGTAAGAAGGCTATTCCCTGGTTTAGGTTGAGTTCACCTTTTCCCAAAGCGAGAAAAAGAATGCCTGAAAAGCTGACGAGTAAACCAAAGATAGCTTTTTTGCTGACAGACTGCTTAAAACATAACCATCCCCCTAAAGTTGTGAGAGCTGGAACCGTGTTGATGATGATGCAAGATTCTGTTGAGGTCACAAAAGGTTGGGCTAGGTTGATAAAAAGGATATAAAGAGTTGAACCCGTGATACCACTTAGCATGACTCTTAGTTGATCTGATTTTTCTATGGGCTTCATTCTCAACACCTTGGCGACAATGAATAGAGTGAAGGACGAAATCAATAGGCGATAGATGGCAAAACTCCCCGGATCGATCAGACTAGAGACTCGTTGGATACCTACAAAAGCTGATGACCAAAAGATGATGATGGCGACACTTAAGAATAATACTTTAGTCTTCATGACCAACGCTGTTTTTTAAGACAGGAAAAGAGTGTTGATGGTTTTTTCTGACGAACGTATCTTCAAGACTATGACGGAAGACGGGGTTCCCTGAGAGGATCCCTTTGATAGCGTTCGCCTCTTCTTTTGGAAGAAGGGCTGTTTGCTCATGGATGCCTTTGATTTTGGTAGTGTAAATCACTTTTTTGGCCTGCTGTGAGGTATGAGTAGATGAGTTAGAGTTCATTTGGTTCATGGTTGAGTTCCTGGGGGAAGACAAAAAAAAAGGCCCTCCGAGTTTTGCTCGGAAGGCCTTTTTTTCGGAAATGTTCTAGGTTTTAGATCATGGCCTCCCGAGCGGTGCTTTTAATATAGAGCACCACACTCAGTGCGAGCAGCAGTCTTGCCCACGCCGAAGTGGCGTGCAAGGGATATCTACTGTCAGTACCTAAAAACATACACCCAACATATTGGGAAATCTATCATGACAAGGCCTTTGTCTCAAGCCAAGGTAGAAAGGCTATTTTTTGAAAGAGTTATTTTTCCTTGGAGCTCAAGCCAAACTGCTTTGGGGTGACGCCAAAGGTTCGTTTAAATGAAGAGACAAAGTGAGACACATCTTCAAAGCCACAAGAGTGAGCTGTCTGTGACACGTTAAAGCGGCCTTCTTTAAGGAGGGTTTTAGCTTGTTGCATTCGATGATCGATGATGACGGAGAGAAGCCCTTTTCCCGTTTCGGAACTGAAGGTTCTAGAGAGGTGAGCAGGACTGCACTGAAGTTCTCTAGCAAGATACTGTACATTACACTCGGCTAAGTTGTATGAACTTTGGACAAGGTCAAGGCAACGATCGACAAGGGAGGGTTTGAATATTTCTGTTAGTCCAAGGTTTTTAGAAACTTCTTTAGAGGACTCTAGCATTCTCAAGAATGCAAAAAGAAGGCCGTTGACTGTTTTCTGCAGTGGATTGTTTCGGCGAGTTTCAATGAGGAGGTCGAGCTGGTTGAGGATGAGCTCATGTTGATCGGGTCGGTAGGTTCTTGCTTGATGAATGGAGGGTCGCTGCTCAGAGATGGCTGTTCCTAGGTGAAATCTCCAATGGGGAGGTTTTGCGAGAAGAACGAGGTTCTCCATAGTTTTCTGCCCACTTCCAAATTCACAGTGCGGAACACCGTAGGGAATCATGAGAAGTTCTCCTCTCTTGAGGACGAGGTCTTCTTTTGGAAAGAAAAAGTGGGATGCTCCTTCTATTTGAAAAAAGAGCTCATGGTGCTGATGGAAATGCATGCCCTTTGCCATCTGACAAAGAACATGCTCTGGGGCGATGTGCACCTTCACCTCCCCTTTGAAGCTTCGCTCAAGCCAAGTCTCAAGGGGGTAGTTTGCTGTTGGGTTCAATATTGAGAAGTCTATGGGTTGGTCTTTATTGTTGAATTTTGCATCAAAGGGAAAAATTTAAAGGTGTGAATTGATAGATTTTGTATCTATTTCAATAATTTATAAAAAATCTTTATATGGACGGGAAGTATAGAAATGTATTTTAGTAGTAGGATGTAATTGATGATAGGTAATATCTCTGGCTTGGGGTGCGAGAGTAAATTTAGGAGCCGACAATGGGTGTAGTGGTGAATGATGCGAGGCCTCCTCGTCTAGCGATTGCAGGTGCAACTGGTTTTGTTGGGAGCTCTATTCTTGAGCATTTGAAAGGCCGATGTCAGGTTAGGTGCTTGACTCGATCTTTAAATGTAATGAAGGATCGTGGAAAAGAAGATGGAGTGGAATGGGTTCATTGTGATAGCCATTCAAAGTCTTCGGTCAGTGAAGCTCTAAGAGATGTTGATGTTCTGATATATTTGATTCACTCGATGGTTCCAACTTCTCGCCTTAGCCAAGCATCCTTTGAGGACCTGGATCTGTTGTTAGCTGATAATTTCGCTAGGGGGTGTAGAGAACAAGGAGTGAAAAGAATTATATATATCAGTGGATTGATACCTGAGGGAGAAGCATTAAGCCGTCATCTCAGTAGTCGTCATGAGGTCGAAACGACTTTGGGTGAAGGAGGTATCGCCCTCACAACGATGCGCTGTGGTTTGATTGTTGGTCCTGGGGGATCATCTTTGAGAATATTGATTAATTTAGTTAGAAGATTACCTGTGATGTTTTTACCCAGTTGGACGTTGTCCAAGACTCAGCCAATCGCTATCAAGGATGTTCTTAGAGGGTTGGACATATGCCTTGAAGATCAGTCGCTTATTGGCTCTTTTGATATTGGCTGCCCTGAGATCCTCACCTACCGTGAGATGATGAAAGCGACTGCGAAGATGATGGGGAAGAGGACTCCCCTTGTTCCCGTTAGAGGTATTTCGATTGGTCTCTCGAAACGTTGGGTAGCGACGGTGAGTGGGTGCTCAATGCAGCTGGTAGCTCCGTTGGTGGATAGTCTTTGTCACGATATGGTTGTTCGCCAGAACCCATTGCAAGACAGATTATTAGAAGAATCAGTCTCATTTGGAGAAGCGGTTAAATCTTCGATGGAAATTAATGGATTGCCTAAGTCAAATCCAAGGCAAGTGATTCGGAGTCGAGATGATAGTGTTATCAGAAGTGAGAGAAGGGTTCGGTCTGTTCAACGACTACATTTGCCACCGGGAAAAACTGCTTATTGGGTGATGGAGGAGTACCTTCGCTGGTTGCCAGGTTTACTTCGTTACCTAATTGAGTGTCGAGTTGAAGAAAATGGTCGTGTTTTGTTCCGACTTAGGGGAATGAATTTGACACTCTTAGAGCTTCAGCTTCTACGGAATGAGAATGAGGAACTCTTAGTTTTGGGTATTACAGGTGGTGTATTGGCGAGTGTAAAGGATGAAGCAAGGGGACGTTTTGAATTTCGGGAGATATTGGGGGGGAAATATGTCATGGCGGCACTTCATGACTTTTCACCGCGACTGCCTTGGTATTTATATAATTTCACCCAAGCAGCGGCTCATCTTTATGTTATGAAATCCTTCGGAAAGCATTTGAAGGAATATTCAGAGAGCTGATGAGCATCTGGTGCTGGGCATTGGACGGGCCGTAGAAGCGATGGTTTTTCGATTTATGAATGATATGATCTGATGATTCTCAAGGGATGAGGTTAGTGATCCATCCCTTGAGAATCAATGATCAGACTTGTTGAAGTACGAAGTAGTGCCCAGGGTTCCAAGCTTGGCAGACCAAGTAGAGAGTTCCGTCCACTTCGTGGAGAACCACGTTGTGAATGTGTTGAGCTAGTTCGACTCCGAGTTCTTCTTTGGGTCGGATGACCGAAAGGAGTTCATAGGTTTCTGCATCGATGATGTAGATAGGAGCTGGTCGACCATCTTTAACTTGTGGGTCCCGTAGGCATCCTATGACGGCGTACCAACGACCTGCCACTTGGTGGTAGTTGATGCCGCAGAGGAATGAACCGGTAGGAAGTTTGTAACTAGACAGAAAGCCACCATCTCTGGCATGGGCTTGAATTCGAGCGTTGGGACGGTCACAGATATCAATATGGTCGTGGACAGGATTGACTCCCATGCCGTGAGCCGTTGAGAATTTCCCATCGTCTTCAGCATCTTTGGCGGGACCACCGAAAATGGATTTCCACTGTTGAGTCTCAATGTTGTGGGTTGAGATGAAGTTGGCGCCGTAGCCATCAGCAATGTAGACATCACCATCAATGGTGATGGTGTCGGTCGGTGCATAGTGAACGTCTTTGGAAGCATATTCATCAAACTCTGGTCTGGCGAGGGTTGCTTCAACTTTTCCCTCTAGGCTCATGATGATGACCTTCCCGCCATTCTCTGATGGAAGAATGAGTTTTTCCTGTCCATCAAAGTTACCGACTTTGGTTGAGTGGTAGTTGAGGGGTAAGAGATCTTCGGGAAGAGGTATGATGTTTTGCTCCTTGAGGTCTGGGGAAATTCTGAGGATTCCCAAGCCAGGCATCCCGTAATAGAGTTGCCCAAAACCGTGGCGATTATCGATGGCGAAACCGCCATGGAGTTTCACTTCGTGCTCTGAAGCTTCCTTCGGAAGGGTGTAGAGGTCGTCACGGAGGGAGAAGGTGAAGGCTCCCTGGCCACTTTTCTTATCGCCGAGCATGTTGATTTACCTAAAAAAGAGATAGAAGGTCTTATAATAGTTGATTTGTCTCATCCACCCAATTTGAGGAGTTGAGCACCTTAGGCATCAGAAAAAGTTGATTCTGTAGGTTTAGAAACTCTGGTACTCAATCAGCAAGTAGCCCTGGTCATTTTTAAGCTCAAGAAGTCCTGCTCCCTCAGGGATCTCGACCATGGCTTTTAAAACGCGATCGTCGGCATCGTTGACTAGTCCAGATAGGATGGCTTCGAAAAAAGAGGAGTCATCTCCGCTAGAGTCATCGTCACTACCGTGGTCGTCGTCTAAGAGTTCCACAATGAGTAGGTTGGTTGAGGATGAAAAAGCAAAGGATTCGTATAGATTATATCGGGTCCAGCTCCCATGGGATTTGGTTGAGCTACGCCAAGTGTCTGAGTTCATTTCAAATGTGGCGTAAAGTTCTGGCCGATCATCAAAAAGGTCCCATTGTTTGCCGTCTTCCCAGGCTCCCATCTCAATGAGAGTAAAATTCCAGCTGCGTTTTTGGGGAGGGTTTTGACCGCAAGCCAAGGCAAAAAGGCAGATCAAAATGAGAGAGAGTGGGCGTTCCATAGTTAACCTTTCAGTTAAACCACTTTATGGAAAAAGTGAGAACTTTGGTAACTTATTTGTAACGAAGTCCTTTATTGGACTGGATGGACTAACTTTTAACTGAGTTGATAAGTCAGGCGAAGCTTTCCAGAATTTGAGGAGACTGGTATCTGCATAGCACGACCGTCTAGCAGGATATCTTCGAGTTCTTTAGTGTCATTAACAATTCTGGGAGAGTCCATTTGAACTTTAAAGTGACTAGAGCTATCACTGAGCTCGACCATGATGTTGAGGCATAAGTGGCCGAGATCTTCTTCTTTGATCCCTCCTGACTTCTCTAGGGCATAGGCAAGGTTTTCATCGATATCTAGAACTAAGGCACCTTTTCGTTCTCCAGAAAAAGTAACCATGGCGATAGCACCTAGGGGAGGAGCTCCAGGGCTCCAAGCTTCTGGTTGTCCCAGAGAGAACTCTTCTTTGAGGTGAGATCCCAAAATTTTTAGAAGGGCATCTTCTAAATGTTTCATCACCCGTGGTGAAAAGATATACTCGTGAAGGAGCTCTCGGTTCCCTTTGGCATTTTCCATTTCAATCTCAGCTTCGACTTCTTCGATCAGTTGTTGCACTTGAGGAACATCATCGGCTCGATGGCGAATTTTATCGCTAAAGGCTTTGTACTCATTCATCTCGGATATTTTTTTGGTGATATCGTCTAAACGAGACGCCATCGTTTCCATAAGGGTTAGGGAAATTTTGGTGAGGCTTTCATCAAAGTTCTTCTTGTCTTTGAAATCGATTCGGACAACTTGGACTGAAGTTCGAGCTCGAAGGGTTGCTGATCTGCGATCATTCAAGAAATAGGCCATGTCTCCAAAAAAGGAACGTTTTTCGGACATGACACGGATAACCTGATGATTCTTTAAGACTTCTACTTCCCCTTCTTCAAGAATGTAGAGATGGTTGGAGCGCTCTCCTTCGAGGAAGATGATTTCACCTGGTTTGAAATGGATGGTATCTGACATGTTTGAAAGGAGATCTAGTGAATGGAAGACTATGCAGAGAGAACATATGTGAAGAGCGTCAATTAGGCTTAGATATTCGGAGACGCTCTCGATATTCTTTGGGGCTACAACCTTTTTCTAAGCGAAAAGATCGATTGAAGGTTGAGAGGTTTTGGAAACCATTGTCGTGGGCGAGGTGAGCTAGTGAATGGGGTTTGAGAAGATCTTGGCAAACTCGGGCAATGCGATGATGTCTTAGGAATTGAGGAAAACTCATTCCTACACTTTCTTTGAAGCGACGGCTAAAATGGACAGGGTGTAAACCGGCGATACTGGCGACCCCTTCAAGTTTGAGGGGGTAGGTGAGGTTCGCGAGCATGTGCTGAATGGCTTTCTCGATGACATCCTTTGGTAGAGATTCCCGTGTGCCTTCAGGGAGTATTTTACGAGGATGGCAAAGAGATAGTTCTTTTAGAAGGTTCATGGCCCCAAGCCACCTGAGGCCAGAATCTGTGTGTTCGAGAAGTTGAAGTAGAAGGTCCTGAACCTTGTGGCGCTCATGAACTTTATCAAAAGAAATTCCTCGAGTACAACCGGTCCTAAGTTGTTCGATGGATTTGAACTCAGGAAGCTCAAGAAGTTGGGGAAGGAATAAACTAGGGCCAAATTGAAGGACAATGGCTTCTTCCTGAGTGCGATCTCCTGAAGGGTCTGGTCTCCACCAATGAGGCAGGTTGGGACCGAGAAGGATGGTGTCTCCTGGGCCAAAGGGTTCGGCAAGAAAGCCGATCATCCGTATCCCTCGGCCTTGGAGGATATGGACTATTTCATATTCTGGGTGATATTGAAGCCCAGGTTGCCCAAAACCATTAAACCTTGAGAGGTGAACAGAATGGTCGGGAGGGAAATGGATTTTTTCAAAAATAACCTTCAAAGTTAATAATTCATCAGAAATGGGCCAATTTTAGCTAGATATGATCAATTAATAGTCAAAACTGATGAAAATATCATTTTGAAGCTGTTAAATATGGGCCAAGACCTTATGGATAAAACAAGTGAAAATCAGGAAATCAATGGGGCCTGGGATCTAAAAGAGCATGAGGTAGAAAGCTTTAGAGATAAGGGCTTTGTCCATATTCGAGGCTTGCTTGAGGAGAAAACATTAAATGACGTGGAGGAAGTGATCTCTCGTCGAGTAGCGGAGAGGTACGATCGCGATGCGAGTGTTAAAAACTCTGGAAGCTACTACGCCGATGCTTTTCAGCAAATTAGTAATATTTGGGAGTTTGATGATGCAGTCAAAGAATTTGTTTTTTCTGAAAAGATTGCCTCGGTTGCAGCGGGCTTATTAGGAACCAAGGGTGTTCGTCTTTATCACGACCAAGCCCTCTACAAAGAAAGCGGCAGAAATCACACGCCATGGCATTGCGATCAGGTTTATTGGCCATTGTCCAATGAGAACACTGTGACGGCTTGGATACCACTTCAGGATACACCCGTTGATATGGGGGCTTTAGGTTTTGCCGAAGGCTCACAGAGAAAACACATCGGGCGTGACCTGGGTATCTCAAAAGAGAGTGAAAAGAAAATCTCAAATGGAGTAAAAGGACTTGGTTATTGCTGTGAACCTTTCAATTTAGGCGATGTCAGTTTCCACTATGGCTACACCCTCCACAACGCTGCGCCAAACACAAGTGGCAAGATTCGTAGAGTGATGACGATCATCTATATGGATTCAGAAATGAAGGTTGCTGAACCACGAAATGGTGCACAGAAAAATGACCTAAAAACATGGTTGCCCGGTTGTGTTCCAGGTGGGCCCTGTAACTCTCCATTAAATCCAGTCTTGTACCAATTGATCTAATCCATTCCATGACATAGAGAATGAAGTCGTCAATTTTTTGACGGTAGAAGATGATGAAATGAGGTCGATCAAGAAAAGCCTTCTAAAAAATAAAGGCTTTAAAGTATAAATAAAGATAGCTAAGAGAGATGAGTTGGATTCGTAAAAAAGACAGGACTACTTTTTCTGATAACCTTCTTGGTTGCGATATTCATCTTCAAAACCTTGCCAAAGTTTCATGAGTTTTGCGAGAAGCTCAGGCTGGTCTTTTGAAAGGTCGTTCATTTCTGAACGGTCAACGCGTAAGTCGTAAAGAGCCCACTCATCATCAAGGCGTCCTTTTTGCTCGATGGATTCATTGACGAGTTTGTAGTTCCCGGAGATAAGAGCTCGGTTTCCCTGATGGTGAAAGAAGATGTGATCTCGTTCGATAGCACCTTCTTGATCAAATGCAGGGACCAGGCTTCTTCCTGGGAGAGGAGGAGCTCCTTCTCTTTCTATATCATTGGCGTCAACTCCAGCCAAGTCCAGTAGAGTTGGTAAAAAGTCAATCACATGCCCACGGTCGTGGCGTAACTCGCCTTTGGTTTTGATGCCTTTTGGCCAAGAGACAACGAGGGGAGTTGAAACACCACCTTCATGAACCCAAATTTTATGTCTACGAAAAGGGGCGTTGCAGTTGGATGACCAGCCAGGGCCAAGGCAAAGGTAACTGGCTTCGGAACCAGGAGCAGCCTCTGGGTCATGGCCTTCTCCTCGAACTAACATTTCGGCACTGGCGCCGTTGTCGGAGATGAAAAAGACGATGGTGTCTTCTTGGGCTCCCATGTCTTTGATTTGTTTGAGGAGTCGACCAAGTTCTTTGTCGGTTCGGTCCACCATGGCAGCGTGTATGGCCATCTTAGTGGCTTGAAATTCTTTCTGCTCGTCAGTGAGGTCGTTCCAAGGGAGGGCATACTCGACTTCACCGGGCCCTAGGAGAGCTCCCCACTCATCTTTGTGTTCTAGGTAGTGAGGGGCGGGAACGTCTGGTTCTCTCTCGGATAGGTCACAGTTAACAATGCCCATGTCTTTAAGGCGTTGCCAGCGTTTTGTCCTCATCACATCCCACCCTTCGTCGTAGACACCCATGTATTTATCGATGTCAGCTTGTTCAGCTTGGACGGGAAAGTGTGGAGCAATATAGGCTAGGTAATGAAAGAATGGTTTGTCTGAGTGATTGGCTTGATGATCTTTAAGACAATCAATGGCGTGGTCGGTGATTCCCGTTGAAGAAAACTTTTTGACTCCGTTGAACTCAAAGTGGTGTTTGTCTTGTTCAATGTCGTATCCGAATGAGATGTCGAATCCACTGTCGACTTCTGGTTTAGGGGTATTGAAAATATGCCATTTTCCGGAGTGGTAACTGCGGTAGTTGGCAGATTTTAGAAATTCTGGGATCATTCTTTGCCAGCGGGCTCGGTAGTCCCGTAGCGGTGGATCCATACAGACCTGAGGAGCATAATATCCCGTGAGAGTGCAGGATCGAGTCGGCCAACATCGGCCTGTGTTGTAGAACTGAGTGAACCGTAAACCCTGATTGGCTAGAGCGTCAATATTGGGGGTGTCGATTTCACCTCCAAAGCAGCCGAGGTCTGAATAGCCCATGTCGTCCATCACGACCAAAAGGACATTGGGTTTTTTGTTGGACTGAGGGCTTTGGGTTGAAGTCATGGTAAAATATAGAGTTTGGATCAGTGACATGCTAGGAAGAAGGTTTATTTCGACACTCCTTTGTCGACTTGAAGTTACTCGGACCTATACTCTAGGCCACTTTTCATTTCACTTTATCACATGCAAAAGGCAACAGCCGGAAAGTTGGACCGGAAACGACGACCGGTGGTGATGAGGATGGCTTGGTTGTTCTGTTTGATCTTTCTAAGCGTGGCCTTGTCAGCCGATGACCTGACCCATGAAAAAGCAGAAGAAGTAAAAGAAAAGCCCTGGCAGTTGCCACAGCTGCTTTCTAAACACCAGGGGCCGGTGATGGATCAACTTCTTAAAGAGATGGTTCCGACTTGGGAAGATAGCGAACGACTGATGGACCCTTTGCAAAGTTATCTAAATGAACGCCCTAAGAGGGAGAGGCATAAATTGATGAGTGTTATTTCTTCATCATCTTTAGCTTGGGGTTTGCGTTTGATGGTCTATGCTGAAGGAATGGCATCGATTCAGACGATCGCTAAGCACATCAAGACGAAAGACCCCTTGGTCGTAAAGGCCGTTATTGATGCATTGAAAGGCCTTCCTTGGGAGAAGGAGCATGAGAACGTTATGGTGGCGCTTTCAAAAAAAATGCTGCCTCTTTTAGAGATTGAAGACTGGCAAATGGCAAGGGATGTATCGACACTATTAGCGAGGTGGCAAGAGTTGGAGTTTCCAGTTCAATCTTTGCATGAGCAACGACTCAAGACTGAATCCGTGGCAGGGCGGAGAGATGCCATCGAAAAATTGACGCTCATCCGACAGCTCAAGGTCATACCCTTGTTGGGTAATGTGATCAAAGAGAAAGACCTTTGGTCGACCATCAGTCGTCAAATCCCTTATTTGTTGAACTTAGAAGGGAGAACTAAAAAAGAATTCGAAGCCTTGTTGAAGATGATTCTTAGCTTGCTCAATGAGGAGGATTTTGAACTCCACTATCAAGTGGTTTCAGATCTAGGACGCTCTAAGCCTAGTCTAGATATCGCTGGCATCCTCTGTGGACTCTTGGACATGGAATATGGAGAAGAGGTCGTTCATCACACAGCGAAATTACTACAGAGTTACTCCAAAGAGGTGGATCTTCAGAAAATATTGGAATCTCGTTTTGAAAACCGAAAAGAAAACTATAGATCAGCTGCTGTTTTAGCCCTCGGATATTTTGATGAGGAGTGGTGTTATCCGTTGCTTGTTAGAGCTCTTAAGGACCGAAGAGAAGAAGTGCTCATCGCTGCTACCGAAGCTCTATGTCGGATAAAGAGCCCTAAGGGCGAGATGAGGGAGAACATGATTGAGGCACTATTGCCGAAAGTGCAAACCAAGAGTGGAAAACTAGGGCTTAGTGCTGCTTATGCCTTGGGAAGATTGAGTGAAGCAAAAGTTTTGATCCCATTGGCGGGTCTATTAAAGAAGCGCCAAACGAAGGTGCCCAGTATGGCATTGGCAGAAGATCTCGTTGGACCATGGGGAAAAGATGCTTTGAGTCTATCGAAGGTTTTTCGAAAACTCAAAGACCCATTGCCTTTTTTGATGCAGGTACCGGCTCCACAGTCGAAGTCATCTCTTTTGTTTTACGAACTGAAGGCAGAGTGTTCCAGTGTCACATTCATCATGGATACTTCTGCTTCGATGAAGGAAGATGGCCGATGGAAGCAAGCTAAAGAGCAGCTCTATCGCTGCTTGTTCAGTCTACAGATGGATACTCTCGTTAACCTGATCGACTACAATACCAAAGTGCGCCTATGGAAAGATTATCCCGTCCGGGCAACTTGGAGAAACAAATTCGACTTTTATAACCACGTAGAAAAATTGCCCTTAAAAGGGAAGACCAATATCAACGAAGCTTTGATGACTGGCCTTAGGCAATGGAAGAGAGAGGCTATTTTCTTTCTGACAGACGGTTTGCCCACTGAAGGAGAGACCAACACGAGCAGTATTACTTCAGAGGTGTCTAACCGCAATGGCGGAGGTCATGTAAAGATTTACTGTGTGGGTCTGCAGGTTGGTGAAGCCCACGATTTCTTGTCGAGCCTCAGTCGGGATAACGGCGGGACCTTTCGAATGGTGGATTAGGCTAAAACCGACGTTTTAAGTTTTGATGTGATGTCCAGCTTAGCTAGAATCGACGCTTTAAGTTTTGATGTGAAGTCCAGCTAATAATGAATATAAAGCACAGACTGACTAGCTCGATTGTTTGACTTTAGCTGAGAGGTAAGGGGCTTATCAGCTAGAAGGGGGTTCTTAATTCACTCGGGAACGAGTCGAATCGAGAACTGAGAGTCATGTGAGTACATACTCCCAGGTCCAAACCAAGTATCGAAAGCATCTGGCCAAGTTCCGTCTTCCCAGGTGGTCATGATGGCCGAATTGATGGCGTCTCTTAGGGTAGACTCATTTTCACGCATCGCTACAGCATAGGAATCGGGAGCAAAAGTTTGTTCGACAAGAGCCAGTTTTTCAGGGTTGCTGTGGTTGTGGAAAAGGCCCATCAAGATGAGATGGTCGCTGCAAAGAGAGGAAACCTCTCCGGCGATAACTTTTTCCAACCCTTCGTCATAACTGCTGACGATGATGAGTTGGCAGCCAGGCTGAATACGGGCGAGGGTGTGGAAGGCTTGGGTGCCTTCGAGGACAGCAACTTTTTTCCCATCAAGTCCTTGAAAGCCATCAATAGGGCTGCCCTGAGCGGTGATGAGGCCTTGGCCAACTTGGAAATAAGGTGTGCTAAAATCAACCCTTGCTTCACGTTTTTTGGTGAGGGTCATTGTGGCCATAACTAAATCGACCTTGTCTTGGAGAATATAAGGGATTCTTTGTTTGGCGCTGACGGGAACCATTTCAACATCGACACCCATTTCGGCGGCGATGGCACTGACGAGGTCGACTTCAAAGCCCCAAAAACTGTTATCGTCGGTCATGACCGAGAAGGGAGGCGTGTCGGACTTTACGCCAACGATCATCTTGCCCCGTTGCTGGATTCGGTTCCAAACTGGCTCTTGGGCAGCCTTGATGACCGGGGAGGCATTTGATACGGTTTGACTGGGAGAGCTCTTGATGGGTTGAGCCTCTTCTTGGCTTGGGGCTTGAGCTTTACTCTGGGTACCATGGTCAGCTCTGACAGGTTCACGGTATTGGTGATCGGGCGTTCCATCCTGGCAGACTTTACAGAGTTTGCCATCAATGGGGCACTCTCCGAAATGTGCCTTGATGTCGTATCGAGGCGAGCCAACTTGGCAGCCTGCCAAGAGAAAGACGGAGAAAAGGAGAGAGGCTAGGAACATCTTCATTTGATCCTTCCGTTCAAACATGGCTCGCATAATCCAGTGGAGTGTTCAGTTTCTCGACGGCAGGGGCGGAGGTAGGGCAGAGCTCTACCAATGCACTCTTTGCCAGTTGGGGCAGGTAAGACAGGGTTGTCGATTCTTAGGGAACCGGGGTCGGCTTTGAATCCACTGGCCCTCGCCATTTTGAGAGAATCGAATTTGACGACTCCGTCTTTGAGGCGGCGAAGTCGTTTCGACACGGGAGAGTAAAAGCGCTTGTATTTCTCTACGCCGAAGAGGCCTCCTACATGGGAAGCTCCGGCTTTGTCTCCAGACTTTTTCTCTTGCACTCGCTTTTCTTTGACTCGCTCATAAAGACATTTGGAACAAGGTTGTTTGTCAGCTTTTTCAGCTGCAGGGAAGCCTTTATAGACGATCCTGCTTTGGGCATCGATCATCTTTGCCCAGCGACAGGACATGAGGTGGTAGCGTTTGCTGTAGAGTTCGCTGCAGACTTTGTCTTTGTTGTCAAAATCCTTTTGTTCGACCTTAATTGTGACAGGACTTTGGTTAAGGCTGGCTTTTTTGAGAGCCGTTTGAAGTTTTGAATATGTCTTGCTTTCAGTATTTTTGTAGGTGGCTAGCCCTTCTTTGATGAGCTGTTCATTGATGAAGAGGTTCTGCCCATCTTTTTTGAGAATGGCATAAACGAACTGAAAACCTTCGCTGGAGGTTCCTGCTGATTCTTCTGGGATGATGGTGATTTGCTGTCCCTTGATTTTCTTCTCTAGAAATGCTTTGGCACCCTTTTCATCAGACGTCTTCACACTCACGAGACGAACCATTAGAGTGAGACCGTTAAAATCGACGCTGAACCGGTCGCCTGCTTGAACGCCTGTGACCTTGTACTTGGAGGTCAGCCACTTCTGGGCGTTGGTCCAGCCCAAGTTTGGCAGGAGGCAAAGGGCGGCGAAAATGATCAGCCAGCCCCTGGCTTTAATAAAGGTCTTCATGGCAACGGAGCCCCGGGACAATGTTGGCGTACAGAATGGAGTGGGTGGAGAATTTTCAAGGAGGGACTTAGGAAATGAGCCTCAATCAGCCAAGGCTTTCCGTTGTAACCACTCAAGAATCATTTTTCATGGAAGGAGGTAGGTGCTGCCTGAGGACTTCGGAGAGTCGCTCAGAACTAATGGGTTTTGAGAGGCAATCGGCCATTCCAGCTTCAATGCACTGGGAGTTGATGTCAGCGGAGAAATCTTTGGAGATGCCAAGGAAAATGGGTGTTGGGTGGGGAGTGTTTTTTTGAATGATCTCTTTGGCAATATTAAACCCATCACACTCGGGCATGAGGAGGTCAACAATGACTAAGTCAAAACTCTGGGTGAGAAGGAGGTCGATGGCGGCAAAACCATTTCCAGTGACTTCAACTTCTAGGCCTAAAGCTTGGAGTTCTTTAACTAGAACTCGGCGGGTGATCGCGTTATCCTCGACCACTAAGGTGTGTCGTTTTTTCCAGCGGTCTAGAAGTGTTGCTTCATCATGATTTTCTTGGGCTTCATGGCTTCGAAGTTCCAAAGGTAGGGAGAACCAGAACCGAGCCCCTGAGCCTTCTTCGCTGCTGAGGCCCATTTTTCCGCCCATCATGCCAACAAGTTTCCGGCAGAGAGATAGGCCTAGCCCACTGCCAGAAACCCTTCGTGTGGTCGACATGTCGACTTGCGTGAAATCGCTGAAGAGTTGGGAGACTTTGTCTTTGGGAATGCCGATGCCTGTATCGCTGATCTCGACTTTGAGGGTGACGCGGTCGTCTGTTCGCTCTAAGATTGAGAGTGAGAGGGAGATGCTTCCGCTTTGGGTGTTTTTCTGGGCATTGGAAATGAGCTCGCCGGCGATCTGTTCTAGGCGTTGGATGTCGCCATTGAGACGAAGGGGTTCTGAGAGTCCTTGGAATAAATAGGAGACCTTGCTGGCCTCTCGACCTTCATTTTTTTCTTTTAGGAGACTGTCGAAGAGATGGTTCGCTTCAAAGGGTTGTTGTTGAAGTTCGAGTTCACCGCTATCGATACGAGAAAATTCAAGGAGGTTGTTCACAAGGTCGACGAGGCGAAGGCTACTTTGCTCAGCCACACCTAAAAATGACTCTTGGTCGGTAGAGAGTTCGGTGCTTTTGAGGAGCTCAATCATGCCAGAAATCCCATTGAGAGGAGTTTTGAGCTCGTGGTTGATCACGTTTAAGAAATCGGCTTTGGCATTGGTGGCTTCTCGACTTTTGATGGTTTCTTTTTGGAGGCTTGCCTCCAAGGTTTCGTTTTTTCTTTTGAGGAACTCAATGTCTTGCTGAAGGAGTTCGTTGCTACTTTCCAAGTCTCCTTTTTGCTCTTCGGTGGTGCGTTCTATGACTTTCTGAAAGGCGCCCTTGAAGTTCCATTGCAAGTCAACTTTTGGGTAGAGCTCCATGATGTCACTGAGGACATTTTGATAGGCGGTTTCGGTGAGAGAATTGGAAAAGCCAAGAAGGCGGTCTCTCCACATGTGATCCAAATGGCTGTGGTCTTTTAGATAATCTTGGATCCAGGGGATGAAATCTTTTAGGTCATTGGCGTGGAGTTTTCCCAAGAGAAAGATGACTCGAAAGGTCTCATTTTTTCTGAGGGTGATACGGGCGTAAAAAGTCTCGGTTTCAAAAAGGAGGTTTTCTGAACTAGCCTGAAGCCTTTGCTCTTCAATTTCCTCGGTGACATCGTGAGCAGAGTCCAGGGCACCGACAAGACTACGAGGGTGATGGATGAGGAAGGGGCTTTTATCCAGAAGCTCTTTTTGAGCTTTGAACAACTTAGAGGTTCTAACGCCGTACCAGCGAAGTATTTTACCTCTTTCAGCTTGAATAAACTGAAGAAAGAGAGGGCGTTCATCTAAGGTAAAAGTGGGGAGAGGGCCATCACTTGACCAGACCTCGCACCAAGCCTTGCTTTTTGGGCCATGCTCTTCAAGAAAGGCTGCCCTTTCTTGATAAAAGCGTTTCCACTCGGTGAGGGTGACCGTTTTGGGAAAGCGCATATGGAGGTGCACGATCCATGGGCCGATCAAATTGAAGTCACATTCCCATTCGGGCCCGATCTTCCTTTTTTGCCATGAGGAATGCTGGATCAGCTCAAGGGAGTGGCTGGAAAGCCAATCGTTTAAAGGCACCGGCTCTTTCACTTCAAGAGCCTTCGGATGAGGGGATGAGGCGAACCTCTCTTTCTAATGTGATGCCAAAGCTCTCGCGAACAGTTTTTTGCACGCGTTGGGCAAGGCTGAGGAGTTGCTGGCCATTTCCTCCACCGTGGTTCACCAAAACTAGAGGTTGAGCTTCGTGCACGGCGATAGGGCCTTCGGATGCGCCCTTTAATCCACATTGGTCGATGAGCCAAGCGGCAGAAGTTTTAAAGCTTCCATCCTCCATCTCGTAGAGAGGAGGGCTAGGAGTTAGAGCTTCGAGCTGGGTTTTCAGTTTGAGGTCGACAATGGGATTTTTGAAAAAGCTACCGGCATTTCCCAAATCACAAGGGTGAGGAAGCTTTTTTCGACGAATATCAGATACAATTTGAGATAAACCTAGGCCATCGAGATCGCCATCGAGTTCATTGGCCTTGCTGGCCAAATTTCCGTAGTCTAGATTTGGTTGAAATGTTTGACTCAATTCAAGATGAACTTCTAGGACCACATAGCGGTCTTTTTCTCTCTTGAAGATGGAGTCCCGGTAGGCAAAGTTACAGGTTTCGTGGTCTAGAAAAATCACCTCCTCGGTCTTTCTGTCAAATGCTTGGCAGCCTTTGAATAGATCGGCCACCTCGATCCCATAGGCCCCAATATTCTGAATGGGGGCCGCGCCAACTCTTCCTGGAATGAGGCTGAGATTTTCTAGGCCATATAGACCATTTTCGAGAGTCCAACGGACCAACCCATGCCAATCTTCTCCAGCACCAGCAATCACTTTGACGTTTCCACTGTTGGTGTTTTCGAGATGAAGACCTTTGATGCGATTGAGAAGGACTGTGCCTGGAAAATCTCCCACGAAGGCAACATTTGAGCCATCGCCGAGAATGAGGTGAGGAGAAGGGGTGTTCTTGAGGTGGGACCGTAGGGATTCCAGATCAGAAAAGGTTTCGATACAATTGGCTTTGGCGGGAAGGCCAAAGGTGTGAAGAGGTTGGAGGTTCGGTGAGTGAGAGGAGGAGATCACCCTCTAAGTATAAGAGTGCTAAAATCCAAACCAGCACCGAAGTCTAAAAATCCATGGAAAGGCATGGGCCTAGCTTATACTCGAGCCACCATGGAAGGTGATCAATTGGAATTAGATCGGGATGATCTGACCCCGCTTTTGGAACAGCTCGTTGAGCAAAGCCCAAGAGGTTCTAGGGAGCTGGGGAAGATGCGGCGATTGGAAGGGGAGCAGCGAGACCTTTTGTCTCGCCTGGAAAAGTCTCGCCAACGTCACGCTCGTTGGCAAAAATCTAAGTCGACTCTCGACCATTTGATTGCTGAGCACGACTTTATCGGCCAACTGCAGGAGCTAGGCCGACCCTATCGCCTTCTAGGCGGTGAAATCTCTTTGGATGAAGACCGGCAACGGCACGCCATTTCAGAATTGGTGGTCACTCTGGAGTCAGAAGGGCGAGGTCGCCCCATTGTTCAGCAAATCGCTAGGGCCTTGAACCTCTACTACCGCGAATTCTTTATGGATGGGCAAGGGCCAGAAGAAGAAGATGGAGATTTGGTCTCGGAGGAGCAGTCTTTTAGGGAAGACAAAGAGAGGGGAGGAAACCCTGCCTATGGGGGCTATTTAAAATTCCTCAACTTGGTCAAAAAAAAGGACCTGAGTTCTTTGGGAGAGAGCAAGTCGGATTGGCCGGTTTACGCCCCAATCCTCTTGGCTGAGGCGATATTAGATGCGGGTGAAGACCTGGACTTTCGTCGAGACACCTTTGCTTTGACCCACTGGGAGCGTTCCCATGACCATCTGCTCTATAGGATTTTTTCACGTGAAAAAAACGTGGACTTTTCAAAAACCATTCTTGAAGTCCTTCGCTCTTCGGGTCCTGAGCACCACCTTCCATTTTTTGACCGTCAGTTCACAGGAGGTCATCGAGAAGAACTCGTTGTCGCCGAACTCACATCATTGGAGCCTTCTGTTCAAGAAGAGCTTCGAACCTTGGCTTTGGAAAAAAATTGCGCCCAAGTTTTGGCCGTTCTCACCAACGCTTTGGGGATGGCTCCTTCCCTTTACTACCAAGCCTTGAAGCAAGAGGGCATCGAGACCGATGTTTTTTCACGCTTGGTTGAGTGGCTGTTCAAGCCCATTTCTAAACGACATTACGGAATGGACGCCGTTTATGCTCAAAAGGTTTTAGAAGAGCAGAAAGACTGGCCAAGGAAGATGATCTCGGTGATGCAGAACGCTATGCCAAGAGGGATCGAAGGCCAGAGTTTAGCAAGCGCCCTCACCTTTTTTGAAGGCCTCCAAGAAAAGCGCCTTAATTTAGCGAGGGAGAAATCGTCGGTGAACCCCCAACGTGAGGGGCGTCGTCACTGTGAGTTGTCCTTGGCTTTGTCGGATTTGGAGTCAGCTCGTTTTATTCTTTTTTCATACATTCACGATCGCATTGTTGCAGGAAAAGCTTTGCCCAAGCTGATGGGGATGTCCCAGGCTGAACTGGCCATTCGATTGGTGAGAGTTGAAAACTTTGAGATGGAAGTCGGGCCGAATCAGAACATTCGTGAGCATCTTTTTAACCTGTTTAAAGAGTTTCCTGTTCTTAAAATGGGAAATCAGGCAGAGGTTTCTTAGTTATTTTTCGACTGGATCTCTCCGGCTTGAGCTCTTCTTCTATCTCTTGAAGAAGGGAGGTCTTTTTTAGACCGACCCCCATGGGCTCACAGTTATCATTTCCGAAGGATAAAATCCGAATTGTTCTTTTTGAGGGCATTCATCAGAGTGCCGTTGACCTCCTTCAGGAAAACGGTTATACAAATGTGGAGTTGCTTCCCCACGCTCTCGATGGCGAGGCGCTGCATCAAAAGGTGAAAAGTGCTCACTTTATTGGAATTCGCTCTAGGACACAGGTCACCGAGGAGGTTCTTCAACATGCTGAACGCCTGATGGCCGTGGGATGCTTCTGTATTGGCACCAACCAAGTCGATTTGGAGGCTTGCCTTAAGCGAGGAGTCCCTGTTTTTAACGCACCTCACTCTAACACTCGAAGTGTGGCGGAATTGGTGATCGGTGAGTTGGTGGTGCTCTTGAGAGGTTTATTCGACAAGAGCCGTGACTGCCATGAAGGAAAGTGGAACAAAAGCGCAGCCAATAGTTTTGAGGCCCGTGGCAAAACCCTCGGTATTGTTGGTTATGGGCACATCGGTTCTCAGCTATCTATTTTGGCCGAGGCCATGGGTTTACAGGTTCGCTACTATGATGTCGTACCAAAATTACCGATGGGCAATGCTCGTCAGGTGGCGAGTCTTGAGGAACTACTTCAGACGAGTGATGCCATCAGTCTGCACGTTCCTGCTTCTGAAGATACCGTTAATTTGATCGATGCTCAGAGAATCTCTCAAATGAAAAAAGGCAGTGTTTTTATTAATGCTAGTAGAGGAAATGTTGTTGATTTAGAAGCATTGGCTTCGGCTTTGAAAAAAGGTGACATCATGGGAGCGGCCGTCGATGTCTTTCCCGTAGAGCCTGCCAAAAAAGAAGAGTTGTTTGAGTCTCCCCTTCGAGGTTTAGGGAATGTTGTTTTAACTCCCCATATTGGCGGCAGCACTTTGGAGGCGCAGCTGAACATTGGCAGAGAAGTTGCAGGCAAGATGATTCAGTACAGCGATGAAGGCTCTACAAATGGAGCGGTTAATTTTCCAGCTCTATCCTTACCTCGTCAGGGTGAGTTGCGACATCGATTACTGCACGTTCATCACAATCAACCGGGGATCTTGAGTTCCATCAACAATATCTTGGCAGACTCCAAAGCGAACGTTTTAGGGCAGTATCTTCAAACATTGCCAAATGTTGGATACGTCGTGATCGACACTGACGTTGAGAGTAGCGATGGTTTGCTTGAGAAGCTATCTTCAGTATCAGGAACCCTTCGCTGCCGGATTCTTTTTTAGCTTACCTGGGCGGCAGTTCTGGCTAAATGAACGCAATCTGGATATCGCTGGAGTTAATCAGTCATCCAGGTTAACTTAAATTCGATCATGGGGTGATCGGTGCAGGCTGAACCCTCAGGGGCAATGAGTTCCTTTGAGGCTAAGCTACCAGATGAACAACTGCTAACATTAGGCGAATGGCCCGTGAATAGCGAAGGTGATGCCTGGGCTTTGAATATTAACGAAGAACACTTTTCCGTCGGGGGAAAAGCTACCTCCGGCCATTTCAGATTTGTTCATTCGGTTCATGGCAAAACGGTAACGTTCTCCCGAGGGCAAGGCTCTCAAGACACCATTTTGAGTTCTTCCATCTTCGCAGATGTAGATCTCACCTTTTGGGCTAATCGTGAGATTGTCGCCACTGTTGTAACGAGATTTATCATTGGGTTCTAAGAAAAGCTCTACTTCTCCATCGACGGAGTGGATGTCAGTAGTTTTGGGTGAAGGTCGATAAACAAAAATTTGCCCTAGACCGCTTTTCCCACCACCTTTGCAGGTGAAGACTAACTTTCCTTCGTGATACCAGATGCTTTCACCACCATGGAATTTAGCGGCACCTGATGTAAAGCCACGGATCGTGTCCTTCCGGTGAGCCTGCGTAAATCTGCTATGCCGATAAGCTGATTGCCTCTTTGTAGTTCCAGGGCATCCACATTTCTGGGGCTGACCTGACTTTGCCCTTGTTTTCGAGAACTTGGGTCATGTAGTTGAAGGGGTCGACCTTGTGGAGTTCGCAGGTGTGGATTATGCTGGTATAGAGGTCTCCAACCCTAGCACCGTTTTGAGTCTTATAGAAGAGGCTGTTCTTTCTCGTGAGGATGGATTTCTTCAGAGCCCGTTCACAGATATTGTTGTCCAGGGGCACCCCCGGTTCTCTCAGGAAGAGGGTGAGGGGTTCCCAACGCTTCAGAAAATAGGTGAAGGCTTGGCCCAGACCTGAGTTCGGCTCGACATCTTTGTGGTCGAATTTCTCCAACATCCAGGCCCTCAACCCCAACATGATCTTCTCGCTGTGTTCTTGATGAAATTTCAAGCGTTGATCGGAACTCATTCCTTTATCCCTGGCAAGGGCATCGTTGCGATAGACCTTCAGGAACTCGATGATGACATAGCGACATTCCTCAGGAAAATTGTCGATAAGTTCCACAAACTTTCTTCGCGAATGGGCATTGCAATTGGACAGGATCGTCTTGAACTCCTTAGGGATATTTTGGTCAAGACCATCGCACATCTGGATGGGCGGTGGTAGATTTCGCATTCTTCGCCCGAGAAGGTCATTCAGGTTTTCTCCAGCATGCTGGGTTCCCGTATAGAAAATGGCCATGGTTCCACTCTCGGTTTTTGAGATGATTCCTGTTGTGAACAAACCACTGCGGTGAGGTTTGCTCGCATCGGGTGGTTTGCCCTTGAGTCTTTTTCCCATGAACTCAAGAATTCTGGCTGGGGTGTCATCGTTATGGATCAGCTTCCCTTGAGCGGCTTCATGGATCAGTTGATGAAAGACTGAGAAGAGGGCATCGGTACCTCTCTCAACCCAATCCCACTGGGTCGACGATGACAAGGGGATCCCCAGGGTGCGGTGGAGCTTTTCTAATCGATGAAATGGCATTCCTGTTCCATAGTGCAACAAACCCAGCATAGCGATGGCCTTACTGTCGTACCTCTCGCTACTCACACCTTGTGGAGGTGTTGCCTTGAAGAGGGTTCCGCAGGCATTACATCGGTATTTCTCCAGTTCATAGATTTTTGCTGAGAGCGGTGCTTCGGCACTCACTCGGACTAGCCTCTCCGGTTCGACGGGGTAAGTCTTTCCCCGCTGGCACTTTGGGCAGATGCCTCCACGAGTGACCTCATCGCAGGGAATACAGATCGTCTCCGCTCCGGTGAAATCGAGATGACCATAACGGCCTTTGCCTTTTCTGGTCGATGGATCAGCTGGATCGGAGTCTTCTGAGGGCTCTACTGATTCTTCTGATGGCTCCTCGGCTTCATCTTCACGGTCTTCATCTTGATAGTCTTCGTCCTCTGGAGGAATATTCAGGAGCTCTCCGGCTTTTTCTGTCTTGGCCCCAAAGATCATCTTGAGCAATCTCTTGATGGACTGGCTCTTTTGATCGTAGTTCTCCCAAAGCCTGAAGGGTCTCGATCAACCCCCGCAGAATCTCCAGATCCTCAGGCTCCATGCCTTTGGCTTTGGCTCTTTGCAAAAGTTCCTCGGCCTGAGTGGCTGACAGGTCAATGCGCCCCGAGCCTTTGGGTTTGCCTTTGCTCAAACTTTTAGCTTCTTTTGGAAAGCTTTCTAGAAGCAAATTCCTATCCTTTATACGAAGGTAGGAAGTGCGATTCTAGTTGCCCCTAAACGAAAAAAGCCGCTCTTGGCGGCCTTATTAAGTCGGGGTAGTGGGATTCGAACTCACGCCCTTCTGCTCCCAAAGCTGCCAGTCAAGAGTATCTCATTTCTTCCGATATGGCAATTTTCCATCCTATCTTCTTGAAAAAAAAGGATAAATTCACCTTCACTCATGCCGACATTCCTCAACTGATCTTAGATCTTAGCGTCTATTTGGCACACACGGCTAGACCAGAGAGTCGACATGGAGTCCGTGCGGAGTTAAAATCTCAAGAAAGGCCATCTGCGAAAGTGACAGCTGGTCGCTGATTGGAGTTTTCTGGGATTGGCATTTGTGAATCAGGGGATTTCCACAATAGGTTCTTTATTTAACGAGGTACCATTAAGATATGCTTATTCGAAGGTGCTACTTCTCTCATGACATTTAGGTCAAAAGTTCTCATTGTTGACGATCATGCCATCGTGAGGAATGCTTTGGCGATGGAATTGAAGAAAAATAGTAGGATAGAGATCCTCGCCACCTTCGATGAGGGAGAAGATGCTCTCAGCTTTGCTAAAGAGCACAGCATCGACTTGCTGTTGATCGACTATAACTTGGGCATGACGAATGGTATTGAAATTGGTCAAAAATTTCTCGAGCATCATCCAAAACTTAAGATACTTTTATTTTCGATGTACGCTCTGGAAATTGTCGACGATTTTCGAAAAACGGGTTTCGATGGGCTCATCGATAAGTCGAAAGACTTTGAAGATTTCTCCCTCGCCGTAGAGGCGGTTCTCGATGGTAGAGCCTACTTGATCGATCGAGTGTGTGACAGACGTGAGGTGATTGATTACAATAAGGAGGTTCCAATTTTATCAGAACGAGAAAAACAGGTTCTTTGTCTACTGGCTCAAGGTTGGAAACAATATGACATAGCCAAAGAACTTCATCTTTCCGTTCGAACCATTGAAGGCCATCGCGAGAGAATCTGCAAGAAACTCAATTTAACCTCCATTGCCCAGTTGGCTTTGTATGCGGCTCGGTCGGGTATCTATCGTTTTGGTTTCCACGCCCCTGAAAAAAAAACTGAACATTGAGATTTGATTTTCGGTGAGGATAACAAACACTCAACATGGTTTGGGAGTGATCTCTTCTCGTATCCCCATTAAAAATTCTATCGTTACTCAACTTTTAAAAGCAGTCTTTTTCTTTTACCTTGTCTTAACCTTTGTTATGACAATCGTCCACCTGACCATCGAGTTCCATAAGACTGCTGAGGATGTGAATTTTGAGCTCTCGATCAAAGCCCAAATTTACAAAGACAGCATCAGTGAGTCCATGTGGTCTTATAATCAGCAGCAACTTGACGTGATCTTTGGCGGTGTCGTCAAAGACCCCATGATTTTAAAGGTTTGTGTTTTTGACGAAAAAGGTGTCCTGAAAAATCATTACCCACGACAACTCAATGAAAAAGGGGCTATATTTCCTCCCGATGAATCGTCATTCTTGGGGAGGGCTTTAGGAACTTTTGACATAGCTCCCTATGCCTTTGAGGTTCGTTTTAAACGAGGGTCTATCGACCATTTTCTTGGAAAGGTGGAGTTTTTCCCAGAAAAGACGGTCATTTTTAAGAAGATGGAGCACACGGTTTACCTTATCTTGTCGACGGCCATTGTTAAAACAATGTTCTTCTGGGTTCTCTTTTTTCTTCTCTCGAAGAAAATCCTTCGACGCCCCCTTGAAATTTTAACTCGGGAACTGGAGGACCTAGACCCAAATTTACATCAAAAAAAAGAGGTGGACCTTGCAGTCACTCAACAAAACGAGTTGAAGCTACTAGAGGCGACCTTTAACGATTTGTTAGAAAAACTTTATGAGACTAGCCATCAAGTTCGAGAGCGCGATGCGATGCTACAGAGGTACAACCTAGAGTTGGAAGACCTTGTCGAAAAGCGAACGAAGGAGATCCAGTCGACGGTTCTCCTCAAAGATGTCCTTCTCAAGACCCTTTGCCACGATTTGTCCAATCCCATGAAAGGCGTCGTGGGTTGGATTCGAATGATGAAGAAGGGAGAAGCTGAAGATAGCCAAACCAATCGGACAACGGTATATGATGCTATAGAGTCTTGTTGGTCGATGCTGAGTGCTGTTAACGAAATGAAGCGGTCGATTGATTTAAATAATTTAAACGTTCAAGGCCATTCTCTGAGGAGGTTGGTGGAGCAGTCTCTTGTTCCTTTGAAGTCTGAGCTTCTTAAAAGAAAGGTGACTCCAGAGATTCAAATCCATCAAGATCTCATCGTTCAGGTTGACGACAACTATTTTAGTTATTCGGTTTTGTGCAACATCTTTCACAATGCCATCAAGTTTTCACCCATTGGCTCGTGTCTGTATGTCAAAGCTTTGATTCAAGAGAATATTTTGGTGATCGAAATTATCGATGAAGGTAAAGGCATTCAGGGAAGGGGATACTCTTCAGAAGATATGTTGGGTGCCAAGGTGATGGTCGAAGCCGACCTAGAAGGTGACAAAGGGAGTGGAACGGGACTCCAACAGGTCGCCTTCTTTGCTGCTCTTTTTCATTTTAATGTCGAGCTTGTGAACAGAAAGGAAAGGCCAGGAGCCGTGATGAGGTTAAAAAGTTCTAAATCTTATTTGAACCAAGGTGATGATCATGTTTAGATTCCTGACCTGGGCTGTCTTGTGTTTTTGCTCAACGCCTTTTCTGTTGTTTTCAAAGGAGGCCGAAGGGTCTACGGTCATCATCTGTGTTTCAGACTGGCACGACTATACCCTCTCTCAACCTAAAGACCCTAAGAATTCCAATCATCAACTTGGATATATGGCCGACTTGGTTAAAGCTGCCTTTGCTAACCAATCTTACGACGTGGAGTACCTATGGGTTCCTGCTAACCGAGGTTTCCAGAAAACCAAAAGCGGAAAAGCCGATGCCTTTCTTGGAGCTTTTGAGTCCGAAACCAAGGGGTACATTGGCAATAAAGAGCCCATCGGAATTCTCCGCAGTCATTATCTCGTTAGCCAAAAAGAAAATTGGCGTTACACAGGTTATGATTCGCTTTTCAAAGCAAAAGCCATCGGCATTTGGGCAGAATACGACTATATTGATCCAGTTTTTTCAAAATACTTTGAAGCTAAACCCAAAAATCTTTATTTTCTACCTAATGAAGAAGACGCTGTTGAACGAGTTGTGAGAATGGTCAACTCCGGTCGACTGACGGCGATCGTTGGTGACCCGGGCTCATTTAATTGGTACGCCAAACAGCATCAAAAAGAGAGTCTTGTCGATGCTGGGCAATGTTTAAAACCAGAATTTTTATATGCTGGCTTTACTCCGGCGAAACCCAAACGATCTAAACTCTTGTCTAAAATATTGGATGAAGGGATTGTGAGCCTACGTTCCAATGGCAAATTAGAGCAACTTTTGAAACCATATAGTTTTCAGGATTGGTCGACGTTAAAGGTAAATTCCTCTGAAGCAATAAAAGAGTAATCGTCAGATCATAATTTATAGGATGTGAGCACACGGTTAACATCTCTTCCGCATGAGATGACAAACCCTTCACCAGCTCCCAATTTCAAAATAGGGGGATTTCCACAATAGAGTTCTTTTTAAAAACGATAGCTTAGAAGGTCTCTACTCTCTAGATCTCTACGAGTTATGGTTTTTTGTTGTCCTAGACTCCAAACCGAAATGAAGGCCAAGTCTTTTCTAGAAGTGGCATCACAACTCATGTTGATGCTCAACACAACAGAAAGAACGATTGGTCTGACCCTTCGAATGAAACCTAGAAAGCAACACGTCAGTCCTTGGGGAATTTCGACCGCTGATGAGAAATTGAACTCTACAAAGACGACCCTGAAAAGATGACGACGATTCGAAAACAAGCTTTTTCCTTTCCGATGAGAAAGGATTATCCTGCGACACTCATAGAGTTTAATGTTCTGACCCTCGCCTTTTACTTCAGTGTCTTTGTGATATTGGCTGGCTCATTACAGGCTTCGGTGATAGAGGATGCTAAAATTTTAGCTTTGGATGGTGCGGACAGTGACAATTTCGGATATTCTGTAGCTGTCTCTGGCAACCTTGCCATTGTTGGGAGTTATCAAGATAATGATCAGGGGAACATTTCAGGATCGGCTTATATTTATGCAAGGACTTCTGGAAACACATGGGTTCAACAGAAAAAACTTACCGCCTCAGATGGAGCGGTTGGTGATGAGTTTGGGCGTTCCGTCGCCATATCCGGCAACCTTGCCATCGTTGGAAGTGGTCAGGATGATGATAAAGGAAGCAACTCAGGATCGGCTTATATTTATGCCAACACAACGGGAAACACCTGGGTCGAGCAGGCCAAAATAACGGCTTCAGATGGAGCAGCCAGTGATTTCTTTGGGGGCTCCGTTGCCATTTCCGGTAACCTTGCCATCGTTGGCAGCCGTAATAACGATGGATCAGTAGGTTCCGCTTATATTTACGTTAATACAGAGGGGAGTACTTGGTTGCAACAGTTCAAAATCACCGCCTCAGATGGAGCCGTCAGTGATTTCTTTGGGTACTCCGTTGCCATTTCCGGTAACCTTGCCATCGTGGGAAGTTTGCAAAGTGATGATGTAGCCAATGACTCTGGCTCGGCCTACATTTATGCTAACACAACGGGAAATACTTGGGTGGAGCAGGCTAAAATCAACGCTTCAGATGCTGCTGAGAGTGATCTTTTTGGAGTCTCCGTGTCGATATCTGGCAATCTAGCTATCGTTGGAAGTTCTCGAGATGATGATGTCGAAAGTGACTCAGGCTCGGCTTATATTTATGCGAATACAACAGGAAATACTTGGGTGGAGCAGGCTAAAATCAACGCTTCAGACCCAGGCTCAAGTGATTATTTTGGTTTTTCGGTTTCTCTATCTGGCAATCTAGCTATCGTGGGGAGTTATCGCAACGATGAAAGTGGGTTTGGCTCTGGAGCTGCCTACATTTTCCTAAATACAACGGGTAACACTTGGTTTCCTTACGAAAAGATGACAGCTTCAGATGCAGGGACTTTTGATTCATTGGGGTACTCTGTCGCTGTTTCAGGAAACGTTTTCATCGCTGGAAGTTATTTAGATGATGATAACGGTTCCAACTCTGGGTCGGCTTATATCAAAGACCATGACTATAGTTCTTTTATTTCGAACCCTTCACTGACCTTTTCTGTTAACCAACAAGAATTGTATAGAAGCCCTACCACAACAGCAACATACAGCTTCAGTCTTTCCAAGATCCCATCTACAACGGTGAGTGCCAATCTTTTGATGTCAGGAACAGCTTCAGTCTTGAATGGGGAAGAGTATACGCTAACGGGAACCAACATTTTATGGAGTGATAATATTTTAACTTTGACCTTTCCAGATGGTGTTCAATCCCAAACGGTCACATTGACTCCAACTTATAGTGGTCGTTACATTGGGACTAAAAACATGGCGATGAGTATTTTATCGGGCACAGGTTATACTTATTCTCCTACTTCTGAGACCATTCTGATTCAAGATGAGTTACCTCAAAAGATCACAGCTTTTGATCCTTCCTCAAATGATAATTTTGGGCGTTCTGTCGCCATTTCTGGCAACCTAGCCATCGTCGGAAGTCCTCTGGATGATGATGTCGCCAATGAAACTGGTTCTGCTTATATCTATGCAAGAACTTCTGATAACACCTGGGTTTTACAGACAAAAGTAACCGCCTCAGATGCATCCTCAAATGATAATTTTGGGCTTTCTGTCGCCATTTCTGACAACCTTGCCATCGTGGGAAGTTACCAAGACGATGATGCCGGAAGTAATTCAGGTTCGGCCTATATTTATGCTAATACAACGGGCAACACTTGGGTTCAACAGGCAAAAGTCACTGCCTCAGATGCATCCGCAGGTGATAATTTCGGGCGTTCCGTCGCCATTTCTGGCAACCTTGCCATCGTCGGAAGTTATCAAGATGATGATGTTGCTAGTAGTTCAGGTTCGGCTTACATTTATGCTAATACAACGGGTAACACTTGGGTTCAACAGACAAAAGTCGTCGCTTCAGACCCAGTTTCATTTGACTATTTTGGATTCTCTGTTGCTATATCCGGCAACCTTGCCATTGTCGGAAGTTATCAAGATGATGATGTTGCTAGTAGCTCAGGTTCGGCCTATATTTATGCTAACACGACGGGAAACACCTGGGCTCTACAGACGAAAGTCGTCGCTTCAGATCCGTCTTCATTTGACTATTTTGGATATAGTGTAGCGATATCTGGAAACATTGCTATCGTCGGAAGTTATCAAGAAGATGATGAAGGCTCGGATTCAGGAGCGGCTTACCTTTACGCGAATACAACAGGAAACACCTGGCTACAGCAAGCGAAGATTAAAGCCTCAGATGCAGAAAGTAGTGATCGGTTTGGATATAGTGTAGCGATATCTGGAAATATTGCTATCGTCGGAAGTTATCAAGACGATGATATCGCAAGCTCATCTGGGTCCGCATATATCTTCGCTAATACAACGGGCAACACATGGGTGGAACAGGGTAAAAACATTGTCGTAGATGGTGCTTCAAGTGACTACTTCGGATACTCTGTTGCGATATCGGACGGTGCATCAGTTATTGGAAGTTATCTAGACGATGATGTCGGAAATTCATCTGGCTCGGCTTATTTCTTTGCTGTAGCTTCCTTTACGTTGCCCTCTCTGACAATGTCCAGCAATGTTCAGGAGCTAGCACGCCGACCGACAACGTCTGGTGTCGTCACATTTTCTCTCTCAGAAAGTCTTGACGATGATTTAGAGGTGAGTGTCTTGCTTTCGGGAACGGCATCTACAGGAAGTGAACAAGATCTTAGCCTGAGTGGAAACAATGTGTCTTTGAGTGGTAATGTGTTGACCTTAACCTTCCCATCGGGCTCCCAATCTGAATCTGTCACGATCACGTCCGTCAACGATGGAGAATATCATGGCACGAAGACCCTGACCCTGGAAGTTGTGGCCAGTTCTCAGTACAGCCACCCATCTGAAACTGAAACCATCTCGGTCCAAGATGTGCCACCCCAAAGAATTACAGCTTTAGATGGAGCTCAAGGAGATTTCTTCGGTTGGTCGGTTTCTGTATCTGATAATCTCGCCATCGTCGGTGGCCCCTTTGATGATGATAACGGCTCTTCGTCAGGAGCGGCTTATGTTTATGCCAACACGAGTGGCACGACATGGGTTCAGCAAATTAAATTAACGCCTTCTGATGGGGTGGGAGCCGACAACTTTGGATACGCTGTAGCCATATCAGGAAACATAGCCATTGTTGGTAGTTCAAATGATGACGACGATGGCAATGGTTCGGGCTCGGCTTATATTTTCGCCAACACCTCTGGAAAGACCTGGGCTCAACAGGCGAAGCTCACGGCGTCCGATGCCGCCAGTTTTGATTTTTTTGGCGTTTCCGTTGCGATTTCTGGAAATTTGGTCATCGTGGGAAGCTGGCAAGATGATGACGTGGGTATCAACTCTGGTTCCGCGTACATTTATGCTAATACAACAGGTAACACTTGGGTCGAACAGACCAAACTGATCGCTTCCAATGGAGCGATTTCTGATAAATATGGCACAGCTGTAGCTCTTGCTGGCAATCTTGCCATGGTTGGGAGCACTGGAGGAGATGGCGTTGTCTCAGACACTGGAGCGGCTTATGTTTATGCTAACACGAGCGGCAACACTTGGGTTGAGCAAAGCATTCTGATGGCTTCAGATGGAGCCGCTGGTGATCAATTTGGAATATCGGTTTCACTGTCTGGAAATCTTGCTGCGGTTGGGAGTTACCTTGACGACGACAAAGGGGATAATTCCGGTTCTACGTACATTTATGCTAACACCAGTGGAAACAGTTGGATTCAGCAAACAAAACTTTCAGCTTCCGATGGCGCTTCGAATGATTATTTTGGTCTCTCCGTCTCCATTTCAGGAAACCATGTTTTAATTGGCAGTTACCTCGACGATGATGGAGGGTCGGGGACTGGCTCGGCCTATGTCTTTGCCAATAGCAGCTCCAACCTTTGGTTAGAACAGTCGAAGTTGAATCCATCGGATTCGGTCAACTTTGAAAACTTTGGTTACGCCGTGTCGCTGTCGAGAACGACAGCCTTCATTGGAAGCACGGGCTATGGTGGAGGAGGGGGAGAAGACGCTTTCGGTGCCGCGACCGTGTTCTCCATTGCAGAAACCCCTTCTGCTTCCCTTGTCACTTCCGATGCTCTTTCCACGGAGACAGGAACGACAACAGGAACTTTGGCTCTGATCCTTTCAAACCCAACAACGACGGACCTCACGATTCAGCTCAGCCTATCTGGAAACGCATCACGTGTTTACGGCACTGACTTTCAACTATCTGGAGAAAATGTTACATGGACGACTGAAACTGAACTGAGCGTGATCATCGCAGCAGGAAGCAATCTTTCGACTATTTTGCTGACGCCCACGGATGACGCTTTGGTGGAAGGCCTGGAAGAACTTCGATTTACCATAATCAATGGTGCTGGATATCTTCATACGGGGGACTCTGGGGTGATCTCCATTGAGGATGACGACTTGCCAGCCTTGAGAATTCTCTCAAGCGATGTGACCGCGACGGAGGAGGGGACAACCACGGGCAACATCGTCTTGATAATGGATCAGCCCCCTGTCGTGATGACTCAAGTTCATCTCGTGCTTGGCGGGACGGCATCGACGATACTTGGTGAAGATTACAACCTCGATGGTAGTGGAGTGTCATGGCTGGGTGGCACCAGCGCCAATGTTACTTTTCCAGCGGGGGCCAACCTGATCACGTTGAGCTTAACGCCCGTTGATGATGTGAACACCGAAGATGAAGAAACCATCTCGATCACGCTGGACAGCGGCGATGGTTACAACCATCAAGGCGATTCTGCAATGATCTCGATCTCCGACAACGACAATACCGCTCCTGTGATCTCCGAGGGAAGCATGCAATCGGTGACCATGAGTGAAGATAGCTCTCCGGCATCTTTTGGATTAACTCTCAATGCCTCTGATCTTGAAAGGGACACTTTGACATGGACCATCTCCAGTTTAGCTAGTCATGGAACTGCGAATGCCAGTGGCACGGGTGCTAGCAAGGTGATCGACTACGTGCCGTCGACAGACTTTAATGGTAGCGATAGTTTTGTCGTTCAAGTGAGTGATGGAGCTGAAACCGACACCATCACTGTGAACGTCACAATCCAATCTGTGAATGATGCTCCGGTGATTTCTTCCGTTCCTTCAACTTTGGCAACGGCAGAAACTGCTTACACCATGAACTCTACGGCGACGGATGTCGATGGAGACACGCTGACTTGGTCTCTGGCTACGGCTCCAACGGGTATGTTGATCAGTTCCACGAATGGGACCATCACCTGGACACCCATGTCTGGAACAGCCACAGAAAACGAAAATGTGGTGATCCGTGTCAGTGATGGTGCAACGTCAGTAACCCAAAGTTTTACGATCCAGACGACCGGCCTGAATCAAGCTCCTACCATCGATCAAGGGAATAGCCTCAGCTTTACGCTTACAGAAGATGGGAGCTTAGCTCTCAGCTCAGCCAACATCAGTGTGAGTGATATGGAAAACGATGTCCTGACCTGGACGGTGTCGGCCAACGCTACACAGGGAAATGTGAGCTCCTTTGTTACTGGAAACAATCAAATCTCATCCCTGATCTACACCCCCAACCCCAACTATTTTGGTAGTGATAACTTTGTTCTTCAAGTGAGCGACATCTTCGGGGGGGACTCCATGATCGTCGAGCTAACGATCACTTCCGTCAACGACGCTCCAGTTGTGAGCACCCCCTCTATCCAAAACTTGTCTCCGGGTGATGACTTTTCTTTAACCCTGTCGACCTCAGATGTGGATGGTGACGCGCTCACCTTGCGATTTCTCGATGCATCCCGCAGCTGGGTGAACATCTCGGAGACGACGCTCAATGGAACCATTCCTGATTTTGAAGCGGGCCAAGACTTGAGTTTTCGAATGGGGGTGAGCGATGGAACGGCCACTTCTGAAGTCTTCGTTGGCTTTTCAATCGGGGCTTTATCCGAAGGAGGCCAGTCGAACATCTCGACCTCCTCCACTGTGATCACCATCACCGATACCGAGGATCTTCCCATCGTAGGAGCCAAAGTTCAAATCTTTGGCCAGCAGCTTTACTACACGGACTCCGAGGGCAAGGTGGTGCTCATGCTATCTGCTCAGACCAGTTCTGTCATTGAGGTAAGCGCCGATGGATTTCTGCCCTCAAACCTGACGATTCCTGCTGGCATCACAGAGAGCTCCACCAGTCTCGAAACGGCGAGTTTGACCCTTGATGGTGTCGTCAGTCTTTCCGATGCGGGAAACCCATTTGGTGTTGTTGTGGCGGCGACCAGTAACCTCGGCACCCTAGAGACTGAAGTTGAGGGCGATGGAACCTACACCCTTTCTCTTCCCCAGGGGAACACGACCTGGACTTTTGGCGCGGGTTTGGATGGCTACGCTTCATCGACCACTTCTATTGCGACGAATTCAGAGAATGTGGCCCTCAGCCAAGATTTCACTCTTTCCAAAGAAACTCAATTCTCTTGGAAATCGAATCAGGACGGGCCGGGTGACCCAGTCACGATATGGATCACTTCCAATCCAGACTTTGCGACAGGCGATGAATCGACGGCTCAGGTCTCTATCTCGACAGGGAGCGTCAGTGCCGTCACCTTTGATGAGGAGAGAACGGCTTTGGTTCTAACCATCATGCCTGCGGCTGAAGCAGATAACGTCGACCTTGAGTTTTCTGCACAACCTTCGGCTGGAACCCTTCGCAACCTCAGACTCAATGTGGCATTGGCTCAACCTGGAGACGAGAAACAGAACCTTCACTTTTTTCAACAGCTCTCTCATGTAGCCGGAACTCAAGGGCAGATAACGCTAACGGGTTTGGATGACGAGGAGGAAGACCTCAGTGGGTTGGAGGTGCCCGCCTTTGGCGTGTCTTCTAATGTTGAGGCCATTCGAATGGAGCGTGTTCAGGAGGGCTTGCTTCGAAGTTCTAGCGGTAGCCCTGTGTACAGTGTTGATGCTTACCTCATCGACGATGTGACGGGTTCATTGACTCTGCTTGGCAATGACAACATCTTCGAAATCTATCTCACCTTCAGCTACGATCCAGATACTTGGAACCCCCTAAGGAATCAAGTTCTTTACAGTGAAGATTCAGGGGTGACTTGGCAGAGTATTCCTCAAGAAGATGTCGTTGCTGTCGACCCTATCCGCAACACGGTAACCGTGCGAAGTGAGCACCTTTCGCTGTGGACGCTGACGGGTTTTGAAGGCCTCTTTGGCAATAGCGGGGGGCCCAGTGGAGTAGGTGGAGGGTGCTTGCTACGATGAATCAGGAGAAGATTGTGATGGGTGATAAAACTGGAAGGTCGATGAGGTATCTAATTTGGGTCATGCTTGTTGGAGTTCTCCCCCTTACGGCAGAGGCCCTCGGCTCAGTGAAACACGAGAGCTCCATTCAGGCGAAAGTGAAGAAAGCTCCTGAGAAGAGTTGGAAGATGGGCGTCTATGGGAACTCAAAACTCCTTGAGTTCAGCTCTCAAACCAACCATGCAGAGATCGAAGAGGAACGCCTGAGCTTCGGGGTGAAAGCTGAAAGGTTATTTTTACAAAGTAAAACAGGGCGGTGGTCACTCGCTCTATACGGTGGTATGGTCGAGAGTGAGTTCGATTATCGTTCAGGTGAGGCTACCCTTGATCTGCAAGGTTGGGAATTCGGAGGAGCTCTCAGATGGAGTCATCCTGAGTCCCCCCGTCTTAGCCTGCAGCTAGCTTCAACGATATCCTCCATCGAAGGCCGTGACTTTGTTGACCACACCACGGGAACCACAGGTTTGCAACTTGATTCCGAGCTGGATGGATTCTCTTATGGATTAGAAGGAAACTATGTCCTCCTTCGTCTGAAGACAAAGGATCGCAGCACCCACAGCGTTCGAGGTCATGTCGGAGTCCAAGTGAATAAATGGGACATGAACGTAGGTTGGTTCACGAATCTTTCTGAAAGAATGGAGACAGATGATCTGGTATTCGGTGGCCTTTCCTACGAGTTAAAATCATCTCGTGAACAATTTTTCTTGAAGAGCTCCGTAGATTTTTTAAAAGGAGGCTATGAGCTTGGAGTCGATTTGGACCTGAGCTTTTGATGTGAGCATGGCAAAAAAGATAGCGGTGCTTGATCTAACTTCTGAGATATTTCAAAGATAGGCTTTTCTGGACGGGTCCTCAGCGATATCACCAGCAGCTGGTGAATGGATAAAGTCAAACGTTTGCTTCTTATCATGACCAGATGCTAGGCATCCGTCAGATGCCTTACTTTAAGTTGTCTTTAGGCTCAGGCTGAAAAAGGAGTGATATGCTGTCGTCATGGCAACCCTGCTTTGACCCTTAAGCATAATCACGAAACACAATATCTGGGTTTTGTCTTACGGCGTAATCTTTGTCCCACTGCCTCGTGAACAATAAGATGGGGCGATCGTATTGATATTTAACGAGTTTGGCCTCGTGAGGTTTTTTCAGGGTGCTGATATCTCCAAATAACCAAGAGCTGCATTCATAGGGGAGAGGGGCCAAAACACTGATCACCCCGTATTCATCCTTGAGTCGATACTCTAAAACTTCGAATTGCAGGCGACCAACAGCACCGATCAGGGGAAAGCCACTTTCTAGAAGCAAATTCCTATCCTTTCTCAGTTTCCCTCATTATTCTCACAAAACAGGATACCGGCTCCTGAAAAAACTAGATGAGACCTTCCCCCAGATGAGCCTTCGTCAGCAGAGCCAGCTTCACGAAGAACACAAGAAGGTTCAAGCCTTCTATGCCTTGCCCATGAAAAATCACGAGCACATTTTTGAACTCAATCTTATCCAAAAAAGATTTCCCCAAAAGAACACCGATCTCATTCAGCTGCTCCGTAGCTACATCCTATCACATTCAGAGCTTCCAAGTAAAGACATCGAAGGCCTCCTAACTCAATTGTGGCAGGGGAATGAATTCCCTAAAGTCAAAGGTGATGCGAGAATCGAGTTCTTACAAAAGTATTACACCAGATACTATCATCCTTAAAAACAAGGGGAAGCTGAAATAGCAGCCTAAATATTCTAGAAGCAAATTCCTATCCTTTCCTTTGCATCGTGGGTGGGCCCTACCTTGATGGAAGGAGAGTCGTGATTCTGTCTTCTGGAAATCTGGGTCAAAGGATAGGAATTTGCTTCTAGACTCGAGCCCAGCTCTGTCACTTTCACGATAAATTCGGGCCGACTTCCCTCACATTTCACGCAGTAGCGGAGCGACCTCAGAAAATTTCAACAGCAATCACCCTCAACACACCTACCCAAACACGCACCTCTCCCACCACCCCTATCTTACCCGACAACGGCCAGTCTCTTTCTTACGACCTCACACTGAATTTTTTGAAAAACCAGCCCCGAAGCCACACCGCCAACATCACCTACAGCATCACCCTCCTCTCCACTACCGGTGGATCTGATCCACTACTCTTCCATTCCTGATCCTTCTCCAACAGTTTCGTATGGTCTAGAATCCGAAAAACAACATCCGAGTCATGAACCCAGCTCACCACCTGCATCTCTTTCTTGCAATGCGGACAAATCAGCGGATCGACCTCATATACCAGCTTGATGAACCTACGCCAGTGCCCCAAGCTCTTGAAACTGGCACAACTCTGAATCCGCAAATCAGATTCTTCCGTTGCGTTCTTCTTCCGGTCTCCCCGACTCCGGTTCGAATACCACCCGTAATAATTGACCATCTTCTGGTGCCTCTCAGGAATATGCCGGATCAGGTCCAGCAAAAACAGGAATGGCGTCCAGACACGGCGACTTTTCCCGTGACGCTTATTCTCCTTTCCGGCCTCGTAGACAACTTTCCCCTCCCCCACACCACCCAGCCTCGCTTTGCCCAAAGCCCTAGTCTCTCGGTCATCCGGCCCTAATGCCTCTGGGTCGTACGAAAGTCGCGCCAAAGAGACCTCTCCTTCGCTTCGATACATCGGCCATAACACCACTGTTGGTAGGCCAAGAAGACATCAGCAGCCAATACAACTTCTCCATTCGCTCGTTCCAGGTTTTCGTGAAAAAAAATCGCCACAGTTGAAACCGATTCTCGGAGAATCTCTCTCTGAAGACTACTACTGCGAGGCTCGAAAAGTTCTTTGAAAAGGCCCTCGATAGCCCAGTTGAATATTCCTTGAATTTCAGCATCAAGCTGAGTCTCTAGTTTCTGATTCTCCTTTCCCAAAAAGGAATTAGGAAAGTGAATCAAGATGAATCTATCAGCTAGGGCTCCGGAAGCATCAGGGAAATCGTCTATGGCATTACAGGAGAATACAAACCTGACCCTTAATCTGGACTCGATCGCCTTCTGGTTTTTTCGGTTGACCGAAACGGAATCTTCTCCCACCAGAGATTTGATAATCAGCCCTACCCCTTTTCCATCAACTCTCTTTCCAAGCTCTGCCTCTCCTATCGTGGCAAGGCTCTTACCAAGAAGTGGCTCCAGCCCAAACTCTCCTGACAGAGAACAGAGCCTTGGAGAGCAAGTGTTTTCTTTACCAATCAGGTTGCTAAGGGTTCTGCTTACGGTGCCTTTACCTCCACGTTTTTCTCCAACCAACATGAAGGCCTTATGAGTAGAAGTCTGTCCACTTATCACATAAGCGAAAATATTCCGAAGGGCTTCTTTGGTCTCGTCATCCTTAAACCAATCATCTAAGCATTTTTTCCAAACCAAACAATCGGTATTTGGAAGATAATCGAAAGGGAGTTGATTTGTACTGAAATATTTCGAAGAGTGAGGCAAAAGGGATTTTTTCTCTACATGGAATACTCCGTTTGTGAGATTGATGTATGTACCTCCTCTCTCGTCAAACCAACAGTTTCGAGCAACAGAATCCTTCAACATGGTTTTGTCCCGAACAAAATATAGGACCTCAGATACCCTGTGGCCATTTTTGGCTTTGGAGGCTTCAGTTCAGCGGCCCTGGGTCTCTGGGCGACCCTCAACCGTTGCCCACTTTTCCTTTTCGAACAAAACGCCGTTCCCGGGCGTGTTAACAGGGCGTTGGCCCCCTCCCGATTTGGCACTTGTTCTATCCAGCGGCATACGACAGAGCGGAATTGCCGATGAAGAAGGGAAAAATTGTTTGGAGTTGATCCTTAACAGTCGTCTTTTTGAAAAGAAAACGACCGTTACCACTTAATGCCATCCCACAGTCGTTATGGGAAAAAGTTTTAATACATGACCATTGCTTAGAGAAAAACTGAGCCGGGAGCAGTCTGTTTCTACTACCCTCAATCCATCATCTATTGAGTTGGTAAAAAAGAGAGCCTTTTAGAATTAGAAAAACTTAAATAGGAATCAATATGAAAGGCATCGTCTTCACCGAATTTCTCGAAATGGTCGAACAGGAATTTGGATTGGTCATCAGTGATCGATTGATCGAAGAGTGCAATTTAGCTTCTGAAGGAATCTACACTGCCGTTGGCACCTATGACCCAGGCGAGCTGCTCGCCATGGTTGCTAAGCTTTCTCAAATCAAAAACATCCCAGTTCCAGAACTGGTCAAAGCTTTCGGAGTCTACCTCTATAGCGTTTTCAAAAAAGGCTTCCCTGCCTTTTTTGAAGAAAAGGCAAATGCTCTCGAGCTCTTGCTCAGTGTCCACGATGTTATTCACGTTGAAGTTAAAAAACTCTACCCCGAAGCCGTCCTTCCAACCTTTACTTATGATCAGGTCGACACAGGCATCAACATGTATTATCGATCAACCTTAGGGTTGGCCGATCTTGCTGAAGGCTTGATCACCGCCAGCCTCAATGACGATTCTGAAGAGTACACTTTTGCCAGGGAGGATGGGAAAGATGGAGACATTTCCACCGCTACATTCAGCATTCGAAAGGCGACTTAACATTGCCCGGGGAAAACTCCCCCGATCTCAACATCCTTGAACGCTCTTTAAAACGAGAGAAAGCACGTCGAAAAGAGGCCGAACGCCTCCTTGAAGAGAAAAGCCGAGAGCTTTATCAACTCAACCAAGAGCTAGAAAAGCGAGTTGAAAAAAGGACTGCCGATTTGGAGGTCGCACGGGACGATGCCCTAGAAGCCTCCAAAGCAAAATCTCAGTTTCTAGCGAACATGAGTCACGAGATTCGCACCCCTCTCAATGGCATCATTGGGTTCTCAGAGATTCTCATGAGTCGACCCCAAAATCTTGACCACGCCAGTCAACAAAACATTTCCGACATTCACATTGCCTCCATTAATTTAACTGAGGTGATCAACAATATCCTCGATTACTCAAAGATTGAGTCTGGAAAAATGACGCTGTCGATCGAAGACCTTGATCTGAAGGTCCTGCTTCAAAACGCCATCCAGATCACAAAACCCCAATGGCAGGAAAAAAATCAACACATGGAGCTCCATCTTCAAACTTCACTGAAGGAGGCTATTCAAGGCGATCGCTCCAAGATCAATCAGGTCTTATTGAACTTGATCGGGAACGCGATCAAGTTCACCCCCCCAGAAGGACGAGTTCAGGTCCATGCCGATATAGAAAATAAGTGGGTTATTCTGAAAGTCAAAGACAATGGCGTAGGTATTCCAAAGGACAAGATCGAACAAATTTTCCGCCCCTTTGAGCAAGTTGAGAATCACTCTTCACGACAATACGGTGGAACAGGACTGGGGTTGGCCATATCCAGTCGCCTCTGTCAAACCATGGGTGGTAGCTTGGATGTCGAAAGTGAACTGAACCAAGGTAGTATTTTCACCGCGACCTTTCCTTTCCAGCCAGGTCAGCAAAAACTCATCCAACGAGAAGAACTTCAACCCAACGTCAACTTTTCAGGTAAGCGAGCCCTTCTCATCGAGGACAATCCTCTCAATCAGAGGGTCTTCACTCAAATCCTCAAGATGATGAACATTGATGTTACATGTTCATCTGAGGGAGAAGAAGGCCTAAGGCAACTTCAAAAGAGCTCTTTTGATTTCCTTCTCTTGGATCTGCACATGCCCAAAATGGATGGTCGAGAAGTTTTAATTCAAATTCGCAAGGATACATCCCTTGAAAACCTCAAGGTCGTGATTTGTTCTGCCG
>Ga0233432_10000197_pt1 | contig 57250 bp, 54 predicted proteins | sample SI_122_August201_6_FD_179870 | JGI IMG/M metagenome (GOLD analysis project Ga0233432, IMG submission 179870) | Seawater microbial communities from Saanich Inlet, British Columbia, Canada - SI_122_August2016_10_MG | ecosystem: Environmental > Aquatic > Marine > Inlet | place: Canada: British... | reverse complement strand
AAAACTACAGATGATTTAACAGAAGGTACTGCTAATTTATATTATACTGACGAACGAGTAGATTCAAATATAGCAACAAAAACTACAGATGATTTAACAGAAGGTACTGCTAATTTATATTATACTGAAACTTTATTTGATGCATCTTTATCAAATAAAACTACAGATAATTTAACACTAGGTTCTACAAATAAATATTATACTGAAACTTTATTTGATGCATCTTTATCAAATAAAACTACAGATGATTTAACAGAAGGTACTGCTAATTTATATTATACTGAACAACGAGTTAATACCAATATTTTAAACAAAAATATATTTTCAGATAATAGTAATATTGGTATAGGAACACAACCAACTGAAAAATTAGATATTAATGGAAATGTTTTAATAAGAAGTAATTTAAGAGTACAAGGTGATATTTTAATTACTGGTGATTTTAGTAATATCGAAACTCACGTAAAAGTTACAGATCAATTTAAAGTTGAAAATTCAGGAACAGGACCAGCCTTAATAGTAAATCAAACTGGAGATACTGACATTATTGATATACAAGATGATGGAACTTCAGTTTTATTTATAAAAAATCATGGTAATGTTGGTATTGGAACTACTAATCCAAGTCATAAATTAGATATATATAATGGTAATTTAGTTATAAGAACAGACAATGAGAATGGTGATGCATCAATATATTTTGGTACACCACATTCAAGTGCTCAAACTCTTTATAAATGTGCTATAATTGCTGAAGGACAGGGTGACCATTCAAAAAGTAAATTAAATTTTTGTTTATCTGAAGGTGGTAATACAGCTACTGACGCAGTTACTTTAAGTCATTCAAGAATGTGTATAAATCACAATGGTAATGTAGGTATTGGATTAGGAAGCACTAATCCAACACAAAAATTACATATCCAATCCTCAAATCCACAAATATTAATTGGTGATAGTAGCAATGGTAGTGGTCAAATATATTTTGGAAATTCAGGACATGGTGTTGGCAGAAATGCAACTTTACCCAATTTTACAGATGTTAATGATGTTGTATTATATACTGAAGGTGTTGGTGGAACAGGATTACAAACTTCAGGTGGATATTTAAAAGTATCTAGTGCAGGAAATGTAGGTATTAAAACAACATCTCCTCAAGCAAAATTACAAATTGGTAATGGAACACTAGACCCCTCACTTAGGTCAGATGTTGCTATATTAAGTGGTGATTCGGGAGGAGCAAGTGAATTGATGGCTTTATCTTTAGTTAATTCAAGAATTAATGCATATAATACTGGATGTGCTATAGGATTTCATTTAGCTAATATTTGGAGTCCGACTGCTAAAATTTCAGCAATTAATACTAATGTTAATGGTACTGGTAATACATCAACAGATTTAGTTTTTAATACATATCAGGGTTCTTTAACTGAAAAAATGAGAATTGGTGCTAATGGTAATGTAGGTATTGAAACAACATCTCCTCAAGCAAAATTACAAATTGGTAATGGAACAATAGAGACCTCACTTAGGTCAGATGTTGCTATATTAAGTGGTGATTCGGGAGGAGCAAGTGAATTGATGGCTTTATCTTTAGTTAATTCAAGAATTAATGCATATAATACTGGATGTGCTATAGGATTTCATTTAGCTAATACTTGGAGTCCGACTGCTAAAATTTCAGCAATTAATACTAATGTTAATGGTGCTAGTAGTACATCAACAGATTTAGTTTTTAATACATATGAGGGTTCTTTAACTGAAAAAATGAGAATTGGTGCTAATGGTGATGTAGGTATTGGGACTAATAATCCTAATTTTAAATTAGATGTTAATGGTAGTTTTAATTGCACTAGTTTGAATGTTAATGGAACTGCATTTACTGCTGGAAGTAATTTATGGTCTACATCATCACCAAGCACAAGCACTTCTGATATATTTTATAATGATGATAATGCTATATCAGGAGCTGCATATTCTAACGGAAGTATAGTTACAATAACTGGAAATATAAGTGATAATGCGATTACTAGTAAAATGGGTTTAATTGTACAACATAGTAATAGAACACAAGGATTGGGTTTAGGTTATAATGGTATATCACAATGTGGTTCACAGACAGATTTAAGTTTACATTTGAGAGCTAAAGGAACAGGTACTACTCAAATAGGATCAAGTGGCGGTATAGGTCTTAATGTTTCAGATAGTAGAGTGGGTATATCAACATCGCCAACATATCAAGATGCTAAATTATCTATTAATGTTGCGGATGAAGGAACAATGTTATGTAGTCCTGATATTAGTCAATTTTTATGGAGAGTAAATTCATCAAGTAAGTGGGGCATATATTGGTCAACAAATTCTTCTGATAATACTTATTATATTAATAGTGACTCAGATCCAAATCAAATTGTATTTGTTGGTAATAATACAGCAAGAGCAGCGATAGATTTAAATACTGGTGGTTTTTGGACTAACAGTTGGTATAGATTAAAAGGAAATGGTGGTATATATTGGGCCGATCATGGAGGTGGATGGATAATGAATGATTCAACAACAATCAAAGTTTCAGGAACTAAAAATGTACAATGTACAAAAAATTTATATGTAGATCAAAAAATTGGTATTGAAACAACATATCCTCAAGCAAAATTACAAATTGGTAATGGAACAATAGAGACCTCACTTAGGTCAGATGTTGCTATATTAAGTGGTGATTCGGGAGGAGCAAGTGAATTGATGGCTTTATCTTTAGTTAATTCAAGAATTAATGCATATAATACTGGATGTGCTATAGGATTTCATTTAGCTAATATTTGGAGTCCGACTGCTAAAATTTCAGCAATTAATACTAATGTTAATGGTACTGGTAATACAGCAACAGATTTAGTTTTTAATACATATGAGGGTTCTTTAACTGAAAAAATGAGAATTGGTGCTAATGGTAATGTAGGTATTGGAACGACAAGTCCTTCATATGCGCTTGATGTATATGGTGATATTAATATATCCGGTACAGGAAATTTTAAAATAAATGGTTCAGTTATTACACAATATGGAGATGCTGATGTTACACAATTATTAAATAATGGAATAACAAATGGATTAAAAATAAATAGTGGTAATGTAGGTATTGGTACAAGTAATCCTCAATCTCTATTAGATGTTAATGGTGAAATAAAATGTTCAAGTTTTAAGTTAATTGAAGTTCCTATAACAGCAACATCCGCAAAAAAATTAATATTTACAACAGGTGGAATTTATAATACAACTATGGAAGCAAATGGTGATTTACGAGTATCCGGAGATATAACAGCATTTTATTCAGATGAAAGGTTAAAACATAAGACAGATAATATTACTAATGTATTATCAATATTAGATAATATAAATGTATTTAAATATGAAAATAATGATTTAGCAAATAATTTAGGTTTTAAAAATAAAAAATCTCAAATAGGTTTAAGTGCACAAGAAATTAACAAATATTATCCTGAATTGGTTGAATTAGCACCATTTGATAGTGAATATAATATAGAAACAAATAAAAATATATCAAAATCAGGTGAAAATTATTTAACATTAAAATATGATAGATTAGTTCCAATTTTATTACAAGGTATTAAAGAGTTACATTCTAAAAATATTAAATTAGAAAATGATATAGAATTAATAAAAAGTAAAGTAGGCTTATAAATACATTATTATTAAATTTATTTTTATTAAATACAATGCCTTTACAAACAAGTGGTCAAATTTCATTATCACAAATTCAAAGTGAATATGGTGGTGCAAATAATATATCTATTTCAGAATATTATAACAATGCCCCAGATACTACACCTAGTATATCAACAAGTAGAATTAGTAAAATAAGAATGAAAGGTGTTAGTGGAACAATAGATCAAAATGCAGCTATAAGAGAATTTGAATTTGACGGATTAGGTGATTGGGGTGCAGGAGATAGAAGAACAGGTAATAATCAAATAATAATTACAACAAATATTAATACAATTAGCGATTTAAATGCTGATTTAGATCAACAACCAATTAATATTAATGTTGATTTAGTTACAATAAATTCAGCAGATCGATATACATTAACAGGTACGGATTCATTAGAAAATGAATTTCAAAATACTCCATCACATATAGCATCATTGCAAACAATCAACATTATTAAAGGAGCTGAATTAACTTTAAATATAAATACTACACTGACTCATCCATTCATAATAGTTGAATCTAAAAATCATTATGGTAATGATAGTAATAAATACGAAACAGGTGTTACATATTCAACCGTAGGATATGAAACAAATAACGGACAAATAACAGGTTCAATAATATGGGATACAAGTACAAGTGTTTTAGGGTTATATTATGGTATTTGTATTAATCATTCTGCAATGTATTTTGTAATTAATTTACAACATAGTTCAGAAAGTTTAGAACCTCCTTTAAATTCTTGGATTAATGGTTCTAAAGAGTTAGATTCAAGATCTTTAATGGGAAATGGACTTACAATTAATAATGATTATTATATCGAATTTGACTTTGTTGGAAGTGCAACAAAACCATTTTTACTTGATTTTAGTAAATTTAAAATATATTGGAATAAAACTGATATTAGTCAAGATGGTGAGATGGGTACATGGGAACTATCCGTATATAATGAGGATAATGCGCAATTAATTGTTGGAAATATTACATTAACTGAAAATAATATAATTACTACTGTTGTTTCTTCGGGATCATCAACTGATGCAAGTAGTGTAACTAATCTTGGTAAATCTGTTGAATTATGGCATGACGCACAAAATATTGATGGTACTAATAATAGTTCATTGACAAATGGTAGTATAGTTAATACTTGGAATAATTTAATCAGTGCTAGTGGTATCACAACATATGCTGTACAACCTCAATACGCACCTACTTATAATGGCACAGGACTTTATTTTAATGGTGTAAATGCTTATAATTCAACTTTAAACTTAAATCATTATTTTACTATGAATATTTTTGTAGTATGGAAACCAAATGCTCTTCATACTAATCTTAGATGGTTATGGGGACAAGATAACGGTGGTTATGATAGAACCTTAATAATGTATGCCGGTAATGGAACAACTCATTATGTTGGTCGAGGAGATGGTGGGAAACAAAATGCCACATATACATTTACACCAAATATAACTGTAATAGTGAATTGTGAATATAATGCAAGCGGACAGGAAGGTGGATTTTATATCAATAATTCTTTAAATACAAGTTTTACTAGTTTATCGCCAAATGGAACAAATAATACTGTTTTTGGTGCCAGGAATGAAAACGCAGTTCAATATAATGGCAACAGTGGTATAACAGGTGATATGTATGAAATTATTATAATTAATAGACTATTAACAACTACAGAAAGATTAAATATATATAATTATTTAGATCAAAAATGGATAAGTGGGGGAGGTGGAGGAAGCGGTAGTGAAGAATACTCTTTAGAATTTAATTTAAGTCTTCCATCTGCTATCTCTAGTGGTGGATATGTGACAAATGTTGGTTATATACCTTCATATTCTCAACCTTATGTAGCAATAAATTTTAGTGATTTTTATTATCAAGCACCTCCATCTTCTGGTCCACCTACACCTGTTGCCTCATCTATACCAGGTGCATCAGGTGGATTAGGTAACACAGGATATGAAATAATAACAGGACTGTATGCTAATAATACTACTCGTACGGAAGGAACAACAAGTTTTGATAATAGAGGTACTGCAGGCAGAGGTTCAAGTAATAATGTAGCATATATGAATTTAATAATACAAGCAAAACCAGGAGATGTATTAAATTTAATAGGAAGAATCAATACAAGTGGTACTTATAGAGAATATTGTGAATTTTGGGTATGGTTAGGTAGTAGTTGGTCTAGATTTAGTAGTCCTGTCGCTACATTTATAGGAAATAGAGATTTTAGTGTAAATTACACAATTCCTTTAAGTACAGTTGCTGGTAATTATGCATTAGCTGTTGCGTGTTCGTATTATAATCTAGGATCTAGTAGTTATAGAAGTTGGAAATCATACTCGTTGCATGTGTGGACGTAGGGGTTAATGGGGGGCAAGAAAAGCAATTGATATAACTGAAACATCTGTTGTGTATGCTACTTGAGGCGATTATTTAGGTGATACAACTGCCACAAATGGTACTCAATATTTAGGAAATGGAGGTAATGATAGATTTTGTAATAGTGGAAATTGTGGGACAGCTAAAGAAGGAAATGGTGGTTCAGGTATAACAATAATAAGATACCTCAACAACATAACAACATCGCATCATTTAGAATTTAATTTAGGTACTCCATCTGTTATCGCTAGTGGTGGATATGTGACAACTGTTGATTATATACCTTCATATTCTCAACCTTATGTAGCAATAAATTTAACTTCAGGTTATGCGACAAACTATGAAATAATAGCAGGATTTGCTGCTATAAATACTTCAAGATCGGGAGTAAGTGATATTCCTGCTAATTCTACTAATTTAGATATACATACATATGGTTCTACTAATAGTACTAAAATTTATTCAAGATATGACTATAGAATAATACAAGCAAGACCTGGAGATACATTAGCAATAACAGGGAGAATTAAAGCAGGAGGTTATATTGAATTTTGTGAATTTTGGATATGGTTAGGTAGTAGTTGGTTTAGGTTTGACTATGAGTCAGCTAATGTTTCCGGAACTAAAGATTATTTTGTAAATCTAGCACTTGATGATAGTCCAAGAGTGGTAGGTGGTGTTACTCTTCGCATTATTCCAGAAGGTACTACAATATCACCCGGTAATTATGCTTTAGGTGTTGCTTGTTCATATTATACTCTTGGATCATCATCATATAGAAGTTGGAAATCATTTTCTTTGGAAATATATTAAATACAACATCTGATATAGTACATAATTTATATTTTGCGTTTAAATATAGTTAAGTGCGTTTAAGTGCGTTTATTTATATTCGCAATTAATGCGTTTTGATGCGTTTAAATAAAGCTATTTCTAATATTTTTTATGTTCTTTTATTAAAATATGTCTAAATATTCAAGTTCAATTAATAATTTACTACATATAAGACAATCTGCAACTGACAAATATATTGCTATTTGTAATGATAGAGATACTTCTATTATAAATTTAGATGATACAAATATAAAAGCACAATTTAGGGTTTTAGATAATATTTGGACTCCTACAATTAATTTAAATAATATTGTCTCAACATATGATTGTAATATAATTAATATAGGTTCTAATAATACTATATTACAACTTAATAATAAAGTAGGAATTGGAACTGATAATCCTTTTGTATCTTTAGATATATCATATAAAACAGATGCTTTAAAATTACCAAAAGGTAACAATTTAGAAAGAAGTAATATTAATGCTAGCGATGTAAATGATAGAGGATTAATACGATATAATACAGAATTGGATCAATTTGAAGGATATGGTGCAGGTAATGCGTGGGGATCGTTAGGTGGTGTTGAGAATAAAAATACAGATAATTTAACAGAAGGTTCTTCTAATTTATATTATACTGAAGATCGAGTAGATTCAAATTTAGCTTCTAAAAATATAGTAATTACTAAAATTTATAGTTCTGATATTAGTTAAATTATTTTATATTAATATGACTTATAACATTTGTAATTGCTAAATTAACTTTATAATATATTATATAATGTTTTACATAATTATGTTAAATTTTATAAACTAGAATATAATAGATTGTTGTTATTAATTCAACAAATATATCAAAAAATATTTTTATTATTAATATAGAATTACATGTATTTAAAATAAAGTTATACATAATTCAAAGCTTAATTTAAATACATATATTGCTTAATATGCGTAATTTTTCGTATTTCTTTAAAAACATACATTTATAAATATAAAATGAGTGATACTTATCTATACTCCATTAATCGCGTTATTAATATTGATAATAGTACAACTAGTAAAAGAGCTGTAATTGGTACTAATGCTAATCAAATTTATTCAAATTTAGAAGACACTGCTATTACTTCACAATGCAGAATAATAGGTGGAACTTGGACTGATGATTTAGTAGTTAATAATATTGTATGTCATCCATCTAGTGAAGATGCATCATATATTAGTGGTCAAACTAATAATATTCTAAATATAGCTTCAGATGGTAATGTTGTTAATATGAAAGGATCTAATATAAATATTACATCGATAGAAGATAATTCAATAACAAATATTAATGGTAAAACACTTAATATGGGTGAAAATGATAGTATAACAACAATTAAAAATAATGAAATTACTATTACTACTGCAGGTCAAGAGAGCATTACAACTATTAATGGTAAAACACTTAATATGGGTGAAAATGGTGTTACTGGTACTGCTGTTACTCTTTATGGTAAAACTATTAATATGGGAGAACAAGACACTACAACTATTTTACATTCTGAAACAATTAAATTTAATGATAATACTGATGGAACACGGGTTTTAATTGAAAATGGTATTTCTGGTAATAGTAAATATTATACAAGTGGTGCTACTTATAATAGTGGTAGTGGTGATGTTACTTATGGTGCTTTAATTGAAATTGGTAATGGTGTTAACAGTACTCCACAAGATACAACCGCCCATATTAATTTACAGGCAAGTAAAATAACAATTAATGCTGAAGATACATTAAATTTAAGTACAAAAGCATTTGGTTTGGGAACTCCTTCTGATCCAGCTTATTTTGAATTAGATAATAATACTAGTAATATTCAAATTGGTGCTAATGGATTACAAACTCTTACTATGCATGGTTCTAATATTAATATTGGTGAAAGTAATGGAACTGTTAAAATCTTTGGTAATGTTGAAATGTATTCTGAAGGATCAAATATTTTTACTAATACTTTAATAGAAGAAACTTCAGCATTCCATATTCATAATACTGGAACTAAAACAGCTTTAACTGTTATTCAAGATAATTCAGTATCTGGTGTTGGTCATAATTTAGTTGAGTTTTATACACAAGAAAATCAAGACAGAACACCATTTCGTATAGATGATGTTGGTCGTGTTGGTATGGGTGTTGACACTTCTGTAGATTTAAAAGCGTGGTTACATATTAATCGTAATGATCCTGATATTAGTTCTGCTTTACCTGATGATCTTTTATTGATAGAAGATACTGATAATGATGCTACACCTTTTATTATAAAGAAAGAAGGTGATGTAGGTATAGGAACTGATGTTCCAAGATATAAATTAGATGTATGGTCAGGAACATCTTCATTAAATGGACAACAAAATGATGCGGGTAATATTAATGCTAAAGGTATTGCATTTCGTGATGTTGTTTATATCAAACAAAATCATACTAATCGTATTATGTATGCTTTAGGTAATAAATTATATACTCATCCTGCTGGTGATTTTACTCATTCGTGTGTAACAGGATTTACATTTACTTGGAATAAAAATGATGTAGCATATGCTAATACTGATAATAGTGGTGTAGATCCACTTTTACCACCTAATAACGATGGAACTTTTGTTTTTAGAATGACTTGTAAATTACATATAGCTGGTAATGATGGACACGTTGCTTTCCGTAGATTTGAAATATTCGTAAATCCACAGAATAATGTTGCTGACTTTAACAAAGAAATGCCTGCACACGTTACAATTGCTGATATGTTTGATTCAGCTTATGATCATTACGAATTCCCCGTTGAACCACTTGTTAAAAAGATCTCTACTGATACTTGTCAATTACAAATTAAATGGAAATTACGTAATACTACTGGTGGAATTACAATGCCTACAACATCAAGAGCTTATTTAGATGTTGAGTTCTTTGGACACGAGAATATTGGAGATGTTAGAGCAGAACCATTAAATGCGTATGATATTGTTAATGATGGAGAGTTAACACCAGTAGTATAAAATAATAAAATAAATTATTAATCAAGGAGTATAATCTATCTAACACAATGCTTACTACTTCCTGATATACAAGCATAACAGTCGCAATTAAAATCTTCAATTGCTTGCGCTTTTGCTATAGTTTCATCAACATCTTTTGTTTTAGATTGTTTAATGATATTTAATTTTTCTTTTACCATTGAAATGATTTCATCTTCATTGTAATTATCGATATCAAATTGAATAGTAATTGTAGTTTTACAACCAAAATTTGCTTCAATGCTAGTCATTGTATTTTTATGTTTTTTTTGTTTAATCATTTTTATATAAAAAATGATTGTATTATTACATTTATTTACGATGGATTCACTAACAACATTTAACGATAATGGTTTGATGATAAACGATTGCCATAATACAAATATTTATATGATGTTAGTAATTAGTAGTTTAGTATTTTTGTTAATGATAAATTGGATATACTTTGTATGTCTTAAAACTAAATCTAATACAGAACTAGAGGTTAAGATTGATAAAATAGATAAAAATCTAACAAATTTGGTAAAAATCTTTCGTGAATTAAAGAAAATTGATTAAAAATGATATTAATATATAATATATTAATTATATAATGAAAAAAGGATTAAAAAGAGATACAACTGATAAATTTTATACTAAAAATAATATTGTTATTGAATGTTTAGATAACATAAGCAAATATATTTCAATCAAAGATGATGATATTATAATTGAACCTTCCGCAGGTAATGGAGCATTTTTATTAGAATTAAAAAAACAATATCCAAATAATAAAATATTAGCATTTGATATTAAACCAGATATTGAAGAAATTAAAGTTTTAGATTTTTTAAAATTTGATTATGAACCTATTAAAGATAAAACTATACATATAATTGGAAATCCTCCATTTGGTCGTCAATCTTCTACGTGTAAAAGTTTTATCAAATATTGTTGTAAGTTTGCTACAACAATTTCGTTTATTTTACCAAAAAGTTTTAAAAAAGAAAGTTGTAAAAAGATATTTTTACTTGATTTTCATTTAAAGTTATCAATTGATTTAGATGACGATGCATTTACATTAGATGATAAAGATCATAATGTTCCATCAATTTTTCAAATATGGCAAAAAGAATCTACAAAACGTTCAGTAATAAAAGATGAAATATCTAAATATATTTCTTTTGTTAAAAAAGAAGATAATCCCGATTTATCAATAAGACGCGTTGGTGTAAATACTACAAAATGTGATAAAGAAATTGATGATAAAAGTGTTCAAAGTCATTATTTTGTTAAAGTTAAAGAGGATATAGATGTAGATAGTTTTTTGGAGAAGTTCAATAAATTGACTTTTAATGATAAAGATAATACAGTTGGTCCTAAATCTATATCTAAACCTGAATTAATTAAAACTGTTAATACTATTCAATTTTGAAATGGTCTTTAATTATACTTTCTAAATCTGAAAGATATAACAATATGTTATTTTCAAAACCTTTTGAAAATATTTTATAAGTTTTATTTTTACTTTTTATTAATTTTGGATATTCCGCTATTAAACAAATAGTTTTATTATCATCATTTGATTTATTATGTAAAATATATTTTGAAGCCCTATTTGTTTGATGACCACCACCAATTAAAGATATTTGGTTCATACCAATTATTGCTTTATTAAGTTTTGTATTTAGAATATAAAAGTCTGGTATTTCGTCTGTTTCTAAATTACTACATTTCTTTTCGAATTGAATATCATAATCTTCATCTAAAAATGTAAATTGTAATATTTTATTTTTAATTATATTATTAAATTCATTGCCTCTTACTGCACCTTTTGTTCCTGGAGGAATTAGAAATTCTAAACAAAAATCTTTATTATTAATTATATTTGTAATTTGTTCTTCAGTAATATTAGTTTCTTTAAGATATTTCTTTAGATTATTAATTTTATTTTTTACTGATGAACATTCGATATATTTATCATATAATGTCTTATCATCAAGGCTTTTCCATATTTCTATATTTTTATTATATTTATTTCTAATTTGAAGATTTAGCTCATCAATATTATTTTGTTGTTCTGTCATTTTAATTTTGATTTAAATCGCTATCATTTTTTAATAATTATTTTTATTTAATAATAATAATACTATGTTTAAACAGTCTTCTTTAGATAATATGTACTCATCAACCTATTATACAGATGTTAAAAGAGATGAATTAATACGTGGAACTAAAATGTATAATAAAGCACAAAATCCTATGGAAACTGGAATAGTTCCTAGACCTGCATTTGCTTCAATGTTTTCAGAAATTGAAGATAATAATGATAATCTAAGTGGTATGAAAATGGAAAAAGAAGATTATATTCATAACAATATGGTTCCTTTTCTAAAAGGAAATGTAACACAAAATGTTGATGTTGAAAGAATGTCTAATTATACTGATCGTATGAGTGGTAATGATTCTTTGTATATGAAAAAAACAGAAGTTCCTTGTTTATTTAAGCCAAGTATTAATGATCAAGTTTGTTCTAGAGGAATGCGAAACAATGATGAATTTTTAAAATCACGTGTTGTTGATCCTTTATCCAGAAATAATGAATTTCCTATACAACAAATTAGAGTAGGACCTGGTTTAAATCGTGGTTATTCTTCTGCTGGTGTTGGTGGTTTTCAACAAATAGATGCTTTAAGATATGGTGCTCCGCCTGATTTACAAGCAAATAAACCTAAAACTGATCAAACTAGTAAGACTTTTCAAATACCATTTCAAGGACCTAAAACAAATAATGTAACAAAAAGATCTATGACAGAAAATGTTGTTAAAAATCTACCTGAAAGAACATTTGAACAAAATAAAGAAAACTTCTTTGTTACTACTGGTGCTTACACCAAACCAACCGAAAGAAGTAATCAAAATGTTAAAGAAACAAACGCACCTTTAGGACATATTGAATATACTGGTGGTGCTAAAGATACTGTTAATTTACAAAATACAAATGATGATTATGGTAAAGCAAATGTTGTTGTATATGATAATGAACGTAATAACTATGAAACTAAGACCGTTGTTACCAATTTAACTAGTTTAGTTAATGCTGTTGTAAATCCTCTAGTAGATACAATGAAAAATAGTATTAAAGAATATTTGATAGATGCACCTAGACAGGAAGGTATGATGAATCCTCAAATGCCTCAAGCAGTTACTGTTCACGATCCTAATGACATTACTAGAACTACTATTAAAGAAACAACTATACACGATGCAGAAAAACTAAATCTTAAAGGCGAAGATGGAACTTATAGTAGTATTCAAGATGATGCTAAAACTACTACTAAAGAAACAACTATACACGATGCAGAAAAACTGAATCTTAAAGGTGAAGATGGAACTTATAGTAGTATTCAAGATGATGCTAAAACTACTACTAAAGAAACATTAATACACGATTCCGCTAAATTAAATGTAAAAGCAGGTGAAGGAACTTATACAGAGATGCAAGATAAAGCAAGAACTACTACAAATGAAACCTTAGCGGTTAAGGATGTTTATCGTAATATAGGTGGTGTTGTGTATAAAACCGTAGCATATAGCACTGATCTAGTTGCTAAAACAACAACTAAAGAAACTACAATACATAAAACTGAAGGATTTTTGGGTGGTATATTGGAAGGTTTATTCGGTGGTTATTTATCAAGCAAACCTTTTGCTAAAGATACGAATAAACAATCAACACATAATGAATATATGGGTTCTGGTAATACTAATGTTAAAGAACAAATGTCGCATTTGGCTACCGACAATGCTGAAATAGACGGAACACGTGAAAAGATCTTAATAGATGCTGGACATACACCGAATGGTGGTCAAAGTAGTTTAAGTAAAATTAATAATGGTAATATTAATATGAAATCAAATAAAAGTATTTGTGAAAGTTTAGCACCACGTAAAATGCATAACGTTGAAAAAGTGTATCAAGCAACACCAAATAGCAATGTTAATGGTATAACTAAAGAAAGCTCACAACTTAATTCTTATGAAAATAGATTAGATAAATTCACATTAGGTGCTTTAAAAAATAATCCGTTTAATATACAGGTTAATCCTATATAAATAGATTTTATATTTCTTTTTATTCTAATAATAATATGACATCTTCGGAAAAAATTAGTTTCACTTATAATCAATCTATTGATCTTGTTACAAAAGAATTAGAAAATACTAAAATAGGTCAGGATGCTGGAACTAATATTACAGGAGAACGAAACATTATATTAGGTAAAGATACTGCTTTTAATTGTATTGATATTAATGATAGTATTGTTATAGGTTATCGATATGGTTTTAATTTAACTGAAAGTTCTTCTAATTTAGTTTATATAGTTAATAATGGTATTGGTGGTGATGAAAGATTGCTTGCTGATAATAATTCTATAATGATCGGATCTTTAATAGGTAATAAGTTAATTTACAATAATAATAATAATATTATAGGTTTTAATTGTATTAATAATATTGAATCTAACATAAGTAATAATATTATTCACGGATCTTATGTTGGTAATGAATTAATTTCAGGTATTAATAATACTATTGTAGGTAATTATAATTTAAATGAAGCTATTAATGCTATTAATACTATATATATTGGTGGATATAATACTGGTTATGATCTTTATCAATCTAATTTAATTATTATTGGTAATAATAATTTAATTAAAGAAAATCCTATAGTTATTGGTAATTCAAATATCATTAATACTGTTAGTAGCATTGGTATAGGTAATAAATTAGAATCTTACAATGTTTTAAAAGCAGTAAATTATCTAAATACATTTGACCCTATATTAAATAGAAATATTATTGATAGTCTTAAATTAAATGATTTAATTGTTAAGGGTAATTATATATACCAATCACCTCACAATCCTACTGAACTATCTTTAAATAATAATCTAAATTATAAAAAGCTTGATATTAGGCTTGATTTATTTAGTAATATTAAATTAGATAATGATTTTACATATGATGTTAAATATAGTTTAGATAACGATAATATTTATAGATTCACGGAACCTATTATTGTTAATACTATATTTGATACCAATTCTATTAATTTTCAATATAATAATATGAATGATAATTTTAAAATTTATATTACAAAATTACCAACATATTCTCACGTTCCTAAAAGATTGTATAATCATAATGAAACTATTGTTCTTGAGCAATATTTAGAAAATGCTAATATATTTGAAGATAATTTTACTGTTAGTATAGTTATTAATATTGAAGATGTATCGTATTTATCTAAAAAATCTTATGATATTAAAGTTAATTTTAATAATTTTAATAATTTTAATATTACAGAGATATATGGTGATTATGTTTCTTTAGATTGGTTTGAAAATACATTACACATTGTTAAAGGTGATTCTAAATTAACTATAGCTAATAAAGTATTTTATACTGAAGAAGTGTTGATAACTAGTAGCAATGCTAGTTGGAATGATGGAACTTATATTTTTGAAAATACAGTTGATCATATAATAGTTAATGGTAATAATATTAATATTAATGATAGTAATATAATTATTAATAATATTACAAATGTATATGATACAACTATAAATACAGAATGGTATATGTTTTCAAGTAATTTATTTTATATTGGTTATAATAATATTGATGATTTTATATATATTGAAATACCACCAAAATATGGTATAATTAATACTAATTTAATTGAGATTAAAGATGTTAATTTTATAAGTATGGTATATATAATAACTGAAGATCGTGATGATGAAATGACTATTCGTGTATTAAATAAAGATAAAACAAAATTAAGTGATATTTTTGTAATAAAGTTAAAAAATTATGTTGTAAATAGAATTAATAATTTAAGTAGATCTTTAATAGATGATTTATATTATGTTGATAATAATATTATTTTAAATCCTAATATATCTGGGGTTTTATTAGAATATATTAATAATTGTAATATAAATTATATAGATTCATTAATTCATTATGATACACAAATAGATACAAATATACTTGAAAATGAAATTACAATTGATATATATCCATTTAATAGAGTTAATATATATGAAGAATTGATTAACTATGGATTTAAAAATATTGACGAATCTAATATTTTTATATTAAATAAAAATATTGAGAATGGTTATATAGATGGTAAAGATTATATAAATTCAACTAATATTAATGATACTATTAAAATATTAATTGGTCTTAATAGATACAATTATGATTCAGTTAATGTATATAATATTGTATTTAATGTTATAAATAATTATGTATTTGAATATACTACCCAATATATTTATGATGATTTAGATCTTTTAAAAACATTTAAAGTTTCTAACCATTCTAATAATAAAATATTTATTTATGATGGTATTGAAGCAATAAATTTAGATAATAAATATATTAATTCTAATTTTAATAATTTTAAAGTATTATTTGGTGATAACATAGAAAATATTAATTTAGAATATTATCCTGTTGTAAATGATTTCGAAGTTTTACAAGATGCTTATTGGTTTAAACAAATATTTAGTATTACGGAAATTAATGCAGAACATAGTATAGAATATATATTTGAAAATGGTATAAGTGATTTTACAATAACCTTAAATGTATTTATAAAATTATATGAACAATTTAATATTGAAAAATTTAAAAAGTATAAGTTTGCTATAATTTTAAATGATACTGAGTATATATATGATGAAACGAGTGGATTAAATTATAATAGTAATAATGTAATAACTATAAATAATACAGTTGATGTATTAAATAGGTTAAAAATAATTTATAAATTAGGTGAAAATATTAATAATGAAGGTGAAAATATAACTAATTACTTTTTGCAAATTAATTTTAGTGATTTAAGTATTGAATATAAAATAGATAGTGGAACTAATATATTATATGGTAGTGATGTTAAATGCTATGGTTATGAAAATATTGGTTTAGGATCTTTATATAATTTATATGGTAATAATTCTATTGTAATTGGTAATAAAATTGGTAGTGAATTTATAAACAATAGTATTATATTTGGTAATAATAGTTTTAATAATGTTATACCACGCAATCTAATATCAATTGGTAATAATAATTACAATGATATCGAAGATAGTTTATTATTTGATGAATTATGTTCTAAGAATCCTATTATAATAGGACATAATTTGGATTTTAATAGTAATAATATAATTAATATTAATAATATTATTATTGAAACGGATGATAATATTATAATTGGAAATAGTGATAAAAGACTTATAATATCAAATATTGATTATGAGGATATTAAAAATAGACCTAAAATATATAGTAATTATAATGATCTTGATGGATTACCTGATTTAAGTTTATATGTTACACATCAGGTATTAGACAATTGTAATTATGTTAGTGATTCTATGTTGTATGATAATATGCAAAATTTTACAGGACAACATATAACATTTTTTAAAGAAACAAAAGAGTATAATGGGTATATAGTATGCGCAGATGGTTTTTATTATAATAGATCAATTTCGAATTATTCTAAATTTAATTTAAAACAAAATATTAATATTATTGAAAGTTTGCCAAATGTTATACTATCAAATAAAATTAAAGATCCTGCTGTATTTGGTGTAATTTCAAATAAAATTAAAAATAAATCTTATGAATCTGCAATAAATGCAATAGGTGAAGGTGCAATATGGGTATCTAATTATAATGGTAATTTAAATAATGGTGATTATATAACTTCTTCTGTTATACCTGGAATTGGTATGAAACAAGATGATGATCTTTTACATAATTATACTGTAGCTAAAATAACAATGAATTGCGATTTTAATCCAAATTATATTCCTTTACAAAAAATGAAAACAGACGGAACTAATATATTATTTAATGAAAATAATGATATCATATATGAATATGAATATGATGTTAATAGTAATATTAAATATGATTATGAATATGATGTAAAATATGTTAGATTAAATGGAGATATAATTAATAAAACTACTTATGATTTGGAATTAAGTAAAAATATGAAAGTATATAAAATAGCTTTTGTTGGATGCACATATCATTGTGGTTAATTAAAATATTAAATAATAAACAATGATATTATATACAATAATAATAATAATAATATATATTATATTTAATTATTTAATATCCACATTAGCATTTAATCCACCATTAAAACCAACATATACAGTTAAAGATATTGATTATTTGTATGATAGCATAGCTATTAAAATAATTAGAAAAGAAAGTAATAAAGTAATATTATTTAATCATAATAATGCTGATGATATAGGTATATGTAAGAGTTATTGTAGTTGGTTATCTAATTTTACAAATTGCAGTGTTATATTATATGATTATATAGGTTATGGATTATCGTATAAAGGAACATTAAACGAATATAATTTATTAAAATCAGCAGATACTGTTTATTATTTTGCAATTGAAAAATTAAATATAAATCCAAATAATTTAATTATAATGGGTAAATCTTTAGGAACTGTTCCAGCTACATATTTATCAAATTATACAAATAATGGATTGATCTTAATATCTCCAATGTTATCAGGAATACAAATATACTATGATATACCATTTTTAGATAATCTATGTTTTCCAAATAATTATAGAATAAAAGATGCTACAAATAAAATAGCAATAATACACGGAACTGTAGATAAATTAATAAACATAAGACATACATATGAATTGATAAAAGTAATAAAAATATATTGTCCTGATAATTATTATAAACCATTAGTAGTTAAAGCAGGTCATAATAATATTGAAACTAATAATACAAGTATATTTATAAATTATATAAATAATTTTATTGGGTGAGATTTTCAATATTTTCTAATTCTTTATCATTTTCAATATCAATTTTATCTTTTTCATTTGGTAATATATTATTGTATTCTTTTGATATTATTTTTTCTTTAATAAACTGTTTTTTTTCATCATCTTGAACATTACTAGTTAAACCAATAACCTTTCTATTAAGTATATATTCAATTACGAAGAATGAAACAAATATAGTTATTAACCAAATAATAAATAACCAAATAAAATTACTAATTCCTTTAACTATATCAAATACAAAAGGATATTTTATAGCTAAAGGTGATATAAGACTTAATGATGAAACTAATTTAATAATATTAGGATTTATAATATCACTAACAATTGATTTAAGTAAATCAGTAGTTGCAATACCAATAGCAAAACCTGAAGCTGCTACTAAAACTTTATTTTTGTAAGTATATTCTTGAAAATCTTTATAAAATTTAGTTAGAAAGAGATCAATTAGTTCCATATTTATTTATAAAAATGATAACAATTTTGTAGTATATTACAAAATGGCAACAAATCTATTGATAGATTTTGAATCTAAACTACCTGATGATCTTGTAGAGTATATTTATACCAAGGTTATTTATACTGTTCCTAAAGATCTTTTAGATCAAATTAAATATCGTTATAAGATTAAAAAATATATTAATATTATTAAAAATATTAGTATAAATGAAAAATATGCAATGTTATATGATATATTGATAGTATATTACAGTGTTATTAGTAATGATGTAAAATATGTTAGATATAGTGATTTAAATGTTCCTAACAATCTATTAAATGATATAGTAGATACTATAGAAAATAGTAGTAATTCTAATAAAAAAATAATTAATATATGTATTAATTATTTATTAGAAATACCTTTTTGTCATATAAAGTATATATTTAAAAGAAATAGACCTTATATTTAATTTTATTATTTAAAATTAAATGATAAATCATTTAGATCTATGGGATGTAGGACAAAAAGTTAATATAAATAAATATCCAAAAAAATATCATAAAGCAGTTAAGATGCGTTTAGAACAACAAAAATACAAATTTAATAAAACAGATACAAGTTTAAATTTATTTAGAACATTATTAAATCAACCTGCAAATATTATAACACCTAGTTCTTTTTGCGATTATATCAGTAAGATATTTAAACTAATTAAAAATACAAATGTAATAATCAAAGATACAAAACAATTAAAAGAGGAAGGATTAAATCTTATTTTATCGGTAGATCATTTAACGGGTCATATGTTAATTGTAGAATATAATGGTAATAAAAATAGTAAAAATACAGATTTGGTAATAGTTGGTAAAGGAGTTACATTTGATGCGGGAGGATATACATTAAAACCTAAATATGCGATGAATAATATGCATTTGGATAAAACGGGTGGAACAATGGCATTATACTTATTATACGAACTTGCTTTAAATAAAACTAAAAAAAATATAACAGTATGTGTTCCATTAGTTCAAAATGATATTTCACATATGGCAACAAAACCCGGTGATATTATAACATCTTATTCAGGTATAAAAGTTGAAATAACAAATACAGATGCTGAAGGTAGATTAATATTAGCAGATGGTTTATCATATTGTATAGATAAATATAAACCTAAACGTATTATTGATATGGGAACTTTAACTGGTATAGATCAATGTAAGACATCTTATGCTTATTTTAGTTTATCTTATAATATGAAAAAACAATTAATTAAAAGTGCAAAATCTTACGGAGAAGAGATAAAAGAATTAAGTATAGGAAAAGAATATATAAAATATACAAAATCAACAAGGGCTGATATAAAAAATGCGGAATTTGGATGTGCTGATAGAATGATAGTGTGTTTATTTTTATTAAACTTTATACCAAAAAAATATTATAGTAAATGGATACATATTAACCTAAGTGATATGACGGTTAAAAAGGATTTAGCAATTTTGGAAGGTAGCTATAGTATTATGGATTTCATTAAAAAAATACATACTACATAAAGTAGCATATTCTTGTATAATTTAGAAATTAATATATTATTATAAACATTTTCTAAATTATTATTCATAATATTAAGATTTGATTTTAGTGTATATTTTTCATTATTATTGCCGTATTTATCAATATATTTTATAAGTTTATTAATATTATTAACTATTAGTTTAGTTTCATTACATTCATTATACATTTAACAAATAGTTATTTTGATTTTTTTATATCATATTTTGGAGGATAAAAGCATACTAAAATTAATGTTTCAATTGCAAGATCTTTATTATTATGAAAACAATATTGATGTTCTATATCACTTGCGTGTTCTATAAATTGTGATTTATACGGAGTTATATTTAATAACTCTAAACTAATATCCGTAATAGAATATTTACGACATTTTTTAATTATTTTTTTTATACCTGTTAGTGTTGGTTTAGTAGTAATAGTTTTAATTGGTATAACATCAATTTTAATATTCTCGACTGGTATTCGCACTAATATAAATCTGCTTAAAATTGGTTTATCAATTTTAGATCGTTGAATAGTGGTAGCAATAAATTGTGTAGTATTATTGTATTTTTCAAGAATAATACGTAAAATAGTCATACATTCTTTATCACATTGTTCAATATTAAATAAAATAATTTTACGTATAGTATTATTGATAGTAGTAGTTTGTATTAATGATTTAATAAATTGTAAAATATGTATATTAATAACTGAGAAAGTTAAGTATTGACTATTTTCAAGATATCTAATATTTTTATGTGTTCTTATTTGATTATGAAGAGAATTATCAATTATTTTATCATTAATAGTGTTATTAGTACCATAATATAATATATTCATATAAACATTTTATAGATTTAAATCTTTAAATGGATAAGCAACAATGTTTGGATATCTTAGGATTAAATGAAACAGCAACAGAAGCGGATATTAAAAAAGCGTATAAATCTATAGCATTAAAAACGCATCCAGATAAATTAGTTGATTTAGATGATAATGAAAGAAATGAAAAAGAATTGCAATTTAAAGAAGCTTCTGAAGCGTATAAAAGGTTAATAGATAATAATTTTTCAGACATATTTGATGATATATTTGGTGATAGTGAAGGAATGGCAAGTATGTTTGGTGGTAGTGAAGGAATGGCAAGTATGTTTGGTGGTAGTGAGGGTATGGCAGGTATGTTTAGTGGTAGTGAAGGTATGGCAGGTATGTTTAGTGGAATGGCAAATAAGTTATTTCAATCGCAATCATTTCAAAGTATATTTAAAACATCTGTAAAGATAACGTATTATGATCTTATTTATAAAAGAAAATTAGAAAAACAATTTAATTTATGTGGAATACCAACAAAAGCAATTATAGATTGTTCTAAATTTCCTAAACAGTTTATAACACGAAGTTTTAATGGATTAAGTTCAACAGCTGAAATTGATTTTAAATTTGAAGATGATGATGTATATGAAAGTATTATTCATCAAAATGGAAATGTAGATTTAATATATCAAATGAAAATATCACATTATGATTATTATAAAGGATTTAATCATTCTTTTGTTCATATTGATGGAAATGATGTAAGTTTTAAAGTTAAAAGAATGTCAAAGAAAACTTTAAAAATAAAAAACAGAGGATTAAATGGAGGAGATTTATTAATCAAAATAGTTTTATATAATCCAAGTAATAGCAAGTTAAAAGATATAAGTAATGAAGAATATGAAAGTTTTTTAAATACTCTTAACGCACTGTGTAATGATAAGTAAAAGTATATAAAGACAATTATGATAATAATGATTAAAAAAGATGCCTGCTAAAAAAGTAGATAAAGTTGAAAAAGTAGATAAAGTTGAAAAAAGTGGTGGTAAAGCCAAGGATGCCAAAGTAGCTAAAGATACCAAAGTGTCTAAGGATGTTAAAGATTCTAAAGATTCTAAAGAGTCTAAAGTAAAAAGCAAGAAGGTAGAAGTAGTTTCATATGAAAATTCAAAACTAGCTGAATTGATTGAGGCTATTGCAAATATGGATAAAGAGTTTAAGGCAATCAAAACCCTAGTAAAACTTGTTATTAAGGAGAACGATAAGAAGGAAAAGATCCTTAAGAAAGAACGTGATCGTAAGGAAAAAGCTCGTTTGAGTCCCAGTGGTTTTGCTAAACCAACTGATATCTCAACTGAAATGTGTGATTTCCTAGAAATTGCACACGGAACATTGATGAGTCGCACTGAGGTTACTAAGAATATTAATACATATGTAAGCAAGAATAATTTGAAAGATCCTGTGAATGGACGTATTATCCGTCCAGATGCAGCATTGAAGAAGCTTCTTCGTGTTAAGGATGGTGATGAAGTTACTTTCTTCCATATGCAAAGACTTCTCAATCCCCATATCAAGCCTTTTAAACAGGCAACTCCTGCAACAGCTTAAATTTGTTTTGAAATTATTTTTATATAAACACTATATTATCATAGTATATATAATGTTTAAAAATAAATTAAATGAAAATATTAATTATATTTATATTATTTTAAAGAATCCAAAAGATATTAATACCATACGTAAATCGTTTAAATTTCTTAAACGTGATTTTACAAGTTATTGGTATAATAATTTGGAATACACATATGAAATAGGAAATGATAATCAATGTTTATTTAAACATTCTTTGATTGATATGGATGAAACAGATGATTATACAATATTAATGTATAATGATTCTAAACAACCAATATATGTATTTCCTTGTGTAAATAAAATATCTTTTAAAGATTCTTATACTATAGAAGAATATAAAATTAACAATCGTTTATCATTATGTATTAAAGATAAATCAATATATATAAGTTTTAAATACTCATCAAATTGTGATATTGATAGTAATATAAAAAATATTGAAAATTGTATTAGCAAATGCTGATAGGTATCCATTTATCAAATTCTTTAGAATATGAACACCTGACAGATTTAGAAAAATTTAAATTAGTATCTTTAAACGCATTACGAATCATATGACTTTGCTTAATAGTTTGTATAGATAAATATTTATTATCTTCTTTTACTTTATAAATATCAGGTAAATCAGTTTTAATAACAGATTTAATATTATCTGTTTTTAGTGTAAATTCAATATTATCTTTTGTTTTTATTGATACAGATTGAATAATGTTATCATCAATATTCATAAGTTTGGGTTTATATTTTAAATTGTAAGCCCAAAAATATATACCTCTTACAGAAAATGGATATTCAAAACCTGATATTTTATTAAGTGTATCTACGCATAAATTATAATAAGGTTTTATACGATACTTGCAAATATCCATAGGATAATCTTCAGTATATTCATTATCTAACAAATTATTTAACATTGCAAGTCGTTCGGGTAATTGAAACTTTGTTAAATGTTCTCCTTTATAAGATATAATATCTGAAATTAAAAAAATCCATTTTTTATTATAACAACATACCATTTCACCATCTATTAAAGTGCCATTAAATAGATTAGGATCAAATAATCCTTTTGCTATAATAATTCTTGGTAATTGATACGTAGGATGTATTTTTTTATCAATAAAATAAATTATTTCTTTATCATCATACTTTGTCATATACAAAAAATAAGGATTACCATTTGTTCTAATTGATACTACGTGAGGTGTAGCTGTAATATGACTTACACTTTCATCCGTTAATCTAAAAAAATGTTTTTGTATTATTTTTACATTATATTTTTTATCAATTTCCTCTAATATATCGGTTTTAATATCATTTGATTTGATATTATATGCTACTCTATCACAAAATGATATAATACCCAAATGCATTACTATAATGATAATATATATAATAATCTTTATATGTTAAATCGTAATGGTTTATTTTGTATTCTACCATTATTGCTATTACAAAAAATGTTATCAGTTGGTATATCTTCTCTAGCGGGTTGATATTGAGATAATAATTCTTCGGTTGGTTCTTGATTTTTAGTAATATTAATATCATTTGATATTTGCGACATTCTTACATCATAAAATTTAACATTAGAGTTATTAACTGGAGTATCAGGTTTTTTTAAAATGGATTTAGGTTTTTTAACTTCTTTTATTGTTTTTTCAGGCTCAATGCTTTTATAAAATAATAATACTATTGCAATTATAAGAAGAAATATAATAATAACATATTCTAATTTAAGTTGATTGGGTTCTATAATCATTTATTATAATAAGACATTCCTTTTTTAATATTAATTACCTTTATGGAATCGCTTATATCTTTACGATTATTTAAATCTTTATTATTATTAATAATCCACCAAAGTCTTTCGTAAGCATCAGTATCCGTTTCAAAAGGTTGTTTATTTAGTTTGTAAATTTTATTTTTAATAAAAATAACTACAACATTCATAATGTGTATATATTAGTATAATATTTATCAAATGTTTATATAGAATGACTACATCTGTTAGCGAAGATGTTTATAATGATACATTGATTGATGATTTTATGAAAGAATATACTGTTTTAGATAATTCTAAACAGTTGATGGTTGATATAATACGCAAACCTATATATGATATTGAAGAATTACGTAAAAGACAAAATGTAATTAATATGCCTGATATAACTATTCAATTAAATCATTTAAAAAATTTAGAAGAAGATGTTAATTATATTGTAAATTTAGATTATAAAAAAATAAATGCTGATAATGAATTTTTAGGTGCTTTATTTCCTAATAGTTGGTATAATTTTCCTATTAATTTGACATACCCTACAATAGAATTATTTCATTTGTATAAAGTTTATTCTGTTCCTTTAATGCAATTTATATCACCAATAAGTATAATATTAGGACCTTATTATTATATTAAAACTGTTTTAAAAATTGATTTTTCATTATTTAAATATGTAAGTATATTATGGAAATCTTTAAAAGCTATTATAACTGCTTCTTATAGTGATATTAAATATTCTTTGGTAAAATGGATAACTGTTTTAATATATTTTTCATTATATGTATATGGTTTATGGCAAATGGTTGATTATTCGTATTATTTACATAATTTACGTAATGATCTTTCTACTAAAATATCTAATGTTAAATCTTTTATTACTATATGTTCTAAATTATTTGAAAATATACCGGATGAATATTGGAAATTAAATGATATATATTATGATAAATCTTTCATTATTAATGGTGATCTTACTGATGTATATTGCTTTTGGACAAATACATCTAATTATAGAATACGAATGAAACAAATATTAGAATGTATTAATTATATGGATGTTGCTAATGTAATTTCTAAATTATATCATAATAAAAATTGGTGTAAAGTTAATTATGATAACAATTCTAATACTAAAATAGTTGGTATGAGATCACCATTATTGGATGAAGATCAAGTTTGTAATCCGGCTTATTTGAAAAAACATTTGGTAATAACTGGACCAAATGCAGGTGGTAAAACAACTTATGTTAAGAATATTGTTTTAAATATAATATTAGCACAAACTATTGGTATTGCTATGGCTAATAAAATGACAACAAATACATACCATATTATTCAAACATTTATGCGAGTATCAGATGAAGTAGGAACACGATCTTATTTTGAAACAGAGGTAAAATATTGTTATGATTTATTAGATAAAGCAAGTAAAAATAAAGAACAAAATATATTATTCGTAATGGATGAACCTATGCATTCTACACCACCAATTGAAGGACAATCAACAGCCTATGCTGTATGTGAATATATTAATAATAATTTTAAAAATGCTAAACTTATAGTTACGACACATTATCATTCTTTAATAGATTTAGGTTATACTTATAAAGAAAGTTTTATTAATTTATCTATGGAAGCTATACAACAAGACGAATATGATTTTAAATTTCCATATAGAATTAGAGAAAAAGAATCTAAACAATGTATAGCTTTAGAATTACTAGGACGTGAGATGTTTCCAGATGAATTAATTAAAAGTGCGATTAAAATGAAAAATAGATTATCTAATGTTGATGATAAATGATATCATTAAGTAGTATTCTTAACCGTTTAGATCTTGTTTTTTATATCGTAATTTTCGCTATTATTTATGTAGCTATTATATATTTATGGAAAAAAATAGCACAACTTGAAAGTTCTTTTTATAAATTAGAAACAACTTTTGCTACGCAGTTGTTGTATAAAAATAAAGAAAATAGTGCAAATCAATTTGCAGAAGATATGTTTATGAAAGTATTTGATAATAAACCTGAAGAAAATGTTGAATCTCCTAAAATAGAAATTGTTCCTGAACAACCTACAGAAATAATTGAAGATCCTATTATTTCTGAAATAACAGAAATATTAACACCTTCCGTTGATGATAATGTATTTACTAAAACAAAATTGGCTAAAATGTCAGTAGAACAATTAAAAGAACATTGTGGTAATTTTGGTATTTCTACAGAAGGAAATAAACCAGAATTAATTAATAAGATTCTTGCTCATCAAAAATAGAACGAATATATTTTATATCAATTAAAGGTAAATAAGGAACATATTCCCATTCGTGTTTTTTAAGATATTTAATAAGTTTATAATCCGCTACAAACATATATTCTAATCCATATATTGGATCTATCATATACTTTTGTAAGGTTTTTGGTAAAACATTAATGCTTGTTTTAGGCATAACTATTAATAATTGTTCTTTTGAGTTTATAAAATGATTATTATAATTAGGTGTATATTCATAAGTATTTAAATAATTTGCAATATCAGCTATACTTGGACAACCTAAATATGGATAATACCAACTATGATCAATTTTATTTATATTTTTATTATAATAATTATAAGTCCAAAAAATACCATCAATATAATATTTACACGCTTGCGGTATATCTTCAATATAAACTTCATTTCTATAATAATTTTTTCTCCAATTTTTAGGTTCATTTGCCATAAATTTATCTTCGTAATAAATAAGATTCTTAAATATTATCTGTAAATCTTCTACATTAATATTAATAGGATCAATTTTTGATATTAAACACGTATTTTTACATACTGTTTTCAATATATTAATACCATTACTTGATATTTTAAGACTAATAGGATGTGGTATAAAATCATTACCCATTATAGATAGCATAACACAATAGGATTTAATAATATCAGCATCTTTATTAAAAATATAACACCATTCTAATTCTATATATTCTTTAAGTTTTTTAATACTAATATATGTTATTTTATTATCTTGTTCTCGCATTAAATAAATATTATCAGCTTTATCACTCATTAATGATAATAATATTAGATCAGCATCCAAACCGTGGATTAAATAAATATTATTTGTATTAGGATCATTATGGATAGCGTCAAGTATTTTATGTTCTCCTTCACCATTATTATACATACTATCTATATTAATACATCTTGCCTTGATATATTTATTTAAACTATCCATAAAAGGTGTTCCACACGTTATAGCATTTGTATCCCAAGATTTATTCGTAGGTGAAATATATCTACGTTTTCTTTGTTGATTAATTTTAGCTAAAGGTGCAACACCATCAATTGATATAATATATTTGTCAGGTTTTATTATTTCAACTAAACTTAATGTTTTTTTCCATAACAAATGAAAGAATTCATCTTCACTTTTGCCTTTACAAATTGTTTCGTGAGCTATTGGATGTATTAGTCCATTATAGTCAAAAAATAAAATATTAACATTTTTAGGAATTTGAACAATATCCGAATATTTCTTAATTAGATCTGAATAATAAAAAGGAATCCCCATAATTAAAATATATTAATTATCTTTTATATCTTTTTTTCTTATATTTATTTAAAACATATAAGATGGATTTTACCAACACTATTTCGAAATTGTTAACTGGAACCCCTCAATCGCAATATGCAGCGATTGCTATTTTAATTGCAGTCATTGCGATTATATTATCTATATTATTTAACGAAAATGAATTAACCTTAGGTGAAAGATTAATGTTAATTGGAAGTGTTATTTTATTCAGCATTCCTTCCATTGTATTAGGACTATTTGATCTTACCTGTGTTGCAGGTAAGACTGTTGAAAATAGTTTATGTTGGTGGTGGGGTTGGGTAATTGCCTTCATTATCATTATTATTTGCGTAATTGTTGTATTTGCTTCGGTTTCATCTATGCTTACTTATAATGTTGCTACATCAAAATCGATTAAACCTGTTGTAGATGAAGAAGAATCAAATAAAATTGCTAAAAAATTAGTGAAAGATGTTCCAGAAACTGTTAAACCTAAAGCTAAAATGCCTACTACTAATGATATGACTATGCAACAAAATATACAAGGGGAAATGAATGTTGATAGTATGAGTGGTAATGGTGGTCATATGGGTATGCCTTTAGGCGCTGAACCATTCCGTGATAAAGCTAAAAAAGATAAGTTTAATAGCAAAAAAGAAAAGTTCAGTAACTACTCAATAGAAGGTTTTGAAGGTTGTGAATATCAAGGTGTATGAAAATATAAAATAATTAAAACACAAACTAATAATATTAAGAAAAATATTAACGAAAGATAATATAATTTATTATTAGATGTTAATTCTTTTTTTTCAATAATATTTGCATTTTTCCAAATACTATAAGCTTCATCTAATGTTATTTGTTTTTTATTAATTCTTTCATTTACTTTATTATGAATATCAACTGTCCATTTAAATAAGGTATCTTTATTTGTCATTATAGGTGGATAATCAGCTATCATTTCTTTGTAGTGGTCTTGACAATCTAAACAAGGTAAAACATCACCAATTACTTCAAAAAACTTACGATATTGTTCTTTTTTCATATATGTAAGATCTTCAGGATATCCTAGTGCAACATTATGTATAAACCCCCATCCAAATTTACCCCAATTTTTAGGTTCCATTTACTATATAAAATGAAATAATTATAATATATTATGTCTAAAATAATCTGTAAAAATTGTAATAGTATAGGACATACTTATAGAGATTGTCCTCATCCAATAAGCAGTTATGGTATTATTTGTTTTACAATAATAGATAATGAAATTCATTATTTAATGATTCAACGAAAGAATAGTCTTTCTTTTATGGAGTTTATTAAGGGTAATTACAAATCTATGGATTTTTCAAAAATAAATACATTAATTCAGTCTATGACTACTGAAGAACAATCTATATTAAACTGTGATAATTTTGATATTATTTGGGAAAAAATATGGTTTCAATCCAATAATAAAAATACAAAAGAGTATGTAGATGCTAAGACTAATTTCGATATTTTATCTCAAAAAAATATTTTAAAAAACATTTTAATTAATAATACAAAAAGTATTGCAGAACCTGAATGGGGTTTTCCAAAAGGTCGTAAAAAACAAAATGAAACTGATATTGAATGTTCTTTGCGTGAATTTACTGAAGAAACACAATATAAACCAGATACAATTACAATTAATGATTATAATTTTCCATATCACGAAATATTTTTTGGAACTAATAAAATTATGTATAAACATACATATTATATTGCGCAATTTATTGGTGATCATACTATACCTAAGTTTAATAAACAATGTATGCAACAAATTAGAGAAATTAGAGCTATTAAATGGATGAAATATAATGAAGTTTTAGAACATATTAATTTGCATAACATTGAACGTATTGAACTTTTTAAAAATATAAATAATAATATTTCAAAACAATATTGAATTTTAATTTATTCTGCTTTTAAATTAAATGAAAAAAACTTTTAATAAAGATGATTGTTTAGAATGGTTTAAAAAACCAGAAGTAGATCCACAGTCAAAACGTAAATTAAAACTTGATGCTAAAACTAAAAATAGTATTGTTAATCAATTAAAAACACAATGTGATAAATATAAAGAAAATAAAGTTAAACCTAAATCACTTTCATCTGTATCAAGCGAACATAAAAGTATTACTAAAAAACAAATAATTAAAGTTAAAAAAGAAAGTGATATTAATTATATTAAAGAATTTGCAGTTCATACTGAAAAACCTTATGAAGTTGTTGAAGATCTAGATAAATCTATGATTGATGCTTGCCCTAAAAATGTTTTTAATAAAGCATATTTTCAATACTTTGTAGGACAATATATATCTAAAAGAAATAATTTTAAAAATCTATTATTATTTTATACAGTAGGAACTGGTAAAACTTGTGCTGCTATTTCAATAGCGGAATCTATATTAATCGGTCATAATAATTTTGAAGAACCACCTATAATTGTTATTTTACCTAAAACATTAATTAAAAACTTTATGAATACTATATATGATTTTCATAATAAGAATATTAATCAATGTTCCGAAAATATTTATAAATTAAATAATTTTGATTCTACATTACATTTAAATCAATTTATACAACAGCGATATAATATTATGACCTATGCTAAATTTATAAAATATAATACTACAATTGAAAATAAAACAATTATTATTGACGAAGCACATAATTTACGAAATCCTAGTGAAGATGATGAAGATGATATTAGTAAAGATGAATTACTTAAAATATATTCAAAAGTTGAAACAGCTATTAAAAATGGTAAGAACAATAGATTAATTTTAATGTCTGGAACACCAATGTTCAATGAAGCAAGTGAAATTAAAGATCTACTTAACCTTTTATTGTTAAATGATGGTGAATCTAAAATTGATAATTTAACTAATGATCTATTAGCTAAACTTTCGTCTCAATATATTTCTTACATAAATAGTCAAAACCCTTTTGTATATCCAATTAGAATTAAACATAGTGATGCTAAGATGCGAGATCTAACACCTGATGGATTAATTGAAGTTAAGTTAAATAATAAGCAAATTATTAAAGATACTGAAAATATTATGAATAATGTTAAGAATATGAATATAGCATATTCACCTAAACAATACTTTTCAAAAACTGAATTTAAATATAAACCTTCTATTGGTAAAACTAAAGTTTTAGATCAAACTAATATATCTACATATGCTCCTAAAATTGCTAAAATTATTGATTATATAAAAAATACAACAGGTATAGCAATTATTTATTCCAATTACATTGAATATGGTATTTTACAAATAGCTTTAGCATTAGAATATATTGGATATTCTCGTTATGTTGATTCAAGTTCTAAAGATTTTAATTTATTAGATGATAAAAGTGTTGAAAGAAATTCTAACTTAAAATATGCTGTGATAACAAGTGAAAATAACCAACATATAAGTAATACTGGTAGTTCTAAAAACATTGAAAATATTCTTAAGTTGGCTAATAGTGATAGTAATATATATGGAGATAAATTAAAATTGATATTAATTACTAAAAAAGCTAGTGAAGGTCTTTCTTTTTTAAATATTAGAGAAGTGCATATATTAGATCCTTGGTATCATTTTAACAGACACGAACAAATTATAGGAAGAGGTTTTCGTAGATGTAGTCATATTAAACTTCCACTTAAATTACGTAATATTACTGTTTTTGTATATTGTGGTTATTTTGAAGATAATAGTAATTTTTCAGCAGATAAACACGCATATGATATTGCTATTAAAAAACTTACGGAAACTAAATCATATATATCAATAATAGAAGAAAATGCTTTTGATAATCGTATTAATGAAAAATTAAATGTATTTCCAAGATCTTTGTTTAATAACGTAAATCCTATTAAAATTATTACTTCACAAAACCTTGAAGTTGAATATGTTTTAGGTAGTGATAAAGAATATAAAGAACCAATTGATAAATCTCTTATTAGTGATAATAACTTACGTAGTGAAAATATGTTTTTAAGTAGTAGATATTCTACAATTATTAAAGATATGATTAAAGCTCAAGATTATATTCCATATGAAGAATTATTATCAAAATGCAATGATAAAAGATACTTAGATTTGGCTATTAACAATGTAATTTTTCCAAATAAAATTGGTAATTATTTGCTAATATTTAACAATAATGGTATTCAAAAAATAACTGATCATCCAGATATTGTAGAACAAGAAATTATATTAGACGAACCTATTGTTAATAAACCTAAAACACCTGTTAATAACACTAATAACATTGATAAATATGAAAACGGTTATAAAGATTTTGAACTTTTATATAAATTTTTAATGTATATTAATAATACTAATTGGGATAGTATAGCTACTAGTATTATTAAAAATAAAACTAAATATCCTAAATTATACAAAGTTTTAAGTGATAAATTTATAATCGTTAATGATAATTATTTTGATTTATTTAGTACTGATAAACCTTTACCTTTAAAAGATCTTAATGGTAATATTACTAAACCTATGAATTATGAAGAACAAAAAGTTAAAGATAAAACGTATGGTATTATAGATGTTGCTAAAAAATCAAAAGGAGTTTTATCTACAAACTTAATTTTTAAAATTGTTTCCGGTAATAATAAAGGTACAAAATGTGAAACACAATCAGCTGCAAATCTTAATAAAATATTAAATGAAGAAAGCAACAATAAAAGTGATAAATGTATGAAAATAGCAAAAAAGTTTTATGATGAAAATAATTTACTGATTATACCTTATATAAAAATGAAAAAATAATCTTTAATATTAAAATATGACTAAAATATTCAAAAAATATAAAATATGCACTTTAATTAATTTATCTATTTCGCAAATTGCTAATAGCAGTTTAGATGATGCTATTTTAGAAAAAATACAATCTAAATATGAAAATAAAATTACTAAATATGGATATATTAAAGAAAATAGTATTGAAATTATAAAAAGATCACCTGGAATTGCTATGAAAGAACATTTTAATAGTTCTTTTCAATTTAAAGCAGTATGTTATGCATTAATTTGCAATCCTTCTATTGATGCAATATTAGAAGCTACAATTGTATCTAGTAATAATGCTGGATTTAAAGCTGAAGTTAAAGATGATAATGATAAAGTTATTATTGATATCATAATACCTAGATTAACATCAGGTATTAAGCACGAATATGATATTGAAGAACTAAGTGTTGGTAGCGATGTTTCAGTTAAAATATGTAGAAAAAGATATCATTATAATGATAATAAAATTGTTATAATTGGATTGGTTATTAATAATCCAAATGATGATAATACAGAAGAACCTGAAGAATTAGTTGATACAATTAATACTGCAAAGTCTGCAAAGAGTGATGAAGATAATTATAGTGAGGGTGGTGATGCTTCTTATGATCAAGACGATGCTATAGATAGCAATGCAGATAGTGATAGTGTAATTGATTTAGTAGAGTTTAAAGAAGATGAAGATGATGTAATAGACAGTGATGATGATAATGAAGTTGATGATGATCATCAGGAGTATGATGATGATGAATAAAAATGAAACTATATAGAAAAAATATAATAATACATTACAATTATGGACATTAAAACTAAAATACAAATTATTAAAAATGAAATTGTAAAATGTTCTATGTTTGAATATCAAGAAATATATAAAATTATTAAGAGTAATAATTCTAATTATTCAAAGAATATTAATGGTATCTTTATTGATTTACAACGATTAGATACTAATGTTATAGATCAAATACATACATATATAATGTATTGCAATAAATTAACTAAAAATATTAATGCATATGAAGATATTAAAAATAATATTATTAAAACTAATTTTCAATCTTTAGATGATGGTGATGATATTAAAATTGAAACTATTACAAATGCTGATGTTGAAGAAGAAAATTCTTTACCTGTTATTAAAAACAAAGTTAGTTCGACAATGAAGTTTTATATTCTAAAGAAAAAATTAACTAAAACTAGTTCTATTTTTAATAATCAAACTGAAAATAATTTAGATTATGATACACCATATAAGACATAAATTATATATAGATTAAAAATGGAATTACTTAAAAATAAAATTGATAACACAGCACAATGTGCAATTATTTTTCCACATACTAAATGGATAATTTCATTAGATAATATTCAATGCGATACACCTAATAGTTCGTATGATGATATACAATATTTTGATAAAGAGTTTTTTGATGATATTGAAGATCCTATAAAAAATATTGAATGTCCTAATAATTTTATTAATGATGTTAAGGATACTGAGGATATTAAGGATATTAAAAATGTTAAGGATACTGAGGATGCTAAGGATATTAAGAATACTGATAGTATTAAAGAACCTATAGATGATATTAAGAATACTGATAGTATTAAAGAACCTATAGATGATATTAAAGTAAATAAAATTGAAAATAAAGATATAGGACCATTGGAATTTTTTAAACAATCTTTGGATTTATATGAAGATGATGATATAATTAAAAATAAACTATTTACTTTTATTTCAACTCAAAAAATAAGTAATAAATATACAAAAAAAGGAATATCAATGATAATGGATGGTATTACTCAAAACAAATGGAACATATACATTTGTAAGCTATTTTCTTTTTTACTTGATATGTCATTTGAATATCGAAAACAAAATATATGTTATACTAATAATAGCAAATTTATTATTAAAAAATGATTTAAGATTATAAGATGACTAATATAATAAATGCATATTATTTTATTAGAAAACAACGATCTTAATTTATTTAATAATGTTCATCATTTCTTAGTTAATAGTGATTTTTCATTATCAACATCTAACAGTTTTCTAGAAATTTTAATAGGCAACGATATATACACAATAACCGATGAAGATCAAATTAAAAATTATCGTAAAACAGGTATAATACCTAACAACGAATATATAAAAAAATATACAACAACTGTTGAATTAGACAATATTAATGATGAATATGATTATCTAACTTCAATTAAAGAACTTAAAATAGAAGAAATAAAAGATTTTGAAAATACCATTACAAATGATATAAAACAATTTCAAATGAAAAAAGAATTAATTTATAAAAATGAAAAAGAATTACATTTGTATTATAAATGTGAGATAATTACAACAAGTAATCAACGTGATGTATCTTTTAAAGATATTTCATTAAATACTAAAAGTCCTAAATATGTTTATTCAATAATTTCTGATGAAAAATTGAATGAAGAACTTTATATACGTCAGTTGCATTTTATGTTAGATAGCAACATATTACCTTTAAGAAAAGAATATCAACAACGTATTCTTAAAGATTATATGACTTTAATACATTCAGTGTTTTCTAGTAATGTTAAATTGGATAATAATATTGTAATGTTTGCACCAAAACCTGCTACATTAGAAAAACATAATTTAGCATCTATTAAAGAATCTTACGGTATAACTGTTTCAATTTTTGAAAATTATGCTGTAACAGAGAAAGCAGATGGATTACGATTTTTGTTATATATAAACAATGAAGCTAAAGCTTTTTTAATAGAAACTTCAAGCAAGCAAGTTAGAGGATGTAATATAACTACAACTTTAAAAAATTGTTTGTTAGATGGAGAACTTGTATTATGCCAAGATCGTTTATTAAATAATTCTAAAGATCTTTTTGCTATCTTTGATATATATTATTATAATAATGAAAAAATTACAAAATTACCTTTGTTGGATGATAGTAGTGTTAAATCACGGTATAATTATATGAACAATTTTGTAAGCTCTATTAGCAATTCTAGTAGTCACGATATTATTGTTAAAAAACAACTAACATCCAATAATATTCTAAAAAACTGCGATGAAATATTATCAAATAAAGAATCCTATGATTATCATATTGATGGATTAATATTTACACCAACTAAAATACCCGTATTAGGTGCTTATGCTAATAAACCTGTAGAAGTAAATAATATTAATAGTTTAAGTTGGAATAAGGTTTTAAAATGGAAACCACCTGATGAAAATACAATTGATTTTATCGTAATTGAACAGGGAAAACACAAATTAGAAACAGATGGTAAAGTGTATAAAGAATATTCATTAAATGTAGTTTTTAATAGTATGGATATGGAACCAATTTCCATTGCAAATGGAATACAATATATGTTTAATACAAAAAATAGAGTAGTTGATAAAAATGTGTATTCTTTAAGACAATTTACAGTTGATGATATACCACAATCCGTTTATATAGAAGCAGTAAATAATAAATGCTTTACATCTAAAAATGAAGAAATATTAAATAATTCAGTTGTTGAATTTTCTTACGATAATTCTATATTAATTTCAAATAAGAAAAAATGGAAACCACTACGTATAAGACACGACAAAAATAAAATTTACAATTTTGGAAAAGGTGAATTAAATAAAACAGCAAATAGTTATTTTGTTGCTATGAATATTTGGCGTTCTATAACAAATGAAGTATCAACTGATATGATAAGTGGAAAGCAAGATTTTGATGTTAATATTAAAACATATTTGACAGGTTTAGATGTTTATTATAAAAGATCAATATCATCATATAATTTAATTTCAAGTAAAATGAATCAATTTCATAATCATATTGTTAAAGCTGATTTATATAAAGTTTCTGTAGATACTAAAAACAAATCAAACAAATCTTTATTAGAATTGGCTTGTGGTCAAGCTTCAGATCTTAACAGATGGATAGCAAATAATTTTAGTAAGGTATTAGGTATTGATTATACATTGGATAATATTACCAATCCTAGATCAGGTGCTTATAGTAGATTTCTTAATCCAAAAATGTATACTAACAATTCCACAGTGTTATTTGCAGCAGGTGATTGTTCTAAACCAATTAGAAATGGTAAAGCATCTGATAATATTGATACTGAAAGTAAAGAATTATTAAAATATATATTTGAGAGAAATAAAAACTCTAAGTTTGATAGAATTAGGAATTTTCCAACAAAATTTGATGTTGTATCGTGTATGTTTTCAGTTCATTATTTTTTCGAAAATGAAGAAAAACTAAATGGATTTATTAAAAATGTTGCTGAAAATATTGCGGAAAAAGGTAAGTTTATTTTAACCTTTATGGATAAAGATTTAGTAAAAAAAATATTAAAACCCAATGGTAAGGCAATAGGTAAAGATCTTATATCTAATGCTACTGTTTGGGCTATTATACGTAATCCAGATTATAATATTAATACATCGGTTGTTTATAATCAAAAAATTGATGTATTTATTGAAAATACAGGTAGACTTATCTCAGAAAATCTTGTTGATTTAAATATACTAATAACTAAATTATCAAAATGTAATATTCAATTTGTTGAATCACAAACATTTGAAGAAACTTTTAAAAACAAAAAAATTGAAATTGATAAAATTCCCGAAAATGAAAGAACCCGGCAACAAAAGAGAGAAAAAACTACTATTGATACTCTTGATGAGGATGAAAATTTAAAACAATTTAGTTTTTTAAATAGATGGTGTATTTTTGAAAAACGTTAAATTAATAAATTATTTAATACGGTTATACACTGCGATGATCTTGGTGATATATCATAACCAGAGTTTGTAGCAAAAAAATTAATCAATGCTATTATATTTTTCATAGGATTACTATAACATAAATAGTAAAATATTTCTTTATCAGTAATTGTATCCGTAACATATATAGTTACCTGTTGTCTTCTTAATTGTGCCAAATGATATTGTAAAATTGGTGGTAATTTACTATCAATATCTTTTGACATTTTAAATCTATTATATTGTTTAAAATAAACAGTAGTAGTTGTATATAAATTATATAGTATATCTCTCATTGAAATCATTGTTGTATGTATCAAATATGTTGGATCTAATTTTTCACCATTATTATCTAATGGATATTCTATTTCTTTATTATATGTTTTAATATAATCCGTTATATGAAAATCTTCCATATTTTTTTGATATATCCATATCATATTACGCCATACATTTGGATAACCAAAATCTGTTTCTTCTTGAAAAATTATTTTATTAGGTGTTATTTTATACCTTTTATTATTATATTCAAATATTAATCCATAAATATTATTCAATTGATAACCTTCTTTTAAAGTTATTTTTTTAGGATTTAAGATTCCAAAATCTAATTTTATATCTACATTTATTTCCGTATATTTTTCTTTTGTATCTAATAACATTATCTTTTTATAATTCTCACCAAATTCATTTGTATAATCTATATATTTTTTATTTTCATAATGTATAATACCAAATGTATATACAATGTTTTTATCTAAGTTTTGCATTAATTCTTCTCTACTCACAGGTAATGCTTCATTAAACATTTCACCATATTTTTTTGTTGGATGGTTAAATTTTGAATAATCTATATTGGTACAAGTATTTGTGCTAAATATCCAATTATTACAATAATAAGCATAAACCAAAGTAGAATCATATGCTATACTACATTCTATAGTATCATCGTATTTATCAATAGCTTCTTCATATTTTAAAGTTTCAGGAGTACTAGATGCTTTAAAGAGTATTACATTTGGTGAAGAAAAATCTAAGATTACACTACGACATTCATTATATAAATCAATATATGATTCAACATCTTTTCTTTTATAAGTATTATGTAATAATATTAAATTATTATTTAAATAAAATCTTTTTGTTTGAATTGCTGGCCAATAATAATTTTCACGTAATACTTGTAATAAAGTATTATTCCAAGAAACACCAGGTTGTTTAATTTCTTTTGTTTTATTTATAATACTATTAAGACTCATCATTGTCTTCATAAAATCATTATAGCTTTATATGATATTATTTAAGATCCGGATGATATTTAGTAAAAAACTTAGTGCTTATTTCCTCTGAACTTGTTTTTATATCTTGTTTGCCTGATAACACTTTACTCCTTTGATTTAACATTGTATAAAAAGCTTCTTCATCGAAATTCATATCTTTATCAGTAATCATTTTATATAAATGTTCATAACGTTTTTTAAAATATACGTATTCATCTTGTTTTATTTCATCTTTTCTTGATCTTATTTCTTTAACTGTTCTTATTATATCTTCGTTGCCTAAACCATCTACAGAAGAAGACATTTTATTTTATATTAGAATAATAAAAATGTCTGCACTTCAATTCAGTTTCTTAGATTGTAATAAGAATGCTTTAAATAATATTAAGTTAAAATCGCCAGATCCTGGATTAGGGTTATATGCTGCCAATATTGCAGAAGATTGGGCACCTCCACATATTACTCCAACATCTTCTGAATATATGAAACAGTTTTATGCTAAAACTCATAATCCTGCTTATACTAGATTAGGCAATAATACCGAAGAAGAATCTAAATGTTAAAGTATATCAGTTCTTTATTTTTTTCAATTATATCACATATAAACCCGTATGTTTCATCAACTTGATCTATAGTAATTGCACCTGTTATTAATATACTTCCACTTTCAAATACTGCTATTGTTATTTTCTTTATACCGTCTTTAACATTTGATTTTGATTTTACATTTCTTATATCATAGTGGGTTGAAGCATCTCTTGTGTTATTTGCATTATTCCACCAATATTCAATTTTAACACCAGGATATGTAGATGGATCAAATCTTGCTATCATATTATAATTATTAATCAATATTGTATGCAAAGTTCTTCGTTTAATTGCAAAATTTGATGTATGTTCAACATCTTTAAATATCTTGAAATCTGTATTAATCATCAATATTTGAATATTTCCATATTCCAAATTATCAATATTTTCTAATATTTTAATATTGTTGTCTTTAATTTCTTTTACAAGTTTTTCTAATGGTATTTTAATATCTTCAATCGTTCTACTACCAGTTATATGTAAGCTACCATTTTGAAATACTTTAACATTTACATAATAATTCTCAGCCAACTTATATACAAAAGATATTTGATTATCAAATGTTCTTTTATTTTGTATAGTTCTTTTCTTTTTAACATAATTACCTCTTACTATTTTTGTTGTGCTATCTTTACTTTTAAATCTAGATGTATAGACAAAAGTTTCTGCTTTATCATCACTATTAATAGTAATATTGTTAAATAGTTCAATTATATTAATATCCAAACGTTCCTCATTATCTTTTATCAACAATTTTGCATTACTAGTGATTGTTGATATACGATATTTTGTTATATGTAATTCCATTACTTTATAAATATTTTTTGGTTTATATCATTTTTTCTATAATATTCTTAGTATTCTTTTTATTATTAATATATGATGTATTTAATATTTCTGCTACAGATGGAACATATGAATGAGGTGGTATATTTACTGCATAAAATTGATCTGTTTTTTTATGAACACATCTAAATTCTTTAATATCCATAGTTCCCATAAATATATCCAACAATTCATAACTTGGAGCTGGATTTATTGGTGTTTCATAACCATATGATTTTGCCATCATATTTATCATATTGTTTATATCCCATACACGATCACTACGTGTATTCTTTGAAAAATTATATGCTGATGCACATTCAAAAGAACAAAAATTACCATACAATGTATAATGATTTGTTAATGAATCATATTGTATAGGCATACCACATACAAAATCATTTACATCGTGTCTACACCACAAACATAAAGATTTTTTAAATGTTTCTTGTGGTGTTATTTCTGAAAATGTTTCTAAATTACCATTATTATAACCGATTGGTTCATCTATTTTATCAATATCATCCCGCAAATAACTGTCAGTTAATGGTAGTCTTATAATAGTATTTTCATTCAATTCAGTATTACCTAATATTTCATCAATATTCTTTTTTGTTGGTTCTTCTTTTGGTGGTTTTTTTCTAGGCATTATGTTATGCTATAATAAAAATAAGTGCTTATATCATTTTTTTAAATAGATTCGTAAAAAAATTATACTTCTCTGCTATATCTTTTTTAATATCCATTGCTTCAGTATTTTGTAATTGATCGCTATCATTATTATATACATTTTTAATACATTTGTCTTTCATTTCATATACTTCGCTTCGTAATGATGATATTGTATTTATTAGAATATATAATAAATATATAATCGCAATAAAAATTATTAAAGTAAATACTTCCATTTATCTTTTATAATATATAATTAACTGAACTTAAAACCACCCATTCCGCCTATTATTTCAAATATATTATATTGTAATATATACACATTTATATCAAACTCACGATTCTTTACCTCTTCGTTTATCTCCAACACCAATGATGTATTTATTGGAAATTTACCACCCGGATTATAATAACCCGTTGGTTGCCATTTTTCTGGATTTAAAGCAAACGAATAACAATATATACCCTCTTTTGGAATATTACTATGATGAATATATGGTTGGATTTTATTAAAAAATACCGCATCTTTCTCTTCTACACGTTCATTTGAACGATTCCATAATATTTTAGCATTTTTTAATATTTCTTTATTATCATATGTATATGTTGTTTGTAAATTAAAATTAGTTTTATTATTTGTATCTTTTAATACCCAAATCATCTCTTTTATAGGTGTATTTAGATCTAAATCTATTGTGGTTTTTATACTTGTTGTTTGTTTTTCACGTTTTTGAACATTTTCTACTAAAAATACATTATTACGACGATTTACTGTTATTAGTTTTCTTTCGGTTTCATTTAAATATACATATTGGGCTTCTATATAAGCATCTAAGTCTAATTGTTCTGGTGTAACAAATGTATTTATTGTTATTGGATCTGGATGTTTATTTGGACTTACGTATGCTCCTTTTGGTTTATCTGGTCCATTATCGTAGTTTTTATCATAAACTTGATATAGTTTTTCTACGTCTTCAAATTCTATACTTAATATTACTTCACTTGTTTGAAGAGCACATAAAGGTATTGCTAATGCTGGATTTTTAGAAAAATAAAAAGGTAGAGGGATACCTATGCGTTTTGATTTTATGGCAGGATTTTCAGGATAATATTCATAATTAATTTGATTATTTTTAGTTACCTTTATTTGTTTATTTGATGTTCGGGGATTTAAAGAGCTTGCTACATTTTCAGTTATAATATCATATTTATGTTTTTTTTCTGGTGGCATAGTAAGTTCATTCCATATTACCATCCATTCACCATACAATGTATTTATAGCTACTCCTTGACTTCCTACAAATAATTCTGCTTTCTTTATTAGTAAAGTTGCATAATTATCTACCCATCTAAATCTATAATCCTTACCTTCTGGTATATTTATTTCTGGTATTCTTACAACTAATGTTAGATTACTTAATAGATCACCGTGTCTTTCTATCCTTTTTATACATTTATTCTCTTTACCCAATGTAGGAACAGTAGTGCTATCAAAACTTAGTTTTAAATTATCTAAAGCAAAACGTGTATGACGTTTATATTCATATTTAAAATAGCTTAATTGAGGTGTTAGTGACAAATATTGATCTACTTGTCCTATTGATACTAATTGTATTAATGGTGCCACTGGCATTATTTATTTGTTATATCTTTTACACCTTTAAACTAAAATAATTATTATAAAAAAATAATTAAAAATATATTTTTAAAGAGAACTTGGATGATTATGAGATTTCATTTCTAAAGAAGCTTCAGTTTGTTCTGGACCATCGTCAAAGGTTGATGTTGTTGGTATTAAAGCTGTTGATTTTTTACAACCTTCTTTAAATAAACTAATAATTTCTTTATCTTCTAAAGCATAGTTGAAATATGTTAGATCTGATATTCCTACACCGGTAGGATCTGATCCTGTAGGTAAAACACTATTATCTGTTGCTAACTTGTATTTAGTTCCAATATGTAAGTCGCTATTATTAACTTTCATTGCTGTTGATTTTTCTGCTAGTTCTCCATCTTTATCTAAATATGCATAACCATTTAGATATAGTTTTACAACTGCTTGATTTGAACTTACAAAAACATCATCATCTGGTGATGTTTCACTTACTATTATAGTTATCATATTCCATTGTTTTTGTAAATCATTTCTGTTTGCTAGATCTTTAATACCAATTAAATTATTATCTTTATCTACCATATCTCCAGTGCAATTCTTATCACCAGTATTTGCACCTGCGTGAAATACATCAGGATGTTGAATACTATTAAACTCTACTATTATTGCATCTATTTTAGTATCTTTAGTATCCAAACGAACTAATGGATTTTTTACTAAAAACCAACCTTTCGTAGTACTATCATTTGTATCACATCTATAACTGCTACTATACTTAACTAACTGATCACTTCCTTTGTTAAATAATACTAATGTTTTATCATTACTAGGACTATCAACATTATCTGGAAAATATAACCAAAAGTTATAAGTATAAACTGAACCACCTTTTTGATTTATTGAAGGACTTAAATCAATATAAGTTCCTTTACTTTTATCTCGTGTATTAAATGTTACCTTTGTTCCAACTGTATATTCATATACACCATCAAGTATTTTAGTTTTTTTTCTAATTGTTGTTGGGGTCATTATATCAAGTAATATTTCTCTTGCATTTTTATTATATATACCATAAGCTAATACACCCATTAAAACAATTAAAATAATTGCAATTATTATTTGAATTAATACATATATCATTTTAATTTAAGAAATAGATAAAAAATATATTAATCAGATAACTTATAAAGTGGTGTTCTTATTCCATATCCTAAAGAAGCAAAAAGTCCATCAATAGGTCCTTCGTTATAAATATTATATATATCACGACTATTTAGATCATAGTTATGAATACCTACTTTACTTAATAATCCGTTAAAACCATAAGTAGCACTATTATCACCACCCACTATTAAACTACCTGTTGTATCTAATTTAAAACCTTTTAATGTTTTACCATCCTTTTTATTAGTAGTAGATGAAGCTAATTGCGCATCCATATATAAACTTACAGTTGAACCTTGATAATCATCTGATATTACTACCGCAATATGCACCCATCGTTGCATAGGTAAATAATCAAATGATACTGTATTGTCTGGTTTGCCATCAGTACCAATCCTATCAACAGTTGTAGGAGCATTAGTTACATCATCTGTAGTCGGGAAACATATATGTAATTTAGAATCTTTAAGAACAACTACAGGAGATTTGTCAGTTATATTACCTTCAGAACTATCATTACCAATTGAAAAGATATGTTTATTTTTACCACCCGCATTATTAACATCATTTACATATACCCAAAAAGTATAAGTTCTTCTAAGACCATTACCACTTGAAGGGAAGTTTTCAATCATAATAACACTTTTTGTATTACCTTTAATAGGAAACTTAGTTTTCTCAATTATAATTGATTTTTTATTAAACACTGCATTAGCAATAAAATAATATACAACAGCAACACATATTATAGCAATTACAATTACAGCTATAAGACCATATAATACACTTGGATTACTTAACATTTCTGTTGCTTTTTCAATAGCAGCATTTGCTTCTTCAGTAACTTTAGATGCTGTATTAGATGCTAAATTTTTTACACCTTCTACTGCATTATTTGTCATTCCAGATGCTATATTTACTGCTTTATCAGCTTGTGATTCTTCTTCTTTTTGACGTTTGTCTTCAGCTTTTTCTTTATCCGCCATAGCTATATACCTTTATTATATCATAATAGATATTTTCTTTTCAACTTTTCTAATATTGTATCATCAATTTTAACAAAAGCTTCTATATAACTTAAATCTAACATAAATTCACGATATTTATGTATAACCTTACGATTTATTTTACGTTTTAATTGTATTGTAGTTTCTTCAACTAATATTGTAGAATTTTTAAGTAAATTAGAAGGTATATCTTCAATACAATTCACTTTAATATATATAATTATATTGTGTTTAATATCTTCTAAATAAGACCAAAAACCTTTTTCATTTATTACATTATCGTTTATCATTATTAATTTTTTTTTAGTTAAATTGCTAATACATTCAAGAACTGATACTCTAGTTGCCATTATTATTTTTTGATTTAATTCACTAAACTTTTCTACATATAATATTTCATAGGCTTCCAATGTTGTTTCATCAAAATCAATTCCAATAAAAGTTAATTTCGCCATATAACTAGTGTAATTATATATATAAATAATATTAATATAGGGGTTAATAAATAAACTGAAAATAAAGATCTATTTTCATCCGTATATCCTATTGTTTTTAATTTTCCAGTTTCTTCAAACATTAAAGTAGGTTCAAACAAATATAATATACTTAAAATAACTATATAAATTAATAAGGTAATTAAAATTCTAAGCATTTTATTTATTATAAACAAATGATAAAGTTATTTATTATCTTGTTTATTGTTATTTTATTCTTTTTGCTATTTTATTATAAATCTAAACTCATTGAACATCTTAATAATAAGAAATATTTCTTTTATATCTCTAAATCACCTAATTTATATTGCACACATAATATTCACGAAAGAAAAATAGGATATATATCAGATACTGATAAAGAGTTTATTAATGCTATTAGCAAATCTTATCGTATAAAACCATTTAAACTTATTAAATTAAATCCTAAAGTTCCTTTATTTGATAGTGTTGATTTTGGTATTGTATCTGTAGCTAAAGATAGTAATCTATTTAAAGTAATATCTAATTTTGATTTATTTATTTATTCTTTTGATAGTATTGATATTGATAGAATTAAAATATTTATGAAAAATATTAGAGAAGAAGAAATTAATATTAAAAGTTTTTGGAATCTTAATAAAAAAATAACAATTGAAAATACCATCACACCATACATAAATACTACTGAAAATTTTATTACTAGATTAAAACGTGATCCTGAAGTAGAAGATCCTAAATACCACTGTTATGGTGATAAAACTAATATGAATAAACAATTATGTAATATGAAATATGATCCTTTTGGTAATCTTAAAGCAACGGAAACTATTTGGGATAAACCTTGTGAAAAAGATGAAGACTGTCCTTTTTATGGTAAAAATAAACATTATCAAACTGATAGAGGAAAATGTGTAGATCAATATTGCGAATTACCTATAGGTGTTAGAAGATTAAGTTATACAAAATATGATGATTCAGGTATTGTTAATAAACCTTTTTGTCATAAAGTAGAAGAATGTAATGATGATAGTGATTATATATTTGCTTAAATAAATTACATTACATTAAAATAAAATTATGGAAACTATAATAAAAATTGTTATAATTTTAGTGCTTATTACTATTTATGTTATGACTATGAAAAATTGCTTTGAATATTTTGCAGTTTTACCTTATAATAGTAAAATAAGCACTTCTAATAAAACAGATTTATTAAAACATCGTCATCCTATTGATAGTATTAATATTGATATTAATACACCTGAAAATTCTTATTATTATGAATTTTCCAATGAAAAATATTTAGAACTATTAGTTGATATTTTTCATCCTTCTTCACCTGAAAAATATATTATTCTAAGAAATACAGAATGGAAAACTGAAACTGATTCTACTATCACAGCCATTTACAATAAAGCTTATCAATTTATTAGTAATAAAATTTCAGAAAATACACCTGATATACAAATAGTACACGATCTTTTAATTAAATATAAAAAAGATGAAGAAAAACAAGAATATTTACTTGATATTGATATGATATTATATCGTAATTATAAATTAAACGGAAAACATATTAATTTCCTAGTTTATGTAAATCATACAAGAGAAAGAGTTATTGATATTAATATTAAAGGTATTGTTGGTGAAGATAAAATAGGTCTTCATCCTATTGTTCCTAAAGAAACCAATGATGATTATGTTTCATTTGAACCTATTGAAAAATTAGTATAATGGTTGATCATTACTATCATCACCTTGATAATTTATAGAAGGATCTTGATTTGTATCAACATTATTAGTATCATAATCATCATATGTGCTTATAATACCTGTTTTTTTTAACATAATAGCTACTTCTTTATTTTCAGTATCTAAACCTTCTAATATATTTATTGCTTCAACTTTTAATTTTTCACGATAATTACTTATAGATTTATTATATTCCTCTCGTGATAAAATAACTTTTGAACTTAATGTTTTTATTTTTTCATATATTTCATTATTTTCAAATGAATTAAAATTTGTTAAGTATTTTGCTGCCAAATAAACATACATACTACTTCTTTTTATTTTAAAATTATAATCATTACAACAACTATTTTCTAATGTTGCAATTTGTTCATAATAATATACGGAATCTTTCAAAGATCCTGCTAATAATAAATGTTTTAAATTCTGCACAATTTTACATTTTTCTAGGATATAGTTTTTTAAAGAAAATATTTCAGTTTTTGTTGTTACATTTGCCATAAAAGAATTAACACAATCTTTTACATATTTATTTAACTTATTTTGATCTTTTAAATATTCGTTTATTTCAGGATCATCTATTTTTATATTATAATCGTCTATATTATCTTCTTCTTCTTCATAATCAAAGTTTTCTATTGGTTGTTGATTTATTTGTTCAGGTAAATAATTTTCAGCATTCCAGGTGTTTTCGTAAGTAATTGTATTATTTTTAAGAGAATATTTAATATGCTTAAACCAACTATCGTTGTTTGAAGTTATATCTTTATAAGCTTCATAGTCTTGGTTTAATAATTGCGCACAACAACCTGCTATAAAAGGATTAACTTTTTTAAGTTTTTTTGGAACAATATATTTTAAAGCATTAACAAAGTTTATATATTTTACATCATTATTTGATTCATTCGATTTTCTTAATTGTTTTACTAAATTTTCATAAAACTTAATATCTGTTTTTTCTATCGTATCTTTAATATTATTGTATAATTGTTGTAATTCATCTAATTGATCACGACATCTTGGATTGTTTTTAATTAATTTTGATATTCTTTTTTCAATATCTTTTTCTGCTACAAAATATTCATTATCTGTTATATTTTTATAACAACATATTATATACGCATATATTGATTTAGATTTTGGGAAATTTACTTTATTATCTATAATATTAATTGGTTCTGCAAATTCATAAAATATATCAATACAATCATCACATAATGTTATATCATCATAATCACTATTATAATAATTAGTTTGTATTGTTATATATAAATAAAATAAAGCACTTTCAAGTTTTTCAGTATCATTAAAATTTTCTATATATTCTATCATATGGTCTAAATTTATTTTTAAACCTTCACCTAATTCTTTAGTTAATCTTTTTAAAAATACGTTTTTATTATCTTGATCTATTTGTTTTGTTTCAATATTTTGTCGTAATACATTACCTAATTCAATATAATTATCATCAATGTTATTTTCATCTTCATTATCAATTATTTCTATAAGTTCTTTTGGAAATTTATATTCGTTTTTAAATACTTTATCTATCGTATTACATATGGTTTTAACTTTTATTATTTCTGTATCTGTATTGTTTTTCAATTTTGTAAAACTTTCTATTAATCTTTCAATTTCTATTTTTTTTAAATGATTATTCGCATTATTATATACATCTTCAATATCTATACCATTATCTGCTATGTTTTTATATAAATCTGCTAGATTGTTAAATATATCTGTTGAATTTGATAAATTAAGATGTTTATCAGATAAATCATTTAAAATTTTTAATATCTCATTTTCTGTGTAATTTTCTGGATTATCAATTATATATTTATTTATATTATCATCCCAAAATACTATATTTTCTGCATTTAATACTACTGGTTTTATAGTTTTTTCTTTTTTATCAACAAGTTTTGGTATTTTATTATATTCTTCGTCTGTCATATTTTCAATACTTTTACCATAACGTTTCATCATATCATTAATGTAATCAAAATCATTATCTTTAAAATTTAACGGTAAATCACTATATATTTCTTGAGGTATTTGATGTAATTTAGAATATAAACTTTCGTTTAAAGATGTTTTATATAATTGTAATTTTTCAGTTGTTTTAAAATCATCTGGTATTGTAATTCCTATTTTAAATAGCTTATCCATATGAATTACATTAATAAAATTATCAATATAACTTGATTCAAAATTAAACGGATTATTAAATAAAGATTTTAATAAATTTTCTTTATTTTGAAAATTATTTTTATACATTTTCGTATAATTTTCAAATAATCTTTCTTCATATTCAATGTCATCTATCAATGTATATATATTTTCTAATCCTTTTGGTTTATTTGCTAAATAATCATCTACATAATCATCTACAATGTCTTTTGATTTAGCTTCATTGTCAAAAAATTCGTTAAAATAATAGTATAAAGCATCTTTTGAAAATATATTTATAGCGTTTTCCAAGTTTGGTATATATTTAATTGTAATTTCTGGTAATTCATCTTCCATATTTTACTCTATTGTTTTATAAAAGTTTCTTTAATTGGATGTAGCTTATTTTCAATTATTTCATTACATACTATTTTTAGAAAATCTACATATTCTTCTGTGCTTTTAGCATTCTTTAGGGTGATTCTTATTGTTAAAACTTTGTCTAATGGATGTTTTACTATATAACCTACATAAGTGCAAATACAATTATCAAGAGTTTTTTTCGTAGATATAACATAGTTATCAAATATATAAGATTGTATTATATTTCCAATTGTATCATTTTCATCTGGAATATTGAAATCATACGTTTCTTCATTATTTTCAAACTTTTCAATTGTAGATTTATCACTTAATATAGATAGTTTATTAATTAAAATATCAATTGCTTTTAATAACATATATTTATGTGATATAGTATTATTAATAATTTCAAATTCTAATACATATTCACCTTCTATATAATCACGCTCTTGTTCTATAATACTTTTGGTATTTGTAAAAGGTTCTTTCGGTTTATTATATACTGTTGCTCCTGATACTATATTAAAAGAAGCATTCTTTCTTCCAGTTTCTTTAACTGCTTCCGCTTTTAAGTGTAAAGATTCGTTTTTACGTAGTTTTGTAATTGTAATATATGGTTCTTTAAAAAAGTTTGCAACTTTTTCTTTGTCTATAATAACAGTAAGATCTTGAGTGGTAATTAATTTTATGCTTTCAGTGCAACTAACATTTAATTCAATTTCTAATTTATTTTCACCTGAAATATATTTATTGTTATATTCTTCACTTACTTCCAATGGTATTAATGCTATACGATTTGCTATAATTTCATTATTTAAAACTGTAGTGTTTTCTATAATATTTACAGTGGTATCAATACCATTTCCTATAAATCCTAGTATTGGAATATCCATTAATAATATACGTCTAATACCATTTAATATTGATAAATCAATATCCTTGGTTTCAATAGATATTCTATTTAATTTTTTATTGTACCTTAACATTTATTTTAATGATATAAATAAATCATTTTTATATAAAACTGTATTCCTATTAATATTACTAAAAAATGTTATTATTTTATAGCGATCAATGTAGTCATTGCACAATGTTAATAGAAACATTAAAAACATTGGATAAACAAAAACAAGTTAAACTTGTATCAGTTGATTATTTAAAATCAAATCAAATTATATTTGATGCGAGAATTACACACGTTCCTGCAATGTTATTACCTGATTTTAATAAAATTATATTTGGTAAAGAGGTATTTGATCATTTATTATTACCTGGTAAAGGTGTTTTGTTAAAACCTAGTAATAATACAAACACACAATCTACTGTAGATTTATCTGAACCTTCTGGTCTTGATTCATACATTTCGCAAAGTTATGAAAATATTGATGAAAATGATAATTATCTAACTGGACCAGTCACTATTTGGGAAAACTTGGATACATCAACAAATGTAATACAACCTGATGTTAAACCAATCGGTAATACTGATACTGAAAAATCTCATAAACAATTACCTAGTTTAGCTGAAATACAAAAAATGCGTGAATCCGCACTTCATTAAAAAAAAGTTTAGATATAAAGGTATTCAATAAATATACTAACTAAATGACGACTTATGTATTTAATCAATATTTCCTAACATTTATTAAAACAGTTAAAAAAAATGCTAAACCATTAAAAGAAAAAAAAGCAGTAGCTAGAGATATATTAAACAAAATACACGCATTTTATAGCACATTTGATAATAAATCAAAAGATTATCTTGAATCCTATTCAACTATTTTTACTGATTTTATTTGTAATCCTTTAATTGATTGCAATAAAGAAGAACTTGATAAATGGTTCGAAGACAACGAAAGTCTTAACATTCTTAACAATATTCCTATTAAAAATATTAAAGTTGTTTTTAAAAAAACTACAGTATTACATCAATTCTTATTAATATTCCATTTGTTTAAAAATACTGATTTAACTGAAGATAATATTAAAAATATTATGGAAAAACTTAAAGGTACTAGCACTATTGAAGATGATCTTATCCCTGAAAAATATCGCAAAATAGTTAATCGTATTGGAGAACTTGCTATTGAAAATAAAACTGGATTTACTATGGAAGATATTGAAGATACTAGTATCGGTAAGTTAGCAAAAGAAATTATGGAAGATGTAGATATAGAAAAAGTTAAAAAATCTATAAATACTGAAGGAGATATATTAGGAGCATTATCTGATCCTGATAATGGAATTGGTAATCTAATTTCAGATGTTAGTCAAAAAATGGCTACTAAGTTAAAAAGTGGAGAACTTAAACAAGATGCTCTATTAAAAGATGCTCTTAATATGGCTGGTAAATTACCTGGTATGAATGGTGGTGAAGGAAATGGTCCGGATATTGGAAACATTATGAAAATGATGTCTGGTATGATGGGTGGTGCTAATATGCCTTCATCTCGTTCAATGCAACGTAAAATGGACAAAAAATCTAAATTAAAAAAGAAATTAGATAGTAAAAATAAAGAATGAGTATTTTTTGGCTAAATGATCCAACTGTATTATTTCAAGAAATACCGGATAAACTTACATTTATTGATAAATTAAATTTTATATTTTTAGGTGGTGTAATCTTAAGTATTATTTTAGTTTTACTTAATGATTTTGATTTATCTTATTTAGCTTTAGCTATTATAGTTGCTATTATTACCTTCGTAATTTATCAACATAAATATGTTTATAATGTTGAAAACTTTAAATCCAATTGTGTTATGCCTTCTGTTAATAATCCTTTTATGAATCCTAGTGTATTAGATACAACATATGCCAAACCTTGCGAAGTTGATAATGCGATTTTAAATAAAAACTTTTATACTAATACCTTTCGTGATGTTAATGATTTTTATGAAAGAGGATTATCTGTAAGACAGTTTTACACTATTGCAGGTAAAACTATACCCAATGATCGTGACAGCCTTATGCAATGGTTATATAATTCTAATGATAATAAAAAATCCTGCAAACAGGGTAATACTTCTAGATGTATTAAAAATATTAATTTAGATAGAGATGATTTAAGATTTGTTGGTCAATTTTCAAAAGCTGCAGTTGTTAAATAATATTTATTTTTGGTGGATTAAATAATATTGTTATTAATATATATAAATTATCGTTGTTTACAATTCCACCATAATATTTATTTAAAGCTCTTTGCATTGTTATAATATTTAAATAATCTGATAGTAATCCATCTTTTATTTTTGTTTCTATATCAGGTATACTATGTAATAATATACATATTACACATAACCAATCATTCACATTTTTTATATTTTGAAATATTCTTTCAATTTTTTTATGTATTAGTACTTTATTTCCACTATACAATTTATCTATTATTTTATTTAAATGATAATTATATATGCTTTTTATATTATTTAATGCAGCAATAATTGTATTAATTATAGTAAAATTATCTGATTTATTAGTATCATCTAATTTATTACTTACAATTGATGCTGTATTAATGTCGTTTTTATTTAAATTACTATTAGTTGCACTTAACATTGAATTTTTTATATTTAATACCAAAATTAACTCTGTATAATTTTTACTTAATTCTTTATTATGAGTTTTACTTGTTGTCAAATAAATATCTGTAATTTCTGCAAGTATTTTTAATTTTGAATTTGATTCATTTGTTGTAGGTAAAATTGGAATACTTTTTAAATTTAACATATTAATTTTAGATTGAATTTTATCTTCTCTTAAAAAACTAGGCGCTTTGTTTTTACATAAAAGATTCTTAAAACATTTAGTTTTTAACGTAAATAAAAATTCACATAAATTTAATATTTTATTTTCAATATGCTCAAGTGTTTTTATATTTTCTAAAGTATTTATCTCAGTTTTTTTATTTAATCCAACAAGCGCATACTGCGCTGCAGATTTAGAATTAAATATTTTAATAAATGTAGTAATTAAACTATTGATAAAATTATTAATTATTATTTTTGCAGGATTTGAAAATTCTAATTCAGTTAGTAGTTTTGAAACTTTTAAACTTGCAGGTTGAGATTCAACTTTTATACTAGTTTTTGATTGAATTTTAGTATCAACTTTTTTATTTTTAAAGAATTTATTAAATTTTTTTTTAATTGCTTTTGGTATTAATCCACCTGTTTTAATTTCTTCATTTTGCAATATAAAAACAATATTTTCAATATATTTAGAATTACATTTCACATTCTGCTTGCAAAAATTAAATATTAGTAACAGTTGAATATCTATTAAATAAACAATATGCCCATACATTGTAGTATCTACAACTTTTTCAAAAGGTGCAACAATATTTTTACCTATATCTTTATTAATTTTAGAGAATAAAGTATTCATAATTAATATTTATATATATTATTTTCTAATCCATAATAAAATAATGTATAATAAAAATTGTGACATTTATAATGATGAATGTTGGATGGAATCAAAAGATATTAAAAATCAAAATATAGATCAGTATATGCACTACAATACTAATTTTATTGAATGTAAAGATCCTAATGTAAGAATGCCGACTTATTATGTTGATCACGTTAATTTACGACCTGCTCCTCATCCTAATGTTGCAAATCATCCTGATAGTTGCTTAATTGACCACGAAAGTCAATTAAGAAATGATAAAGCCAAACAAACACGAGATAGATGTAATATACAATTATTTCATAGAATGTTTCAAGCTTGTCCTAATTTACGTCCTGGTGTAGGTGATCCTAATAAAGAATTAGATGTTTTATCTGGTTCTAATAGTTCGCATATTTACGATAAATGTAATGAAAAAATAATGGAAAAACAAACTTATCATCCTACACCTATGTTAGATTGTGTTGCTGAAATACAAAACGTTGATCATATTGTTCCACAATGGGTTCGTGGTGGTGAAGATACTCGTAATTATTTAAATCGTAAAAGATTTTTAGAGAAATGCAATTAAGTTGAAGTGTTACTAGGTGTTAGTATTTTTTTAGAAAGATCACTATCAACATTATAAATTATTGTAAATTTAATTAATTTAAGTTTTTTACAAGCAGGAGAATATTTATTAAGATAAACAAAGTAATTTTTATTTTTATAAAGTTTATCTATAATTTTATAAGTTATTTTTTTATTGATAATATTTCTATTTTCATCTGTAATTTTACCACTAACTTCATAATATGTATTGTCAATATATATATATACGGATTCATCTTTTAAATCTATTCTTTTATATATTACATATTGTGTTTTATTTGTGGTATGTTCTAGTATTACATTAGTTCTTTCATATTGAATATCTGATTTTGGTTCACTATATTGTATGACAACATTGTTCGATTTATATTTTGAATTTATACTTGACAGTGAAGACGAAATATTAAATGTTGTTGATTTATTTTTATGAAAAAGTTCTAGTTTTTTAACACTTTCTGGTAAAAGCGAATCATCGAGTTTTAATTCTTTAAACCTTTTTATATCGGGTATGTTTTTAAATTTATATTGTATAAGTTCATTTACAGATATATACACTTTGCAAATATAATACACACTAATACCTGTATCTATTGGAATAGGTTCTTCATATCTAAATGCGCAAGGAGTTGTAAATAATAATAATTCTTCTTCAAAATATAATGTATTTTGACCTAAAATCTTAAAATCTATATACGGAACACCTTTTTCTAAAGTTATTTCATATAATATATGTGATTTTCCAGCTGGTAGTTGTCTATCCATTTCCATAAACCCTATTGCTATCATTTTATTTCTCGTGATTGATATAAATTCTCTTTGATGAAATATATCAGTTTTTTGTAGTGGTATGTTCATTCCTCTATAAAATACTACTGATGGTTCGGGTTTAAATATTTCATCTGTATCAATTTTATAATGTGTTATAGATGGTTGTTTTTTACTTTCATTATGTATATATCTTGCTAGTTCATTTTTAGCAATAATATATTTAGATCTATCATTATAATAATATTTAAAATAATTTGCAAATTTAGGTGGTATTTCACATATATTTTGTTCAGGTTGTCTATTCACTTTTTTAAAATTTTTATATTTATTTAATTTTGGATAACTAAAATCAGCCGCGTAATAATAAAATTGTTCTAAATAATATTTTTGATTTTCTACTACCTTTTCTATATATTTACGTATATCGTCTTTTGCGATATTAAATTTAGTATTCCATTCAATTGAATATATAGAATCACAAATTTTTATATTACCTTTAAATATTATTATTTTATAAGAATTTTCATTAAATGCAATAATTATTTTATGATTATCAACAGATCTTATTTCTATAAAATATTCATAATTCTCTAAATACGATAATTCTATTGTTGATTTCTTACGTAATTCTATTTGTCTTGTTTGTTCATTCCAATATTTATAATAAAACTCAGACTGATACAAATATATTGTAGTTAATTGACTATCATTAAGTTCTTTTGATTTTATATTTTGTAATCTAGGTTTAGAAATATATTCATTTGTATTTGTAAGATTAAATTCTATAGTTTTTAATTGTCTATATTCTTTTAAATATGATAATTTTTCATATGTTTTATTAGATACTACATATGATTGTTTTTTATAAATTACTTTTTTATACAGTTTATTTATTGCAGTAATACCTGGTTCTACATACCTTTCATATTTATCATTAAAAGGTGATATCCAACTTACTTTATAAAATTCAGTTAAATCTGTATCATAATTTTCTAAAAGATCTAAATCCATTTATTTAAATGATATATTAAGTTTAGTATGATCCTGAAATATTAGTTGCTGATAAAGCATTTGTCGTTTGTAATTAATTTGCGTTTTTACACCATTGAAACTAAAGTATATAAAAACTTAATTAAAACATTTAAATACAACTAAGAAAGATGACTGAAACCTTTTCATTTGATACTGATATTTCAGCTCTACTTAAACTTATTATTAATAATTTTTATT